>Ga0326728_10010308_pt1 | contig 21945 bp, 18 predicted proteins | sample MB3enrmetagenome_FD_207602 | JGI IMG/M metagenome (GOLD analysis project Ga0326728, IMG submission 207602) | Lab enriched peat soil microbial communities from McLean, Ithaca, NY, United States - MB31MN | ecosystem: Environmental > Terrestrial > Soil > Wetlands > Peat | place: USA: New York... | reverse complement strand
GCTATTCCTCCATCCAGGGAAGTGGAAAGCCGCTGAATCGGAAAGTGGGAGATTCGATCTGTGAGAAGCAGAAATGGAACAACGTGTGGCGCAAGGAGCATTCTCCGCAAGAACAGGCGGCCTATGCTGAAATCGCTCTGAAGATCTTTGCCACTTATCCCAATGTGGTCGGCAGCTTCTTCTACGATTGGGGTGACGACGCGGTGTGCTATCACTGCGGGCAGAAGGGTTGCCCGAGCGAGTGCGGCTGGGGCATGGTGGATAGCCAGGGAAAGCCGAAACCCGTTTACTATACCTTCAAATCCATAGCGCGCGAATTCTTCTGATCCGGGTTGGGCGGCACATGTTCCCCCTTCAGGATTGTCTCCTATTCTAGCGGGCGCAATCTGGTGGATTGACTTTTCACGCGGAGGGTGTAAAATGTAAGTCTATGATTCCGCAACACTTACATCCTTTATTCTGGGACGTGAACCTTGCCAACTTCAACCCCGCGGCCTACCCCGACTACAGCATCGCCCGCGTTTTGGAAATTGGAGACGAGAAGGCCGTCAAGTGGATGAAAGAGAATTTTTCGGAAGCGGACATCAAGCGAGTCATCGCAACCGAACGCCGGCTTTCGAGAAAGTCAGCCAACTTCTGGGCATTGGTGTACGGGATAGCCGCGGAGGATGTAGCGGCGCTCCGTCCTGCGCACTGATCCTCCTTTCATTTTTGGTTCGCTAAGGAAGTGACCCGAATGGAAAGCAACGAACACGTGTGGCACCGGGAAGTGATTAACCCGCAGGTGGAGCGCAGCCTTCGTGACCTCCGAACACTCGGGATTCTTGACCGGTGCTACCTCGCCGGGGGCACAGGTCTGGCGCTCCATCTCGGACACCGTCGCTCCCATGACCTCGACTTTTTCAGCCGCGATCCGTTTGAGCAGGAGGCGTTGATTCGGAGGATGAAGACCCTCGCCGGGTTCGCGGTCGCCTCGCAAGCCCCGGACACGTTGCACATGACTGTCCACAGCATCAAGGTCAGCTTCCTTGTTTACCCCTATCCGTTGCTTTTCCCGTTTGCGACGTTCCTCGGCGTGAATGTGGCCGATCCCCGCGACATCGCCTGCATGAAGCTGAGCGCCATTGCCAGCCGGGGGACGAAACGCGATTTCATCGATCTGTGCTTAATGGCGAAGCAGTACGGCCTTGCTCATTTGCTCGAATGGTTCAAGCAGAAATACGCCGACGTGAACTACAGTCTGACGCACGTCCTGAAATCCCTAACCTGGTTCGAAGACGCCGATAAGGAACCGATGCCTGACCTGCTTGCTCCTCTGTCCTGGGAGGACCTGAAACGGTTCTTTAGAAGTGAAGCATCTCGCCTCTCGCCCTGAACAGCTGTTTCGTCCCGCATGCCAGTCCGCAGCAACGGACTGGCTTCCCCAATCTGTCATCCGGAGCCCGTCAGCCGAGCGGGATGCAGGCCTTGTTTTGGGCGAGCCAGGCGTCGAAGGTTAGCAGCGCGGGGTTGAGGGCTCGAGCGGCCTCGAGGTTGCGCGCGCCGCAGAAGTATTCGTTGAAGTCGCGCTTGAACTGGAACATGTTGCCCAGATCCTCGGCGCCGGGGAACCCGAAACCGCGGTACACCTCGGGCGGCACGTCGTTGTAGCGTACTTCCTGGCCCAGGGCCTTCGTGAGCGAGGCAGCCATCTGGGCGCCGGTCAAATGCTCGCCGGCAATGCCCACAGTCTTGCCGATGAACTCGCGGCTGCGCTTGAAGATTCCGTAGGCGCAGCGCCCGATGTCTTCGGCGGCGATGCCCGGAAGCTTCTTGTCGCCCATGGGCATCGTGATGGTCAACTTGCCGTCCGGGCCCTTCTTGGGGCCCATGCCGAAGTGGATGTAGTTGTCCCAATAGAACGAGGTCAGCAGGAACGTCACGGGCAGACCGAGATTGGCGAACACCTGGTCAGCCTCTCCCTTGGCGTCAAGGTGCGGCACCTTGTACTTGCCCATGAGCGTGGGCATGCGGTTGTCGCTGAGGGGCACCCACTTGCGAGTGTCTTCGAGAGTCGACCAGATTACGTGTTGAATTGCGGCGTGCTTGGCCGCCTGGGCCATGTTGGTAGCGTTGGCTAACTCCCTCTCCGGCGAGAAGTGCGCCCAGAAGAACGTGACGCAGAACGCCCCGTAAGCGCCTTGAAAAGCCCTCTTTAGACTCTCGAGGTCATCGACGTCAGCGGCGACGACCTCCGCCCCCAACTGTGCCAACTTCTTCGCCTTAGCAGAGTTGACGTCTCGCGTAAGAGCGCGCGCGGCGAATCCACCCTGCGGGTCACTCAAGATGGCGCGGACCAAGCCGCTACCCTGCGCGCCGGTTGCGCCTACTACTGCGATGGTTTTTCTTGCAGCCATATCATCCTCATTGTTAAGTTGAAATGCCAATCTGCGACGGCAAACAGCCACACACCTGCCCCGTGGCGGCGCGCCTCAATTCACAGCCGAAGACGTCTCGAGACTACCGTCGGGCGCCATGCTTCGCTTAGGCGGCCCAGGCGTTATGACCACTTCTTGCCCAGTTCGTCCAGGCCGGCTTTTGCCAGGTCCTCCGGTGACATCACAATGTGGAACTCACAATCCGCATTGAAGGTGAGGAACCAGGGCTCAGAGAAGGCTGGAACCTTCGACGGATCGTCCACGTTAATGATCAAAATCCCGCCGCGGCGGCCTTGGTACTCCGTGAAGTAGATCGCCTCGGGCTTCTGGTCCTGGAGAATGCGTCGCATTTTCGGTCCGGCGGTGCCGTCCTTCACCGCCGTGTTGAATGGCTCGTGCGGAAGTTTGACGTGGAGAAGCATTCGCATGTGTCACCTCGTTGAATATGGATTGGCCTGGTCAAAACCTTGGCAGTTGCGAACGCGCATAGTACCCGTCGCGTGAGGCAAGAGACGAAAGTGCCGTGGACAGACGAGCGCGCGCGCCTCGGACTCAGCGGCCTGTATGCCCTGCAACTATTTACTTCCGAAATGTTACGCGAACCGCCCTGCAACCCTACATTGATTATTAGGCCACCGCCTGAGATGAAAGTCAAGCAGAGGAGATTCCGGATAGTGGGTCAGTTTGTTTTTTGTACCGGCGGTCTCTGACCGCTGGCATTGAATTCTCAAGGAGTTCCGGCGCTCGGAGAGCGCCGCTACAGCAGACTGACCCGCCCTCGGATTTCGCCTTTCATTCCGGGGCAACACGCGGTAGGCTGGACGCTTCTAGAAATATGTAATGACATTTCTGGAATTAAAAGGTGACCTATGCTGAAGCAACCCAAGCAACAGTGGCTCGTCTGTGCCGCAGCCCTCACGATTCTGATGGGCGCGCGGTCCTTCGCCCAAACCACCGTGACTTCCACGCAGCAGGATCAGAAGGAGGTGGCGGTGACCGTTTACAACTCCAATGTGGCGCTGGTGCGGGACGTGCGCCGGCTGCGGCTTCCCGCCGGCACGCTGGACTTGCGTTACATGGACATCGCCGCGCAGGTGAATCCCGCCACGGTCCACATCGTCTCACTGAACGCGCCAAGAGATTTGAGCGTCCTCGAGCAGAACTACGAGTACGACCTGCTGAGCCCCCAGAAGCTTGTCCAAAAATATGTGGGCAAGGAGCTGACACTGGTGCGTGTGGTGACGGAGAACAACTCCACCAAGGAAGTTCCCGTGAAAGCCACCCTGCTTGCCCTCAACGAAGGGCCGGTGTGGAAGGTGGGAAACGAAATCATCACCGGGATTGGAGCTGACCGGTATGAATTCCCGGACCTGCCGGAGAACCTCTACAGCAAGCCAACGCTGGTTTGGTTGCTGGAGAACGCGCGGGCGGGGGAGCAGACGGTGGAAGCCTCCTACCTGACCAACCAAGTAAATTGGAACGCCGATTACGTGCTCACCATTCGCTCCGATCAGAAGGGTGCGGACCTGAACGGTTGGGTGACGGTCATCAATAATAGCGGGACTGCATTTCGGAATGCGCAGCTCCAACTTGTGGCAGGCGAGGTGCACAGGGTTTCTGAAGCACCGACGCTAGCGCCCCGGGCCATGGTGATGAAGGCCGTTGAAGCTGCGGGGAGTCAATTTGCCCAGGAGCCAATCTCCGAGTACCACCTTTATACGCTCGAGCGTCGCACCAACCTTCAGGAAAACGAAACCAAGCAGATCAGCCTGCTCGGCGCCACGGGGATCGAGGTCGATAAGATTTTCGAAGTGGACGGACAGCAGTTTTACTACCACAACGCCCAGCGCCCCGGGCAGCCCATCAAGGAGCCGGTCCAAGTCCATATTAAGTTCAAAAACTCGCAGGAAAATTCTCTCGGCATCCCGTTGCCGGCCGGAACGGTGCGCGTCTATCAAGGCGATTCGAAGGGAAGAGTGCAATTCATCGGTGAAGACCGCATCGGCCACACTCCCAAGGATGAGACGCTCGATCTCCACATCGGCAACGCGTTTGATGTGGTGGCGGAAAGAAAGCAGACGGATTTCAAGAGCTTTGGCCGGGCGTTCGAGTTCGCCTTCGAGGTCTCATTGCGCAATCACAAGCCCGAGCCCATCACCGTGGTTGTGAATGAACCCATTGGCGGCGACTGGACGATGCTCGACTCCAACTACAAGTATGAAAAAACGGCTGCTTTTGCGGCGCGCTTCACGGTGCCGGTGGCCGCCAATGCGGAGTCCGTGCTGAAGTACCGCGTGCGGGTGCAGTGGTAAGCTATAAAGCGCCATGCGAAGACCTGCGCGGGCCCGTTGAGGACTGGGAGGGCTTGTTCAAGGCGCACAACTGGACCTTGCAGCGAGCCACTTCATGAGTTGGCGCTTTGTCAAATTCGGCAGGTCGCGCGGACTCGGTTTTGTTCTCCGCTCGAACGGTAGGATGGGCTATCACCCGCGAGAACCAGGACATGACCTGCAAATATACGATGGCGGCTTGTTGCTGCTCCACTGTTTCGCTCGGAGGCGTGCGCAAGGCGGATGACGGTCCGCCAACCCACTCCCCGAAGGCGCTGGAGAACAAGAATAGGGTGGCCAAAATCAGGATCAACACTGGCAATGGCAACCTGGCCTTCTTCATAAACTGACACCTCCCATGCAAGGTAACCCTTCGCTTCTGGATAGCTCACTTCCAAATCTCGCGGTCAACGGTTTAGACGCTTGGCGCGGGATTTGGTTACCAATTTCGAAAAGCGCTGGGTGCCTTAAACTAATTGGATGTTCGGTTGATGGCGAGGGTTGCGCGGAGGATGCGAGCACGTCAGAGCACCAGCATGCAATCACCGTAGCTGTAAAAGCGATAGCGCTCGTGGACGGCATGCTGGTAGGCGCGGAGTGTGAGGTCGCGCCCCGCCCAGGCGCACACCAACATGAGCAGTGTGGACTTGGGAAGGTGAAAATTAGTGAGCAGCCCGCGGATCACGCGAAATTTGAATCCGGGGTATACGAACAAGCTCGTTTCACCTCTCCCCGGCTCGATGCTTCCGCCGCGCTCGCGCCTCAGGTGTTCAAGCGCGCGCAGGCTCGTGGTGCCTACGGCAATGATCCGCCGGCCCTGCTCGAGCGCCCCATTCAAAGCGGCAGCGGCGGGCTCCGAAATCTCGAAGCGTTCGGCTTCCATCTTGTGGTCTTCCACGCGCTCCACACGCACCGGCTGAAACGTGCCGAGGCCCACGTGAAGTGTGATCTCGCAAGTTTCGATCTGCCGCTGGCGCAGCGCCTCGATAACTCTTTCCGTGAAGTGGAAGCCTGCGGTGGGCGCAGCGACCGCGCCACGAACCTTGGCATAGACTGTCTGGTAGGTCTCGCGATCTTGCGCTTCGTCGGCCCGCCGGATGTAGGGTGGCAAAGGAACATGGCCCAGGTGGTCGATCGCGCCTTCGATCGTGCCTTCCTGCGCCCTCAAGCGCACGCGGCGCACTCCGTAATCGCCTCGACTGATAACTTCCGCCTCTAGTTCCCCCTCGCCGAAGAGAAGCACCTCACCGGTTCGCACCTTTCGGCCCGGATGGACAAGCCCCTCCCAGACGTCCCCGCTTTCCTGCCGAGTCAGCAACAACTCGACTTCCCCCTTCAGGAACTCCCGCGCCGCAGGATTGCGCTTCCCCAGCGGCTGCGAGCGCAGGCCCCGCCGCCGCCCCAGCAAGCGAGCTGGAAAGACTCGGGTGTTGTTGAAAACCAGGAGATCGCCGGCCTCGAGGACTTGAGGGAGATCGCGAAACACTTGGTCCCTGAAGGTCCCCGTTGCGCGCTCCAGCACCATCATGCGCGAGGCGTCACGGGGAACCAGAGGGCGCTGGGCGATTAACTCCGGTGGAAGCTGATAATCGAATTCCTCGAGAAGCATCGTTCGAGAATTGTATCAGTGAGAGAGGTGCGTTGTCCGTGGTCAGTTGATCTTATGGTACAGTTTCACTATGCCCTCTCAGACTGTCACTATTTCACAGCGCGGCTTGGAGCGAGTGCTCTCCGGCCACGTGTGGATTTACCGCGCTGACGTGCTGGACTCGAGCGAGGCGGATGCCGGCGCCATCGTTCGCGTGCTGGACCGAAGGCGGCATTTCTGCGGGCAAGCGCTTTACAGCAGCAAGTCCCAGATCGCCTTGCGCCTGCTCACGCGTGAAGAGCGCCCTTTCGACCGTGCCTTTCTTGCGGAGCGCATAGCCACGGCGGCGAGTCTTCGGCGGCGAGTGGCGGATGGAGCCCAAGCCTACCGGTTGGTCTCCGCGGAAGGCGACCTGCTCCCTTCTCTCATTATTGACCGTTACGGCCCCTGCTTCGTCATCCAGACTCTGAGCCAGGGCATGGACCGGCTAAAGCCGCAGATTGTCGAGATTCTCCAGGAAACCTTTTCGCCCCGCTCGATTCTGGAGCGCAATGATGTGGCGGTCCGGGGACTCGAGGGACTGCCGGAGCAGAAAGGGACACTGGCCGGGGAGAGCCTCAGCGAAGTCGAGGTGGAAGAAAATGGGTTGAGATTTTTCTTTGACCTGCTGGGCGGGCAGAAGACGGGCGGCTTTCTCGACCAGCGAGAGAATCGTCTGGCTGCCCGCACCTATTCGCGCGGCCGCGGGCTCGACTGCTTTAGTTATACAGGCGGATTTGCGCTCCAGTTGGCGAGCCAGTGCAATTCCGTGTTGGGGATTGACTCTTCGCCGGAGGCGCTCAACCTCGCGCGCCGCAACCAGGATTTGAACGGCCTTAGCAACGTGCAATGGAAGGAAGCCAACTGCTTCGACTTCTTAAAAGCTGCTGACCTCGAGAAACAACGCTTCGACACCATCGTGCTCGATCCGCCGGCATTTGCTCGGCAGAAGTCCAAGCTGGAGGCGGCGTGGCGCGGTTACAAGGAGCTGAACCTGCGGGCGCTCAAGATACTGAACCCGGGCGGATTCCTCCTCACCTGCTCCTGCTCGCATCATGTGAGTGAGGCGGACTTCCTTGAAATCATAGCCGAAGCGGCGCTCGATGCTCACCGCACGGTGAGCGTCGTGGAGCGGCGCACGCAGTCGCGCGACCACCCCATCCTGTTGACCGTGCCCGAAACACACTACTTGAAGTGTTTGATTTTGCGCGTGCTCTGAGCCGCTCGATGATTCCCGGTTTTGGACCGCGACTTCCTGCTCCCCCAAGAGGAGCTACATGAGTAGTCCCGCAGGCGCGGGATGAAACCCACGCTCTGGAGTTTCCAATTTGTGGACGATCTGTTGCCCTTGTTCACATTCCAGCCCAATCCCCGAGGGAGAGAGGGCCATGTGTCATGGTATGATTGCTGTTATGAAAACGGTTCAGCATTCTCCGCGTTCTCCATGCCTTTCAGGCATTAATGCAGAACACGGAGGCGCTCCGGGACCTCCGTGTTTAAGCTCTTCTGGCTCAGAGGCCGCAGAGTCGATAGTCGTTCGCAATCGTGTTGGCACTTTCCGATCAAGACACGTCGAAGCAGGGTGACGCAGCGATGGAGATTCGAGTCTCTCGAGCAGGTTTGATCGCAACACTGCTGTTACTGGCGCCGCTCGTTCTGCCGGAGCCAGGAGCGGGGGCGGACGCGCCACTCAAGCTCCTCATCTCGGTCGAGCAGCAGAACATTGCGGCGCCGTTTCCGGCGCGCGTAACCCTGCACCTCCACAACGCGGGCAGGGAAACGTTGTGGCTTTACCGGCACGCGCGGAGCAAACTGCCGGCCCCGAGGCAGCCGCTGGATGAGGATACCGGCGCGCAAACTACGGGCGGCTCAGTGATCACGGTCAAGCTCGAGCCCGCGAGCGCGGGCCAAGCCAGCATCGCGACGCCGGCTCAAACAGCGGTCTTCGAGAGCGTCGGCTTCCCCAAACCGAGGCTGGTGGGACTGGCCCCAGGCGGGGACTACGAAGAAAAGGCTTCGATTCGACTGACGCCCGCGGTCTCCGAGGTGCAGGCGCCGATGTGGGGAGCATACAGGTTCTCGCTCACCTATACGGCCCAGTTTTCCAACGCGGAAGAATTCCTTCACAGCCTGAAGACCACCCTCTGGCAAGGCGAAATCTCGAGCAACGCCATCGAAGTGCAGCTTCAGCCCCCCAGTCCCGAGCGGCGTGGCGAAGTCTCCGGGACGGTTGATGCCCCGAATTCAGTGCCAATTCGTGATGCCATCGTTTCGTTGACCGACAAGGCCGAACGCCTCGTGGACCAGACGACGAGCGACCCGGAGGGCCGATATTCGTTTTCCAACCTTCCGCCCGGGTTTTATTGGGTTACGGCGCGCCGCGACGGGGCCACGCAGGATACGACGGTATTCCGGCACGTCGAGCTCAAGCCATCGGGACTTTCGGCAACGCAGGAGCTGGTCATCGTCCCACAGGAAATATGGGAACCCAAGAAAATGATGCACAAACCCGCGCTTTTTCGTGTCACCGATAGCGCCGGGGGCCCATTGGATCGGGTTGGCATCGAGGTGGTCTTTTCGAATGGGGACGTGGTCGAGAATGTGAAGGGGGAAACCGATACGGACGGCGCGGTGGCATTGGAGCTTATTCCAGGGCGCAATTTTGTGACTCTCAAACGTCACGGTTGTCCAAAGCAGGATGAGCGGGCAGATGTGTCAGGTGGGGGTGGGGTGGAAGGATTCGAGTACACGTTTGGTTGCGCAAAGAAACGATGAACACGGGAAGCGGACAAACGAGGAAAAAAGTTGTGGCAAGACTGGGGCGGAAGCGACCCGCTACAAATCGCTTTTGGCTGAAGACCTGGTCGAGCCGATTCATATTTCTCCGGATGGCAAGCGGTTGGTTTTCGCATCCAACCGCAACCCCCGGCAGCCGCCAGCAATCAATATTTTCCTCGCGGATTGGGTAGACTAAGCAAGCGGAACGCCCTCAGGCGGCGGACTCCCAGGGGCGGCAGATGCGCTCGATGATGTCGATCATGTTCTCGACTTCTTCTGAGGTTGGAGTGTTCTCCGGGTGCACGGCGGCACAACGGGCGCTCCACGCCCTGCGGAGGAGGGTCCTATCCCCAAGCGAAATGTGCCCACCCTCGAGCAGCCGGTCAAAGAGGATTTCGGTGGCGCCCTTCACGTAAAGCTTCAAACCACCGCAGAGCCGGCGAGCGGCGAAGCGCAGGAGCCGCTCGTATTCTTCCCCGGCAATCATGCCGGCCAGGTTTGGGTCTTCGTAGACCAGAATGCGGGCAAGTTCCAGAGGTCCGTATTTCTCGAGAAACGGTCGCAGGACCTGCGCAACGCGGCGACGCTGAACCCAGATATCCGAGTCAAATGCCGTGCGCACGCTCGTCCCGGCCGCTGCCTCGAGCTCTTCAAGGGTCAGCTCATGATAGGTCCAGAGAGCGGTCTCCGTGGAAGCCACGGAGGGCAACTGAAAGTGCTCCTTCCACACGCGAAGCTCTTCGCAATAGGCGAGGTAGACGTCGGCGGTTCGGGGACGGTAAACCTGGAGTAGGTTCATGATGGATGTGCTGAAAACGCCGAAACGGTCGGGGTGGACGAAGCGCAGCACCAGGGAGACGAGGCCGATATTCTCCAAGACATGCAGCGTCCGCTGCACCAGGTCATGCGCGTCGGCAGGGAGCGGGCCTACCATCAGATGGGCGTTCTTCAGTGTCTGGTCCAGTTCCTTCTCAATAGGCTTTGGCCAATAGCGCGCAAAGGCCGTCTGAGCCGGGTCGAAGATGTTCAGGACGTCCTTCGCCACCAGCCAGCGCTTCCCCGAGCGAAGCTGCTCGAACTTTTTTTCCAGGGAGTGAAAGGAATAGGTGCGTCCGAACTTCTTCTTACAAACTTCGGGAAAGCGGTCAAGATAACTCCTCAGGTCAAAACCCGGCACGATCATGCTTCTCTCCGAGTTGTCATTACGAGCGCAACGAGGAACCTCGCACTGAACTGGGTGAGCGCGAGAAACTTGGGTAGAGCGAGGTTCCGCGCTGCGCTCAGAATGACAGCAAGCATTTGATAACATTTTACAGAGGTTGGCACGCAAAGCAAAGTCTTCGTTCCGGCATGCCATAAGCATCACCAACATCTTTGAAAATGAAGGGACTTATTGGGGGTCATGTGGTAATGTTTGGCGGTGGTATCCGCCGCTAGCGTGCGCCGGGCGTGTGGAAAGAAGAACCTGCGATGGCAGCTTTTGAGGCATCGAGTCCGATTCTGGAGGCTGGGAGCTTGGCTCAAATCGGCCACCCTCGGTTGAAATCGGCCAAGCCAAGTTGATTCTTTGATTAGCAGCGCTATTGGCATGTTTCTTTAACTACTTGTTTTTCAATAAGATGTCTCACCCTTCCTGGACACTGAGCTTTGGCGACCCACTTGCCTAGTTAAGGTGGGAGGGCGTAATGGGGTCTAACAGCCAAGCGGGTGGGAGGTGGGCCATGAAAAGCCGAAAATTTTGGTATGTGATTGCGCTCAGCACGCTTTGCCTTGTGGCAGCGAGGATCGCTATGGCCCAGGAGCAAGAGCCTCCGCCTGATATGGCAGGTCAGGAGCAGGGACCTCCGCCAGGAATGGCCGGCCAGGAGCAGGGACCTCCACCGGGCGCCGCCCGCGTCAGCATGATCAACGGCGAAGTTTCCACCATGCGCGGGGACAGCGGGGAATGGGTAGCGGCTGTCGTGAACGCGCCAGTGGTGCAGGGTGATACGGTGGCCACGGCGGGGCGCTCGCGCGCGGAAGTCCAGCTTGACTTCGCTAACGTTCTGCGCTTGGACCAGAATGCCAGCGTCAAGATCGCCGACCTGTCGCAAAAACACGTTCAGGTCCAGGTGGCAAGCGGCATTATCGATTATGCGGTGCTCAAGGGCGCGGAAGCGGATGTGGAGATCGACACCCCCAACATGGCCGTGATTCCGCAGGGCGAGGGAGTGTACCGCATCCAGATCGACGCGGACTCGCAGACCGAAGTCACTGTGCGCAAGGGCAGGGCGCAGGTTTCGACCCCAGAGGGCAGCACGACCGTGGAAAGAGGCCAAGTCATCTACGTCCGAGGTACGGATAATCCCGAATACCAGATCGCCAACGCTGCGCCCAATGACGAATGGGACCGATGGAACGGCGAACGCGATCGCGCCATCGAGCAGGCGCAAAGCTGGCAGTACACCAATCGCTATTACGCCGGCGCGCAGGATCTTGACCAGTACGGTCAGTGGGAGAATTCGCCCGATTACGGTAATGTCTGGACTCCCAACGTGGCGCCGGACTGGACACCGTACAGCGACGGCAATTGGACGTGGGAGCCTTATTGGGGATGGACTTGGGTTGCCTACGAACCCTGGGGCTGGGCGCCCTACCACTATGGCCGTTGGTGCTGGTGGGGTGGCCGTTGGTCCTGGTGGCCGGGCGTGGGAGTTTGGGGTGGGCGACCTTTTTGGGCGCCGGCCTACGTTTCCTTCCTCGGGTTCGGCTTCAGAGGCGTGGGGTTCGGGCTCAGCCTTGGTTTTGGTTTCGGTTCGATTGGTTGGTTGCCGCTGGGGCCCTTCGAGAGAGCCAATCCGTGGTGGGGATATCACAACGGCTTCCGTGCTGTGGGCATCGGAAGCATAGCTAACATCAACGGCTTCAACCGCGGCGTAGGCAGGATTGGGAATGTGCCGGGGCGTTATACTTCTAACCTCCAGGCGGCGCTTACCAACCCCAACATCCGGCGCGCTATCACCACCATGCCTGCGGACCAGTTCGGAAGAGGCATGGTTAGAGGGTACGAACGCGGAGTGGACGCCGCTACGCTGCGGCAGGGCCGGATGGTGCAGGGAACTCTGCCGGTGGTTCCCACACGCGCCAGCTTGATGCCGGGCAATCGCCTGGCCCGCCCGTCCGCCATTCCCTCGCGGACTGCCAATAACACACACTTCTTTAGCAAGAGTCCTGCTCCTGCTCGGCCTGAGTCCTTCAATCAGCGGGCCGCACAGATTCAGCAAATGGTCCGGCAGAACCCTCTTGGGAACTCGAACTTCGGCGCGCGTGAGGGTATGAATTCAACGGGAAGGTATGGAAACGCGGGAGGCGCAGGCAGCGCCGGCCTCGGAAACGCCAACCGGCCCGGGTACTCGACCTCGCGGCCATCGACACCTTATACCCAAGGGCAATCCGGCAACTCGGGCTGGCAGGGATCCACTTCACGTACGCCCTATTCGTCGCCAGCACAGGGCGGGCAATCGCCTCGCAGCTTCTCCAATAGCTCGCCTTACAGCGCCGCGCGGCCTCAATCGGGGTATGCTGGCGGAGGCTACCAGTCCCGGTCTACCGCTCCGCAGCAGGGATACAACCAGGGCGGCTGGCAGAGATTCTCGGGGCAAGGCCAAGCAGCCCCTTCGACGAGGGGTGGAGGGTGGAATACTCCCGCCCCGCGCTCCCAGTCTTCAACGCCGAGCTGGGGCCGATTCTCTTCCGGGTCGGGAGCGCAATCTTATGGCGGGTACGGGGGCCGTCCCACCTTGAACATGAATAAGCCTATTGTAGTTCAACGGTCCACGGCTCCGCGCTCCTACGGGGGTGGTGGCCGCGGAGCCGCCGCACCGTCCGGAGGCGGACGCGGATACTCCGCTCCGTCGGGCGGCGGGGGTCGCGGATCCTCCAGCGGCGGTGGGTACAGTGGTGGCGGTGGTGGCCATAGTGGCGGGGGCGGTCATAGCGGCGGAGGCGGCAGGCGGTGAAAGGAGGTGTCGGGTGTCAGGTGCCAGGTTTCAGGCCAGCACCTGTCACCTGGCGCCCGAGACCTGACACCTACAACAAATCCCTCGAATCAGTCGGTTATTCCCCCCAGTCCTCGTATACAATAGTCTAGACATGCTTGAACCAAGCGATTTACTAGCTGCTACAACTGCCCCTCTCGAGGAAGTCGAATCGCTTCTGAACGCCGAACACTCGGACCCCTTCCACATTCTTGGCGCGCACATTGTAGAGTGGAAAAAGAAACCGGCGGTTGCGGTTCGCGCCTACCTGCCGGGAGCCGAGCAAGTTTGGGTGCGGCGCGACTCAGAACTTCTTCCTTCGCAACGCATCCATGTGGACGGATTTTTTGAGGCCGTATTCCCGAACGAGGCGCAGGTTTTCCCCTATCGGCTTCGCGCCCGTTACGGTGAGGGTAACGAGCCTGAGTTTGAAGACCCGTACCGCTTTCCCCCCGTCCTTTCTGAGTTCGATCTCTACCTTCTCGGCGAAGGCACCCACTCCAAGTCTTATGAAAAGCTCGGCGCTCACTTGATAGAGGTTGATGGAGTTTCAGGCGTGGTCTTCGCCGTGTGGGCTCCCAACGCGCGTCGGGTGAGTGTGGTGGGAGATTTCAACAACTGGAACGGGCGCCGACATCCCATGCGCGTGCGGGGAAGCAGCGGTGTCTGGGAGTTGTTCATTCCGGGGCTCGCGCCGGGTGAGATTTACAAGTATGAAGTCAAGGGCCGCAACGAATATCTGGGTTTTAAGGCGGACCCCTACGGTTTCTTTGCCGAACTCCGGCCCAAGTCTGCTTCTATCGTGCACGACATCAATGATTATGTCTGGCACGACCAAGCGTGGATGGAGGCGCGCGCCCAACGCCAGTCCCTTAACTCGCCTCTTTCCATCTATGAAGTTCACCTCGGTTCCTGGCGCCTTGGGGAAGGCAACCGTCTGCTCAGCTACCGCGAGCTCGCCGAGCAACTGGTCGACTACGTCGGCGAACTGGGTTACACGCACCTCGAGCTGTTGCCCGTGATGGAGCACCCGCTGGATGAATCCTGGGGCTATCAGACCGTCGGTTACTTCGCGCCCACCAGCCGCCACGGCACGCCCCAGGACTTTATGTATTTCGTCGATTACTGCCACCAGCACGGCATCGGCGTGATCCTCGATTGGGTGCCCGCGCACTTTCCCGCCGACGCGCACGGATTGGCGTTCTTTGACGGCACGCACCTCTACGAGCACGAGGACCCGCGCCTACGCGAGCATCCCGATTGGGGCACGCGAATTTTTAATTACGGGCGGGCGGAAGTCCGCAACTTCCTCTCCAGCAGCGCGCTCTTTTGGCTGGAAAAATATCATGCCGACGGGTTGCGCGTCGACGCCGTGGCGTCCATGCTCTACCTGGATTATTCGCGCAAGCAGGGAGAATGGATCCCCAACCGGTACGGCGGCAACGAGAACCTGGATGCCATCGACTTCATCAAACGGTTCAACGAACTCGCTCATCAGGACCGGCCCGGGGTGCTGACGATCGCGGAGGAATCCACCGCCTGGCCGGCGGTTTCACGCCCCACCCATTTGGGAGGCCTGGGGTTCAGCTTGAAGTGGAACATGGGCTGGATGCACGATACCCTCCTTTACTTTTCCAAGGAACCTATCCACCGCAAGTACCACCACCATCTCCTCACCTTTTCGCTCCTTTATGCTTTCAGTGAGAATTTTGTGCTGGTGCTTTCCCATGATGAAGTGGTGCACGGCAAGCGCGCGCTGCTTTCCAAGATGCCCGGCGACGGGTGGCGGCAGTTTGCGAACCTGCGCTCGCTTTATGCCTTCCAATTCACTCACCCCGGCAAGAAGATGCTCTTCATGGGCGGGGAGCTCGGCCAGTGGAACGAGTGGAATGCAAGCCAGCCCCTGGACTGGAACCTGCTGGATTACGAACCTCACCGCCAAGTCAAGCAATTGCTTGCCGATCTGAACCGCCTTTACCGGGCTGAGCCCTCATTGTACGAAGTGGATTTTGAATGGCTGGGTTTCAAGTGGATTGATTTCCACGATGCCGACAGCTCGGTGCTCGCTTTCCTGCGCCGCGCTCGCGACCCGCGGGATCACCTGGTGGTGGTCTGCAACTTCACACCCGTACCCCGCGGCGGCTACCACGTCGGCGTGCCCGAGGCGTGCTTCTATCGCGAAGTTCTCAATACCGACGAGGCGAAATATGGCGGCAGCGGCGTTACCAACTCACCCGGCCGGCAGGCGGCGCCCTCCCCCTGGCAGAATCAACCTTGCCACATCCAGGTAACCTTGCCGCCATTGGGCGTCGTTGTCTTCAAGCCGGAACGCTAGCGCTACTTCCCCAGCACCAACCGGTCCACCCGCTGGCTCACGTCGCGCAAATAGGCTTCGTCGCCGCCCGGGAGCTCGGTGGTGGCATAGCCGGTGTAGCCCACATCTGCGAAAGCCTTGCGGACCTCGGGCCAGTCGATATCGCCTTCTCCCAGGTTGACCCAGCGATAGCCATCCTCGGATCGCTTGAAGTCTTTCAAGTGGACTTTGGCGATTCGTTTTCCCAGGGTGCGAATCCAATCCTGCGGATAGCCGTATAGCACCACGTTGCCCACGTCGAAATACGACTTCACCCAAGGACTCTGGAATTCATCCACGTACCTTCGCATCTCAAGCGGGCTAAGGAGGAATTTGTTCCAAACCTCCTCGACGGCGATGATGACCTTCAGCTCTTCCGCCAGAGGCAGCAGCTTTTTAATCTGCTCCTGGGAGCGTGTCCACGCCTCGCGATAACTCGTCTGCGGGTTGACGACCGCCGGTACCAACAATACCGTCTCTGCGCCCCACAGCTTGGCGTTGTGGAGCGAAGTTCGCATCCCCTCCAGGCTCTTCTCCACCACCGCAGGATCGCTCGAGGAGAGCGGATTTGCCCAATGAGCCATGTTCATCACGGAATGGATTCTGATCTTGGCCTCGTCCGCCCCCTTCTTGAGTTCCTCGGCTTCGTGCTGGTCCGTTATCGTCTGCGCCTCGACGGCCTCGAAGCCCACTTCCCGCGCCAGCTTGAATCGGTCGGTGTAGCTCATTTCTTTCGGCAGCATGCTGATGAGGACGGCTTTCTTGATGTGACCCGCCCCCGGCAACGGAGCCGCCCAAGAAGCCCCTGCCCCGCCGCCGAGCGCCACCCACGGCGCCGCGCCCGCGGCAATCGAAACCTTCAAGAAATCTCGCCGTGAACTCTGGTTCTTCATTTCAGTCTCCCCTTTCTGTTGTGCCGCGAAGACCTCGCTTTGACCAGCAACGCCTCCGTAATACAAGAGCGTGATTTGTTGCTTCTTTGGCGAACATTTTCGGAAGCTAGGGTCTTGAATTTTGAATCTGGAATTTTCCATTGCGGCTCTGCCGCGCTGTGGTCTCCGTGGCAGGAAGGATTCAACCACTGAGGCCACTGAGACCCTCCGTGATCTCTGTGTTGAGCATTTCGAAGTACAGAGAACACGGAGAAGTCGTTTTAGTTGGGGTTTCGCCGCGATGTGCCCCAGCAGGGGCTGATTTTCAAGTCTCCGGCATGCGTGCTTCGCGTTCACGCAAACTTGGAGATATCGATCTTCGGATCGAATACCTCTTTGGACTTCAGCAGCTCATCCCAAGTCACCAGCTTGCCCGTGTACGCGGCCGTGCGTCCCAGCATGGCGCTGAGCGCGGACTCCGCGCCCTGTGCCGCCTGGTCATGGAATTGGCCGCTAGTGATGCTTTCCACAAAGGCCTTTTGTTTTTCCGGCTCGGCCTGGTCCAAGGAGCCTTTGAACGTCCCCGAAATTGAGAACTGGCCGCCGCTTCCTTGCGTCGGGCCAAGTCCCGCGTCCCAAGGCTCGGCTCCGGCGATGCTCATCCGATGGTCGTAGTGCGCCTCCGAGCTGCCGTTGGGGCCGAAGAAGCGTGTTGCGGCGTCAAAGGCCGGGTTATTACCAAACTGCGTGGATCCAAAACTGACCTGCACATGCTCCGGATAAGTGAAGACCACATTGAAATTGTCCGAGCAGTCCCCCGCGTCCGTGCGCTGCTTGCGTCCGCCCGAGCCCACAGCAGATACCGGGTGTCCGTTGAGAGTCCAGTTAATCATATCGATAATGTGGATATTCTGCTCGACGATGATGTCCCCGGAGAGTTTGCGGTCCCACACCCAGTTGCGCAGTCTTTTTTCTTCCGGAGAGGCATTCGGCCACTCGGGACGGTCGATGTGGCCGCAGTAGTAGTAGCCCAAGCCGCTGCCGATTTTGCCTATGGCGCCCGCCTGGAGGCGCCTCACGAGCTCGACGTGGGGCGGCGCTTTGCGGATCTGAAACCCCACTTCCAGGCTGAGCTTTCCCTGGGCCATCTCGCCAATGTGCATGACGCGCTTGGCGCCCGGCACGTCCACAGCCACGGGCTTCTCGCAATACACGTGCTTTCCCGCCCCCACCACCGTCTCCAGGTGGAGCGGGTGGAAGTAAGGAGGAGTGGTGATGAGGATAAAGTCCAATTCCTTCGACGCCGCGATCTGCTGGTAGGCCTTGGGGCCGCGGAAGAGTTGCGAGGAATCGATAGCCTCGAAACCCTTCGACTGATTGAGTTCATTGAAGTGTTTGCAGCCCGCCTCGAGTTGATCGGCAAACAGATCCGCCAGCGCCACCACGCGCGTGTTGGTGTTGTTCACGAACCCTGTTCCTACCGCCGTGCCGCGTCCTCCGCAACCCAGAATCCCCATCCGCAAGGTCGAACTCGCCTGCGCGCCTCGGGCCGCACTGGGCTTAACGAGCATCACGCCCGCCGCCGTCGCGGCCGCCGCGCCGAGAAAACTTCTCCGACTGATCTTTTCCGTAAAGTTATCCACCATGAAAATGCCTCCCTGATGATTTTTAGCGGTGATGATTGCATCGCTTTGGAGTGCGGCAGCTTGCTGCCGCTTTTCTCCGGCGAGCTTGCTCGCCCCTCACCGTTCCGGTTAACCCGCTCCAACGCACGGCCAGCAAGCTGGCCTGAGCGAAAGCGGCAGCAAGCTGCCGCACTCCAAAGCCTACCCATGATCCGTTAGCCGACGGACAAAGTCGCTGCTCTACTTGCCTAATTCCCGAGCTCTTGAATATAAATGTCCTTGAAGCGAATCTTGACTCCGCCCCCCGTGTGCAGTTGCAGCCCGATTACTCCCTCCGTGAATTTCGGCGCCGAATCGGTGAAGTCCACAATCTGCTTGCCGTTGAGCCGAGTGACGTAGTGGTTTCCCTGCACCATGATCTCGAGCTTGTTCCAATCGCGCGGCTTGATGGCCCGCTCGCCCTCGGGCGTGGGCAATGCAACCCAGCCGCGTCCGCCGCTCTCATAGATCCCTCCGGTGTGGCGCGTCGGGTCGACCTCGACTTGCATGCCGACAATGTCCGGGCCGGTCTTGGGTGAGTTACCCGTGATCGTCGAGCGGGTGAAGACTCCGCTGTTCCCGTCCGTCTCACACTTGAATTGCAGGCGAAGTTTGAAGTTGCTGTAAGTCTTTTCAGTGGTCAGGTAGCCGTATTTTCCCACCGTGCTCTCGCCCAGAATCGCGCCCTCATCCACCACCCACTTTTCCTCGCCGTTGTTCTTCCAGCCGCTCAAGTCTTTGCCGTTGAAAAGCGGTACCCAGGCTTTCTTGTTCCCAGCCTGTGCAGAGGCTAGCGGAGCCACAAGAATTAGTACGGCGAGCGATGCCAACAAGCGCCTCATGCAAGAACTCCTCTCTCAGAAAGACCCATGCGTTTTTGTAGCGGCGCTCTGCGAGCGCCGTAATTCGTAGCGCCACTCTCCGACCGCCGCACGGCGGCCACAGACCGCCGCTACGAAGGTCGGACGGCGGCGAGAGACCGCTTCAGAGGCTCGCATGATACTCCCACCAAGGCCTGAAATCCAGCAAAACATATCTGAAATCCTGGTAGCGCGAGCGAATTCGGAATAACAGCCCTCTCCCTTGGGGAGAGGGTGGCGAGAGGAGCGAGCCGGGTGAGGGGTTACTTCGTGATGATACGTGCGTGGCTTCTCTCGCCGACCTATGCGGGGCGTTTGGTGCGGCTGCCGGGCTTTACGGCGGGAATGCCGGACTTGCAGAGCGGACATTCGGCGGGATTATAGTTCTGTATCGTTAAGGTCGCGAGCGCCGCCCGGGGCACGCCCAGGTCGGTTGTGCCGCCGCTGCGATCAATCAGCGCCCCGGCCCCCACCACCTTTCCTCCCGCTTCCTCGACACATCGCATCGTTTCGCGCGTCGAGAGGCCTGTGGTCATGACGTCTTCCACCACCAGCGTGGGCTCGCCGGGCGCCAGGCCGAATCCCCGGCGCAGAGTCATGCTGCCTTCCTGCCGCTCGGTAAAGAGCGCCCGGACGCGCAGCGCACGAGCCACCTCATGCGCCACCAGGATTCCGCCCAGCGCCGGCGCTGCCACCACCGTCGCGCCCAGGTGCCGCAGCTTCACGGCGAGTTCGGAGCACAGTTGTTCGGCGACTTCCGGGTGTTGCAACACCAGCGCGCATTGGATGTAGCGGTCGCTGTGCAGGCCCGAGGAAAGAATGAAGTGGCCCTCCAGCAGGGCCGAGTTCTCGCGAAAGATTTGCAGGATTTCGTTGTCAGTCATGATACCTCTTCCATTTCGGCCACAATCGCATCCGCGGCGGCCACCGGATCGGGCGCGCCGGTTATCGGCCGTCCCACCACGAGATAATCCGCGCCCGCGGCGATGGCGCTCGCGGGGGTCGCAATTCGCGCCTGATCGTTTGTGGCGGCGGAGGCAGGACGAATCCCCGGCGTGACAATCAGGAAGTCAGGGCCGCACGCCTGTCGCAAGGCGGAGATTTCGCGCGCCGAGGCCACCACGCCGTCGAGGCCGCTGCTTTGCGCCAAGCGAGCCAGCCGGATCACCGCCTCGACGGGAGTCCCCGAAACGCCCAACTCTTCGAGGTCCCGAATTTCGAGGCTCGTCAGGATGGTCACCGCCAGCACCTTAGGGCGAGCCTCGCTGCCTGCCACCGTCCCAACCGCGCGCGCACCCTCGAGCGCCGCTTCCATCATCTTCCGCCCGCCGGAGGCGTGCACGTTCACCATGCTCACGCCAAGCTCCGCCGCTTCCCGGGCCGCCGCCCGCACCGTGTTCGGGATGTCGTGGAATTTAAGGTCGAGGAAAACCCGGTGGCCCGTGGCCACGAGATAACGCACCGGCACCGGCCCTTCGGCAGTGAAAAGCTCCGAGCCAACTTTGAACATTCCAACGCGGCCGTGCAGCTTCTCCGCCATTCGAGTCGCTGCATCGCCGGTGGGCAGATCCAGCGCTACAATCAGTTTGTCTCGCATTGTCATTCCGACCATTGTAAACCGGAATTCGTGAACGGATTGAGTTCTTTGCCTGAGGTTATCCCATATATCGCCGTTCGCCAGCATCTAAAAAAGTCATCGAGCGGCGACTTTTCCCATTTGTCGCCACCTTGCGGCAAGTTCATCAGGAGGATACGTGCCAGGCCATGAGCATTTCCCCAGCCCGTAAGTGCCAGAATGAAGGGGGACCCGGTATCCGTGACATCGTCGAACTTCTAAGAACCTATTCGACCAATCCACGTGAGGATGTTAGCGCCTTCTTCGACTCGATTGCATTCAACTGGCTGATCGCCGGAACGGACGCTCATGGCAAAAACTACGCCTTGCTGATCGGCTCCGAAGGTCGCGTCCGCCTTGCGCCGCTTTATGATGTGGCGAGCCTCCTGCCCTACTCGGACATTGACATCGAAGGGACCAAACTTTCGATGAAGCTAGGCGGCGAATACCGTCTGCGCAAGATCGGGCTTCACCAATGGCGCAACCTGGCCGAAGAACTGCGCCTCGACCCCGACGCGCTGACCCATCGCGTGGATGGATTCGCCCGACAATTAGGCGATCATGTTTCCCAGGTTAGACACCGCATGATCAACGAGGGCCTCACCCATCCCATCATCGCCCATCTGGCGGATGCCCTCACGCACGGTCCGTTGCCTGCCGGGAAATCCTGCATTCGGCATAGCCCGTGCTCACGTTACCGCCTGCGCTCGCATGAGGGGCTACTTAGGAGGGACACGAGACACAGAGCGAAGCATCCTCTTCAAGAACTTCGCAAGCCAGTAGCTCGCTTGGGTGATGGTGACGTTGGATTCGTGATGATGCGAGCCACTGTCCGTTGTTTTGGAGTGCGGCGGCTTGCCGCCGCTTTTTCTTAGGCCAGCTTGCTGGCCGGAATTTGATGGAAAGGCGAGAGACCGCGAGCAGCGTCGCAGACTGGATTGTCGAGACCCCGTCGGACCGCGAGCAAGCTCGCGGGGGGAAAGCGGCAGCAAGCTGCCGCACTCCAAAGCTGCCCTAAACATCCCTGGCATCAACCTCGAACTCGTCCTCGACATTCATCAGCAGCGCTTTGTCACGCGCGGGATCGCCTCGGGCGCGGTCAAACCGTAATTTCAAAAGCTTCCTAAGCCAGTAGCTGGCTCGGGAGATCGTGGGCATAGATTCCAGATGGTGCGGGCGACGGTCCGTTGTTTTGGAGTGCGGCGGCTTGCCGCCGCCTTTTTATAGGCCAGCTTGCTGGCCGGAATTTGGCGGAAAGACGAGAGACCGCGAGCAGCGTCGCAGACTGGATTGTCGGGACCCCATCGGACCGCGAGCAAGCTCGCGGGGGGAAAGCGGCAGCAAGCTGCCGCACTCCAAAGCTGCCCTAAACATCCCTGGCATCAACCTCGAACTCGTCCTCGACATTCACGC
>Ga0326728_10010307_pt1 | contig 21946 bp, 16 predicted proteins | sample MB3enrmetagenome_FD_207602 | JGI IMG/M metagenome (GOLD analysis project Ga0326728, IMG submission 207602) | Lab enriched peat soil microbial communities from McLean, Ithaca, NY, United States - MB31MN | ecosystem: Environmental > Terrestrial > Soil > Wetlands > Peat | place: USA: New York... | reverse complement strand
CCCTCCTCTTCGGCACGTTGGTCATCGGTTTTGCGATCGGCGTGCTGACCGCGGGGCACATCGTGTCCACTGTCAAGCGGGCACCGCAGAATTAGGCATCCGCCGGAAGGAGGCTTCGCGCTTCCCGCGGGAGATCGGGGCCGGCGGCGGCAAGTGACCGACTACGAGTCCCTAATCAACCATCGGGGGAAAAGGAGAAAATGACATGCTCGGTACGATCCTGATCGTGGTCTTGATTCTGATGCTGCTGGGCATGCTGCCCACGTGGCCTCACAGCAGAAACTGGGGCTATGGCCCGAGCGGCGGGCTGGGATTGGTTGTCGTAATCCTGCTCGTCCTGCTGCTCCTGGGATATCTCTGATCACGGGGGCGGAGAGAGTGAAAGAAGAGGCGGTGGCCCCCACCGCCAACCTCAGGTTGAGCGGCCGCTTTTACCATTAGTCGCGGAAGGATGTGTCGTGAGAACTCTACTGCTTGTGGTCGTTTTGCTCGCGGTCGGCGTCGCCGGCTATGGGTTTTACCGGGGTTGGTTCCAGCTTTCCACGAACAACACGGACCAAAAGCCCAGCGCTACGTTCACGATGGACAGAGAAAAGATCCACGCGGACGAGGAGAAGCTCAAGGAGTTCGGGCACGGGGCGAAGGCGAAGCCCGCCGACCAGACCGACAAGGTCAAGCAATAACCGCGGCAGCGCGTGCGACTGCCGTCGAGGCAGCGGTGTGCCGGAACGCTCCGTTTGCAAGCAATCGCCGCTGGACGGTGCCAGGCCGCCTGAAAAACCGTTGTGCTCTTGAGACATTGACTAGACAACAGGGGGTCAGCCATGACGACACCCGCCGAGTTACGCAAAGACCGTGGGCAGTTGCTGGCAATGATTCTGGAATTGCAGACCAACCGAATAATCCTGGACGGGTTGTTGGATTGCTACGCAACGTTTCGCTTTACAGGCGGCGTCGTTCCCAGGGAGTCCTGGGGCCTGGTTGCCATGACTTCCTATCTGGAACGGCCTTTTGCCGCCCGCCGCATCTCGACCGCAGAAGCAGCACGTTATCGGCTATTGGCCGAGGCCATTATGGACCTGGGGCATACAATCACGGCGGGAGCGAGGCCGAGGACCCTGCGCTCGAGATATGACATCGCAGACGCGTTCGGCCGAGACTCCGCCGAGGTCCGGGCCTTGGGAAGCACGCTGGAGTCTGCCATGACGAAACTCGTCGCGGAACTGAAGCCGTCACCCGTGCTCGCGGAAACGGAGTCCGTCGGGCCGGATTTCTCGTCCACTGGGGTGCGTTGAACAACCGCAGGAGGTGACCCATGATTAGCGTTCGGCCACTCTTTATGTCGACCTACCCGCCGGAAGCGTGCGGACTGGCAACGTTTACCAGGGACTCGGCCGACGCCGTGGACATGGCGGCGCGGGAGCCGGTGTCCTCGCTGGCGGCGATCCAGAAGACGGCGGCGCTGTGCTACGACGATCCGCGCGTGGTCCACGTCATCGACAACGGCCGCCGGGACGCGTACCGTCTCGCCGCGGAGGTGGCCAACGACGGCCCGTGCGACGTGGTGAGCTTGCAGCACGAGTTCGGTCTCTATCCGGGCGACTGGGGCCAGCGCGTGCTGGAGTTCGTGCACGCTTGCCGCAAGCCCATCGTTACCACGTTCCACACGCTGCTGACCCGGCCGGACGCGCTGCCGCGGCGATTGATCCAGGACCTGGCCGCCCACAGCGAAGGGATCGTCGTGATGACCAGGGTCGCGGCCGACCTCTTGGCCAGCGTGTACCGCGTGTCGGGCCGGAGCGTTCAGGTGATTCCGCACGGAGTGCCGTCGGTTCCTTTCCACCGCGATGGCGCACACAAGGCGCGGCTGGGACTGGCCCAGCGGCGTGTGATTTGCACCTTCGGACTCATCAATCGAGGCAAGGGGCTGGAATACATGATTCAGGCCATGCCCCGCATCGTGGCCGCCTTTCCCGAGACTATATACTTGATCGTGGGCGCCACCCACCCGCAGGTCAAGCGGCAGGAGGGGGAGGTTTACCGCGAGAGCCTGGCCGAAATGGCCCAGAATTTGGGTGTCGCGGCGAACGTGCGTTTCGTCAACCAATACCTGGCGCTGGACGACTTGCTGGCGCACTTGCAGGCCTGCGACGTGTACGTTACTCCCTATCCCGGAGAAGACCAGATTGCCAGCGGCACTTTGGCGTATGCCCTGGCGGCGGGAGGCGCCGTGGTGAGCACCCCTTACCTGTACGCCAAAGAAGTGCTTGCCGGCGGGCGCGGCCTGTTGGTGCCCTTCGGCGATAGCGCTGCCATGGCGGACGCGACGCTGCGACTGTTGACGGACACTGCATTCCAGCAGGAAACGCGGCGGCGTGCCTACCGCTACGCGAAGCCCATGTTCTGGCCGAACGTCGGCCGGTTATACTTGGAGTTTTTCAGCCGGGTCGTGCCTGGCGGTGAAACGGCGGCCACACCCCCCCGCCGTGGGGCTGCCGCGATGCTGAGTGCCAGTCGCCAGCCGACGGAACTGGTGTCAGGCGGGCGGTGATGCACGTTCGTGACTGAAATCACGTCGAGTGGAGACAAGAAAGGAGATCGCGGTGGAGCTGCCGACACGTGCGCAAGCGGATCGATTCACGACGCCCGGCCGCTATCGCGAGCTGGAGACGCAGATTCGGCGTCGCGTGAAGGGCAACGACACCCCGATCCTCTTCATCTACGCCTTCGATCCGCGCACCCGCCTGGGGCCGTTCGTGTTTGTCGACAAGACGCTGATTCCCGGCGCCGCGCCGGCCGTAGGCGCGGCGCTGTATGCCGCGGGCTTCCGGAACGTGCGACTGGTGCTGCAACAGTGGAACCCCAACATCCGGCCCAGCGCCGCACGCTTCGACGGCAAGCCTGCGGAGGTCCTCCTGATCTCCGCGCTGCAGATCCACAGCGCGCCGGCCTGCCGGCTGATCCGCGACGCGTGGCAATTGGGCGATCACCGGCCGCTGATCCTGGCCGGCGGCCCCAAGGCCGTCTACGAGCCGTGGGACTTCTTCGGGCTTTCGCCCGACGGCCGCGAAGGGGCCGACGCGGTCGTCACGGGCGAGGAGTACGTGCTCTTGGAACTCCTGCAGAGGATTGTCGAGATGAAGCGGCCCGGTGACACGATGCGCGCGGCCTTCGAGCGGGTCCGCGCGGGCGGGCTGCTGGAAGACATCCCCGGATTGGTGTACCGGCCCGACGCGCCCGACGGCCCGCCCCCGCATCTGGTCAACACCGGCGTGCAGCGGCTGGTGCAAGACCTCGACGAGCTGCCGTTGCCGCTGGAGGCCATGGGGCTGTTCGAGCCTCCGCACCGCCGCGGCACGTTGTCCGCGCAGCCGATGCCGGCCGGGCAAGTCGGCCGCCACGCGAAAATCCTGGCGATGGTCACCACCCACGGCTGCCAGTTCCATTGTGCCTACTGTCCCATCCCCGCTTACAACCAGTTCACCTTCCGCCAGCGCAGTCCGCAGCGGATGGTCGAGGAGATCGCCGGGGTTGCCGAACTTTGCGGAATGTCCAGGTTCTTCGGCACCGACGACAACTTCTTCAGCCATCGTGGCACGGTCGAGGGGGCATTCACGGCGATGGCCCGGGGCAGAGTGGGCAACAAGCCGTTCCGCAAAGCGATCAGCTTCGCCACGGAGGCCACCGAGTTCGACGTGTTCAAGCATCAGGACCTCTTGCCGTTGGCCCGCGAGGCCGGTCTCCGCTGTCTCTGGCTGGGGATCGAAGACCTCACGGCCGGCCTGGTCAAGAAGGGGCAAACCGTCGAGAAAACCAAGGCCCTCTTCAAGCTGCTCGTGAAACAGGGGATTGCGCCGATGCCGATGGTGATGCACCACGACGGCCAGCCACTGTGGACCTGGCGCGGTTTGTACGGACTGTTGAACCAGGCGCGATTCCTGTGGAAGGCGGGCGCGGCGTCCTGCCAGGTGACGCTGCTGACGCCCTGGGTGGGCAGCCAGGGCTACGAACAGCCGTTCCGCGACGGCCTCGTGCTGAGCAAGGCCGGCGGACAGCCGATCGAGCAGTACCAGTACGACGGCAATCATTGCCTCGCCACCAGCCACGCCCATCCCTGGCGCCGGCAAATCAACATGCTCCTCAGCTACGCCTCGTTCTACAACCCGCTCAACTTGCTGCTCGCCTTGCCGCGGTTCGACAAGGTGTGGGCCGATCGCATCATGTTCCAGTGGCTCGGCATGGTCGGGCTGGCCAAGTCGATCTACCAGTCGCGCGGCTGGCTCGTGCGGCTGATTTCGGGGCCGATCGAGAAGCGCGCCGAATTGCCGCGCCCCAGGTTTCCCATGGTCGCGCCCCGCGGCGTGTCGCCCGAGCTTATTCAAGGAGGCATGTAATGCACGTTGCCGGGCGGCTTGCGCTGGGTCACCTGGACCGCATGACCGACTCGACGGGCCTGCTGCAGCACGCCATTTACAGCGTCCCGCGCCGCGAGAGCGGCTACACGACCGACGACAACGCGCGGGCCTTGCGCCTCTCGGCGCGCCTCTGGGAGCAACAACCGGGCGAGCGCATGCTCGGCCGGGTGACGACCTATCTGAGCTTCTTGGAACATGCCCGCTGCCCCGTCCGCGGGTTCCACAATTTCTTGAGTTATCAGCGCGACTGGCTGGATGCCGCCGGCACGGGCGATAGCCAAGGCCAGGCGGTCCGCGCCCTGGCCGAAGTGCTCGGCGGCAGCCTGCCCGACGGATACCGCGCATTGGCGCGCGAGTTGATCGACGTGGTGACGCCCGCGCTGGCCGATTTGCGGAGCCTGCGGGCACAGGCCTACGTGATCCTGGCGTGGGGGCACCTGTCGATGTCGGGGGTGAAGGACCTCGCACGCTTCGAGAGCGTGGCCCGGGCCGCGGCCGAGCGGCTGCTGGAGTGCTACCGCCGTTCCCAACGCCCGGATTGGCCCTGGTTCGAGTCGCGCATGACGTACGCGAACGCCGTGTTGCCGCATGCCCTGTTCATCGCCGCGCGTTGCTGGCCGGAGGTGGATTTCCTCGACGTGGCCGGGGCATCATTCGCCTTCTTGGACCGCGAGACCACCGTCGAGGGCCTCTTCTGGCCGGTGGGAAACAGCGATTGGTACCCCCGCGGGGAAGAAAAATCGCCGTACGATCAGCAGCCGGTGGAGGCCGTCACCATGGCCGACGCCGCGCTGGCCGGATTCGCGCTCATGGGCGAGGGAAAATACCTGGATGCGTTCCGCCGCGCGCACGCTTGGTTTCATGGCCGCAATAGCCTGCGCCAGTCGCTGGTCGACGCTCGCTGCGGTGCCTGCTGTGACGGTCTGCAGCCTGCGGGCGTGAACCGGAACCAAGGAGCGGAATCGACGCTCGCTTATTTGTGGGCGGAGCTGAACAGCAAGGACACATCAACGTGCGTCGAGAATCGAAAACCCCCGAGCAGTACGCGGAGTTGTTCCAGCGTCACGGCGACAACCCCATCCTGACAGCCCGCGACTGGCCCTACCCGGCCCACACGGTGTTCAACGCCGGCGCGTGTCAGTCGGGCGCGGAGACGGTCCTGCTCGTTCGCGTCGAGGACCGCCGCGGGCATTCGCACCTGACCGTGGCCCGCAGCAACGACGGCGTGTCGGGCTGGCGGATCGACTCCAAGCCCAGTTTCGCGGCCGATCCGGCGAACTACCCGGAGGAAGCGTGGGGTGTGGAAGACGCCCGCCTGACCCGGGTCGAGGACCGCGGCCGGTGGATCATCGCCTACACGGCCTACTCGCCCAGCGGACCGCTGGTGTCCTTGGCGGAAACGGCGGACTTCGTCGCCTTTTCCCGGCTCGGCGCGGCCATGCCCCCGGAGGACAAGGATGCGGCCGTCTTTCCGCGCCGCTTTGGCAATCGCTACGCCATGATTCACCGGCCGGTTTCCACGGGAAACTTGGGCGCGCACATCTGGCTTTCCTTCTCGCCCGACCTGACCCACTGGGGAGGGCACCAGATCCTGTTGCACGCGCGGCGCGGCGCGTGGTGGGACGCCAACAAGATCGGCTTGGGCCCGCCTCCCCTGGAAACAGCCGAGGGCTGGCTGATCCTGTACCACGGCGTGCGCACAACTGCCGGTGGCTGTTTGTATCGACTTGGGCTGGCTTTGCTCGACTTGGAGGATCCCGCCCGGGTTCTGCGGCGCAGCGATGAATGGGTGTTTGCGCCCGAGACGCCCTACGAGCGTCAGGGTGACGTGGGCGGCGTGGTGTTTCCCTGCGGCTGGATTCTGGACGAGCCCACGGCGACAATTCGCCTCTATTACGGCGGTGCCGACACGTGCCTGGCGCTGGCCACCGCCCAACTCTCCGACGTGCTCGGCTACCTGCGCACGTGCCGTGCCCCGTGAACCTGGAAGCGGGCGGGAATGGCGTTGTAGGATGAACATCTTCGGGCCAAAGGCCGGCAGTTCGCCGAGCCCTGGACATCGTCTGGGGGAAACTACGAAAGCCGCTGACGCCACTTGGCCGGATCGCGGGCTGTGTGGAAGACGCAGTAGACCGTCACGGCGCCGCCAGCATACTCGTAGAAGACCGCGTACGGAAATCGCCGTACCAGCCCCCGACGGTAGCCTTCAAACACCTTCGGGTGCATTTCCGGCATGCGGCATATTGCTTGCACGCAGGCATCGACACAACTGAGGAATTCCTCCCCCAGGCCGGCCCGCTGGCGCTCGTACCAGCCATAGGCTTCGTCGATATCCTGCGCGGCTTCCGGTGCGATACTAAGTTCAGCGGCCATACCGGGACCGAACCCTCTGCTTGACCTCATCCCAGGAAAGCCCTGAAGCCGGGTTGCTCATCAGGTTGGCCTTTCGCCGCGCCAGTTCCTCCTTTTGCCAGTCGTGGACGGGAACCGCAGTTGGATTGGCCGCCAGGTCGTCCCAAAGATCCTCAACCAGTTGAAGTTTTTCCGCGGGGCTTAGGTCGAACACGGAAACAGCATTCGAGCTCATCGCAACTCCTCATCAAGAGGCCATGGGAAGGCCGCTCGGTCCATGATTTCATGTTCTCGGCTGCCAGGCTTTCTGTCAAGTGGCCGCCGTCGGGCACCCTGGCCTTGCCACCGCGGGCAAACCTCACCGGCCGCAGGCCTTCCTGCTCCGGCCCACCACGGTACCGCTTGGGCCAAGCAGCGGCATTCGACGCCGCGCGCCTGCCGCCAAACAGGCGCGCCCGCACATCATTTTCCGAGCCTCCCTCCTTTGGCTGTTAGCGACGTAATTCGCGCTACGGTGCTGATTTTATTTTGCCGATAACCTCTGCAAACCTCTCCTCAAATTTCCGGCGCGGGACTTGGCTACAATAATGATACACATAATCAATGATTATACTCGCCCCTATATATGGCTGGACGAACGGCCTGAAACTGCTTTCATAGGTTCGGCGCCCCAGGACCACTATCGCCCGTGGTCCTATGATCTCTATCTCCTGCAGCAGAAAAGGCCGCCACTTGCAGATTTTGTCTCCGGCCGGGATCCCCGGCTTCGCGCACTCTTTTACAATATCGGTAACATAACTACCAGCAACGCCGTACTTTCTCATCATCTCCTGGAGGAACATATCTCGTGCAGTACGGTTGAAATTTATGTCTTTCTCACTTGTTGGCCCGATCATGGTCGGCATCTCTGCCACGAACATGATATCAAATCGTTCCTTGTCTCCCCTCGGCAAGAACACCCCACCTAATTCATCCGGCGGTTTCAACGCGCCGTTGATCTCTTTCAGTTTGCCTGTTTTATTATTCATGCTCCGTCTCCTCGATCCGGAAGGGAAGGCCGGGAGAGAAATGTTTTTTCCACAAAGGGCCAAAAGAACGGGACTAGCCCACTTACTGTTTTTTTCTCGCTTTCCCGCGGGGGCGGAACATGCGCTCGCCGCCGGTGCGAATGCGCGGTCGCCAATCGCCGCTGCATCGGCGTCAGCCAGCATAGCGGCCGCACCGACCCCCGTCGAGGGGCCCCCTCCAGCCACCTTCTGGCTCGTTGCCTGCTGGCGCCTCTTGACAATAGTATCACTAATGGTATCATTTACTCATGCCTGAAGGCAATCGAGAGGCTGAAACGTGAAAACGAAAAGAAGTGACCGCTACACCTATCGCGTAACGTGGTCGGAACAAGACCAGGAGCACGTCGGGCTATGCGCCGAGTTCCCGAGCTTGAGCTGGTTGGCCTCTTCGCCCGAGGCGGCCTTGCGCGGAATCCGCACGGTTGTCGCCAAGGTCGTCAAAGACATGCAAGCCACCGGGGAAGCGATTCCCGAGGCTCTTGCTTCGCGCCGTTTCAGCGGAAAGTTCGTAGTTCGCGTGCCCCCGGAGATTCATCGGCGGTTGGCCGTCGAAGCCGCGGAGGCCGGCGTCAGCCTCAATCGGCTCGCCAGTGCCAAGTTGTCTTGACGGATGTGGTAAACTATCTTGATGGGATCAACACACCGCACAGGTGACCAGGGCCCGTTGAGTGTTCAGCGTCTGCCGGTGGCCTTCACCGGCGATATCCGCCGCGTCATTACGCGGTTCTTCGATCCCGGCGGGGAGGCGCGGATCCGCAGCATCGTCGAGCGCATCAACGGTCTGAGCGGCGAACAGGTTGATCGGTTGCTGGACGAGGTGTTTCTGAAGTTCCGCGCCCGCCACGGCAACATCGCCTCCGTGCTCGATGAGAATTACCGCACGGCGATGGCGATGATCGGCGTGTCGGACGAGCTCGCGCACGATCGCCGCCTGCTGATCGGGTCCTACTTGACCGCGGAGTATTCGATCGAGTCGGCGGCGCTGTTCAACCCGTCGATCGTCCCGCATCACAACCAGCGGCACCTTCCCGCGGGCGCGGTGCGGTTCATCATGAGTCTGCGGGCCACGGGCGAGGGGCACGTGTCGTCGATCGTCTTCCGCACCGGCGTAATCACTGCCGATCACCAGATCCAAATCGACCCTTGCGCGCGCCTCGCCAGGCCCATCCGCGTTGTTCCCGACAAGCACTACGACAAGCCTTTGTTTCGCCGCAAGCTCAAGGACATCGGCGTCCACGACGCGGCGGTGGATCTCGTGCTGGACCGCCTCGCCGACTCCTTCAGCGTGGCGCAACTGGAACATGCCGTCAGCGAGGCGCGGGGCGCGGCGTCCGGGAAGCTGCAACTCGAGGCATCGCTGCAGGACATCCGCTGGCTGGCCCAATCGAACTATCAGTTGGAGCTTCCGCGGGAAGCGGATGCGTCCGAGGTGGTCATTTTTCCGCAAACCGACAATGAAAGCCACGGCATCGAAGACCTGCGCATGGTTCGCTTCGTGGACGACGACGGCACAGTCACCTACTACGGCACCTGCACGGCCTTCGACGGCTACCGCGTGCTCCCGCAACTGATCGAGACCCGCGACTTCCTCCGGGTCGGCGTGCACACGATCAACGGCGCCTGCGCGCAGAACAAGGGCATGGCGCTTTTCCCGCGGCGGATCGGCGGGCACTACGTGATGTGCTCGCGGATCGACGGCCAGAATCTTTACATCATGGTTTCCGACATCGTGCATTTTTGGGAGACTGCCGAGTTGCTGCAGACGCCCCGCCGGCCCTGGGAGTTCGTGCAAATCGGCAACTGCGGCTCGCCCTTGGAAACGCCGGAAGGCTGGCTGCTGCTGACCCACGGCGTCGGGCCGATGCGCAGCTACTGCATCGGCGCCATGCTGCTGGACCTCGACGACCCGCTGCGGGTGATCGGCTGTCTCGACGAGCCCTTGCTCACGCCGACCGAAAAGGAGCGCGACGGCTACGTGCCGAACGTGGCTTACTCCTGCGGGGCGATGATCCACGGCGGGCGTCTCTACCTGCCGTTCGCCACGTCCGACATGATTACGCGGATCGCGATGGTCTCGCTCGATTCCCTGCTCGACCGGCTCATCGGCTAGTTCGGCGCCTCGCCGGCGGCGCCCGGGTCGCGGATGTCATAGCAAATGATCTCGACGGGCGTGCGGAGATACAACCGTCCCCGGGCGATCACCGGCATGTTCCAATCCAGCAAGCCCTTCTGGCTGCGCGGTCCCGTGTTCCGCAGGCTGTGCACTTTCTCGATCCGCCCGGTCTCGACATAGGCCCTGGGATTGGCCTCGATCAGCGTAACGGTCTGATGGCTGCGCACGTAAATATGCCCGTCCGCGGCGCTCATTGAGAGCCCCATGTGGAAGCCCGGTTGTAACCATTGGAGTTTCCCGGTTTTCAATTCCGTGCAACGGAGAGAGAAATTCGCCTTGCCGGGGCTGCCGCTTATTTCCCAGGCTTCCTGGCGGACGTCGGTCCACAAACCATACACGTAACCGTCCAGGATCACCGGCGGCGTGATGGCTTCGTGCACGGGGTTGCCCGTCCAGTAGACTTTGGGCTTGGGATCCGCCTGGGAGAAATCGCACTCCACCAGCGACAACTGCCAGCCGTTCAGACTATCCAGATAGAGATTGGCGCCGACGGGATTGAGCGCGCCGCAGGCCCACGCCGGGGCTTCATTCGGCCCCGAGCACTGCCAGCTCCAGACCTGCTTGCCGTCCGCCCGTCGCAGGATCTTCCACTGGCGGTTGCCGTGAAACACGAGGCAGTCTTCCTGGTTGAAGGTGATCGGCAGCCCGCTGCCCGTGATCAGGCCGGGACCGCGGCTGCCGGGCGGACAGGGTTCCTCGAACTTCCACAGCACCTTGCCGGTGAGGGCACTATAGGCGAAGACCTGCATCTTGCCGGTCACGTCCGTCTTGTCCCAGGCGGGAATGGCGGGGTTCCCGCCCTGCCAGTAGAACAGCACGATCTGGTCGCCGATGGGGACCAGCGAGCCGTTATAGCCTTTCCACTCCAGGTTGCCGTTGTTCTTCAGCGATCCGTCCAGGTAGGGCGACTCTTTCCTGAAGTCGTGCTGCCAGACGATCTTCCCCGTCTTCCGCTCGAAGCAAAAACCATTCCCGAAGGTTCCCACTTCATACACGTACTTGTCGGTAATCGTGGGCGTCGCGCGCACGCCCAGTTCTCCCCAACCGACGCTATAGACGGGCGGCACCTCATAGCTGTGACTCCATTTCTCCTGGCCGGTGCCGGCGTCAACGCACTTGACGGTTTCGTGCTCCGCATCGTCGTCCAACTGGGCAAAGCACAGATCGTCGCCGGCCACGGAAGGATGGTTGGAGCCGGTGCCCACCGGGATTCTCCAGAGTACGCGGGGGCCTGCCTTCGGCCAGGCCTTGAGCAATCCCTTCTCGTCCGTCGTGCAATTGCCCTTGGGCCCTGCCCAGTGGGGCCAGTCCGCGGCGCCCGGCGAGCTCGTCGCGACCTTGTCCCCCGCCGCCGAGGCATACGCCAGGCACGCGATCAACAGGATGCTGAGGGGCATGATGGTGCTGAGATGCATGTCTTTGATTCGCATTACGGTTTCGCTCCCATGCAGTATACGGTCTGGCTGCCGCGGATGATGATTCTGTCCTTGAAGAAGAAGGGCGTGCCCGAGAAGCCGTCCTCGATCGTGTTGACTCGGACCAATTTGTACTCCCGGCCGAGTTCGAGCACGGCGGCATGCCCGGCGTCGTCGAAGAAGAAGAGATTGCTCGCCGTCGCGGCCGGGCTGGCATACGCGTAGTGTGCGGGCGCCAAGCCGGCGATCTTCACGCCCGATTCGATCTTCTCGGCCTTGCTCGCCGCATCCGCGGCCCGGGTGACCGTGAACACTTCTCCGTTTTGCGCGTCGATGACGTGCAGCCGGCACCGCTTCTCGATCGTGTAAATCAGGCCGTCTCGGTAGACGGGGGAGGCCATGAATACGCCGTTGAGCCTGGTCTGCCAGAGTTGTTTCGGCCGCAGGCCCTTCTCGGCCTTGGCGGGCAGTTCCAGCGCCCTGGCCTTGGCGTCGATGACATACACGGCCGTGCCCTCGACCAGCGGCGTGGTGTAGGGCGACTCGAACAGCCCGGAGCAAAGGATCTCGCCGTCGGCCAGCCTCACGATGTCGCCGGCCGGCGTGACGGCGACTGCTTCGCCGCCGATCTTGGCGATCGCGGGCGTGGCGAAGGTAGGTTTGGCGTCGGCGGCTTTCCAGAGCGTGCTGCCGTCTTTCGCGCTCAGGGCCAGCAGGCAGCCCCAAGACAGGATGATCCGGTCTCCGGCGAAAATCGGCGACGAGCAGAAGTGTTCTTCGTCCTCGGCCGTTTCGACGATCCGGATCCACTTCTGCTCGCCCTGCAAATCGTAGCAGGCACAGAGCCCCATGGCGTTGATGTAGAATACGAGCGCGCCGTTGCTGGTGGGCGTGGGGGTTGACTGCTTGCTCTCGCCGCCGCAGCCCCGTATCAGCTTCTTGGAGAGCTGGGCGGGGATGTCCCGGCTGTCCTTGCTGAAGAGGTCCTTCTGCCAGAGGAGCTTGCCGTCCGCGGCGTCGAGGCACACGAGGCTGCCCATCTCGGCCGTCACGAAGACCTTGTCCCCCGCGACGATCGGCGACGAATAGCCGCCGATCGCGACGGGGGTCTTCCAGAGCATGTTCTTATCCGCGGACCATTCGCAGGGCGGATGGATGTTCGGAAAACGACCGTTGCCGTCGAAGCGCCACATGATGTCGGTGGCTTCGCCCGTCTTCGCAGCGACCGGCGAGGTCGTCTTCCGATCCTCGGCCGCGAGACCGGCGTGGACCGCGGCGACCATGACGACAAACAACGCGCCGCGAGCGAACCCTCCCGGAGTGGCCCTCTGCCGGGAGACCACGGCCTCCGCAGGTCGCAGCAGCCCCATCGATACCAGCCTACGGTGCATAGTCTTCCTTTCGCGTTCAGAGGTCTAGTATGGCTAGTGCGGGGGACGGGAGCAAGCGTTGCGGCCAGCGTCGTCGCCAAGAAAGGTGGCGCGTCCCTGCGGACACCGACGAGGCGCGATGCGCAGCATGTTCCGCGTTGACCGGCCACAGGCAGTCCGCCGCGGCCTCGCCTGACGCGGGTGTCCTGCCTCGCTGGCTGGGGCGGTCTGCCGGCTGACCTCAGAGCAGCGGTCGGCCCTCATTCGAGCGCTCGGAGCCGTGCCCCAAGAGCAAGCACAGCCGGAGGCCACCCCGGCCCAGCACTCTCGGTGTCCGGTGGCAGGCAGCCGTTCGGGACGGTGGTGAATCACGGATCAATTTCTGACGGCAAAACTGGTCGCAAGGTTACTAACCGCAGCCCCCCACGAGGATGGTACCCGCCGTTGCAACACCTGCTGGCCACGAAACTGGGGCCGCGTAAGATTAGGATAGCGGTGCAGGCCGTGCGCACGCATGAGACGAAGATCGGACGAGCCGGCGGGCTGCCGGGTGCGGCACGGCTTGTACGGACTTGTGGGGAGTGGTTGTCGTGAGTGATCCTTCGAGCCTAAGCAATCAGGAACTCGACGACCTTCGGAAGCATGTCGATCCACAGGCGGCTGTGGGACGGCGAGAAAAACGGACCAGCGAGCGGTTTGCCTATCCGGTGGTTGCCGCAGTGGCTCCTTACGGCGCCTGGGGAGTGCCAAAGAACGAGATGTTTCGTGAAGTCCGCTGCTATGACATTTCCCGTGGAGGTGTCTCGTTCCTTTTGTCCGCTCCGCCCAACTTCAAGTCTGCGGTGGTGAGATTGGGAACGTCACCCGACCTGATCCACATGCTGGTTCGTGTCATGCACTGTACCCTGCACGACGAGGCGCGAAAAGAATACTTGGTCGGATGCCAATTCGTGCAGAGACTAAAAGCCCTTTCCTGAACCAGGTGTCGGCTTCCGCGCTTTTAGCCGGCCGGGACCTCTTGGGAGCGCGGGGCTGGCGGCCCTCTGCCGGAAGCTCAAGGCACGAAGAGCAAACCTGGCACCTGGCATCCTCGCCGGATGGATGCCAATGCCCGCACAACATCCGGCTTCCGGATGAACGGGGGCGCGCCGTCCTGGATGGCAGCGGGCGGGTCCTCCTCGGGCAAGTCGTCGCACGGTTCCGGCGGCTGCGAGCGGCACCGCTTCCAAACCCGCTCGGCACGCCCTGGCGTCTTTTCGACCTCCGCGCGCTCACCCTACTTGTCCGCCAAAACCAGGGAGGCACGGAAGCCCAGGTAGTGGCCTCGGGCCCCGGGCTCGCCGTCGAAGCGGGCCGCCGACCGGCAGTGCCCCGCCGGGTCGTTCCAGCCGCCGCCGCGGATCACGCGAAGCGAGCCCGCGGGAGGACCGCCCGGATTATCCGCAGGCGAATGCGCATAATACTCCTTGTCGCACCAGTCCTGGCACCAGTGCCACAAGTTGCCGTGCATGTCATACAATCCCCATGCGCTAGGCCGCTTCCCGCCCACGGCGTGCGTCATCCCGCCAGAATTGCCGTAGAACCACGCGTAGTCGGAAAGTCCATGCTCGTCCTGCTCCTTTGAAATCGCATTGCCGCCCAAGCTGAAACTGAAGCGACCCGTGCCCCCCGCGCGGCACGCATACTCCCACTGCGCCTCCGACGGCAGAAGATACGTCCGCCCCGCCGCCTTCTCCTGCGGCATCTCCGATAGCTTCCGGCAGAACTCCAGCGCCTCGTTCCATGTTGCACTGTCCACGGGAAACCGCTTCGTGTCCTGGCCCGCGACCATGTCTTTGCCCTTGCCCGTGGCCGAGAACCAACTGGGGTTCGAGCCCATGACCCGCTGGAACTCCTCTTGCGTCACCTTGTACACACCGCAGTAAAACGGCTTGGTGATCCGTACCTTGTGTTTCGGCCCCTCGCCCGGAAGCCGGTCCGTGTACCACTTGTCATCGGCATGTGCCTGCAACTCCTCTTGGATCAGTTCCTTGGGCGAGCCCATCACGAACTCACCCGGCGGAATGAGCGCCAGTTTCATGCCGATGGAGTTAGTCATCTCCACCGGCACGCCAAGGTGCTTGGCCGTCTCCTCCTGCCGCTGCCTAGCCTCGGCCGAATCGAAGGGCCAGTCCGTGTAAACCTTCCACGCGCCGGCCTTCTCGGCGGCCCCGGTCGTGAGCTGGCGGAGACGAAGGTTGCGGATCGCTGCGGCTGAGTTCCACGTTCGCAATCCGAACGGCCTGAGAGGGAATTGGTAGGGATGCAGCGAGAGTTTGTGCCTGGCGGGATCGAAATCCACCATCTTCTCATCGTCGACCCATGCCTCGATGGCCGCGGCCGTAACCCGCAAGCGGATGCGATACCAGCGACCGTCTTGGCAGGCAAACTTCCGCTGCGTTGCGTTCTGTGGGCCTGGGCGGTCGTCAACAAGCTCGAGGCAAACCATCGTGTTGTCCCCCGCGACCGCGAGCTTGCAATATTCGTCCTTAAAGGGGAAGAACACCTCACACAAGCTCCCCGTGCCACGCTCGCGCATGGCCTCCAGCGAAATCTCGTAATCGACTCGTCGCACCTCCCGGGTCCAGGCGATGCCGGTTGCGGGATCACCCTTCTCGAAGATTAGTTCGCGGCCCCGTGGGAGCACCGTGCCGTGCTTGGCGAATTCGGGCGCATCCTCCACCACGCGCCAGCCGTCGAGCGTCCTGCCATCGAAGAGGTCTTGCCAGGCCGTCTGGTGTTTGTCGGCCAGGGAAGGGGTTGGGGATTGGGGATCAGGGGCTGGAGGGGCGGGTGAGGGCTTTTTGGCGGGTGAGCTAACGGAAGGGTGTGCGGCGACGGTGGTGCTGCTCAACTCCGCCCGTTCAGCCGCCTTGTCTGGCAAAACTAGGCAGGCACGGAGGCCCAGGTTGAAGATGCGGGACCCGGGCCCGTAGTAGTGGCGGAACGCCGACCGGCAGAACCTCGCCGTGTCGAACCAGCTACCGCCGCGGTTCACGCGGCCGGAGCCCCCGGAAGGCCCCGCCGGATCATCCGTAAGCGAGTTCGCATAATACTCCTTGTCGTACCAGTCCTGACACCACTCCCACACGTTCCCGTGCACATCATACAGCCCCCAGGCGTTCGCCCGCTTCCCGCCTACCGCGTGCGTCATCCCGCCAGAATTGCCGTAGAACCACGCGTAGTCGGAAAGTCCATTCTCGTCCTGCTCCTTTGAAATCGCTTTGCCGCCAAGACTGAAGCTGTACCGACCCGCGTTCCCGGCGCGGCACGCATACTCCCATTGCGCCTCCGAGGGCAGACGATACGTTCGCCCCGTCGCTGTTTCTTCCGGCAGATTCGACAGTTTTCGGCAGAATTCCACCGCCTCGCCCCACGATACGTTCTCCACCGGAAAGCGCTTCGTGTCCTGACCGGCCACCTTGTCTTTGCCCTTGCCCGTGGCCGAGAACTCGTTGGGGTTGGTCCCCATGACCCGCTGGTATTCTTGCTGCGTCACCACGTAGGTCCCCAGGTAAAACGGTCTTGTGATCCGCACCCGGTGCTGTGGCCCCTCGCCCGGCAGATGCTCTTTATACCATTGGTCATCGCCATGTGACTTCCACTCCTCTTCGATCAGTTCCTTGGGCGAGCCCATCATGAACTCGCCCGGCGGAATGAGCACCAACTTCATGCCGATGGAGTTGGTGATTTCAACGGGCACGCCGAGGTGCTCGGCCCAGGCCGCCTGGTGCTCTTTGGCTTTCTTTTCGTCGAAGGGGGCGACGGCGGGAGGGGGCGGCGATTGAGGATTGGGGATTTGAGATTTCAAATCTTGGATCTTCGATTCGGTAGCCCCGTGGCGGAGCGTGATCGCCAGGACGATTCCCAGCAGCAAGAGCAGGCCGCCCGCAATCCCCAGCAGCACTAGCGGCTTGCGGCGGGCCTTGGCGACTGCCCCGAGGGCCTTACCCAAGATGTTCGAGCCCGTGGCGTGCTCCGGGCCGATGCTCGGCTCGGTGCGTTCCGTGGCGATCGGCTTCTTCTGCTTGGTCAGCGGCCCACTGGGCGTGTTCTCCTGCAAGAACGCGAGGCTCTGGACCAAGGCCGCACTGGAGGGCTCTTCCGGCGCCCCGGCAACCGACCGACCGGGAGAGGCACCCAAGATCGCCTCCAACTCGGCGATCACTTCGGCCATCGACTGCTGCCGGTCCTCGGGTTTCTTCGCCACCATCCGCTGGAACAACTCGTCCAGCTCGGCGGGCACCTCCGCCCTGGCCGCGCAAAGCGAGGGGATCGGGGCCTGCTGGTGCGCCATCAGGATCTGCATCAGCGAATCGCCGCCGTACGGTGGCCGGCCGATGAGCAACCGGTAAAGCGTGCAGCCCAGGGCATAAATGTCGGCGCGAGCATCGACCGTGTGGCTGTCCATGGCCTGCTCCGGGGCCATGTAGTCGCAGGTGCCCATCACCTGGCCGCTGGTGGTGAGCCGCTCCGGGCCGCCCATGGCCGCGTCGGCCCCGGCGATGCGGGCCAGCCCCATGTCGAGGATCTTGACCGTCCCTTCCTTGTCCAGCAAGAGATTGCCCGGCTTGATGTCGCGGTGGACGATGCCCCTGCCGTGGGCATACTGAAGTCCGCGGGCCGCCTGCAAGATGCACTCGGCCGCCCGCTGGACGCCCAGCGGCCCGGAATCCTTGACGATAGTGGCCAGGTCCCGCCCTTCGACGTACTCCATCGCCAGGTAGTGCATGCCCTGGTGCTCGTCGGCGTCATAGGCGGTAACGATGTTGGGATGCGAGAGCTTGGCTGCCGCTTCCACCTCACGATGGAACCGCTGGACGGCCCCGGCCTGTTTCATGGCCCCAGAGGAGAGGACCTTGATTGCCACCGTGCGCTTCATCCGCCGGTGCTGGGCCTTCAGCACCACGCCCATGCCGCCCTCGCCCAGCTTATCCAGGACGACGTACTGGCCGAAGACCAGCCCCTTGGTCTTGCCCTGGTAGACGGCCTGGGCCTGGTACTTGGTCAGCTTGCCGCGCTGCACGAGGACCTGGGCGAGCTGCTGGACATCCTTGGGCTGCCGCTCGGGGGGGAGGCTGTCCTGAAGCTGGGAGAGGTCGGCCGCCGACAGCAGGCCGCTCTCGGTCAGCCGCTCGATGAACTGCTCGACGCTGATCGCCATCGACAGGCCCCGCCACCAAGCCGCTGGGGTACGACCATCTGTCTACTATACACAACCGCCGACAAGGCCGGAAGACTCACCGGCTGAGGAGGGGGCGAGCGAGCATGAGATGGCCTGTCCAGAACACGGCAAGCCGCTTTCCGCACAACCCTCGGACAACGGACTACCGCGGCATCACTTTTCACGCTGGGAAATGGCTCGTGAAGCTCAGACACAAGGGCATGGACGTGACCATCGGCCATCTTGAAGACCCGCTCGACGCCGCCTGGACCGCCGACTTCGCCCGCTACATGGCCTACGGCGTTGACCCGCACACTTGGCCCCATCGTGGCGGGCGACCCCTTGCACGGCCGAACTTCCCTCCGTGCGGCAATGATCGCGTTGACCGATGGGTAACTTTGCGTATTCTCTTTGTCAGTGGCATCTTAGATGCGTCAGCCATCGCCGCCCGCCTCAAGGCGTATGACGAGGTGGCAGCGCGCCCGCTGCCGGAAGTTGACCAGAATGCCGCCAGCACGGCGTCGGCAAGTTGAGTTGTGAACTCAGGGCACGAAGAGCAACCCTTGCACGTGGCATCCTCGCGGGATGGATGCAAACGCCGGCGCAACATGCGACTCCCGGACGAACAGCGGCCCACCGTCTTGGATGAGAGCGGGCGGAGCATCCTCGGGCACTCAGATCCGTAACGCGTAAAGAGTGGCCCGGCGGGGCCTTCGGGCCTCCTTACGGAGGGCCTCACGGTTTTGCCCCGGCCCGAAACGCCGGGCCGGGGACGGGGGCCCTGTCCTGTTCGGCGGACGTGTTCCACTTCTCCGCCCGAACTAGGCAGGCACGGAAACCGTGGTCGTTGAAGCGGTTCTCGGGGCCGTTGCTGCCGCGGTACGCGGAGCGGCAGTTCCCGGCCATGGGGAGCCACGAGCCGCCGCGGCACACGCGCCAGCCACCGCCCGGTGGACCAACCGGGTCATCCACTGGTGACGCTCCGTAGTAGCCCTTATCCCACCAATCCTGGCACCACTGATATACGCTGCCGTGCATGTCAAACAGGCCCCAGGCATTCGCCCGCTTGAGGCCGACCGCGTGCGGCACGCGCCCGGAGTTGCCGTCGAACCACCCATGGTCCAGCAGCTCATGCTCATCGTCCTCCCGGGGAATCGCGCGGCCAAGCGGGCTAAAGCTGTAGCGGCCGGTTGTGCCCGCCCGACAGGCATACTCCCATTGAGCCTCGGTGGGGAGCTGATACCAGCGGCCCGCCGCTTTTTCCTCTGGCAGCCCAGAGAGCGTCCGGCAGAATTCCACCGCATCGTCCCAGGACACACACTCCACCGGGAACCGTTTCGTGTCCTGGCCGGCCACCTTGTCTTTGCCCTTGCCAGTGGCCGAGAATTCGCTCGGATCAACGCCCATCACCCGCTGGTATTCCGCCTGCGTGACGTGGTAGACTCCGAGATAGAACGGCTGCGTGATCCGCACGCGGTGCCGTGGCCCTTCGCTCGGCAGGCGTTCCACGTAGCCTAAATTCCAGTCCTCGCCGGCGTGGGCCTTGAGCTCCTTCTCGATGATCTCCTTGGGCGAGCCCATCTCGAACTCTCCCGGCGGGATCAGCACCAGCTTCATACGGATGGAGTTGGTGATTTCGACGGGTGTGTTGAGGTACTTGGCCCATGCCGCCTGGTGCTCCTTGGCCTTGGCGGCATCGAAGGGGGCAATGGCAAGAGGAGGGGTTGGGGATTCGGGATTGGGGATTGGAGCAGGTGGCTTCGTACTGCGTGACGAGGGCTCGGCGCTCGGCACGATCTTGCGTTCCTCGAAATTCTCCGCCCGAACAAGGCAGGCACGGAAGCCGCGGTCGCCGCGGCGCTCCCCGGGGGCGTCGCTGTGGCGGCACGCGGAGCGGCAGTTCTCGGCCCCGTAGTTCCACGTGCCGCCGCGGAATACGCGGCCCTCACCCGCGGAGGGGCCAACTGGGTCATCCACGGGCGAATTCGCATAATAGCCCTTGTCCCACCAATCCTGGCACCACTGCCACACGTTGCCCTGCATGCCAAACAGGCCCCAGGCATTCGCTCCCTTGAGGCCCACTGGGTGCGGCATCCCCGCGGAGTTGCCGTTGAACCAGCCATGGTCCGGCGACTCATGCTCATCGTACTCCCGGGGAATCACGCGGCCAAGCGGGCTGAAACTGTAGCGGCCCGTCGTGCCCGCCCGGCAGGCATACTCCCACTGCGCCTCGGTGGGGAGCTGGTACCAGCGACCGGCGGCCTTCTCTTCCGGCAGCGCGGACAGCTTGCGGCAGAATTCCACCGCATCGTCCCACGACACACGCTCCACGGGGAACCGCTTGGTGTCTTGTCCGCCAACTTTGTCCTTGCCCGTGCCCGTGGCTGAGAACTCGCTGGGGTTCGTGCCCATCACCCGCTCGTACTCTGCCTGCGTGACGTGGTAGATGCCCAGGTAGAACGGCTGCGTGACGCGCACGCGGTGCCGTGGCCCCTCGCTCGGCAAGTGCTCCACGTACCAGTTGTCGTAGGCACACGCCTTGAACTCCTCCTCGATGATCTCCTTGGGCGAGCCCATCTCGAACTCTCCCGGCGGGATGAGCACCAGCTTCATGCCGATGGAGTTGGTCATCTCGACCGGCACACGAAGGTGCTTGGCCCAGCCCTCTTGATGCTCTTTGGCTTTCTTCTCGTCGAATGGGGCGACGGCGGGCGGGGGAGCGCCAGGCGGGAGGTTCCATTGGCCGTCGGCACCGATAAGGCTGCCCACGGCGGGAGGGATCGGGGATTGGGGATTAGGGATTGGAGGAGTGGGCGATGGCTTCTCGGCAGTTGAGCCGCCGGAAGGTTGTGCCGCATCGGCAGTGCGGATCATCTTCGCCCGCTCGGCCGCCGCGTCCGGCAAGACTAGGGCGGCGCGGAAGCCCAGGCCGTTGAGGCGGTCCCCGAGCCCGTTGTAGCGGGCCGCCGACCGGCAGCGCCTCGCCGGCCGGCACGAGCCACCGCCGCGGCTCACGCGGTCCGAGCCGGCGACAGGGCCGGTCGGATCGTCCGTAGGCGACTTCGCATAATAGCCCTTGTCGTACCAGTCCTGGCACCATTGCGCCACGTTCCCGTGCATGTCATACAAGCCCCACGCGCCCGCTCGCTTGAGGCCCACGGCGCGCGGCACCCCCGACGCGTTGTCGGCGATCCAAGCATAGTCGGAAAGCGTCTTCTCCTCGTACTCCCTGGAGATCACGTTGCGTAGCGAGCTGAAGCCGTACCGACCGGTGCTCCCGGCGCGGCATGCGTACTCCCACTGCGCCTCCGATGGCAGACGGTACCATCGCCCCGCCGCTTTTTCCTCCGGCAGATTCGATAGCTGTCGACAAAACTCCAGCGCATCGTCCCACGACACCTGTTCCACCGGAAACCGCTTCGTGTCTTGGCCGATTACGTAGTCTTTGTGTTTGCCCGTGGCCGAGTGCTCGCTGGGGTTGGTGCCCACGACCCGCTGGTACTCCTCCTGCGTCACCAGATACGTGCCCAAGTAAAACGGCTTGGTGATTCGCACCCGATGCCGCGGCCCCTCGCCCGGAAGATGTTCCATCCACCAGTCATTACCGGCATGTGCCTTCAACTCCTCTTCGATCAGTTCCTTGGGCGAGCCCATCTGGAACTCCCCCGGCGGGATGAGCACCAGTTTCATGCCGATAGAGTTGGTGAGTTCGACCGGCACGCCGAGATAGCTGGCCCACGCCTCTTGGTGTTTCCTGGCCTGTTGGGCATCGAAGGGGGCGACGGCAAGGGGCGGGGCGTCTGACCGAGCACCCGGCAGCGAGTACTCAGAGGTTGTGAATCTTTCGGAAAAGCAAGAAAACCTTTTCGTCCGTTTGGGGTTTAATCTCGTGTACGGCCGGGTCGGCCGGGGATGTTGGAGGACGGGCGATGGATCAAGCGGGGTTGTTTG
>Ga0326728_10010306_pt1 | contig 21946 bp, 16 predicted proteins | sample MB3enrmetagenome_FD_207602 | JGI IMG/M metagenome (GOLD analysis project Ga0326728, IMG submission 207602) | Lab enriched peat soil microbial communities from McLean, Ithaca, NY, United States - MB31MN | ecosystem: Environmental > Terrestrial > Soil > Wetlands > Peat | place: USA: New York... | reverse complement strand
AACAGGAAAATCAACACGAAAGCAGGCATCAAAAGGATATGCTTTTTCGTCATAGGGGCCCTCCCGCCATATACAATCATCTTAGCCTGAATGATGCCTCAACCTTGTCAGCAACGGACCTCTATTGGACATTTTGGATTCGTCTGCCGTTCCAAAACCTCAATGGTCAACTTGCAGCCCCGTGGGACCTCTCCCTACGCAAATCAAAAACGCAAGAGAAATGCACAGATCCGGCAAAGGGCTTTTCTCCGGCTACAGCAGATCAAACCGCTTTTTTCTTACGAAGTATCGTCCGCCTCGATTTGTTGGCTGCACCGGTCTCAGCAGGCTTTTGAACAGCGCCTTCGGCCTTTTCCTTTCTTCTTGCGTCATTCAGTTGGGTCAGTTTCTCCGGCAAGCCTCTCCTTTTAGCTGCATTTCTTTGGGCTTCGGTCACAGACTTCGCCGCCAATGGGGTCCGCATTGAGAACCCGTACTTCTTCTTGTATTGTTTCTGATCCATTCCGTGACTGACCAGATGCTTCACTGTGAGCTGTCTCATCTCGGCGCCACATTCGAGACATATAACTTTGTCAGCCTGAATGGAGTTTTGCGGCGTGAGCTTTGGTTTCTGTTTGCCGGCCGCTACCGTTTCAGCAGGCGTTTGAACAGCGCCTTTGGCCTTTGCCTGCCTTCTCGCATCCATCGCCTTCATCAGGTTATCAGGCAATCCCCTCTTCTTTGCCGCTTTGCTTCTAGCTTTGGTCAATGACTTTGCAGCCAAAGGGGTCCCCACAGCAAAACCATATTTCTTTCTGTACTCCTTCTGGCCCATGCCGTGGACGGCCAGATGTTTTGACGATAGAAGTCTCATCTCTTTTCCGCATTCGAGACAGATTACTTTGTCGTTTTGGATGGAGTCCTGGGGCGTCAGCTTCGTTGCGCCTGCTTCCTTTGTGGGCGGCTGAGTAACTTCCATTTCAATTCCTGCCGCCTCAGCCTTTTGAAGTTCATGGAGCGTGCTGAAAACCTGCCGGAGAGATAAGGCGATCTCGCCTGCCGACATAGACTTTACGGATACTTGAGTCTGGACGATTTCTGATGCGATCTCGACGAGTTTTTTCGGCATTGTCGAATCCTTTAGCATTGGGGTAGATTTGGAAAATCCAAACTAGGGCATCAGATTTTAATAGGTTAGCGCGTGAATGCAATGACTTTTTAATACTTATCTCTTTTAGGACAAGAAGTGAGTCATTATTATGGATCGGTACTAATAGACTGATTAGTATCCGCCCGGAATGACGACAGAACATTCTCAATTGAATTCGAGCTCTTATCTGCGCGACAGCCGGTTGAAACGCAACCGCATATAGCTCCATTCTCCGCCGGATTAATGGCTGAGGTACCTTTTCAGAGGCACCGGGAAGTAGGGTCTGAGCGGCTGTCCCGTGATCGCAGTCAAAAGATCGGCTTATCTCCCTGTCTCCCCGGAATGATGGTTCGGTGCCGGATTATCCTCTCATTGACCAAAGACCCTTTAAAAGCTATTCTTCAAATCTTCGTCCACATTGGAATAAACCCGGTGCTTTTTGGATGGGAGGATCAAATGAAGATCGTGTGCTTGCTCGGAAGTCCAAGGGAAAAAGGAAACACTGCCGCAATAGCAAATCGATTTTGCGACACCGCCGAAAAGCTGGGAGCAAAGGTCCAAACCTTCGCCCTCAATAAGCTCGAATACCAGGGTTGTCAGGGCTGCATGGGATGCAAGACAAAACTCGATAGATGCGTGCTTGAAGACGATTTGACCGAGGTTCTGGAAGCGGTTCTTGAAACCGATGTTCTGGTACTGGCCTCTCCAACCTACTATGGCGATGTGTCCAGCCAACTGAAGGGTTTCATAGACCGTACCTACTCCTATCTGCCGGGTGACTACCTCACCAATCCCGGGCCCACTCGCCTGCCGGCGGGGAAAAAGCTGGTTTTCATTCTGGCTCAGGGAAATCCGGATCAGGAAAGGTTTGCCGATATTTTCGGAAGATACGATTACTTTTTCAAATGGTATGGAATTGCCGAGAGCCATCTCATTCGGGCTTGCGGGGTTCGAGAACCGGGGGCGGTCGAAGCCCTTGAAGACGTGATGAAGCTGGCTGAAACAACGGCTAAAAAGCTATTCTAACGGGTTTTTACATTTACTCTCAGATAAGCCGGGCAAGCCCTATTCCCGGCTTTTGGGCAGCCACTCTTTTGCCAGGCGCTGCGCCTCGGCGGTCTGGGCCGGTGTCATTTTCCCGGCAATCTCATCCATGCCCTTTTGGGCTTCGGAATAGTCTTGCGCTAATGCCAGACTAAACCACATATGAGCCTGCACATAGTCCTGCGGCACGCCGTTGCCGTTGGCATATGCCCAGCCCAGTGAAGTTTGTGCGAGAGGATCACCCTGGTCCGCCGCCTTTCGACACCACTTCACAGCCTCGGCATAGTCCTGCGCCACGCCGTGCCCCTCGCCGTACATGTTTCCCAGGTTGTATTGTGCATCGGCGTCCCCCTGGTCCGCCGCCTTGCGGTAATACTTGAGCGCTTCGCCGTAGTCCTGCTGCACGCCCTTGCCGGTCCGGTACGCGTCACCCATACTACATTGTGCTTTTGCATACCCCTGGTCGGCGGCTTTGCGATACCACGTCGTCGCCTCGGCCTTATCCTCCGCCACGCCTTGCCCTTTGTCGTACATAAGTCCCAAAAAATATTGTGACTCGGCATCCCCCAGTGTTGCCGAAGCCTGAAACTCTTTAAACGCCGCGGCAAAATCACCTTTGTCATAAGCCGCTTTACCGTCACCGTAACCGGCATAGCCAAGGGCGGCGAAGCCGGCCAGTACGGTCACAAAAAGCAGGAATTTGAATCTTTTCACATGCGCCTCCTCGATCTGGTGGACATCAACGGACAATGGGCAAAGCAGGAGAACTTCGTCCTGGGAGCATATTACAGTCACATTCAGGTTTCGCAAGAAATATTTCCGGCTACACATCTCTTCGAAAAATTCTTAGGCAGGGGCGCAGTAATTATTTTCGGGAAAATTGAAAAGGCCCGAAGCGGAATAATCCGCTTCGGGCTTTTGGGAAGCTTAACGCTTTAGCTTTTACTTACTCTACAAGACTTCTGACGGGTCTATCGAAGTGCCTATCGAAGGATTAGTTTCCCATTCCCCATCGACGCATTTGGAACAGTATATATCAATGCAATCTTCCGTTCCGTCGGGATATATTATGCCATCTTCCAGACAACCTTTTTTTTCTTTTTGCTCTTCCATTTTAACCTCCTGTGACCAATTGAAATCTCCCCAAAGATAAGAATCAGGGCCCATGATTGCAAGGCGCTTTCAAGCCTGAATCCGCCTTACCGTAGTCCAGCCCCCTTGTGGGCGGCTCTCCGCAGCCGGGGCAAATGCGGATTCGAATCTTTACTACTGTAACGGCCCGGGCGTCCTGTGCCCGCTCATCGCGTCGCCGGCGTCAGGGGTTAGTTTTCGCAACGGAAATACGGCGAGTATCGCGATGACCCCGACGATCGCAAAGGCCGGCCAGAAATCATCGGCTTTCAAGTCCGTCTGGTGATGCCAGTTGAGCGTCAGGCTGAGCAAAAGGGCCCCCGTTCCGACGCCGAGGCTCAAAAACAACTGTTGCAGCATGCTGAACAGGGTCGTAGCGCGGCTCATCGTCTCGTCCGGCACGTCGGCAAACACAAGCGTGTTAAACCCCATGAACTGCAGCGAGCGGAAGAAGCTGCCCACCAGCAAAACCACCATGATGACGCTATGCGGCGTCCCCGGGCTAAATAAACCGCAAGCCGCCATGGAGACGGCGCAGATGACTGCATTGCCGATCAGCATACGGCGAAAACCCAGCTTGCTGATGATAAACCGGGCGAAGAGCTTCACCAGAAGGGCCCCAAGAGCAAGGGAAACGGTCAAAAAGCCCGATAACAGGGGGCTCAGGCCAAAACCGATTTGAAGCATGAGCGGCAGCAAAAAGGGCATGGCGCCGATACCGATGCGGAACAAAGATCCCGCCTCTATAGACGCGCGAAAAGTGGAAAGCCGGAAAAGGCCTAGATCGACAATGGGTGCAGGCACGCGCCGCGCATGGATGAGGTAAAGGGCAAAGCAGAGAATGCCGCCGATCAGGAAAGCGGCAACTGCCCCGTTCGTCAACAGGTTGCGGCCTACGGTCTCGAAACTGATCACCAGTCCCGCCAGGGCTGCGGCCATCAGCAGGAACCCGCGAATATCGAGCGGCACGACCTTTTCCTCGCGAATATTGTCGATGAACAGGGTGACCAGGACCATGCCCAGGAGGCCGATCGGCAGGTTGACGAAAAATATCCAGCGCCATGAAAAATAGGTGACGATAAGGCCCCCAACGGGAGGCCCCATAACCGGGCCGAGCATGGCCGGCGTCGTCAGCCACGTCATGGCGGTCACCAATTTATGTTTGGGGACCATCTTCAGTATCACGAGCCGGCCGACAGGCATCATCATGGCGCCGCCCAGCCCCTGTACCAGTCGCGCGCACACAAGTTGCCACAGGTTTTGCGAGCAGCCGCAAAGGGCCGAGGCGAGCGTGAAGATAACGATAGCGGCCCGGAACACCGTGCGCGCGCCAAAGCGGTCGGCCGCCCAACCGCTGAGCGGAATGAAGAGCGCGAGGCTGAACAGGTAGGCCGTAATGGCGAGATTGAGGTGGATCGGATCGGTGTGCAGCGACCGGGCGATAACCGGCACGGCCGTCGCGATGATCGACCCGTCAAGCAGCTCCATGAAGAGGGCGCTGGCGATTATAAGGGAAACGAGTGTGGTGCGCGGAAATAGGGGAGACATAACGGCTAAACCCGAGTCCGGACGTTTTCTGATTCGGTCTCGATGAGTTTTCCGGGCATTGGAAATCCTTTGGCGTAGGAGATGGAAACGGAAAATGAAAAGCAAGGACACCGGATTCTAATAGGTTAGTGCGTGAATGCAATGACTTTCTGATACTCGTCTCTTGCAGGACAGGAGGTGCTTACGCAGAGGCGGAATAATTTTTCCGTAGAGAAGCCCATGGGAATAGCCCCCAATATTTTTGGGTCTTCCGGCAAACGCGTACCTGGACAGTTTGCACGCGAAGCCGCGAAGAATTTGAAGTCACCAAATCCGTGTTTCTCTGCGGCTCAGACGGCGGTAAGCTTCTTAGGGGTATTTCCGAAGTGCGCGGCTGCCTGGAAATGCTGGAAAAAGAAGGACTGGTTACGGCCATAACCGTAAACGACGGGAAGCGACTATACCACCTGAATTGAAAGCGCCGAAAAAACGAAGTGCAATAGCCATATCTTGCTCCATTCGGGATACAGACGATAATATTGATTATCTTACTTTGAATATCGTTTGTCTCTTCCTATATCGAGTACCATGGTAATCTCTGCATTTTGATTCCCGGTGTTGAACTTTGTTATTATGCACTCCACTTGATCGTGAGTTAATTCCCCCATTGCCTTTCCTATTGCCCTCTCGACCTTATCCAATGGAATCGTCTTCAATTTAGCCGCGTATGAAGCATGATAGCGTTCATCGAAATTTGTTTTTTCTTCCATGTTCATCTCCTTTCCGGATTGCAAATTTGAAAAGGCTAAAGATTTCCCGGCTCTTACCAAACTAATCACTAAAATTAATGTTACATTACTTGCTCGCGATGCTGTGCCGGGCGACCTGGTGAGCATTATGGACTTTTATTGCGCTCAGAAGGCCGTTATCGGCCTCGAAATCACTGCTGTAAGAAGCCTGGGATTCGCGTAGACCTGATTCCTCATCCGTCCCCGAAAATCCTTCGTTCCTTTGCCTTCATCCCAAGTTCACCCTTTAAGATCTCGACAAAGTTCCTGCTCCCGCCGGCTAGGCTCCCTCCCCACTTGCCTTTCCGGGTCAGTTGGGCCTGCTGCTAAGAGTAAGCCTGGGATGGTCTCCCCTTTCCGGCGGTCCAATACGAGCAAATGGGTGTGGTTTGAAGTGGCAATACAGTTGAGGATGCGCAACCCGCACCTCTTCTTTGCCTCTTTAAGAAAGCCGGCCCAGCCAGCACCCGCGGTCCCTCGCAAATTTCAGCAGGAATTCCTTCTTACAGCACCGGTGGGTTATGTGCGAGGTGTATCCGGTAAGACCAGGTTCAAAGTCGTGAACTCAAAACGAATGAATGAACATGGGACACTTAGAATTATTCTGTCCCATGTCGAAAATGGTGGTGTAGGCTGGGCGCGGGTTTGCTCCCTCTTCCAGTCCCGGAACATATGTATGGTGGGCGAATGTACAGTCACGCTCTTAACCGCATTATGCCGGAGTTCTGGAAAGAAGCGCCGGTTGAGCGGCCGGTCGCCCGGGAGAGCATCACCTTTCTTAATGGCGATCAGAAGTGTTACCCTATGTTGTATTTTCTTAGTCTCTCGTAGAAAACGGATCTGTTCATGCAGAGCAATAACGCTGCCTTACTTTTGTTGCCGTCGGCGGCTGCCAGAGCTTTCATAATGGCCTTTTTTTCAATGTCTTGTTTGGCTTCGACCAGGTCGTTCCTGTGTATCCGCTCTTCCGCTCCATTGTATTTTGGCATCAGAATCGCACGAGGCAGATGCTCCCTGAGGATACACACTCCTTCATCCATGATGTTGACTGCTCGTTCTAATACGTTCTCCAATTCGCGAACATTGCCCGGCCAGGAATAGGCTGTGAGTTTATCCATGCACTCTGGTGATATAGTGTCGACAAAGCATTCCAATTTAAGATTAATTTTGCTCAACAGCATTTCACACAACAGAGGAATGTCATCTCTGCGTTCTCTTAACGGAGGAATATTAAGAGAAACAATGTTCAGACGATAGTATAAGTCAGAGCGGAACTGACCATCGGCACACAATTCCTCAAGGTCTTTGTTGGTGGCAGTGATGACCCGCGCATCCAGCTTAATGGCCTTCGTGCCGCCGACGCGTTCTACTTCCCGTTCCTGAAGCACCCGAAGGAGTTTAGCCTGCATACTGAGCGGCATATCGCCAATCTCATCCAGAAAGAGCGTTCCACCGTTTGCCAATTCTATCTTTCCGGGCTTTCCGCCTCTCCGGGCTCCGGAGAAGGCTCCTTCCTCATATCCAAACAGTTCTGATTCCAGCAATCCCTCCGGAATCGCGGCACAATTAACCTTGATGAATGGTCCGTGACAGCGGGGACTGGCGTTGTGGATGGCATGCGCAAAGAGTTCCTTCCCCGTGCCGCTTTCCCCCGAAATCAGTACGCTGGAAGAGCCCTTGGCGGTTTTTAGGCCCATATTCTTAACACGTTGGAACTCTTCGTTGTTCCCAATTAAATCGTCAATAGTATACTTACCGCCCAGTGTTTTGCGTAGTTCTTCTTTGTAATAGTCAATTTCATGCTGAAGTTGGCTTAGTTTCTTGGCCAATCTCTTTAGGTCTTCGACGTCTTTGAAGACAACATTACCTATGGCGCAGATTATTTCCCCGTTTTTCACAACGGGGATCCTGGACACCACGCAGTTGTGTACGTGAATTTTCTGTATGACGTTAAATTCCGCCCTTCCGTCCTGGACCACTTCATGCAACCGGGTATTGGGAATGACTTCGGTCACAGGCTTACCGATGACTTCACTCAGCGTCTTGCCCAAAAAACGACAATACGCGGAATTCATCATGGTGACCATTGCCTGCTTGTCCACGACCACAATCCCCTCTTCGATACTCTCCAAAACGAATTCCAGCGTGCTTTTGAGCTTGGTAACCTCTTCCAGTTCTGCGGCGATTTCGTTGAGTTCGGTAATCTCATGAAACACTGACACCGCACCAATGATCTGTTTATCTTTCCAAATCGGTGTCCGGTTTGCAAGGACGTCGATATTACCGATGCGAAGACGTCGATTGAACTCTGAAACACCCGATTTCAGAACGCTTAACAGACTGGTGCCGGGAACGACATGATCCACCATCTTGCCGATAACTTCATCAGCTTTAAGACCGGTGATTGTTTCCGCCCAGCGATTAATGAAAACAATGATTCCTTTTTCATCAGTCACGATTATGCTGATGTTTATAGAATCCAAAGTTGCATGAAGCACTTCAGCGTCGAGCAGAATACCCAAAATAGTCCTCTCGCACATCGTCGTGGATTTTAAGATGAACGCAAAAACATCTCCTGCATCCGAAAGCTATCTTGACAGTTCCTCGCTCACGGATTCATGTGTCTCAAAATTGCCCACACGCCCTTGGTCGCCTTTCGAGCAAATCCGATATCCATTTTCTTGAAACGCACTGGTCCTCGGCTTGCTCCCGAGTAAGGATCTGAGCGAGTTTCAAGATAACCACTGCGCAACGGTAAATTATAGCGGAGCCGATTGGAAAATGCGAGCAAAACTCATTGAGGGAGATGATCCCGAGTGCTTGCACGCCGGGTTCTCCCTCCGCCTTTGGGATGCCCGGTTGCCGAGTCTATCGCCATTGAGCAAAAGGTTTTGATCGCACCTTGACCGAGGCGCCAGGCAAAGGGGCAGGCCTTTTTGGGGGCAGAAAGCTGCTCGGCCATGTAAGAATGCCGGTCCTCCGGACTGCACGCGGAGACATGTGTCCGAACAACCATACACATGTCTGTTTTTTCACACAACCCCCAAACACTGTGACCAATGAAGATCCCCGCGATTTGTTGCAATCAGGGCGCTGTGGCGAATGGCATGCATATTGCGTTTAACATCCTGACGCAAGCTGCTTCCAGCTGTAATGCCTAACTTAAGATAGTAAAATAGCAGACATTCTAACAAGTATTTTGGTGAAACAGCATAGTCTCATGCATTTGGTGTTCTACGCTTAATTATCACAATACAAAAGAGGAGGGTATAACAGATGGAAGTACCTGGCATTATCGACAGTCTTATTTTAATAACTCAGTTCAATCCAACATTTACAACTTCTTTAGATTTAGAATGCAATTCGAATATAATTGCTCTAATCAGAACGAACCATCGATTAACTTTACGATAATCATGGACCTAGCTGGCTCTAGGAAGGAGCGCCTGTATGGATGTATTGGGGATTGTACTCAGCCTGTTTCTCTTGATGTTCATGGCCTATATGGGGTTTTCGGTCATCCTGTTCGCACCTGTCTTCGCTCTTCTGGCGGCGTCTCTCCAGGGGATGCCGATCATGCCTTCCTACACGGAACTCTTTATGGCCAAAGCCGTGGTCTACGTGAAACTCTTTTTTCCGGTATTTCTACTGGGCGCGGTGTTTGGGAAAGTAATGGAAGACACGCTTCTGGCGAAGGGTATTTCGCATGCGATCATGCAAAGACTTGGACAAAAGCACGCCATCCTTGCCGTGGTTTTGTCTACCGCCATATTGACCTACGGCGGTGTGAGCCTGTTCGTCGTGGTTTTTGCGGTCTACCCTTTTGCGGCGGCGTTGTTCAAAGAAGCCGGAATCCCCAAGCGGTTGATTCCAGGCTGTATCGTCCTGGGCGGTTTTACCTTCACCATGGACGCCTTTCCGGGCACGCCACAGATCCAGAATATCATTCCAACCAGCTTCTACGGCACTAATGCCTACGCCGCCCCCGTGTTGGGTTTAGTCGGCGGGACACTGATTTTTATCATTGGAATGGTCTGGTTGCAATACCGGCGCAGGAAAGCAGCAGAAAGGGGGGAGGGTTACGGCCCCCACACCCTGAATGAACCGCTGGTTGCCGAGGATGCAGTACTGCCCCCTTGGTACATTGGAGTGTTGCCGCTGCTGACGGTCCTTGTTATCAACTTCATCCTCTCACGGCTGGTGACATGGAACCCCGATTCGCTCGCGCCCATTGCCGCCCTGAAGCCTCCTCTCTTGGCTCCCGCCGTGAAAAACGTGATCGGTACTTGGGCGCTGATCATCGCCCTGGTGGCCGGCATCCTACTCACCCTTGTTCTGGGTTACAAGAACCTCCCGAAGAAGAGCGGCGGATTGCAGAAAGCCTTGAATGTGGGCGCCATAGGGTCTCTTCTCGCCATCATGAATACCGCCTCGGAAGTGGGTTATGGCAATGTCATTGCGGCTTTGCCCGGGTTCAAATCGATCGCCGCTTTTCTTCTCGGAATCAAACTCGGAGTTACGCCGCTCTGGTCGGAAGCAGTGTCCGTAACCACTCTGGCGGGCATAACGGGTTCGGCTTCGGGCGGCATGTCAATCGCGCTCGATCTCATGTCCAAGGATTGGCTGGCATGGGCAAACTCTGTTGGACTTTCCCCGGATGTTCTCCACCGGATAGCTTCGATGGCCTCGGGTGGCTGCGACTCTCTTCCGCACAACGGAGCGGTGATCACCCTGCTTGCAGTATGCGGGCTCACCCACAAGCAATCCTATCCGGATATAGGGATGATAACCCTGATCAAAACGTTAATGGCGTTTGTGATGATCCTTTTCTACACGATCACTGGTATTTACTAGAAGCGCCTGTCTAAACCCTTGCCCCCGTGATTGGTGCGTAGCTTTTGGGGCGCAAAAATCCCGGGGGCATAGTTAAAAGCCTCCAGGAAGGAGCGCGCGGCGCTTTTCCAAAGCGGACTTTTTCGATGGAGGCGTAAGAAAGGAATTTACCCATGGCAGAAATGGTCTCCAAGACGGGATTCACCCATCCCATGCTTTCGCCGGTCCAGGCGATGCGCATGAAGAAGGGCAAGATCATTTCGGCGGAGGAAGCCGTCAGTCTCATAAGAGACGGTGATACGATTGCAAATGAAGGTTTCGTTGGATCGGGTTTTCCGGAAGAGATCGTCATCCAGCTCAAGGAACACTTTTTGAGGACGGGAGGCCCCAGGAACCTGACCCTGATTTACGCCGCCGGGCAGGGAGACGGCAAAACGAGAGGACTGAACCATTTTGGCGTTGAAGGGATGATAGGAAGAGTCATCGGTGGCCATATCGGGCTGGCGCCAGAGCTTCAGAGACTTATCCGGGAAAACACGATCCTTGCCTACAACCTTCCTCAGGGTGTGGTCTCTCATCTTTTCCGGGATATCGCCGGGCACAAGCCCGGCCACATAAGCTACGTCGGTCTTGGAACTTTTATCGACCCAAGGATTGATGGCGGAAAACTCAATGAACTGACGAAAAGAGAGGGAGAAGACATCGTCGAATTGGTCCACCTCGGCGGAAAAGAGTGCCTCTTCTACAAAACCCTCCCCATAGACGTTGCCTTCTTGAGAGGGACGACGGCGGATGAGGACGGGAATATCACCATGGAGAAAGAGGCCCTTACCCTTGAAGCACTTGCCATGGCAATGGCCGCCAGGAATTCCGGCGGTATCGTTATGGTGCAAGTCGAACGAATCGCCGATCGCGGGACGCTCAATGCCCGCCAGGTTAAGATCCCGGGGATACTCGTCGACTGCGTGGTGGTAGCCAAGCCCGAAAACCACTGGCAAACTTTTATCGAGTTTTATAATCCGGCCTTCAGTTGTGAGATCCGGATGCCTATGCAGTCAATTCCGCCCATGGAAATGAGCCCGAGAAAGGTCATTGCCAGGCGGGCTGCTTTCGAGTTGATGCCCAACAGTGTAGTTAACCTGGGGATCGGTATGCCGGACGGAGTTGCCCAGGTTGCCAATGAAGAGAGGATCCTCGAGTACCTGACCATGACTACCGAGCCCGGCGTTATCGGCGGACTTCCCAACATGGGGGTCAACTTCGGCACCGGGACCAACATGGTCGCCCTGATCGACCAGCCTTACCAGTTCGATTTTTACGACGGAGGCGGTCTGGACATGGCATTCCTTGGGGCTGCGGAAGTGGACAAGGAGGGGAACGTCAATGTCAGCAAGTTCGGACCGAGGTTCGTTGGACCGGGCGGATTCATCAACATCAGCCAAAACTCCAAGAATATTATTTTTGTCGGCACTTTCACTGCGGGGGGGCTGAAGGTTGCACTGGAAGACGGCAAGGTGAAGATCGAACAGGAGGGAAGAGAGCGGAAGTTCATCGATCAAGTCGAACAGAAAACCTTCAGTGGCCGATATGCCGCAATGAACAAGCAACCTGTGCTCTACGTTACGGAGCGCTGCGTCTTCAGGCTTCGGGAAGAGGGCCTGGAACTGATTGAAGTAGCACCGGGAATCGACATGGAGAGGGACGTCCTGGCCCTTATGGATTTTAAACCGATCATCAACAAGGCGCCCCAACTGATGGATCCGAGGATTTTTCGGCCGGAGCCAATGGGTCTGAAGAACGATCTGCTGAGCATGCCGATCGATGAACGCCTGACCTACGATCCCGAGGAGAATCTTTTCTTTGTCAACTTTGAAAACCTATATGTCAAGTCGTCAGAGGATATCCTGAGAATCAAGGCAATTATTGAGAGCATGTTGGTTCCTTTGGGTAAGAAAGTCAATACGATTGTAAACTATGACAATTTCAACATAGCCCCGGATCTGGTCGATGAATATTCGGATTTGGTGAAATATGTCATGCGTTTCTACAAAAGCACTACGCGTTATACGACAAGTACCTTCCTGAGGATGAAGCTCGGCGATGAACTGGCAAAGCGGGATGTGGCGCCGCACATTTATGAGACCAAAGAACGTGCGCTGCGTGCCCTCGTGCAAAAAGAGAAATAGACCTATCTTTCCTTGGGCGTGCCTGATCGGTCAGGCACGCCTGTTCGATTTCCATGACGGCGACAGGCTCCTGACTGGTGGAACTTCATGAGATCAAGTGCGTAAGGTATGGAAACATAACCGGACGCTGCCGCTCATTGTTCTGCTGCGGAAAAGACTTGATGGGTTGCGCTTCGCTCCACCCATCCTACGGGTCTTGGCGGCCTGCCGCTGCGCTTAGTCCACCGTACGGATCTTTTCATGGTTGCGGGTGTCCCGGAGGGACATGAGAGACTGCAATGAAAGGAGGAAGACAGATGGACTGGAGTGTCATTGGAATTATTGTATCGTTAGCGTTCATTGTCGTTCTGGCCCTAAGGGGATGGCATATTATCATCATCGCACCCCTGGCCGTCGTCTTACTATCCATTTTTTCTCAAATGAATATCATGGAAACGATGACAGGACCCTATATGAAAGGGTTCGTCAATTACGCCGGGAAATTTTACCTGATCTTTCTGGCTGGTTCCGTGTTCGGCAAATTCATGGAAGACGGGCAAGCGGCGCGCTCCATCGCCGAGGGTATTTTGAAAGTGATCGGAAAAGAGAGTCCCATGCGGGTACTTCTGGCTATTTCGATCGTCTCCATATGTCTCACCTACGGCGGCGTGAGCCTGTTCGTCGTCATATTCACGGTTATTCCGATCTCGCGGCCCCTGTTCAAGGAGGCGGATCTCGCCTGGCATCTCTTCATGGCCGCATTCGTATTCGGAGCGGCATCGTTGACGATGACCATGCTCCCGGGAACTCCGCAGATCCAAAACATCATGCCCACAAAATACATGGCCTCAACGACGACTTCGGCTCCGCTGGTCGGTCTTATGGGAGCGTTCGTTGTCGCAGCCTTAAACGTCCTGTATTTTCGCGCATACAAACACATTTTCTGGGGGCACGTTGTTGCGGCTACAATAGCCCTGTTCTTCGCGATCCCTCTGGGGATCTGGATCTATGGTTAATTGGAGTTCGGGAGGAAAAAATCCGTGAAGATACCCGAGATCAGAAAAACGGCTGTGCTGGGAGGAGGCCTTATCGGTTCAAGCTGGGCGACCAACTTCCTCTGGAAGGGTGTATCCGTCAATATCTACGACATCAGCGATGAGGCCCTGAAGACAGCCCGGAATCGTATCCGGGCAAACCTGGAATATCTCGTCTCAAAAGGCATCTTGACGGCGGGTGAAATGAACGTGGCCCTGGGCCTGGCAAAATACACGATGGACCTTGCCGAGGCCGTGAAAGATGTCCAGTTTCTCCAGGAGTCTGTCCTCGAGCAATATGAAGTAAAACGGGCCCTGCTCGCAGAGGTTGATAAGCATGCTCCGGCGGATGCCGTCTTCGCGAGCAGCACTTCAGGGCTCCTTATCACGGAGATTGCAAAAAGTTCAAAGCACCCTGAGAGATGTCTGGGCGCCCACCCTTACAATCCTCCTCATCTTATCCCCCTTGTTGAGATCAACAGGGGGCAAAAGACGAGCGAAGAGACCGTAAAGAGAGCCTGCGACTTCTACATGGCTCTGGGCAAGGAACCCATCGTTCTCCGGAAGGAGGCCCATGGGTTTATCTCCAACAGGCTCTCCATGGCCCTCTACCGGGAAGCCGTCGATCTCGTGATGAGAGGGGTCTGCTCTGTGGAGGACATCGACAAAGCCGTAAACTTCGGACCGGGCCTGCGCTACGCCCTCATGGGTCCCAACCTCATCTACCAATTGGGAGGCGGTCCCCAGGGGATTCAGGGTCTGCTCAAACACGTTGAGAACTCCGTGGAACTCTGGTGGGAGGATATGGCGGTCTGGAAGAAATGGCCGCAGGGCTGGTATGAGAAGGCTCAGGAAGGCGTGAACAGAGAAATGGCCAATCGTCCATCCGAACAGGGCCGCACCAATGAAGAAATTGCCAGGTGGCGGGATGACGGCCTTATCGAGATACTGAAGTTTTTGAAAAAGATCTAAATTAAACCCGTTTCTTGTAAGTTTGATGTATGCAGAATAATAATCAGTGCATAAACCATCCCTGGTTGGAAAGGAGAATTTATGAAAAAATCATTTGAACGTGTAGCAGTGGTCGGAACGGGCGTTCTGGGGACGCAGATCGCCATGATTGCAGCATATGCCGGCTACAAGGTCAGCGCCTTCGACATCAGGAAAGGCGCCTTTGATGAAACCTACGCCAAACTGTATGCGGACTTAAAGGGAAAGGGCATCAACCCTTTCATTGCCTTTGATAAGTGGGAGGAATGCAAAAAGAGTATCCGGTTTGCGGCGAACCTTGGTGATGCGCTCAAAGACGCAGATCTGGTTGAAGAGTCGGTAACGGAAGACGTGGAAATAAAGCGAGAGGTCTTCAAGCAGATGGGAGAAAAGGCGCCGGCCAAAGCGATCTTTGCCACTAACAGCTCCTCCCTTCCCGTATCGAGAATGGAAGAAAGCAGCGGCAGGCCGGAGCGCTGCATCAACATCCACTTCTATTTTCCGCTCCAGGGATTGAATATGGCTGATCTCATGGCGGGGACAAAGACTCTTCCCGAGACCATGCAGAAGGGTGAGGAATGGATCCGTTCTCTGGGTGTTGTGCCGTTGAGGGTGAAAAAGGAGACCCTGGGTTTCTGTTTCAACAGCGTCTGGCGGGCCATAAAGAAACGAACCCTCTATATGTGGGCAAATGACTTCGCCGACTTCCGGGACATCGACCGGGCGTGGCGCATCTTCTCCGGCATGAAAGTCGGCCCCTTTGCTCTGATGGATACTGTTGGTCTGGATACCGTTTTCAACATCGAGATGTCCTATTACGCTGATTCGAAGGACCCCAGCGACAAGCCGCCCGACGCACTGGCGCAGATGATCAAAAGAGGTGAACTGGGTGTTAAGAGCGGAAAAGGATTTTATACGTATCCAAATCCCGAGTTTCTCCAGCCCGACTTTTTGGATCCGAAGAAACAAGGAGGAACAGAATGAAAGAAAAAGCCATCATAACGGCGGCAATCACTGGGAGCATCCACACCCCGACGATGTCGGATTATCTCCCCATCACGCCGGCCCAGATTGCCGATGAGGCCGTGAGGGCCTATGAGGCAGGCGCTGCCGTCTGCCATGTCCATGCCCGCAATCCCGAGACGGGGATGCCCGTGCCCGATGTAAACCTCATGAAGGAAATCATCACGAGCATCAAGAGCCGCTGCAACATGGTCGTCTGCATTACGACGGGCGGGGGGCTGGGAATGACGACGGAGCAGCGCGCCGCACCGGTGACCCTTTACAAGCCGGAACTTGCATCGTTCAACGCCGGCTCCATAAACTTCGCCCTCTTTCCAGTGATCCCGCGATACAAAGAGTGGAAGTTTGAATGGGAGAAACAGTATCTCGGCATGACGGAGGATTTCATCTTCGCCAATACCTTCAAGTCCATGAAGGAATACTGTGCGATATTCAAGGAAACCGGGACAAAGCCCGAGTTTGAGATCTATGACTCCGGGATGGTTAACAACATAGCCTTCATGATCCAGGCGGGGTATGTCAAAAAGCCCGTTTATATTCAGTTCGTCATGGGGGTCCTGGGCGGAATCACGCCGAGTTCCGAGAACCTTCTTTTTCTCGTGGACTATGCGAAGAAGAGCATCGGGGATTTCGAGTTTTCCGTCTGCGTAGCGGGACGTGCCCAGTTCCCCATTTGCACGCAGTCCCTTCTCATAGGCGGCAATGTCCGTGTAGGTCTTGAGGACAATCTGTACCTTGAAAAAGGCAGGATGGCGAAAAGCAATGCCGAGCAGGTCGCCAAGATAGTCCGCATCGCCGGAGAGTTGGGCATCGATCCTGCCACACCCGACGAAGCCAGGAAAATTTTGGGCTTGAAAGGGTTTGAGCAGGTGGGCTTCTAACGGGAACCGTCATTCATCCGGTTTTGCCCGGACGACTTTGGGGTTCGGAAGCCGTCTCTCCCCGGGAAACCCCTGAAGTGTAAAAAGTTAAGTTAGAAGGGTGAAATTTTCATTCTTTCACCCTTCACTTTTCACCCTTCGGTTGTGAGAACTACCCGAAACCGCGCCCTGCCGCTAATCATCTGTTCGTAGGCCTCGGCGGCACGCCCGAGCGGGAAGACTTCAGTCATGGGCCGCACGCCGGTGAGCACGCTGAAGGAGAGCGTATCCTGTGAATCGATGGACGTGCCGGCCGGCCACCCAACGATCGACCGGCGTCCCATGATAAGCAGAAGTCCATTCACTTCGAGCGGGTCTTCAGCAGCACCTATCACGATTAACTTCCCGTTGACGCCGAGACCGCCCACGACCGCACTCATTGCTTTGCCGCTCGTCACTGTTGCGATGATGACCCTGGCGCCGCCCAATTTGGTTAACTCAACCGCAGCGTCCTGCGCCTGACTGTCAATGTAGTGATGCGCGCCAAGCTTTGCGGCCAGCGGTTCCTTGTCCCGGCCCCGAGCAATGGCCACCGTCCTGAAGCCCATCTTCGCGGCGAACTGAACAGCCAAATGTCCGAGCCCGCCCAAGCCGTATACTGCAACCGTATCGCCGGGCCGGGCCCCGCTGTTCCGAAGGGAGTTGAAGGTGGTTATGCCTGCGCACATCAACGGTCCCGCGTCTACGGCTGAAAGCTCTGCCGGGATCAGAGCCAGGGCTGAGGCGGGAGCTATCATGAATTCGGCGTAGCCGCCGTCGTACGTGATGCCGGGTATTTGAAGCGCGATCTGGCAGGTAACGAAGTCGCCGCGACGGCAGGAATCGCAATACCCGCAGTGTCCGCCGTGCCAGCCGACTCCTACCCGTTGGCCTGACGCCCATCCGGCCACGCCGGCGCCGACCGCATCAATTATTCCGGCAACTTCATGTCCCGGGACACGCGGGTACAGAATGCCGGGCCAGATTCCTTCCTTGGTTAAAGAGTCGCTGTGGCAGATGCCGCAGGCTTGAACTTTAATGCGCACGGACCCCGGGCCTGGCTCCGGAATCTCGCGTTCAACGAGTTCAAAGGGGCCACCCGGTTTAGTGACTTGCACAACTCGCATCGTCTTCATAATAGCTGCTCCCATCCTGTTCTTGATAAAAGAGTGTATTTAGACACCGGCGTATACCAGCCGGGTGAAGAAAGATCCGTCGATCAGAAACCTGCCCCACTTGGCATCATAGGCAGCCGAGGGTTTGGCGGTGAGCACTTCCTCGAGTGACATGCCCCGTTTTTTGATATCGGCCACCTTGTCGCGCATGTTGACCAGCATGTCGCGGTATTCGGCGAGGTGGGATTTATCACCGACGGGACCATGTCCCGGGATGATGATGGTCTTGTCCGTGACCTTGGCAAGGTTGGCTTCCGTGGCGCGGATCATACCGTTGATGCTGCCGCCGGTCGAATAGTCGATGAAGGGATAAAAACCGTTCCACCACGTGTCGCCGGTGATAAAGACATGGGCGTCGGCTAACTCCACGGAGATATCGCCGTCGGTATGGCAGGGGCCGTAGTATTCGAACACAATGGTGGCGCCATTTAGGCCTAGAGTGCGATCAGTCTTGAATACCTCAGTCGGAAGTGCGTCTTCGGGTAAGGGTGGGAAAGTAAAGTCCCAATCGTCCACTCGCGTGATGCTGGAAAGGTGCTTGCGCGTGTTCTCGTGGGCGATGATCGTAGCGCCTTCAGCGTGCGCCCAATGGTTGCCGCCCGTGTGATCGAAGTGCCAGTGGGTATTAATGAGGTACCTGATGGGGTCTGGGCTGATCGCGGCGAGCGCAGCGGTGATTTTGGGCCGTGAGACGGATATGCCGGCGTCGACGAAAAGCTTGCCGCCGGGACCGGAAAGAACGATAATATTCCCTCCGGAACCCATGAGGACGCTGATGTTTGCGCGGAGCGGCCAGACGGTGATCTCGGCTTTAGCGGCTTCGCTCCGGCTCCGGTTGACAATGCCGATATCTTCAGCGGCGTGTTGATCCATGGCGGGCTCGTGACGGCGAGAAGCGCCATGTGTTTGCTTGAGAGCCATGATAGTCTCCTTTTTAGACCTCTATAATGAAGGGCATTGGGATTCTCCCTTTATTGTGTGCATTTGTTGTTGATGATTGTCGGTTACATCTGGAAACTCATTCCACATCACCCCATAAAAAAACGGTAATCATTGCGATCTCACCGACAAGTAGCTGAAAAATAAGCTAAATTTTGGAAGATAGCGTCAGTGCGTCAGGTCTTTCATGGGTTTTAAAGGTGGGAAGTCTCACCGGCATCCAGTGTTATTTTGGTAGCAGTTGTCTGGATTCTTTACCCGTTGACGACCTCCATACAGTTAAGCACGTTGGTTCACTGTGAGCATGTGAGCGAACGTACGTTCGACGAAGTCGTCACCGCTTTTGAGAAGGCTGTGGGTGAGATCACCAGCGACGCATTCCAAAAAGTCCTGGCTGCTTCCACCGGCGCGCACGACTTTGAGGCTCGTGTCCGGTCCTTTGAAGGAGAAAGCGGCTTCATGCGTTTTCTGGATATCAATCATGGCGCGTGGATGTCGCACATCGGAGTGCCGGCCCGGTGCAAACTCTACATCCTCGGAAATCCGCTCATCGCGCGGACGATGTTGGAACACGACCTTGGCGTGGGTTTGAACGTGCCGGTGCGGATGATGGTCTACGAAGATTCTGCAACAGGAAAAACCCGGCTGGCCTATGATCTTCCCTCTTCATTGATGGCCCGCTTGCGTAATCAGAAAGTGGCGGCTGCGGCCAAGCGGCTGGATGAGAAGCTGGCGGCGTTGGCCAGGGCCGTGACAGGAGTTGAGGCGTGACGACAAGGGGCACTTATCAGGTGTATAATTAATGACTCGCATCTCAATAATCATTCCTGCTGGAGATGCTATGCCATTGAGGATATCGTCGCCGTCAAGTCAGCTTTAACCGGTAATATCTTCCATAGAGAGAAGAATCATGCCTGCGCGCTCACCTTCCTCCGGAATCAGGTGGGCATTGAGGAACATCTTCTTAAAGCCGATTCCCGGGAAATCGTGCTCGACCTTGAAGTCATCAACAGATTTGTTATCGGGTACGATTCGCTCCAGCAGTTCCCGAAGTCCGGGGATATTCCATCGGCCGTTTCCAAGATCGTAGATGCGCTTGTTCTCGGTTTCACCGCGCGTCGTCCCGAACTTGCGGCAGAATTGGATGTTTGCGGAAATTACGTTAAGGTCCGGGTCGAGAATCAGCAGAGGCACTCGCACGGTCTCCACGATTCTTTCGGCGAAGTTTTTGGCCGAACGCATCTGCTCTACGGCCCGCTTTCGATCCGTTACGTCAATGAAAGTGATTACCACTCCATCTATTACATTTTCTTTGGTCCGGTAGGGCAGGATACGCATTAAAAACCATCTGCCGTGTTCCGCCATCACCTCGGTTTCCTTTGCCTGGAGGGTATCGAGGACCATCTGCGCATCTTTATAGAGATCCGGGTACGATATTTTGGTGGTCAAATCCTGGATGGGTCTTCCCACGTCTGCGGAGATGAGGCTGAACAGCTTTGTCATGGAGGGGGTGAAACGCTTGATCCCAAGGTGGGCGTTAAGAAAGATGGTCCCGATTTCGGTACTTGCGAGAAGATTATTGATATCGTTATTGAGCTCGGACATCTCATCTATTTTGGCCTGAAGCTCGGAGTTCACCGTAACCAGCTCTTCGTTAGTGGACTGAAGCTCCTCTTTGGCGGTCTCCATCTCTTCGTTCATGCTCTGCAGCTCTTCATTGGTGGACTGGAGTTCCTCATTGGTCGACTTGAGTTCCTCATTGGCGGCCTCCTGTCCTTCGATTGTAGCCTGAAGGCTCTCACGGGTAACCTGCAGTTCGCGTTCGATCTCATCGATGCACGAATCTGTCTCCTCGCCGGACTTTTTCGTGCTGCGTTTATCGGAATATGGTCTGTCAATAAATACCAGGAGAACGAGCTTCTGAGTATCAGCCGGCATCTGCAATGGACGAATGGTGACATCGACCGCTCTGGCACGCCCTTCCAGCTTTAGCCGTAATCCATGAAGAACCGAAGGCGCCCCATCCTTGATCGCTTTGAAGATTGCCGTCGGCAGCCGAAGACGCAACGAGTCGGGGACAATCTTGAGAATATTGGAACTCGGCTCCCCTTTGGGATAGAACAGGTACCTGCCGGTCGGTCCCTGGGAATAGATCACATCTAATTTTTCGTTAATGAGCACGCTGGCCGGTGCATACTCATCCTGTACGAGTTTTTCCACAAATTCCCTGACGTTTGCCACTTTGATCTCATGCCTTTCCCGGGTTGTCCGACCAGTGCCGATAGACTCACCCGAAGGCAAGGCAGGGGCGGCTTGCCGGGTGTGAAGCTTCTTTGACCTAAAGATCTTTGCCTTTACATCAGCGGTTGAGAAAAGGTCTGAGAATTGCCCGATCGATTCCGATGTTCCAAGAAAGAGGTACCCATTGTCACTCAAACTAAAATGGAAAAGCTCCATTATCTTCTTTTGCAGTGGAGTGTCCATGTAGATCAGGACATTTCTGCAACTGATCAGGTCCAGCCTGGAAAAAGGAGGATCGGCTACGAGGTCCTGAACTGCAAATACGATAGAATCGCGGATGTCTTTCTTCAGTGAGTAGCCCCCGTCCTTGCTTATGAAGAAACGCTCCAGGCGCTCCGGCGAAACCTCCGATGCGATTGCTTCGGGATATTCGGCAGCCCGCGCGCGCTGGATAGCCTCCGGGTCTACGTCGGTTGCAAACACCTGAAAAGGGAAATGCCTGTCAAGCTTATCCATCGCTTCCATGAAGAGCATTGAAATCGACAGGGCTTCCTCTCCGGTGGCGCATCCCGGCACCCAGACGCGCACCTGTGAACCGTCCCGATGGTTGGCAAGGATCTGAGGAATCACTCTGGCGGCCAGAACTTCAAACGCTGACTGGTCTCTGAAAAAACTCGTCACCAGTATTAGCAACTCTTTAAAGAGTCTATATATTTCGGCATGGTTCTCCCGGAGATAACGGTGGTAGTCCGCCGCGAGTTCGATCTTGTGAACGGCCATGCGGCGCCTGATTCTGCGGTGGATGGTGCTCTGTTTGTATCCCGAGAAATCCCTGCCCGTAACGGAGCGAATAAGCATCAAGACCTTCTGCACGTGACCGGCGAATTGCTTCTCCTCTGTCTGGAGTTTTCCGGAAGGTTTTAGGTAGGGTTGCTCTACATAGCTCAGCAACTCCCGAGGGATTTTTTCAACGGGCAGAATGTGGTCCGCAAGACCGGCCAATATGGCGCTTCTTGGCATTCCATCAT
>Ga0326728_10010305_pt1 | contig 21946 bp, 18 predicted proteins | sample MB3enrmetagenome_FD_207602 | JGI IMG/M metagenome (GOLD analysis project Ga0326728, IMG submission 207602) | Lab enriched peat soil microbial communities from McLean, Ithaca, NY, United States - MB31MN | ecosystem: Environmental > Terrestrial > Soil > Wetlands > Peat | place: USA: New York... | reverse complement strand
TCAGCGCGAAGCGGCCTACCTCACCGTGGACGGTCAGGTCGGAATCGCTACTCACAGCGAAGACCGGGTGCGGCTGAAGAAAGCGGACTCCTCGGTGGAACTCATCCAGTCTCCCAACAAAGACTACTTCAGAATTCTCCAGCAGAAACTCAAGTGGGGAGAGCGGTAAAGGAGGTCTGGCTATGGCGGGTGTTGTAAACAAAATCCAGGAGGTGCTCGCGGCCACGCGGCTGGCGCACGTTCGTTACGCCATCCGCGACCTGGCGGTGCTGGCCGACGAGGTGGCGCGGCAAGGCAAGCAAATCCTGCCGCTCAACATCGGCGACCCGCTTCAATTCGACTTTCGCACGCCGCCCCACCTGATCGAGGCCGTGGTGAAGGCGATGCGCGATGGGCTGGATGGGTACGCGCCCTCACTGGGAGTGCCGGAAGCGGTGGCGGCCGCGCGCGCCGAGGCCGAGCGCAAAGGCATCCGCAACATCCAAAGCGTCTTCATGACCGCAGGCGTGAGCGAAGCAGTGGATGTTTGCCTCGCGGCACTCCTCGACCCGGGCGAAAACGTTTTGACGCCCAGCCCCGAGTATCCGCTCTATTCCGCCGTGCTGGCAAAGACAGGCGCCCCGCTCAATTCCTACCCGCTGGACGAAGCGAACGGCTGGGAACCCGATCTCGAGCAACTCTCCAGCCGCATCTCCTCCGGCACGCGCGCCCTCGTCGTCATCAATCCCAGCAACCCTACGGGGGCGGTCTACTCGCGGAAGACCCTGGAGGCGATCGCGGAGCTTGCCCGGCAGAACAACCTGCTGATTTTCGCCGACGAGATTTATGACAAATTAATTCTGGACAGCGACTGCACGCACACCTCGATTGCCGCGCTGGCCCCGGACCTTCCGGTGGTGACGTTTAATGGCCTTTCCAAAGCATATCTGGTTCCGGGCTGGCGCGTAGGTTGGACGGTGGTGAGCGGCCCCGCCGCGGCGCTGAAGCCTTATATCGAGGGCGTGCACAAGTTGTTGCGGGCGCGGCTTTGTTCGAACCATCCGCAACAGTACGCCGTGCGTCCGGCGCTCGAGGGCCCGCAAGACCATCTGGTGGAGGTGCGCGGGAAACTGCGCCTCCGCCGCGACCTCACTATGCAATGGTGCAACACCACTCCGCGCATAAGCTGCGTGAAGCCTCAGGGGGCTTTCTACGCCTTTCCGCGGCTGGAGATTCCGGAGAGCGATGAGGATTTCGTACGCAACCTGCTGCTCGAAAGGCAGGTTCTTGTCGTGCACGGCAGCGGGTTTGGACAGGCGCCAGAGACGCGCCATTTCCGCCTCGTTTTCCTGCCGGACGTGCCGACGCTCGAGCGCGCCTACGCAAGCATTGCCGACTTCATGCGCGAACGCTATCATTGAAGAAATCCCTCGCTGCGCCAAAGACGAAAAGTTGATTCCTGCTTGGCGGCAAATCCGTGCCTCGATGTGGCAGGGGGGGGCTCGCCCGCGCAGGGCGATTCAATCGGGACCAGTTCCACCCAAATCCGTAAATGGGAGTTCGTATGAAATCAGCACGACGGAGGTTTTTGCGTCAGTTAGCCGCTTCGGCCGGGACCTGGGCTGCGACAGGAACCGGGACCCTCAGGGCAGGTGAGAGCAGTTCATTCCCCCCTGCGGCGGGAGAGAGATCAACAGTCCGGGACAGGCTTTGGATCTGGGGTCACGTAGAGGGAAGCCACAACAATAACTACGGCTTGCAGGGGACGTCTAGAATGACGCCAGCCGAAGGCGCGTTCTATCTCAATGTGCCCAATATCATTATGGTGGCTTACGCCTCTGCCAAGGAACCGTGCAAGATGTTGCCTACGCCGCCGTATGATCCCTACCTGATTTCGTTTCGTCCCCTCAAACAGGTGGTCTGGTCGATCGTGGGGGCCGGAGGGGTGGTAAGCAAATACGACCTGGAAGCGATTCGCCAATTGGCTGGGAAATACCCCAATATCGTCGGGGTGCAAATGGACGACTTCTTTCGAGAAACGCTTGACGGCGGGCTGGTGGGCGCGATCACTCTCCGGGAGCTCGATTATGTTCAGGGCCAGCTCAAGGTCGACGGGCGAAAGTTGGGTTTGTGGGTGACGCTTTATCAAAATAATCTTCAGCACGACGTGTCCACTTACTTGAGCAAGGTTGATGTGATTACGTTCTGGACATGGCAGGCCAAGGATCTGGAAAGTCTGGAAGAAGGGTTTGCTAAGGCAGAGCAGGCTGCGCCCCAGGCAAGGAAGGTGTTGGGGTGCTACATGTGGGATTACGGGGATCAGAAACCCATCCCCCTCTCGCTAATGCAAAAACAGTGCCAGCTTGGGCTCGAGTGGCTGCGCAGGGGACGGATCGAAGGGATGATTTTCCTGGCTAGCTGCATTTGCGACTTGAATCTCGAGGCGGTGGAGTGGACCAGGAATTGGATCCGAGAAGTGGGCGACGGAAGAGTCTGAGAACTCTCAAATTTACTTTTTTCAAAATCCTCTGTAGAATCTGGAATTCCCTGTGGGTGTATATCAAGGAGGCCGATTATGGCGTTGCAAATTGTCGTGATGGAATCCAGCGGGGTTACGGTTCTGGAATTGTCGGGGCGCGTAACGCTGGGCGAAGAGAGCAATCAACTCCGCACAAAGATCAAAGATATCCTGGCCCAGGGGAAGAAGCGCCTGGTGCTGGATCTTGGGAACGTCAGCTACATCGATAGCGCCGGCCTGGGTACACTGGTCGCCGGCTACACTTCCTCGCAGAGCCAGGGAGCCAGTATGAAGCTGGCGAACCTCACGAAGAGGTTTCGCGAGCAATTGAATATCACTAAACTCGTTACAGTCTTCGATGTGTACGATAGCGTCGAAGCAGCGACGAAATCCTTCGCAGCCTGATGAGGGTTTGTTCCTTGTCTGCGCTCACCCGCCCGGGAGGGGCATGCCGTGGCGCCCCCTCACGTCTCCAGGCGTGTGGCCGCTATTGTGGAGGGGCTTCTCGACCCCCTCACGTCGGTGTCGTAGCGCCGACCTTTAGGTCGGCACGGTGAATGCCGAGCTAAAGGTCGGCGCTACGCGTCATCGGCGCGGGCCCCCCCTCGCGTCCAAGGAGGAGGGGGCAGGGTTTTCGGTACGGTGAGGCCCGTCTTTGAACCCTGACACCAGGCACCTGACACCCGACACCTGCCTTACATTCCCGCCGGATTGTCCAGCCAATAGATGGCGAGCCCCGAGAGCAGCTTGGGGTAGAAGTCGGTGGACTTCTGCGGAAGCGTCAGTCCCCTCAGGGCGTTGTCGCGTACGGCTTCGACAGGAGTGGGGTTCAGCAAGAGGCAGAGTTGCGCCTCGCCTTTGGCGACCGGCTCAGCCGCGGCGGGGAATTCCCGATGATAGGTCAGGTTTTTCTCCTCCCGCACCGCCTGACTGTCGATGCCGAGTATCTGCTGGAGGATCAGCCGGTGCAGCAGGATGACGTCGAGCCGGCGAAGGGTTGGGGGAAGGTCGCTCAGAGCCCCGTCCAGGTCAAAGTCGCTGCGCAGACGGAGAAGCGCCAACTTCCCACGTCCGGCGTAGGCGCCAAACGCCGGCCCTTCACGTCCCGCCCGCGCCAGACTTTCTAGGAAGCGGTTTGCCCAATCGTTGTCCTCGCCCTGGGCCGGGAACTCTTCCGCCTCGAAGATCGAACGGGCCTGGGACAAGAACTCGACCCAATCGAAAGCCGGCAGGCTGTGAACCAGGCGATGGGTCGGCAGGATGGTGAGGCCGTCGGCCTCCATTCGAACGAAGGTCATCATCACGTATTCTGCCCGCTTATCGGAGATTCCCCGGGTGCGGCAATAATCCCGATAGGCCAGCGCCGTCTCGTAGCGGTGGTGGCCGTCGGCGATCACCAGTTTCTTATCCGCCATCGCCGCCACAACGCGCTGCATTGCCTGCGGTTCAGTAATGCGCCAGACGGAATGCAGCGTCTGGTACTCGTCGGTGAGTTGCTCCCACGGTTTCTCTCGAGACGCCTCCGCCAGCAGGGATTCGACCAGGCCCGCGGGGTCGCTGTACAGCATGAAAATCTGGCCGAAATGGGCGTGAGTAAGCTTTAGCAGTTCCAACCGGTCGGTCTTGGGCGCCGAGAGGGTCTCCTCATGCGGGTGGATGATCCTCGCCGAGTAATCCTCCAGCCGACACACAGCGATAAAACCGCGACGCACTTTCTTGCTTCCCGGCCGGCCCGGAACCTCATACTCCTGGTCATAAGGGTAGATTGCGGGTTCCGCCTGCGCAACCAGGGTGCGGTCCTCGATCCACTCCCGGAAGTGCCGCGCTGCGCGAACGTAAACGTTGTCCTGGGGATTGTCATCCGCCTGGGGCTGGCCCCGGATCACGCGAACGAGGTTGAAGGGGCTGGAACGGTAGTAGCGCGATTGCATCTCGGGAGAGATTTTATCGTAGGGCTGCGTTACGACATTGCAGAGCTCCCCAACCCGTGAGGAATTGTAGTGGAGCGCACGAAAAGGATGAATTTCAGCCATGAGCTGTCTCCGTCTGTAAGATTGCGAAGTTATCATATTGGAGCTGAGCCGTCGAGAGTGCTGTAGGGGGATGGCTTGCCGTCCCCTGCATGTTGGGCATAGTTTGGCTAACAGGGATGACGTATGGAACGATTGGGACTAAACTAACGGGTTGCAAGCTTCTTGTCCCTACCGTCAGGGGTGCAACTCCAGTGTCGGGGTTGTTTCTGGCCCTCGGGAGGGAACCCACAGAGAGGCAAAGACAATGGCTGAACTTCGACTCGACCCGGTCGCGCACCGATGGGTAGTGACCGGAAAAAGGCGGGTGATGGCGGATTTCAACGATGCAGAAGCCATCTGCCCCTTCTGCCCGGGAAACGAGCACTTCACGCCCCCGGCCATCCAGGAACTGAGAGACGCGGAGGGCGCATGGAGCGCCAGGGTGTTTCACGATCGCGCTCCCATCTTTCTCGTGGAGGGTAGGGAAGACCGGCGGGCCGCGGGCATGTTCGACCGCATGAACCCCGTTGGCGCGCATGAGATCGTGGTCGAGACTCCGCGACACGGGGTGACGCTGGCGGAACTTCCGGTTTCTCAGGTGGCCCAATGTATCGCCCTCTATCGTGATCGCATCCTGGATCTCAAGCGAGACATCCGGCTTCGCTACGTTTCTGTTTTCAAGGACCAAGGGCTCACGGCCCGGACTGAACATGGTCATAGTCACTCCCAAGTGTTGGGTTCGCCGGTTCTGCCACAATTCCTGGAGATTGAATTCCGGTGGAGCAAATTGCATTTCCAGAGGAGAGAACGCTGCCTTTTTTGTGACTGCATTCAACAGGAGATTCAGGAAGGGAAGCGGGTGGTGGACCAGAATGCGGATTTTATCGCGGTCTGTCCCTTTGCTTCCCGCTCGCCGTACGAATTGTGGGTGCTACCGATACAGCACTCTTCTTCCTTTGAAAAGGATTTGGCAGAGCCGGCCCGCGTGAGGTCTCTTGCTTCTTTTTTGAAGCCCTGCCTTCAGAGGATCGAGAAGATTTCCGTGATTTTGCACATCGTTATCCACACCGAGCCCAACCTCGAGTCGCAAAAGCCGACCAGTGATTGGTGGAAGACGGTGCCAGAGGATTTCCATTGGCACATCGAACTCCATCCCGATGTGGAGGGCGAGCGCCGCTATTTGGGCAGTGAGGGATTCTATTTCAACCCAATTTCGGCAGAGGAAGCGGCGCTCGTACTGCGCGCACTGGAGCCGGAGTCAGGGGCGGCTCCGCCCGCTTTGTGAACGGAAGGAATGCTAATGACAACGTACAGGCGCAGCTTGCCTGGAATCCAACTGGTCGTCTTTGACTTGGACGGCACGCTCGCAGACACCAAAAAGGACCTGGCTCTGAGCGTTAATGCCATGCGGGAGCATATGGGGTTGGGCCCCCTGTCTCTCGAAGCCGTCACGTCCTACGTGGGCCACGGCGTGACCGTTCTGATGAAGCGGGCGCTGGGAGACCAAGCCCGCGACGGCCAGGTGGAGAAGGGGCTTGCGTTCTTTCTGGACTACTATGCGCATCACTTGCTCGATAACACGATCGCTTACCCCGGGGTGCGCGAAGCTCTGGAGGGTTTCGGGAATCGAAAGCTGGCCATCCTGACGAACAAGCCCACCGGCTTCAGCCGCGAAATAATTACCGGCCTGGGACTCGCCCCATTCTTTTTTGAGATCTATGGAGGCGATAGCTTTCCCCTGAAGAAACCTGATCCGATGGGGATTGAAACCTTGATGAGCCGCTTGTCGATCCCTGCGGAGAAAACGCTCATGGTGGGAGATTCCGACACGGATGTTCTCACGGGCCGCAACGCAGGCGTCTGGACATGCGGCGTGACCTATGGGTTCGGACCGCAGGCGCTGGAAGAGGCTGGTCCAGACTTGCTCTTGGACGACCTGCGCGATCTGCCTCCGGCTCTTGGGATTGGGGACTAGGGACTGGGGGCTGGGGAAGAACAGTAGGCAGTAAGCAGTATGCAGTATGCAGTTAAGCACAGGGCGGCATCAGGTAAGTAGTGCAGCGCGGCGCCGAGCCACCACGCTAAACGATCTGTAGGGCCGGGGCATGCCCCGGCCATCTTGCCCCAAGCGGCGGCCCTTCATGGTGCAACAGCGCCCTAGCCAATAGTGCGACAGCGCGGTCAGGGAGCCGCAACCGAAACGACACCCTCCGTGTTCTCCATGCCGGGCCTCAACACAGAGACCACGGAGGGCCTCAGTGAACTCCGGGTTAGGTCTTCTCGGGCACTGAGGACACGAAGAGAGATCTTCGCCGCAAAACAAGGTCCAAGAGACTAGGGTCCTCGAAATTAGTGGTACAGTATGCGGTCGCCGCTAAGGAGGGGGGCAATCCAAAATCCGAAATACGCAAATAGGGGCTGCGGGCAATTCTTGATTTCGGATTCTTGTGCGGCCGCGTGCTGCCTGTTGCTGACTGCATACTGCTTACTGCCTACTGTTTACTGAGTGGCCCCAACTCTTCTGGGTCGCCGGGCATCCAAGGATTGACAGACTTCTGAATGCAAAAGACGAACGGCATCTCGGACGGACCGAATTACGAAGGCTTGGCCGGGCGTGTGTCGCAGAGCCTTCTGCTCGCGGCCTGTTGCCTTTTCCTTGCCGCCCCCTGCGTGGCGCAGCAGCAGCGACCGCCTGCTCCACCGGCAAAGGTCTCACCGGTGCAGGCTCCAGACACTGAGGCCGGTGAGCAAAGTGAAGCACCGCTCCCCGGCGACTGGGCGGCGGAACTCTTGGATGGGATTTTGAGCGCCCCGAACGCACAAGCGGCGGACTCGCTCTTTCGCGCCGCATTCGCGGCGGGGCCGAGCATCATTCCGCAACTGGCCGAGGCCCTTAAGGATGACCGTACCGCCGAGTACGCGGCGCAGTCGCTGGCCTTCATAGGGGGCGAAAAAGCGATACAAATCCTCTGGAAACTTCAGATGGACAAGCGCGATCTCAACCTGCGCCGCTTCTACTATGGCGCCTTGGCCGAGTACGACACCGACCAGGCCACTCAGGCACTTTTTGAGGTAATCAACAAGTCAGATGCAGAGCCCGACCGCACAGTGACCGAGGCGGCGATTCTGGCCCTCACAGTTCGGACTGACCCCAAGCTGGTGGATTTGATTCGCCAGGCGGAGAAGAAGGTGAACGATGTGGTCATCCGCGACGACCTGGAAAACGCCCTCGACGTCATTCAGATTCGTAGCAAGTATATGGCCACTCCGGAAGGCAAGAAAGCGGGTGGCTCGGTCGATGTCGCCGTCCGCACTTATTTCCTCCCGGCGCTTCAGCCCCCTCCTTCTTCGCCGATGGATGCCGATGCCCACCGCACCCCTACGAAGCCGGAGGTCAAGGTGGAGATTCAGAATCTCACCTTATCGCCAGACCAGCAACGCGCGCTGGCTGCCGTAACCTTCGAAGACCCCTCTGCCGTCGCTAAATACGACCTGGTTCTGCAAAAGCGTCTGGGGAATTGGGCAGTGGTAAGCGTCTGGATGGGCGCTGAAACCGAAAAGCCGGGGGCCACTCCGCCCAGCAAGCCATCGGCCCAGTAGGGGGCTGTAGCGCGGGCGAGACGCCCGCGCTACAGCCGGCGTTTCAGAACGAATACCCGATGCCGGTTGAAAAGGTGATGTTGTTCTTGTCACTCGGCGGCGGCGGATTGCTCAGGTAGAGATCGATCACGCTCGCATTCACCGAAAATCTGTTACTCAACTTGAAGGACACGACCGTGCTTGTATCGAAACGGTATTGCCCGCCGTGCATCAGGTCCGGGTAGAACTGCAAGTAATGGTCGAGCCGAAACCGCTTGCTGAATTGCTCGCCGAGTCTTTCTCCCACCAGGAGCTCCGTGGTCCGGGTGTAGAGCCCGTTGAAGAACTTTTCCTGCACGTAGGTCGGGCCGCCGAGGACGCTAAAAGTGGTACGCGCGTTTCTAACAAGGTCGCGCCCAAAGCCGCCGCCGTAAGTCTGCTGAAGGTAGAGGTTTTGGGTTGAGACGTGATTGATCTGGCCAAAGAGAAACACAAAGTTATCCGAAGTGAACAGGTAGTCCTGCCGTAGATCTGCGGTGAGGGTGCGAGAGGTGACCGTGATGTTCGTTGGAGGTGCCGAGGTGCTCTTTTCCTGGGCGTGGGAGAAAAGGGTGGTGAAGTTAACGTTCGTGCGCCAATGGGCTTCGAAAATGGGCGTCGCAGGACGTTCACGGGCCGCGGTTACGGTTGTGGCGAGGGTGTTCGTCTCCTGGTTGCCGTTCTGGACGCTGTACCCAAGGCTAGCAGTGCCCTTCCACGCTTGCCAGAGTTCGGGAACTTGTTCTATCTTCTGATACTCTTCGGCGGGCATGATGAGTTCTACTTTGGCGGCGGCGATGGTCCGCACTTGGCCGTTTGCCGCCTTGACCTGCCAGTCGCCGGAGGGCATGAGCTCCAGCATGCCTTTAACAGGTTCTTGCCCTTTGATGACCACAGCAACGGGTTTATCCGCCACATAAGTTGCCACCTGGGCCATGGGGATTGATATACTCCCGAGGTTGGCGGTTTTCAGTTGCAGCGTTCCCCCCTTAATTGTGACCAAGGCGCCTGTTACCCGGTCCCCGTTCTTGAGGGTCAGCACGTCAGCGTGCCCAATGCTGGCCAGACAGATTAGCGCCACAAGACTGGTTAGCGTCAGTTTCACGTTTCACCTCCGCAAGGGTATTAGCCTTCTGCCATTATATCCCAGCCTTACACGATGGAAGAATCCCGGCCACTGTGGGAAGTGGTCGCTGGGACGGCGACGATTGCTTCCAGGCCTCCTTTCTCGCATAATCAAGCACGCCATGCGATACCTCATTGTGGGGACGGCAGGCCACATTGATCACGGCAAGTCAGCGTTAGTGCTGGCGCTGACGGGCATTGACCCCGACCGTCTGGAAGAAGAGAAGAGGCGCGGAATAACGATTGACCTTGGTTTCGCCCACCTGGACCTCGGCGAAGGAATACGCGTTGGCTTCGTAGACGTCCCGGGCCACGAGCGTTTCGTGAGAAACATGCTGGCAGGAGTGGGAGGAATCGATCTGGTCATACTTGTAGTGGCGGCCGACGAGTCCATCAAGCCCCAAACTCGCGAGCACTTTGACATTTGCAAACTGCTGGGGATTCGCCAGGGTCTGGTGGCCATCACCAAGACCGACTTGGTAGACGGGGACATCCTCGACCTGGTCCGGCTGGAAGTGCAAGAGTTTGTGCGTGGTTCTTTCCTCGAGAACGCACCGCTGGTGCCTGTGAGCGCCAAAACCGGCGAGGGTCTCGAAGCTCTAAAGGATGAGCTGCGACGGCTTGCCTTGGTGGTTACGCCCAAGCCTGAAGACCTTCCCTTTCGCCTCCCTATAGACCGCGCTTTTGTCATGAAGGGCTTTGGCACAGTGGTGACCGGCACGCTGATCGCAGGCAGAATCGAGAAGGACGCGGAAGTGGAAATCTACCCTCTGGGGCGGCGTGTGCGGGTGCGCGGCATTGAGGTTCATAACGCTCCCGCACAGGTTGCCTTGGCAGGACAGCGGACGGCGGTGAACTTGCCTGGCCTCGAGACCAGAGAAATCTCTCGAGGTATGGTCCTGGCTCCGCCCGGGCTCTTCACGGCGAGCTCGCGTTTGGATTGCACGCTGAACCTGCTGCCCGTCGCGCGGCCCTTGAAGAACTGCGCCAGGGTCCATTTCCACTGCCACACCTCTGAAACGATTGCCGAAGTGGTTCTATTGGACAAGAAAGAGTTGCAGCCTGGAAGCAGCGCCTTCGCTCAACTCCGGCTTTCCGAACCCGGCGTGTTCATGCCAGGTGATCGCTTTATCATCCGCCAGTTCTCGCCCGTCACCACCATCGGAGGCGGATCGGTCCTTGATAACCAGCCCGCCCGGCGCCGCTCTCGGGATCCCAATGTCGTGCCCCTTCTCGACACTTTAGAGAAGGGCGATCCGCAAGTCAGGCTCGAATGGCTGGTGCGACAAGCCGGCGAAGCTGCCCTCTCCGGACTCGCGTCGCGCACCGGATGGCTTCCTGCCCAGGTATTGCGCGTCGGCAGGGCACTGGCCTCCGCCAATCGACTTTTGCTGCTGGGGCAGCCACCGGAGTTGTTCGTGCACCAGGAGCATTTCCGGGAATTGGCGAAGAGAGTGGTCGAACAGCTCGAGAAGTTCCATGCCGAAAACCCGCTGATTGCGGGGCTGCCCAAGGAGGACCTGCGCTCCAGAACCGCCTCGCGAAGCTCGCCGCACACGGGGCTGCCTTCGAACCTGCTCTTCAACGCGCTCCTTCAATCACTCGCCGCCCAGGGCAGAATTGATGTGCAGGGCGAAACGGTGCGGCTCGCCGGACGCAGGATTCAACTGACTCCTGAGGAGCAGGCGGCCAAGGATCAGATCAGCGCGGCGTTCGAGGAGACGGGACTGACCGTCCCCAGTACGCCGGAGGTTTTGGCCAAGCTGCGCATCGATCGCCCGCGGGCCGAAAAGCTGCTCCAAATCTTGCTGCGCGAAAACGTGCTCGTCAAGGTGACCGAGGGTCTGGTTTTTCACCGCTCGGCTTTGCAACAGTTGAAGGAGCTTCTGGCGCGGCGTAAAGCCCAAAGCAACCGCATCAACGTTGGGGTCTTCAAGGAGATCACGGGGCTGAGCAGGAAGTACGCCATCCCTTTGCTCGAGTACCTTGACCGGGAACGAGTGACCAGGCGGGAGGGCGACGAGCGGATCATCATTTAGATAACATCTTTGTTTTCAACAACATTCCCGGATTCAACGTGTAACTAGCTTTGTTTTCTACAACATTCCCGCTTCGCTGCGGGCTGTGGAAAACCGACCCTTTGTTTTCATAGACATTCCCGCGTCGTTCGTTCAGTTTTGCAAGAGTTCAAAGATGGCAAAGTTCGTTTCCTCGGCAGAGTTCGCATCTTTACCCCTGGCAGTCCTTTCGCCTTCCCTTGCCGGAGCCGCCTGCCGTCGCTGTCTTGTGGCAACATACATAGGCTATAGGCTACCGCGAGTCGGTTGTGGTGTCAAGAGAAAAGTGCAGTGGGACAAAAAGGCAGGTACCTGCCCTCAGGGGGTTATCGGCTGACGCAGAGCGAAGCTCTGCGCGCGCGGGTTGCAAATCCGCGGAGGCCGCAGAGCTTCGCTTTGCGCCAGCCAGCGCCGGAGGGGCCGAATGGCTTAACCCCTTTGAGCCTGTGCGAAAAATGCATTCAGGCTGTCATTCCGAGCGCAGCGAGGAATCTCGCTCTGAGTGTTTTCAGCGCAGTGCGAGATTCCTCGTCGCCTGCGGCTCCTCGGAATGACACTCAAAACCGAGTTTTCACACAGGCTCCTCCGGGTCGGCAGGGTATATATGCGTGGCGTCGTCCGTGGGCGGCGGGCACAAAAACCGTGCCCTTGCCCACGGCTACTCAATTACAACCCCTTCGGGGTTGACTTCTGCCTTTCGCTTTTTGCTTACTGCCTACCGCCTACTGCCGTCTGCTTTCATGAGCGGCTTGAGAATTTCGTAAAGGAGCGCCACCGGCAGGCCCACCACGTTCGAATAGCAACCCGAGATGCGGGTGACGAATTTGGATGCAAGGCCCTGAATCGCATAGGCGCCCGCCTTATCCAAAGGCTCGCCGCTTTCCACGTAACGGTGAGTCTCTTCCTCATCAAGCTCCCGGAACGTGACGAGGGTTGTCTCGTGCTCGAGCGCCACGGTTTCGTCCGGAGCCCGGACGAGGCAAACGCCGGTGTGCACCTGGTGGGTTCGGCCCGACAGGAGCCGCAGCATGCGCGTGGCGTCGCGTGGGTCGGACGGCTTTCCCAGCGTCTCTCCGTCGATGACCACCACCGTATCCGCCCCTAAGACCAAGCTGCCGGGAGGAGAAGCGGCCGCAACCTGCATGGCTTTCTCATGCGCCGCGCGACGCGCAAATTCCTCGGGCCGTTCACCCTGCTGGATCTCCTCCACGATGTGGCTCGCGTGGACCTCGAAATCGAAGCCGGCCTGCCGCAACAACTCCCGGCGCCGCGGCGAACTTGAGGCAAGGACAAGACGCATGCGCAGGAATTATAGGGGACCTTCGAGAGAGGTCACAAGTAATTCCCACGACCGGCCCCGATGTGCTAGACTGCCAAATCTGTCTACCCCACAAGTCCGGATTGTAGGAGCCCAGTGATGGAAGAAATCGGCAAAACTCTACCCAAGGTTCTCCAGCCTCAACTGTCCCGCCTGGAACCCCCCGTGGTCGAAATCCTGGCGCCTCTCTGGACCCACGTGGCAGGGAAGTCGCTGGCCAAGGAATGCCGGCCCGTGGCGTTCAGCGCGGGAACTTTGACGCTGGCCACGGAGGATCCCGACTGGGCCGAACCCCTACAACAGATGGCGGAGGAAATCCGCGCGCATGTTAACAAGTTCTTGGGCAGGCCCGTGGTAAAACATCTCAGAATTTCAAGCGTTCGCAAACTCGCTCGCGGGGACAGGTCACAACAGCAGCCGGAAGACCTTTCTGTTTCGCAGCCCACCCGTAGGGATTGGCCGCGACAGGGTCCGGGCATGGTATCTGTGGCGCCGGAGGTGATCGGGCGGTCCCGCGTCAAGTACTTCGGACGCAAGCGTGAAAAGGTGGCCTGATGGCACTCGAAGAAAAGGACGTGCGATACGTCGCCGAACTCGCCCATCTGGAATTGACTCCCGAAGAGGTGAAGAAATTTCTTCCGCAGCTCGATTCCATTCTCCAGCACATGCAGAAGCTGAATGAACTGGATACCTCGCAAGTCGAGCCGATGGCCCAGGTGACCTATCCCGTTCGGGCAAACCCTTCGTTGCGTGAAGACGAGCCGCACAAAACGTTCGAGCAGGAAGAGGCCCTCGCCAACGCGCCCGATCAGAGCGCAGGCTGTTTCCGTGTTCCTCGGGTCATTGAAAAGGAAGAATGAATCTAACCGACCTCACCATCGACCCGCTACATGAGCTTTTGGTCAATCGCAAAGCCTCTGCGGTGGAGGTTGCGCAAGCTTACTTCGAGCACCTCGAGCGGCGCGACAGAGAGGTCCGCGCCTATTTGCAGTTGTGCCCCGAACGCGCCCTCGAGCAAGCCGCCAGGATCGACCGGCAGCTTGCCGCCGGCGAGACCTTGGGTCCGCTGGCTGGAATCCCCGTGGCGGTGAAGGATGTGATTCTGACCCGAGGCCTGCGCAACACCTGCGCCTCGAAGATTCTGGCGAATTACGTCGCCCCTTATGACGCACCTGCGGTTGAAAGGCTGGAGGCAGCAGGCGCAGTCATTCTGGGCAAGACGAATTGCGACGAATTCGCCATGGGATCCTCGACGGAAAACTCCGGTTTCTTCCCCACTCACAACCCCCGCGATTTATCCCGAGTTCCCGGCGGCTCGAGTGGCGGCTCAGCCGCGGCGGTGGCAGCAAATATGGCCGTAGCGTCTCTTGGCTCTGATACCGGGGGATCGATCCGGCAACCAGCGGCCTTTTGTGGAATTGTGGGCATGATGGGGACGTATGGCAGAGTCTCGCGGTACGGACTCGTGGCTTTCGCCTCTTCGCTCGACCACATTGGGCCCTTCGGACGCTCTGTGCGTGACGTGGCGCGCCTGCTCCAGACCATTGCCGGCCGCGACCCGCACGACTCTACGTCGGCCGACGTGCCGGTCGAGGACTACGTGGCAGGGTTGGACCAAAACGTGCGCGGCCTCAAGGTGGGCGTCCCCGGCGAGTATCTCAAGGGACTCAATCCGGAGACTGGCGATAACATCCAAAAGGGAATTGACCTGCTGGGGAAGCTGGGATGCGAGGTCGTCCCCATCAGCCTGCCTCACACCGATTATGCCATTGCCTGCTACTACATCATCTGCATGGCGGAGGCCAGCTCGAACCTGGCCCGCTACGATGGCGTGCGCTATGGGTTCCGCTCCGCCCAGCACGCCGACTTGCAGGAGATGTACAAGCAGACACGCTACGGAGGATTTGGCGCCGAAGTGAAAAGGCGCATTATGCTTGGCACCTACGTGCTGAGCTCCGGCTACTACGATGCCTATTACCTGAAAGCCCAGAAAGTGCGCACCCTCATCACCAGGGATTTTCTGGAAGCCTTTGATGATGTGGACATCATCGTCACCCCAACCTCACCTATCCCCGCCTTCAAGATCGGCGAGCGTATGGACGACCCCTGGCAAATGTATCTCGCCGATATCTACACCGTTACCGCCAGCCTTGCCGGCATCCCAGGCATTTGCGTGCCTTGCGGAAAGACCAAAGCGGAACCACACCTTCCTGTGGGCATGCAACTTCTCGCCCGGCACTTCGACGAAGCCAGGCTGCTGCGTGTCGCCGATGCCTTCGAAAAAGCCGGTGGGTTTGAAGTCAACTCTTGAACAGCGAGTCAAACTTCTTCTTGGCGTCGCTGGACCTGAAGGCGGGACGGGTGCGGAATCGGAGCTCTCAAATTCCAGCTTCAAGAAAAGAGGCGGGTTCATCTCACCTTTTTTCTGTCCCGGGGCCGCCTGTCCCTGGATTGCCTGTCCCTGAGCTGCCTGTCCCAAGGCCGTCTGCTCCTGCGCCGCCTGTCCCCGCGCTGCCCGCTTTCCGAAGCTGTTCCAATTTCTTCAGGAACTCCTCGCGCTCCTGGCGGGCTTGGGTCGCCCGGCGCGTCTTCTCCGTAACGTAGCGCTGACCCTTCAGGTCGGAATCCCGCAGGGTGCGAATCCAGGCGCCAAGCTGCCTGGAAATACTCTCGGTACGGGATTTCAGAATCAAGATTTCGGATTCCAGATCACGAAAAGCGGGCATACGTTCGATCAGACAAAGTATCGAGCGCACTTCACCGGCAGAACCGCGCGAGATGTAGAGGAAAGTGAGCAATTCCTGATTGGTGCCTCTTTCAAATCCTTCCGCGATGTTGTTCGAAACGGAGAGCGCAGCACGCTCGAGTTGGTCACGCAGACTGCCCTGACCTCTGAAAGCTGGTTTTGAGGTCATCGCATATGTCTGCAAAGCGAGGTCGATGCTGGCCTGCCACACCGGAAGCTGCTCAAAGCGTTCGTACCGCACGGCGCACCTCTTGAACCGGGATCTTGAATCCGAAATCTTGAATCTGAAATCCGCTCAACTCTAACAGCGCGGCGCAGTGAGCGCAACCAGCAGGAAACTCCAAAGTGGCTTAACGCTACATCGTCAACTTTTGAACAGCGAGTCAAACTTCTTCTTGGGGTCGTTGGACTTCGGGGCAGGGCGCTGGCCAGCAGGGTGGGGTTTGGTTGAAAGTAGCCGCAGTAGTTGGCGGCCTCTTTATCGCGGACCCATTCGGCCTGAGTTTTCGCGCACTGATTATGTTTGCCGGGGTCGTAGAATTGGCAATTGTGGCAGGTATGCAAGTCGGAGTCACACTTGGGACAGGTGTCGCGCGTTCCGACACGGCTTCCGGAGGGGTACTCTATCTTCTGGCGGCATTTCCAGCAGTTGAAAAACATAGTGACAAGTGACGAGTGACAAGCTACAAGCAGCGTCATCGCCAATTTCCCATAACGTTGCTTGGCTTACAAATCAAAACAACTCATCCGTCGGCTGACGGCCTGCGGCGCAAAGAAACGCAAAGTGGAAGCCACTTCTTTTCTTTGCGACCTTTGCGTACTCTGCGCCTTTGCGTGAACCCTTTTTCCCTCCCTGGATTGCTATGCCCCTTACGAGGCTAAGTCGAAAAACCGTTCAAAGTTCCGCGCCACGATTTCCCCGAGCTCTTCCACGCCCAGGTTTCGGAGGGCGGCCAGCGTGCGGGCAACTTCGAGCACAAAGGCCGGCTCGTTGCGCTTGCCGCGGTACGGAACCGGGGCCAGGTAGGGACAGTCGGTTTCTGTCAATAAACGGTCCACTGGAATCTCGCGCGCTGCCTCGCGCAAGCTCTCCGCCTTCTTGTACGTCACATTCCCCGCAAAGGAAACCTGAAATCCCCAATTGAGAAATTTCACGGCATCCTGGCGTGAGCCCGAAAAGCAGTGCAGGATGCCGCCCAGGCCGTTCGACTTCCAGTGGGCCTGGATAATCTCCGTGAGGTCAGGCCACGCGTCACGGCAGTGAATGACAATCGGCAGGCCTGCTTCCCGGGCCAATTCCAATTGCCAGAGGAGCACGCGCTTCTGAACCTCGCGCGGCGAGTTGTCGTAATGGTAGTCCAGGCCGATTTCACCAATGCCCACTACCCGGGGGTGTTGTGCCAGTTTGCGGATTTGCCCGGCGTGAGGTTCGGTGAAATGCCTCGCATCGTGCGGGTGAACGCCCACCGTGGCGTAAATCCAGTCGTGGCGCTCGGCCAGCGCGACGGGCGCCTCGAGGTTATCCGGTCCAGTGCCGCCCCCCACGGCCAGAAGATAGCGCAGTCCTGCAGCGCGAGCGCGTTCAATCACCGCCTCGCGGTCCGCGTTGAAGTCAGGGTCGTCGAGATGGGCGTGGGAATCGACGTGCATAGGTGTCAGGTGCCGGGTGTCAGGTGTCAGGGCCAAAGCAGGTACCGGGTGTCAGGTGCCAGGTGCTAGGGTGTCGCGTCGAGCCCTCAGTTTACTTATCAGCCCGGAGAGCATCCGGCCCAGTTCGGCCGTGTTCCTCAAGACCAACTCAAGTTGCGGTTCCGATATGTAAGAGAGCTTGCTCGCAATTAGGAAATGTGTCTCCAACTCCATCAGAGAACCGTTCGCGCAGGAGAGATGATGAAGATAGTCTCCCAAATGTTCCCTGCCGTGCCCCTCGGCAATGTTAGCTGGAATAGAGACTGCTGCTCTCTGAATTTGTGTTGCCAAGCTATAAACCTCGTTCTTGGGGAGGAGGCTCACCACCTTATAGCTCTCCACGACAAGATCCATTGCCTTCTGCCAGACCTGAAGATCGCGGTAGCTTTTGATGCTCATCCGTTTATCCTTACCCCGTGGAGCCCCACATCAGAAGCCTGGCACCTAGCACCCAAAACCTGCTTTTCCCCTTACACCTGGAACCTGAGACCCGACACCTGCTTTTCCCCCTGACACCTGACACCTGGCACCTGACACCTACTTCAGCCTCGCCCCATTCTCCACCTCTTCCTTGAAGGTCACGAGCACGGGCCGGCCGTGATCGCCCACCGACGCGGCAACGATCATGCCATTCGATTCCACGCCGCGAAGTTTGCGCGGCTGGAGGTTGGTGACCACCACGACTTTCATTCCAATCAGGTTTTCGGGTTGATAGTACTCTGCCAGTCCGGCCACAAGCTGGCGGACTTCCGTGCCGATGTCCACCATCAGCTTCAAGAGCTTTGTGGCACCGGGGACGTGCTCGGCGGCTTTCACTTCGCCCACTCGCATGTCCACCTTGGCGAAATCCTCGATGGAAATCAGGCTGGGGGCTAGGGGCTGGGGACTGGGGGCTTGGGATTCGGGTGCGGATGTGGCCGCTGCTTCGGGTTTGTTCTCTGTTTGCACGGGTATCAATGCCTCCTTCGGTTTGTCGCGATTGCGGTCAGCTTCGGCGAGGTTGGCTTGTAGGGGCGCTTCGCGAAGCGCCCCTACTGCGGGCTTGCCTCGCTCGCGGTCAGTCTCGGCGAGTTCGTCAAGCTTGGCGAGCGTCACCGCCTTGTCGAGGCGCGGGAAAATGGGCTCGGGCTTGCCGACCTTAGTGCCGGGCCTTAGCTCGCCCCATTTGAGTTGATCGATCCGCTGGTCCTCAATCTTGCCCAGATACCCCTCGCAGCCCAACATTTTCCAGATTCTCTGCGTGGCTTGAGGAAGAATGGGATGAGCAAGAACAGCAACGGCGCGCACAGCTTCCAGTGCGATGAACAAGACACCATCAAGAAGGGGGCGCTTAGCCGGGTCCTGTGCGATCGCCCACGGTTGATAATGGGCGAGGAATTCATCGCCGTAGTGAGCAACTATGCCCCAAATCTGTTCTGCCACATTCGAAAATTGAAAGTTCCCATACGCATAATTGATATTCTTTACAAATTCCTCCCTGCTGACCTCAGCTCTGCGCTCACGCCACAGCCCATCCAAGGTAGGTGGCATACAAGGAATCTCGCCGTCACAGTATTTTGCGATCATCGCGAGAGTGCGGCTCGCCAGATTGCCAAGACCGTTCGCCAAATCCGAGTTGTACCGCTGAATCAATCCCTCATACGAAAAGCTCGTATCCTGTCCGAACGGCGCTTCGCGCAGTAGGTAATAGCGCAGCCCATCGTTGCCGGGCGCGCCGAAGGATTCGAGCGCGTCGATGATAGGCTCGGGGTAGACGACATTGCCCTTCGACTTCGACATCTTATCTTGCTCGTAATAAATCCATCCGTGTGCAAACACCGTGGTGGGCAGCATCTCCGGCTGGTCGGGATACGCGGCCATGATAAATGCGGGCCAATAGACGGCGTGGAAGCGCAAGATGTCCTTGGCCATCATGTGGACGAGCTCTGACTCGCCCGGTTTGTTGCGCCAGTATTTCTGGAATTCTGCGTTGCCGTTTTCACCTTGCGCGTAGCCGATGCCGGTCATGTAGCTCGTAAGCGCATCGTACCAGACGTAAAACACCTGTTCGGGGTCGTCCGGCCACGGAATGCCCCACTTAAGGCGCTTGCGGCTTATCGAGATGTCGCGCAGGCCGCTCTTTACGAAGCTCTTGACTTCATTCCGGCGATAGTCCGGTTGCACGAATTCCGGATGCTTGTCGTAAAGTTCGAGCAGACGATCTTGGAAGCCGGAAAGCTTGAAGAAGTAATTCTCTTCGCTGATCAGCTCCGCCGGCCTGCCGCAGATGTCGCAGTTCACGGCGTCGGTGCCTTCGGAGATGTAGCGCTCGTCGAAAATGCAGTAGCGGCCCTCGTAGCGGCGCTTATCAACGAAGCCTCGCTCGCGGGCGCGAATCAGCAGGCGCTGCACCGACCTTTCGTGATCGGGGTGGGTGGTGTTAATGAAGCGTAAAGATTCCGGCTTACCGTCTGCGTATGGATATACGGTCACGGGTATGCCAAGCTTCTCCCAAAGCTGGACGAAGAGCTTCCGCTTCTCCGCCACAAACTGGCTGGGCGACTGGCCCGCTGCCGCAGCGGCGCGTTCGAGCTTCTCCCCGTGCTCATCGGTGCCGGTGAGAAAAGCCACGTCGTACCCGCACATGCGCTTGTAGCGCGCCAGCACGTCGCAAACAATCGTGGTGTATGCCGAGCCGACGTGCGGCCGGGCGTTGGGGTAATAAATGGGGGTCGTAAGATAGAATGTGCGCATAAGTTAGGTGTCAGGCGCCGGGTTTCAGGTGTCAGGGCCAAAGCAGGTGTCGGCCGTCAGGCCCTCGCGTCCCGCAAAGCCCACGTGTCATTCCGAGCGAAGCGAGGAATCTCGCTCCGAAATCATCCTCCACAAACCAGGGCGAGATTCCTCGCTTCGCTCGGAATGACATAGTGGCTTGGCATCTAAAGACCTGGTTTTTCCCCTGACACCTGAAACCCGGCACCTGAAACCTGGTTCTCCCCTGGCACCTGACACCCGAAACCTGACACCTGGGCCGCCGCTTGCGCGGCCGCCATCACGTGCTTGAGTGGAACGCCCTTTTCCGTGGCCAGACGCTGGCAGTCTTCGTATTCAGGCGCAACATTCAGCACTTTCCCCTCACGCCTGGCCACTTTGACTTTGACTGCGCCATAAGGCGTCTCCACGCTGAGCATTTCGCGCTCGAGAACCTTGCGCCGCGCCTCGTAGATGCGCACCCCGATGGTGGTGGTCTGCTCGAAGAGCATTTGAGCCAGGGCATCGCATTTCTCGGGAGTGCAAAGCACGCTCAGCAGGATTCCGGGGCGGTTCTTTTTCATCTGGATGGGAGTGCAGGTCACGTCCAGGGCGCCTGCGGCCAGAGCCTGGTCAATGAAGAAACCGAAAAGCTGCGGGCTCATGTCGTCCACATTGGCCTCAATCACTGAAACCACTTCATCGCCGGGAGCGCCGGGCTGGGCCGCGACAGGCTCCGCGCTTTGCCCCAGCAGCAAGCGCGCCAGGTTCGGCTGCCCCGGAATTTCCCTTGCCCCAGCGCCGTATCCGATGCGCTCCACTTTCATTGCCGGGATGGGTCCGAAGCCGGCGGCCAGCGTGGTGATGAGCGCCGCCCCGGTGGGAGTCACCAGTTCCCCCTCGACGCCGGAAGAATAGATGGGGACGTCCTTGAGCAATTCGAGCGCGGCGGGAGCCGGGACCGGCAGCGAGCCGTGCGCGGCCTGCACGCTTCCGCTGCCCACATTCACCGGCGAACAAGTGAGCTGCGCAATATCCAGGAGCTCGAGTCCGACGCAGGTTCCCACGATGTCGAGAATCGAATCCATCGCGCCCACCTCGTGGAAGTGCACCTGCTCGGGCGGCATGTTGTGCAGCTTTCCCTCCGCCTCCGCCAGGCGGCGAAAGACCTTCAGGACCTGTTCTTGGACGCCTGCCGACAGCCCGCTGTGCGCAATCAGTCCCTCGATGTCCGCCAGCTTCCGGTGGGGCTGCTTGGCCGGGATGAGAATCTCGATGCGCGTCCCCGCCAGATGGCCCCGCACCGCGCGCGTCCGCTTGAATTCGTAACAGCCGAGGGGAATCTTTTTCAGTTCGGCAAGCAAGCTCTCCAGCGGCAAGCCCAGGTCCAGCAATGCGCCGACAAACATGTCCCCGCTAATGCCGGAAAAGCAATCCAGGTAAGCTTGTCTCATCTTGTTAATCCCGAGCAATTCTGCCCAAAATTGGATACTATGCTCTAGGCTCAGAAGTTGTCAACAAGACAGGAGTCAGGATTCAGGAGTCAGAAGACAGAAGGACGATGCGTTGAGCGGTTTTCGAGTTCCCATTTTCGCTTTTCGAGTTTCGGTTCCGACTCCTGACTCCTGAATCCTATTTCACGAGGTCATCATCAATGAAAACCTTTGACCGACGCGATTTCCTTAAGGTTTCTGCTGCCGCCGCCGGCGCTGTTGGCCTGATGCGCGGGGTTCCCGCTGCCCCTGCCCAAGAACGCATGCGCCTGGGCATGTTCATCGGCGTGGGAAAAGACCCCGAAGCAGCCTTGCAGAAGGTCCACGACCTGGGAATTCCCACCTGCCAGGTTTCGACCGGGGATTTCTCTGACGCACGGCTGGATGGCATCCGGAAGGCGATCCGGAAGTTCAATCTCGAGGTCACAGCCCTTAATGCCAGCGGGCCCGGGCCCCAAATCTATGACTTCTACCAGGGCCCGCTGACGATTGGTTTGGTACCCCGGCAGTACCGCCGGCAGCGAATCGAGCGCCTCAAGCAAGCTTCTGATTTCGCCAAAAAGCTGGAGATTCCCGCCATTCACACGCACTATGGGTTCATTCCTGAAAACCCTAACGACCCGCTCTACAAAGAGACTCTTGAAGCCCTTCGCGATGTCGC
>Ga0326728_10010304_pt1 | contig 21952 bp, 24 predicted proteins | sample MB3enrmetagenome_FD_207602 | JGI IMG/M metagenome (GOLD analysis project Ga0326728, IMG submission 207602) | Lab enriched peat soil microbial communities from McLean, Ithaca, NY, United States - MB31MN | ecosystem: Environmental > Terrestrial > Soil > Wetlands > Peat | place: USA: New York... | reverse complement strand
GCAAGGCTGATTCGACCCATGTCGTCGGTGTCCGGGTCTCCCCCAATCATCGTGGCCCCGGGAGCGGCGAACAGATAGCCGATCGCGGCGGTGATCACCGAGACGATGAGACCGACGACCGAGAGCCTGAACTCGGCCCAGTACCCGCGCCGTTGGGCGGATACCTTGTGCGCCATTTCGTGAGCCACGAATCCGGTCAGCGCAGCAGTCGCTGCCACTGCGATGAGGACGAGTTCGGTGCCGATGTCATAGACCGCGAGCCCTCCGTACAGGATGACAAAGTCGAAGGTGAGCACGAGGAAGGCGATGACCACGTGGGCCACCTCGGTAGCCGAGGTGCCCCCCTCGCGCGAGGAGCGGAGCGGGGGACCGGACGTGTAGCTGCTCAGGTAGTTCGAAAACGGACTGCCCACGGCGTGCATCGTAAGGGATTCGCGTACTTGACCGCTCGGGTCTTTCTCGGACCGCGCGGCTCCGCCAGGGTTGGAGTCCGGCGAAGGGCCCGACGTCGTGTTGGGCGGGCGGCCCGATCGGAGCGTTCGGCCCGGCAGGAATATGCGAATGGACGCTTGTTCGTCTCTGAGGCACCCATGGCGGCAACGACCGCAAAGCTACCGACTTGGTATCGGGTTTTGGCGACAATCGTGGGCGTGATGGCCCTGATCTCGGCCATGATCGTCCTGGCCGACCCCGTGCTCGCGGTATGGCTCCTGATTCTCCTGCTCGCCGTGGGCCTGCTCTTCATCGGGATGGATCGGCTCGTGATCGGGATCTCGGGCCAACCGATGTGGTGGATGGGCCCGATGACCCCTCCCGTCTCGGCTCCCGCGCCGAAGCAGTAACCACCAACCAACCCCCGTCTTCGAAGGCGGGGGTCTCCCCGTCCGGGTCGGGATTGCTACGAACCCCGAATCGGGGGAAATCATCGTCGTTCCTCTCGCCATCGCAAGGGTTCTCGGTCGTCTCTCACATTTCGGGGACGAGCAGGGCTATATGCGCGCCATGTGCGATAGTTCTCGGTCATTTCCTCTCACGGTCTTGCTGAGCGCGGGGGGTTCGAGCGCCCTCCCCAAACATCGACTTGAACCCCTCGGGGGTTCGATTCCCCACTCCGACATTCTTCACCGAATCCTCGTCGAGAAATCGCGTCTTCTTCTCGCTCCTCCGGAAGACTCGAACCCTCGGGGGATTCAAGTCTACCCTGTCGAGAGGAGCGGGTATGCGGTCGGGGTATGCTCAGGGTCCTGAGACTTGGCTGGCCACTTCGAACCACGGGAACGTCGCAGGCTGGGCTCGGCGCCCTCGTCTCATCAGTTCCTGAACGGCTACGGGTCCGAGTGGACCCATCTATGGGCTGGCCGTCGGTTTCGTCCCGTCGGACGTCACTGCTCGCGTCGCGCGCGTCAACGGCAGCGAGAATCCCCTGAGAATCAACCAACCCGCGAGCACCATCTCTTGGACGGCTATCGGAACGGCCAACCCGTACTGGAAGGTACCGAACAATCCCGTGAAAGCGGCGGCAATGACAAGGACGGCTCCCACCACGCCCCAAAGCGAAAGCCACAGGGGGACGAGTCGAGTTCGGGCCAGCAGCCCGTAGAAGAGCAGAGCCCCCACGCCGAAGACGAGCGGGTCCAGCACGAACGTCCATGTACTGATTCCCAGGAGCACACCACCGGTGGCCTGGTACGAGGATGCCGCCGGGGCTCCGGTGTTCACGTATTGCTGGCTCAGCGTGACCAAGAGCAGAGTGCCCACTGCGCCAACGACCATCACGATGGCTTCGACGATCCTGAGTCCGAGATAGCCGATGGCCACTCCCTCATCGTATCGTCGAAGAATCGGGAACAGAAAGGCCGGGATGAGAACCACCGACAGCGCGGCCGCGAGCTCCGAGATCACGCCGATCTTGACCTGGTTGGCGTTCGCGGAGACACGGGTCAGGTAATCCGAGGCGCTGGTCGAGGTCGTCAACTGAGTCGCCAAGAGCGACGCGGCGGTCGCCGCGACGAATAGAATGCCCACGATCACGGCGGTTCTTCTATCGGAGTCCATGCCAATCCCTTCGGTTCCAGTTCCGCCGCCCTCTCTTCGACGGCAGTCTCGGAATCCGGTCGGAAGATATCGACACCCAAGCAAATCCCGTCAGGAACGATCTTTCTGGGGGATTCAACTACCCGAAATTCGATGGATTTCGCATGCAACGTACGGTGTCGGTGGAGGACCCCATCCACTCGCTGTTCGACTTGGCCGAACACGCGGCACGTGAGGCACCCCAGGTTCGGGCCGCCTACCGAAACGGGATGATCGTTGCGGGAATCGAACTGTTCATCCTGTTCTTGGTCGATGCCGGCGCGCTCTACTACGCGATCATCTCCAACCACCTGATCTTCGTCGGCGTCGGTTTCTTCACCGTCGTCCTCCTATACGTCGTCTACTCTCTGGTCTCGCTCAACCGCGCCGACACAGCGATCAAGCGGTTCTTCGAGAAACTGCAAGCCATCGACGCGTTGGAAAGAACCGATGCCGACCCCCAGATTCCTCAAGGAGCGAATCCGGTAGAGCGCTACGCTCGGTACGTCTGGAGGGGGGATGCGACGTTGAACCCGACCTTCCCCGGATCGATGGCGGCATCGCTGGCGCCTCGGGACTGGGCCATTCGAGGTCGCTCCATCCGGTTCGACCTCGCGGCCGAGCGCCGCGGGAGCTGGATCTACCGGCTCACGGGTCTCGGAGACGCTGGAAACCTCCTGCTGGTCCGGTACGTCCACGGTGACCTGACGGTCGCAACCTTGGACACGTTCGTTTCGGATGCCCGAGCGGTGGCGGCCACCGGTTCCACTCTCCCGTCCCGCCTCATCCTGCTGCGGGGCTCGTCGGAGCCGCTGCTGGACGAGCTCTACGCAAGGCTGACCCGACAGCCCGTAACCGTCCGCCACCGATTTACTCGCCGCGAAGTTCCCCTCCAGGTGGTCTCGGAGCGAACGGACGGGAATTACGACTTCACGCCCTACCTGATCAACCTGCCGTGAGGCATCCGGTGGTGAAGTCCAGCCCGGCCCCCGGGACGTAAACGCGCACCATGCCCCAAGTGCTCCACAAGGGCTACCGGGTGTACGTGTACCTGGCTCTGGGCCGTCTCTTTTCCGCCCTGAACCTGAGCCCGGACCAACCCCACTTGGAAGACCTCTTGGACGAGTCGATCCGACACGACTCGGCTCGCGTTTCGAAGGAGGAGATCATGCACCTGATCCGGTCCAACTCCACGATGACCCAGAAAGTCCTGGAGGCCCTGGCGGAGGACGGACTGGCGTCCGTGGTTCCCTCGCCAAAAGGGTACGACATCCGAATCACGCCGAAGGGGGTCGCTCATTTCCTCCGGTATCGGGCGCTGTACAACGAGATCTATCAGAAGGAGCTGAAGCTACACTTCCAATTCATCGGGGTCCCCGGCTGGTTGAAGAGTGAGGGCTCAAGTTCGACAAGGTAAGCCGGCCGTCACCGCCGGCCGGCCGAGGAGAGGGCACCCCGGATGGTGATCCTGCACTCCGTCAATCCAATCCACGAGAACTGGGTCCGATCTCAAACCAGGGGGATGGGTCTAGAATCCCCGGTCGGCCCTGAGTGGCGGCCTTCTTGAAGTGGGTGTGATTCCCCGCTTTTCGGCATCATGACGACGCAGACCACCCGCGTGGCTGGCGAAGAAGTGGAGATCAAGTGCAAGGACGGGGCCGTAATGAAGGTCTTCCGGGCTCGGCCCGGCGACGACCAGCCACACCCTGCCATTATCGTCATTCACGAGGCCTGGGGGCTCAACGACCAGATCCGTTCGGTCGCGGAGCGCTATGCGGAGGAAGGGTTCGTGGCTATGGCTCCCCACCTCTTCGTTCGTAGCGGCGACCTTCTGACGGAGAAGAACATCGAGAGCGCGATGAAGCTCATGTGGTCGGTCCCCCCGGAAAAGCGGAACGATCCCACGACCATCCAAGCGGTGATGGCGAAGGCCACGGACGTTCAACGGACGGTCTTCCAACTGTTCTTCCAGGGACGAGAGACCATGGAAAAGACGATGGCCGAAGACCTCCTCTCCTGCGTGCGCTTCCTCCGGGAGGACCCCCGGGTCCACGGAGACCGACTCGGGGCCACAGGCTTCTGCATGGGCGGAGGACTGACCTACCAGCTGGCCACCCTCCATCCGCTTCGGGCCGCGGTCCCGTTCTACGGAGCGAACCCGAAACCGCTCGAAGCCGTAGCGAAGATCCAAGGGGCCGTTCTAGGGATCTACGCTGGGAACGACGGACGCATCAACGCGGAGGTTCCCGCCCTCGTGGAACAGATGTTGAAGCACCAGAAGGACTTCACGCTCAAGATCTACCCCCGGACGGAGCATGCCTTCTTCAACGACACCCGGCCGGTCTACGATCGGTACGCCGCCGCGGACTCCTGGCAACGCGCGGTGGCGTTCTTCCGCCAGCACCTAGAATGACGATGGACCTACCGGTGCGGAGGGAGGATCGGGCCACCGAGGAACCCGACCTGCTCTGGGACTGCTTTACGAACTGGGCCGATGTTCTTCACGAACTCGAGGTTCGCAAGAAGGATGGCCCTCAATCCTGCGGGAGCCGCGAATCCTGAGCACTCGGGTCCCATCGAGGAGGCACGCGCATCGCCGAGGGTTCCCACGCCCTGCGGCCGTGACCGAACCTGCCCCTCTCGTCCTCCGAAGCGGCCGCGTCGGGGGCCTTGGCGTCGTGCTGAAAGGAGGGGTCAGCCGAGGATGATGACGACAATCAGCAGGAGGATGACCGCGACCATCCCAACCCTGATCCAGTGGAACATCTGCATGGTCGTTTGATCGATCCGCTGCAGCAATTCGTTCGGATCGCTCGGCTGCGTGGCGGCCATCCCTGTGGACGCTGACCTTGGGCGGAACATGGCGTCCGGAAGATGCTCTAGGTCTATAGGTGTCTCGTGAAGTATTCTCTTCGCGTTCGAACCTGTCGTTGAGGGCGCCGAGGCGAGATCACAAGGTCCTGCTGAGGACCGTCGCTACCGGGGTCACATCGCCGAGACGCAGCTCCGCGCCCGTCCGGAGAGGACCGGTGGGCCATCCCTTTTCCACCGCGAGGATGGCGTCCCTCCACTTCGACGGTTCGTACCCCTTGACATGGAGAACGTGCTCGAACTCGAGCCGACCCCCCGGCGGGGCTTCGGCCCACGTCATCAGCATGGACCCCCCGAACTGAACGACGGAGCGGATGGTTGGGCCCACCGCCTCCGACGGGTAGAGAGCCGCGAGGCGTTGCCCCCCCGAAAGGACCAAGACCGGTGACGGCCCCTCACGGGGGAGACGTGAGATCAGGTCCTGGGTCTGTCCGGGTAGGCGTAGGAAGTCCGCAAATCTTCGGACCAGTTCATCCTCCGTCTCGGACCGCATGAGGCCCCCGAGCGCCACGTTGCCGGCAACCTCGTTACGCGCGAGCTCACCTGGTGAGACGGTGATGAGCCGGTCAGCAGGGATGAGCTGTTTGCTCAGGACGTCCGAATCCTCGAACACCTCGCCTTCCAGCCGAACGTGACCCCAGAGGAAACCCGCGGGACGGTCCGCGACGAAAGCGTAGGCGACCCAGCGCAGGAGAGCTCGACTACTCCCGCACAGCATCACCGACGTGCGAGGGTCAAACAGATCTGGCGGTTCGAACCCCTTCCACTCCATCGCCCTTCCCGGTTACCGGTGACTAGACGGCGTCAATCCCTATCTGTCTGCCGTATCTCACGCTCGGAGAGGCGCGGCACCATCGTGTCGAGGGACGGGCGATGCCCCGAGAGCCCGATCTCTTCGCCCGTCTCGAAACCCACGTCGTGAGCTTGACGGGCTACGTCGCGCAGAGACCGACACCACCCCGAAAGAGATCGACGGGCACGGAGAATGCGATGTGCTCTACATCGTAACGACGATCTTCCCCTGCGCGTGCCCTTCCACGAGATACCGGAACGCGTCCGGAACCTGGCTCAACGGGTAGCGTCGGTCGATCACCGGGACAATCTTCCCGGCCTCCATGAGCTCCTTGAGGGCCAGCAGATCTCCTTTCTTGACCGACGCGACGAAGAACTTCGTTCTCGGGCCGGCGATGCGTGCCGCCAGGACGGTCTTGACGAGGCGGACGACGATCCGCGACGCCGACCCGGGCCCCGCGCCCACCGCCAAGAGCAGGCCATGGGGATGGAGGACACGCCGGTACGCCCTCAGGGAATGGTTGAGCTGCGTGTCGAAGATGACGTCGTATCGTTGGCCGCTCTGGGTGAAATCCTCTCGGGAGTAATCGAAGACTCGAGCCACGCCGAAGGACCGGATCGGTCCGACGTTCCGGGTGCTGCAGACGCAGCTGACCTCTGCCCCGAGCGCCTTGGCGACCTGCACGGCGAAGGTGCCTACCCCGCCCGAGGCACCGTTGATCAGGACCCGCTGCCCCGGACCGACCTGCGCGTAATCGCGAAGACCCTGAAGGGCCGTGACTGCGGCGATGGGTACGGCCGCGACCTGCTCGAACGTAAACCCTGCGGGTTTCGGCGCGACCTGGGTCGCATCGGCGACGGCGTACTCCGCGAAGGCGCCACGACCCACGCCGAAGACCTCGTCCCCGACGTGAAGGTCCTGGACGTCCTTGCCGACCACCACGACCTGACCGGCCAGGTCGCCGCCCGACCGGCCCATCTTCGGTCGGAGGAGGCCGTGGCCCCTGCGAAAGAGGATCGGGAGCTTCAGATTGTGCCGGTCGGCGGGATTCACGGAGGCCGCCTGGACTCGCACCAGCACCTCGTGCTCGTCCCGGAACACCGGAAGGGGCACGTCTCGGAGTTCCAAGACCTCCGGAGGACCGTAACGGTCGTAGACCCATGCCTTCATCGTGCTCGGGAGACCGCCGCCGGGAGGGGACACTTCCTTCACTGTGCGGGAACGAGGGGGAGATGTATTCGAGCTCTTCGGGGCCGCGTTCCAAGACCTGGCGCACTCTGAGGAGATAGCGGCACGTGACCCCGATGGCGACCGGGAACCACCGGTCAACGGCCGTCCGTGGCGGTGCCCTCCGGGGGGAGGGGGGGCGACGTGAGGGCCGCAGGGGACCGCGGGCTCAGCACCCCGAGGTAGCTCACGGCGTACAGCGAAAGGACCGGGAGGATGAGGACGAGGTCGATCGAATTCCGGATCAAGTACGTCGAGATGACGATCGTCGTGGCTAGTACCGCGGCCCGTCCTACACCGAGGTAGAACTCCCGATCCGCCCAGACCCGCACACGGTCGAGGTCGCCGCTCCGGTCGATGAGATCCATGAAGTCGACGGTCACCATGTTGTTGAGCGGCGTCGAGAGCAAGGTGTAGACGCCGACGAACGCGAACGCGTCGAGCGGCGGGTCCCATCGCAGCACGAGGAGAACCGAGGAGGCGATGATCGCGAGCACGGCAACGAGCGGGAAGCGACCCGGTCGACGGAACCCGTTGCGCCAAACGAGGTTCGCGGCGATCGAAACCAGGATCGTGTAGCTGGCGAAGAACCCGGTCACGACGTAGCTTCCGGTGACCTCGAACACGTAGATCGGGAGAAGGATCCCGACCGGGATCACGAAGAGCTGCCAGAGCGCGAAGTAGAGACGGAACCTTCCGAACTCCTTCCCCGGAGCTCGACGGGCCCGATCGCTGGGGTCGCGCATCCGCCGGTCGGTCTCCCCCCGGGTCCGGAGGATCACAAGGGCGGAGACCAGCAGCACCACCGCTGTCAGGGCGAAGTCCCAGAGGTACCGGAGGACCCCGGAGAAGCTGGAGAACTGGATCAGGGTGCCCGCCAGGACCGGCGCGATGAGGGTCACCACCCCCGTGAGGAGAGCGTTCGTCGCCACGAAGGGGGTCCGGTCGGCGTTCCGGGTGATGTCGTGCATCATGGGGTTGTTCCCGGCGAAGAACACCCCCATCGCGGTCCCCCACAGGACCCCGAAGAAGAAGGCGTTCGAGACCATCCCGCTCGCGACCAGGAGGTCGGCCAGGACGAACGCCGAGAGCGCGAGTCCGAGCACGTAGAGGTGCTTCGACCGCCATCGTGGGAGGAGGAAGCTCGAGAGGAGATAGGCCGCCAGCTCGGTCGCGTAGGTGGCGACCTGGAAGTAGAGGACAGCGAGGAAACTGTAGTTCGAGAGGAAGAACAGGTTGAGAAAGACTCCGACGAGGCCGGTCCCGAAGGCATAGAGGTTGTACGAGAGGAAGTAGGACGCTACGGTCCCCATCCGACGCTCGGCCATGGTACCCACTCCCGCCGTTCCGTTCGGCCCGGCAGGAGGATGGGCAGGTTTCCATTCGTGACGCTTAGCCTTGGCGGCCACCAACCGCTCAGCGTGGTGGGAATTGCGTGAGCGGAAGTCCGAGCCCGGAGATCTGGGCCCTTGCGCATCCCTCTCCTCACCGCGGGCCGAGGGTCCTTCACGATCGGCGGTCCACGGTCAGCGCTCGGCGACCTCGACGTCCCGCGCAAGTCGCATCGAGCGTTTACGCGGATTCTTTCTCGGGGGCGGTCTCGAGATACCGAAGCACGGCGCTGCTCACCACCACGAACGCGACGCCAATCCCTACGAGGACCGACAGCGCCAGGGTCAGCGGCACCGCTCCTCCGTACCCGGAGAGAGGTCCGCTCGAGACCGCCCCGGAGAGGAAACTCCGCAGGTAGAAGATCACGGTGAGCCGCGGTACGTCCCCCGGCAGCAACGGGAGGAGCTCCTCCCAGAGGAAGCCGAATAGGAGCCCGACCAGGAGCGCCGAACGGGTCGCGAGACCGAGGAAGAGGAAGAATCCGCCGTACGCCACCGTGGCGAGGATAGCGGCTATCGCGACCGCCGCCGGGACACTCACGCTGTAGGCCGTCCCCCCTGCGAGGGTCGTCACCGCGAGGGGGAGGAGGGAGGACGGAAGAACGAACACCAGCGACGCCACGGTCGCTCCCAGATACTTTCCGACGACTAGGGTCGGCCGTCCGACCGACCGGTCCGAGAGGTAGACGAGGATCTCGGCATCAATCTCGTTGCGGAACTGGGCGACGGAGAGGACGAGGATGATCACCATCGCCACGATCGGCAGGGTCAGGAGCTCGAACAGCACGGGGGCGGACCCTGCGAGCGTGTCCGACGAGGGATGGGCCGAGGCGATTCCTGCGACAATCAGGGTCGGCATCAGGGCGAACGCAGCGAGTCCGACCGCGCGCATCCCCTGCACGCTCCCCCGGAACGCCATCCAGGCTACCGTGCCGAGCCGGTCGAGCTGCCCGGTCACCTTCGGCCCTCCGAGAGATAGCGGAATACCGCGTCCAGGTTGTCGTCGGCGCTCCGGACCGAACGTATGGTGAGCCCCTCGGTGACCACGAGCCCCGGAAGCGCCGCGTAGAACGTATCCGGCGACCGGGTCATGACACGGAGCCGACCGGCGTCCAGGAACTCGATGGAGACCACGTGGTCCCACGCCCCCAGGAATCGTGCCGCCCGGCGGGGGTCTGGCGTCTCGAGGTCGATGACATGCGGACGCGAGTCGATCAGGTCCCGGATCCGGTGCAGGTCGCCCTGGGCGATCGCCTGGCCGTTCGCGATCATCACGATCTGGTCGGTCAGGCGTTCGACCTCGTAGAGGATGTGCGAGCTGACGATCAGGTGGTGCCCACCCGAGCTGAGCTGTCGCATGAGCGCGCTCAGCGACGCGCGACCGACCGGGTCGACCCCGTTCAGCGGCTCGTCTAGGAGGATGAGTTCCGGGTCGTGCGCGATGCACTGCGCGATCTTCACCCGCTGACGCATCCCCTTGCTGTAGACCCGGATGCGGCGGTCGCCGTCCTGGGTCAGTCCCACCTCGGCCATCGCACGGGCGCTCCGGTCCGTTGCCTCGGCGCGGGAGAACCCGTCGACCCGGAGGAGGGTCCGGACGAGGTCGTTCCCCGTCATCCAGTCGAACAACGCCGGGGACTCCGGGCAGTACCCGACCCGGTGACGGAACTCACCGTGCCCCCAGGCCGGCTGCCCGAGCAAGGTGAGCCGGCCTTGGTCGGCCCGGAGCTGGCCCGCGAGCAGTCGAAACAGGGTCGACTTGCCAGCACCGTTCGGACCGACAAGACCGGTGATCCCTTCCGAGAAGGTCGCGCTGAACCCGTTGAGTCCGAGGACCTCGCCGTAGCGCTTCGTCACCCCTTCGGCGTCGACGACCCCGGTCACTCGCCCACCACCTCGATCCGTGCGAGGCGCCACCACGCAAGCGCCGCGAGCACGACGCCGACCACGATCATCACCGCGGCCGAGGTGTACGGGTTGAGCGGAGAGGAGGACGACAGACCGAACGCTGCCTCGGCCATGGTCTGGGTGAGCGTTTTCGGGTTCGCGTAGAGGATCGGGGTGTTCCCGGTAATCCCTGAGACGACGCTCGTACTCACGTCGATCGAGAGCACGGCCCCGAACGTCGCCACGCCGGCGTAGAGGCTGCGTCGGGTAACGGACGAGAAAGCGAGGGTGACGCCTGTGAAGAACACGGCCGTCACCACGCCGACGGCGAAGTACGCTCCGGCTGCCGCGAGGGCGGCGGACGCCGACACGTATCCCAGCGCCGTCGTGATCGCCACCGCCACGCACCCGGGGCCGACGGTCGCGATGAGCAGCCAGGTTCCCGTGGCTCCCGCCTTGGCCACGAGGTAGTCGGAGAGATTGATCGGTCGCGAGAGGTAGAGGGTGATCGCGCGGCTTCCGATGTCGTCCGCGAGGCTCCCCGCCCCGACCGTGGCGGCCACGATGAGGATGAGCAGGATCCAGGCGACGGACTCGTACGGGGATTCGAACCCGCTCATCACCGAGGAGCCCGTGAGCGACGCGAACGCGATGTTGAAGGTCGCGGCCAGGACCACCACGAGCCACGTCAATGCCACGGCGAGCAGGGGGCCCCAGGTCGCCCGTCGCAAGAGTTCACGCTGGAAGATGGCGAGCGCGCGGGTCGTGCGACCCACGTGGACGACCGGTCCGGAGGCGTAGCGGGGGGCGCTGATGCTCACGGTCCGGACCTCCGAGCGGCGCCGTCGATTATCGAGAGGAACAGGTCCTCGATCGTCCGGACCGAGGGACCGAGGTAGCGCACCTGGGCCTGGGTCGCCTGCGCGACCTCGAAGATCATCCGCGTATTGCCGTCCGGGAGGGTGACCTTGAGGTCCGACCCATCGACCTCGACCGCCACCCCTCTCGCGGAAAGGGCCGCCGCAAAGGCACGAGTGTCCCCCTTGATCCGTACGACCGTTTGGACCTCACCACCGGATAGCAGGTCACGCACAGTTCCGGCGGCGAGCAGCCGTCCCGCGTTCAGGAGCAGGACCTGGTCGACCAGCCCCTCCGTGTCCGGCAGAAGGTGGGTCGAGAGGACGAAGCTGTGACCCCCGAGCCGGGAAAGCACCCCGAGGAGGCGGAGCATCTCTTCCCGTCCTTGAGGGTCGAGCCCAGAGGTCGGTTCGTCGAGGAAGCAGAGCGGAGGGTCGTGGACGATCGCCTGGGCGAGCTTGACGCGCTGCCGCATCCCGACCGAGTACTCGCGGATCTTTCGGTACCGTTCCTCCTTGAGCCCGACGAACTCGAGCACGTCGTGCGCCCGGCTCATCGCGACCTCCCGGGGAAGGCCGCTCACCCGTCCCATGTGCGCGACGAACCCCACCGCGCTCAGGTCGGGCATGAGGCAATCGTGCTCGGGCATGTATCCTACCCGCTCGCGGACCTGGAGCGGTTCGAGCTGGGGGTCATGCCCCAGCACCGAGAGGTGTCCCGACGTGGGCGGGAGGAGACCGAGGAGGAGGCGCAGGAGCGTGGTCTTCCCGGACCCATTGGGACCGACGAGGCCGATGGTCCCCGGTGCGAGCTCCACCGACAGGTTCGACAGCGCCTCGACCTGGTCAAACCGTTTCGTGACCGCATCGACCTGGAGGAGTCCGCCGGGCACGGGCGGACCACGCCCGTCGACTATTTGGGTCGAGTGCAAACCCGACTCTGACGGTCGTCGTCTCCAACACGCGGACCTACTGGGGGTTCGTCGGCCCGCGAGAGCAGGACCCGTCTCTCAGGTAAACCCGGACTGACTGAGGGTTGATACGCGTCGGTTTGCGTGCTTGCATCATCCTGCAAGTGAGCAACTGCAGGGGGAACACACCACACCAAGGAGTTGAAAATGTCGGGAGCAACCGCGGCCATAACCGAATCGGACCAGCACGGGCAGCTCGGGCTAACCGCTGAACAGCCCGCCGCCACGGGGGCCGCACCGAGCGGACTCTCCATGGTGATCTTCTCGGGGGACCTCGACAAGGCCCTCGCGGCACTGATCATCGCCAACGGGGCAGCGTCGATGGACCTCCCCGTGAACATGTTCTTCACGTTCTGGGGACTCAACATCCTCCGCCAGGGCGGCCCGGTCCAAGTCCAGGGAAAGAAGACGACGACCGAGAAGATGTTCGGGAGCATGATGCCCCGCGGCCCCGAGCACCTTCACCTCTCGAAGATGAACATGGCGGGAATGGGCACTCGAATGATCAAGAAGGAAATGGCGAAGAAGCACGTCATGAGCCTGCCGGCCCTGATGAAGTCGGCCCAGGAGCAAGGCGTCCGGTTCATCGCCTGCACGATGTCGATGGACCTGATGGGGATCCACAAGGAAGAGCTCATTCCGGGAATCGAGTACGCCAACGTCGGTACGTTCATCGATGCCGCCGACCGAAGCCGGATGACCCTGTTCATCTGAGCTGAGCGAACATCAATGACCGTTCGACCGCGGGCCCCGCTCTCGGGGCTCGACCTCGAAGGATTCGAGCTGGAGGCCGACATGATCCGCGTGCTAGCGAACCCGAAGCGGCTGATGATCGTGGACCTTCTCGGACGGGGTCCGAGCACGGTCACCGAGATCGCTGACTGGCTGAACCTCACCCTACCGAACGCCTCGCAGCATCTGCGCGTGATGAAGGACCGAGGCATCGTCCGCGCGCGCCGGGATGGTCGTGAGGTCCGCTATGCTCTGCGGAACCCCGTGCTCTCGCAGAGCTGCCAGATCGTTCGCCGTGCTCTCCTTGCGGAGTCACCCTTCCGGTCGGATCGTTTCGACCTGAGGGCCGAGACCGTTCCGTCCTCGAACCCGCGTCGAAGCCGCGTATCTCGACGAACCCGTTCCCCCGTCTCAGCTACCGGTTGAAGAACGAAGAAGGAAGATGATGAACGCAGACGAGTTGAAAGGACTGAAAGTGGACAAGGTCGTTGACGCTCGAGGGACCGCTTGTCCGGGCCCGCTTCTCGATGCCAAGCGGGCGATGGGAAGTGTCCCGATGGCCGGGGTCATGGAAGTGATCTCGTCCGACATCGGCACGACGCAGGACATCCCGCTCTGGGCCACCAAGGTCGGGCACCAGTACCTCGGCATGCTGACCGAACCCGGCGTCTGGCGGCTCTACGTAAAGCGCGGAAAGTGAGCTCATCAGTGACCGCGCCCCCCGCCGCCCGCCGGCCGCCGCCGAAGATCCTTGTCTTTTCGACGAACGCGATCTCGGACATGGCCATCGACCTGGCCGGGAGCTCTCACCTCGACTATCCGCCGACCGTCCAGGTGATCGCCCTGCCGTGCTCGAGCGGGATCAACCCAACGTGGATCGCTCACGCCGTCGGCGCCGGGTTCGATGGGGTGTTCGTCGCGGCGGACGGAGGGGAATGCGCCTACATCCCGGATTGCACGGCTCGCACCGCACGCCTGGTCGAACAAGCCCAGACCCTGCTCACGAAGAGCGGGTCCGATGCGCGCCGCGTGAAGATGGGGGCCCTCTGCTCGGTCTGCTCCGACGCGTTCGTCAACCACATGAAGCAGTTCGGAAAGGAGCTCGAGGAGCTTCGAGCCCCCGCCGCGGTGGCGTAGATGAGCGACCCGAGGCTGCCCACGGATTACGATGTATTGGTCGTCGGGGCCGGGGTGGGCGGAATGGAATCCGCTCTCTCCCTTGGAGACATGGGGTTCCGGGTCCTGCTCGTCGAGCAGGAGGCGAGCGTAGGGGGACGGATGATCCTCCTCAGCAAGGTCTTCCCGACGCTCGACTGCGCCAGCTGCATCTCCACGCCCAAGATGGCGGGGGTCAACAACCACCCCAACATCCGCACCTTGGTCTACTCCGAGGTCGATGACATCACCCCGAACGAAGACGGCGGGTTCCAGGTCCGCCTGACCCGAAAGCCCACGTTCGTGGACGCGGCCAAGTGCACGGGGTGTGCGCTCTGTGAGGTCGCCTGTACGGTCGCGTTCCCCGACGAGTTCAACTACGACCTCGCGGCCCGTCGCGCGGCCCACATCGCGTTCCCGCAGGCGGTGCCCAAGAAGGCCGTGATCACGCGTCATGGCACCTCTCCGTGCTCGTTCGCCTGCCCCGCGGGGGTGAAGCCGCACGGATACGTCTCGCTCGTGCGCGCGGGCAAGTACGACGCGGCGTTCCGTCAGCACCTCGAGGACGCCCCGTTCGTAGGGGTCCTGAGCCGTGCTTGCTACGCCCCGTGCGAAGAACAGTGCTCCCGCGCTGCCCTCGAGGGGACCGTCTCCATCCGCGGGATCAAGCGGTTCATGGCGGACCGCTACTACGGCGATCACGCCGACCCGGAGTACGGGGCCCCGTCGAAGCGCACGGGGAAGAAGGTCGCCATCGTCGGGTCGGGTCCGACGGGGCTCTCCGCCGCGTTCTTCCTGGCCCGTTCGGGCCACGACGTCGCGGTGTTCGAGGGCGACAGCGAGCCCGGTGGGATCATGCGGTGGGGGATCCCCTCCTATCGACTGCCGAAGGACGTCCTCGCACGGGACATCAAGAACATCACCGCCCTCGGGGTCCGGATCGAGACGAACCGGCGCATCACCTCGCTCGCCTCCCTCAAGGAGGCAGGGTTCGACGCCGTCTTCCTCGCCACGGGCGACCGCGGCGGTCGTAAGCTTTCCGTCCCCGGAGAGGAGCTCGTCGGCGTGATCGACTCGATGGAGTTCCTGCACGCCACCAACGCCGGCCATCCGACGGACTTCCATGGGAAGACCGTCGTGGTCATCGGCGGGGGCAACGTAGCTATCGACTCGGCCCGAAGCGCTCTACGGCTCGGTGCTCGGTCGGTGAAGCTGTTCTGCCTCGAGTCCGCGGGCGAAATGCCAGCCCACCGCTGGGAGGTCCAGGAGGCCGAGGACGAAGGGGTCGTGGTGACCACCTCCTGGGGTGTTCACGAGATCCACGGGGAGGGAGGGAAGGTCCGAAGCATCGAGCTCGTTCGGTGCACCTCGGTCTTCGACTCCGAGCACCGCTTCCGTCCGACGTTCGACGACTCGGTGAAGCAGGCTGTTCCCACCGACGTGGTGATCACCGCGATCGGGTTGATGGCCGATACCGCACCCTTTGCGTCGCAGCTCGAGCTGAACCGCAACGGGACCGTTCGTGTGAATCCCGAGACGCTGCAGACCTCCACTCCCTACGTCTTCGCCGGGGGCGACGCGGTGACGGGGCCCTCCATGATCGTCGCCGCGGTCGGGCAGGGAAAGCGTGCCGCGTACTACATCGACCGACAGCTCGGCGGCCAGAGCCTCGAGGGGGTCCGGTTCGACGAGCGGTTGCCGGTCTCCGACCGGACGAAGGTCATCGCCCAGGCTCGCGACCACGTCACGCCACGGGAGCCGGTCCGGCCGAAGCGGCGGACGATCGCCGAGCGGGTCGCCTCCTTCGCCGAGTACGAGGACGGCCCGAGCGAGACCGAGGCCCGGTCCGGCGCCAATCGATGTCTCGACTGCGGCGTCTGCTGCGAATGTCGGGAGTGCGTGGCGGCGTGTCCGGCCTTTGCGATCGACCTCCACCAGCTGGCCCGCCACGAAACGGTCACGGTCGGCTCGGTGGCATTGGCCACGGGGTTCCATCCGTTCGATGCCCGCCAGAAGCCCGCGCTCGGGTTCGGCCGTTTCCCGAACGTGGTCACCGGTACCCAGATGGACCGTATCCTCGCTCCGACCCGACCGTACAACGGCGTGCTCCGTCCCTCGGACGGAAAGGCGCCGGCCAACGTGGCGTTCGTGCTGTGCGCCGGTTCCCGGGACGAGCAGGTGGGCAACCGCCTCTGCTCCCGCGTCTGCTGCATGTACTCGATGAAACAGGCCCAGCTGGCCCTCGGGGCCCTTCCCCTCGCGGACGTGACGATCTACTACATCGACATCCGTGCCTTCGGCAAGGGGTACGAGGAGTTCTACCAGCAGACCCGGTCGATGAGCGTCAACTTCGTCAAGGGGAAGGTCTCCCGCATCGAAGGGACCGACCAGGACGACCTGATCGTCCATTACGAGGACATCGAGGGTGGTGGAGGGGCGAAGGAGGCTCGCCACGACATGGTCGTGCTCGCCGTCGGCCTCCAGCCGAACCCGGGGGCATTCCGCCTGTTCCCGCAGGGGAATCTTGCGCGGGACGAGTACGCCTATGTGAAGGAGACGGACGAGGAACTCGAACCCGGCCGGACGAACCTCCCGGGGGTCTTCGTGATCGGCTCGGCTGCGGCCGTACGCGACATCCCCGATACGATCCTGCACTCCGAGGCGGCCTCGGCGCAGGTCGCCGCCTATCTCAAGCGGCCGGGGGCGCAGGCGTGACGGAGACCCCGCCGGCCCCGCGCCGCATCGGCGTGATGATCTGCCAGTGCGGCGGCAACATCAGCGACTACGTGGACACGGAGAAGGTCCGCGAGGCGGTGAGCAAGGAGGGCGAGGTCGTCGCGACCCAGGTCCAGATGTTCGCCTGCTCGGACTCCGCCCAGGAGTCGATGGTGCACATGATCCGGGAGAAGAGGCTTGACGGGGTCGTCGTCTGCTCCTGCTCCCCGAAGCTTCACCTCTCCACGTTCCGTGCTATGGCCCAACGGGGCGGCCTCAACCCGTACGAGTACACTCAGGTCAACATCCGGGAGCAGTGCTCCTGGGCGCACACCCACGACAAAGCCGCCGCCACCGAGAAGGCCACCCGCCTCGTCCGCGCCGGGGTCGCGAAGACCGCCCTTTCGACGCCGCTCGAGCGGATGCGGGTCGAGACAATCCCCCAGGTGCTCGTGATCGGAGCCGGCATCGCGGGCCTGCGGGCGGCCCTCGCGCTCTCCGACCTCGGGATCTCCGTCCACCTCATCGAGAAGGCCTCCGAGCCTGGCGGGCATGTCGCCCGATGGGGCAAGGTCTTCCCGAATGACAAGGACGGCCGAGGCCTCGTAGAGAATCTCGTCCAGCAGGTCCGGGCCCGCGAGAACATCGTGCTCTACCTCGGTACCGAGCTCTCCGAGATGGGCGGGCGCATCGGCCACTTCACGGTCAAGATCCGGACCCCTACCCAGGAGACGGTCTCGTTGGATGTGGGGAGCATCGTGGTCGCCACCGGCTTCGACACCTACACCCCGAAGCCCGGAGAGTTCGGCTTCGGACAGGACGGGGTGGTCACGCTACCGGAGTTCAAGGAGCTCCTCGCGAAGAATCCGAGCCGCCTCGAATACCACGGAAAGCCCGTCCGTTCGATCGCCTACATCTACTGTGTCGGCTCCCGTGAGGAGGGCTCGGACTCGAACCCCCGTACCTACTGCTCTCGGTACTGCTGCAGCGCCACGTCGCACATCGCGACGGTCGTGACGGGGATCGACCCCGCGATCCGCCAGTTCCACCTCTTCCGGGACATACGGACGTACGGCAAGTACGAAGCGATCTACGAGCGGGCCCTCCGAGGCGGTTCCGTCTTCTTGCGCTTTGGCGAGGAGGCGCCTCCCGCGGTCACGTCGGAGAACGGCGCGCTCGTCGTACGGGTGAAGGACCGGCTGATGGCCGGCGAAGAGGTGGAGCTGCGACCCGACCTCGTAGTGCTCGTCACGGGGATGGTCCCCCGGGCGGAGGGGGAGGTCGCCCGCGTCCTCAAGATCCCGGTCGGCAAGGACGGCTTCTTCCACGAGGTCCACGTCAAGCTGCGGCCCGTGGAGACCGTCGTGGACGGCGTCTTCATCGCCGGCGCCGCCCAGGGACCGAAGAACCTCGCCGAGAGCGTCACGAGCTCGATGGCCGCGGTCTCGAAGGCGGCGGCCCTGCTCCTGAAGGGCTACGTCGACCTCGACCCGATGGTGGCGGAGGTCAATCCCGCCCTCTGCGTCTGGTGCGACGCGTGCACCCTGGCCTGCCCCTACGGGGCGGTGGAGAAGGTCGGCGAGGGGGGCACGCCGGTCGCGCGGATCAACGGCATCCTCTGCAAGGGGGAGGGCGCCTGCGTGCCCGTCTGCCCGAAGCAGGCGGTCTCGGTCAAGGGCTACACGAACGACCAGGTGCGCTCGATGATCGACGCCCTCGTAGCGGAGGTCGCATGACGGGCAGGGTCGACGACCTGAGGGACCTCAGCGAGGTCTTCCGGGACGAGCTCGTCGAGCAGGACCGGATCGCCGAGCTGCTGCGCTCGGGCCCGAAGACGCTGCCCGAGATCGCCACCGCGCTCGGTCGTCCCCCCCATGAGGTCACGAAGTGGGTGATGGCGATGCGCCGGTACGGGCGGGTCCAGGACCTGCCCAAGGCCCGGGCGGACGACTACTACCAGTATCAGCTCGTGGAGGACCACCGATGAGGGTGGACCCGGAGTTCCTGGCCCACATCCGCCGGGCCGGCGAGTTTGACGCGAGCGTTTGCATGAACTGCGGCGTGTGCACGGCCCTCTGCCCGCTCGGGGTCGAGCTGCTCCCCCGACGGCTCTTCCGGTACGTCCTGCTCGGGAATGACGACGCCGTTCGGAGCCAGACCGAGACGATCTTCTCCTGCCTCCTATGCCGCATGTGCGAGGCGAACTGCCCGGCGGGGGTCCACATCACCGAGAACGTCCGAACCCTGCGGACCCACCTCAATCGCGAACAGTTCCAGCTCGCGGAGGCCTGACCCCGGAGGACCATGTCCGTACCTATCGGAAGCACCCTCGGAATCCTCGGTGACAACCTCCGCAAGCGGCGGAGCGCGCTGCCGCTCTCGCGTCGTGTCTCGACGGCCTGGGCGAGGGGACTCGACCTCCCGCGGGGCGGCGAGACCGTCCTCTACACGGGCCAGATGTGGCAAATGGTCCCTGCGATCAACGCGATGAGCCGCCAGCTCGGCAGGTACGAGGGGCGGGGCACGCGGCTGTTCGGGTTCGCCCGCTCGATGAACAAGGTGGTCAATCTGACCCCGGTCCTGGCCCGGACCACGCCGAGCGAGCGCAAGGCCTACCACGAACGGCTGCGGAACATCGTCCGCCTCCTCCGCGTCGCGGGGGTCGAGTTCGGGTACCTCTACGAGAAAGACCTCTACCCGGGGACGCTGGCGTACGACGAGGGTCTCACCCGAGGGTTCGTCACCCATGCCCGCCGCGTCGCGGAGACCCTTCGCGAGAGCGGTGCGAAGCGCCTGATCACCGTCGACCCCCACACCACCAACATCCTGAGGAGTGTCTACCCCAAGGTGGTGGACGGCTTCGACCTGCCCGTCCAGAGCTACCTCGAGGTGCTCGCGAGTCGCAAGCTCACGGCGACCGAACCGCTGCACGAATCGGCCGCGATGCACGACTCGTGCGTCTACGCGAGGTACGAGGGGGTCGTCGAGCAGCCGCGCCTACTCCTCGCCCGCGGCGGGGTCGAGCTGGTCGAGCCCGAGCTGTCGGGACAGCTCACCTTCTGCTGCGGCGGACCGCTCGAGACGCTCTTCCCCGGAAAGTCCACGGAGATCGCTCGGAAGAGGGTCGGGCAGCTCTCCGCGTGCAGCCCGAAGATTGTCACCGCGTGCCCGCTGTGCCTCGCGAACCTCGAGCGGGTCGCCCCCAGCGGTGTCGAGGTCCGGGACATCTCGGACTACCTGGTCCGGGCCTATTGCCCCGCGTCCGCCCCGGCCTAGCGACGACCTCCGGATGAGGGAGGCATCGACCTCCGACCCACGTCCGCCGCTCACCGTCACGATCGGCTATGGCGTCGGGTCCGGCCGAGGAGGAGCGCCCGGGGCGCTGCCATCGCCCCCCTTCTCGGCGAGCGCGCGCTTCAGGTCCTCGAACTCCACCAACAGGTCGGGTCGGAGGGTGGGCAGGTCTTTCTCCTCTAGGTCGCGGACGTGGCCTCGGGCACTTGCGGGGTCCCCTCGGGCTAACGAAAGTTGGCCGAGCCGAAGAACCACGTCGATCTCTTCGAGCGTATGATTCAGTCCTTGGAGCAGACGATGCGCTTCCCGGAGGGTGGTCTCTGCCAGGTCGTAGTCCCTCTGGTCCATCGCGATCTGGGCGCGGGCCTTCAACGACACGCTCAGGCCGACATGGTCCCCGACCCGACCGACGAACGGAGGAGAGGACACGGCTTCGTCCGCCATCGTCTTCCCTCTATGGATGGGAGGATTCGACTATTTACGTGCGAGTTGACGCCTCAAGCGGAGATCCGGTTCGGGGTCCCTTCGAAACCGTGTCCCGGATAGTGGCCATGGCGCTTCCGCCGCGACCCGAAAGCGAGGGTCTATCTTACCGAGGTAGCGTGTCCTCGGACGAGCGCGAGTCCATGGTTCGATTAACGCGAGGACGGTTCGCGGGACGCATCTCCCAGGGTCGGAAGCAGCGGGTCCGGGGCACCCTCCTGGTGCTGACGGTGGTCGTGATATCGCTCGTCCCGGCGGCCGCCCTGGCCTCGGCCCTAGCTCGGGCCGCACCTTCGGCTCCCGCTGATGCCCGTGCTGCCGTTGCCCCGGGCGGCCCTCTGGAGCGCGCTCCGCTCGCGCCGTCCGACGCACTCGTTCCCGGCTCGCAAGCTCTCGGCGAGCCCGGGTCCGTCCCCTTAAGCATTCTGATCACCCTGCAACTCTCCAACCCGTCGGCTCTTGACACGCTCCTGGCCCAGCTCTCCGACCCGACCTCGTCGCTGTACCACCATTACCTCACTACGGAACAATTCGACGCTCGGTTCAGTCCGGCCGCCGCGGCATGGTCCGGGGTGGCAGCCTACGTGCGAGAATTCGATGACACGAACCTCACGACCACGCCGGATCGAGTCTCGATCGCCTTCGACGCTACCCCTTCGGTCGCCGACGCGATGTTCCACACGTCGGTCGAACAGTTCGTGGTCGGTGGATTCGCCTATGAGGCCCCCGCCTCCGCACCTGAACTCCCTTCGGGCGTGAACGCGGTCGTGGCTCAGGTCGAAGGCCTCAGCACCTACCCCCAGCACGAGATCCATATCGCTGCCGGGGGACTGGGCGCACCTTCCCACCGACCCATCGCTCCGATCCACCTAGTGCCGGTGACGCCGCAAGGGTACCTGACCCCCCCGACCTACAACGGCGCTCAATTGGAGTACGCCCCGGATTTCCAGGTCGCGTACGATGAACAGTCCCTCTTCCAGCAGTACGGATACCCGACGAACGCGACGGTGGCAACGATCCTGTGGTCCGGGTCGTACACGGATTCCTCCTCTGAGTCCACGGTGTGCGGGTCGAGCGTGGCGCCCGACCAAGATGTCGGGCCCTGGGTGCCGTCGGACATCTACACCTTCTACAACGAGACGCTCCCCTCCGGACAACCCCACTCTACGTTGACGGCGGTCCCCATCGACGGCGCCGCCGAGCCGGGGTGCCTATCCTCGTACGACACCACAGGGGCGGTCTTCGAGAACACGCTCGACCTCGAGATGGTCGGGTCGACCGCTCCGGGGTCGCAGATCTACAACGTCTACGGACCGTCACCGGCCTATCTCGACCTAGCGTTCGCCACGATCCTCAGCCCCTCGGGGCTTCCCGCGACGGTGCAGGCGGGCCTGGGCAACGTGACCGTGATCTCGAACTCGTGGGGCGGCCTCGACACGAATGACACCAGCTGGTACTCCAGTCTCCAGCAGGCACAGGTCCGAGGGATCAGCGTGCTCGCGA
>Ga0326728_10010303_pt1 | contig 21953 bp, 14 predicted proteins | sample MB3enrmetagenome_FD_207602 | JGI IMG/M metagenome (GOLD analysis project Ga0326728, IMG submission 207602) | Lab enriched peat soil microbial communities from McLean, Ithaca, NY, United States - MB31MN | ecosystem: Environmental > Terrestrial > Soil > Wetlands > Peat | place: USA: New York... | reverse complement strand
TGCGGCAGGCTGACGTTGACCACCGAAGTGTCCAGCACCTCCATCACCGCGCTGGACATCACTGCCACCGCCACCAACCAACGACCCGCCGAGGAATGCGTGACCGCTGCACTGCTCATAATGAAAGCTGAGATTTTAACATCTATCGAAGGCGTCTCAACAGAAGGTGCTAAGTCTCCGTTGGCGGGGAATGAACCAGTCGCCGGTATCCTTCGGGGTCGTCTACGTCAATGATTACTCCTTCGTCTTCGACCTCGACGAACTTTGTCACAGGGCGATATTTCCGCACCACCGAATCCGCGCCTGCTTCGCGCGTCAACGCTAACAACTCGTCGAAGAGCTGCCGTCCAACGAGCACCGGATGTCCCCGGCGGCCCTTATAAGTGGGGATTACAACCGGAGCGCCGCACTGCTCGAAACTCGCCGCAATTCGTCTCACTGTTTCTGCGGAAACGGCGGGGTGATCCACCAAACAGAGAACGACGCCCTCCGGATCGTCCCCGACCAGCGCTCGCAATCCGGCTTGTAAAGACGCCGTCTGGCCGGATCGATAATCAGGATTGATAACAACCTGCACAAGTTCAATCTTGACCTGCTGTTGAATCTCCTCCGCTTGATGACCGAGCACAACAACTATGCGTTCGAGTCCGCCCTCGCGAAGCGTCTTTACGATCAGTTCGAGGAATGTGCGGCCCCGATAGGCGAGTGTTGCCTTAGGTGTTCCCATGCGGGAGGACTCACCCGCAGCGAGGATCAATCCGGCGATCATGTGGTTCCGACGGCCCTGAGTTTGTGAGAAAGAGACGCGTGGGGGGACGGGGCTTGGCGCCTTACCGCAATCAGCTCCGCCACGATCGAGACCGCGATCTCTTCCGGAGTCAGGGCCCCGAGATCTAGGCCGATGGGAGAATAGACGCGCGCCAGCTTCTCCGCGGGCACACCTTCACTTTCCAGCACTTTCGAGATTTCGATAAGCTTCCGCTTGCTGCCAATCATGCCGATGTAACGAGCCGGCGTTGTAATCGCCCACCGGAGGCAATCCAGGTCACCCTTGTGCCCGCGCGTGGCCAGCACCAGGTAAGACAACTCGTTGATCCTGAGCATCGGAAAAATCTCTGACCAGGCTCCGGCGTGGGTTGCGACGGCTTCCGGAAAGCGATCCGGGTTGGCAAACGCCGCCCGGTCATCAGAGACAATCACATCGAACCCTGCAAGGCCAGCCATCTTCGAGACAGCAAGCGAAACGTGTCCACCGCCGAAGAGATAGACCGTAGGAGTGGCCAGGATGGGCTCGACAAAGATATCCAGCGACCCGCCGCACACCAACCCGTTATCGTGTTCGGGTTGTGCGTTCAAGTTAAAGTGCAGCCGGCGCGGTTTCTCTTCGCGTATGACTTCCTGCGCCACAGACCACACCTCCGCCTCGACGCAGCCGCCGCCCACCGTGCCTACAATCGAACCGTCGTCGCGGATTAGAATCTTGGCGCTTTCATAGCTTGGAATGGAGCCCTGCACCTGGATAATGGTCGCCAGCGCCGCCTTGCGTCCTTCGCTTCTGAGCCTCGCAATTTCAGAGAAAATATCCATTGCCCCTCACAAGCTAGGTTAATCGCCACCTTAAGCGATGTCAACCAAGGGGCAGAACTCGTTCCCCCGTCAATGAACGCAGAACCATCAGGAGACGCCAAGGCGTCTCGTTACATCCGTAACCTCTTAAAAATCGCTTCGGGAATCGACCGGACGATGAGCATGACGGGACGCCAAAACCACGGCAGGTAAACCACGCTCGTCCCCTTGACGATCGCTTTGAAAATTCCTTGCGCCACGCTCTCCGGAGATGCCACCAAAAACATCCCCGGACGACCGTAGGTCATGCGCGTGTCCACAAATCCCGGCTTGACTGTAATTACCTTGACGCCCGCCGGGAATAATCGATTCCGCAACCCCTGAAGATAGACGCTCAGGCCCGCCTTCGCAGCCCCGTATAGATAATTGCTTTGCCGGCCACGGTCGCCGGCTACCGAAGAGATGGCGCAGATAAAACCCGTCCGCCTGAGCTCGAAATGGTTGGCGAGAATATTGAGGGCGGAAACGCAACCTGTGAAATTGGTCTCGAGAATGAGGCGCGCTTCTTCCCAATTGCTTTGGCCCTTGGCCTGATCGCCCAGGTAGCCGATGCAAACCACGGCGCCCGCCAGAGTGTTGCCCACCTCCGCGAGGAAAGCACGTAAGCCTGCGGCGTGGGCTTGTGTGTCGAGGGCATCGAAGGGAAGAATGCTGGCGCGAACGGAATTGCGAAGGCTGAGATCGGAAGCGAGAGCGCTTAGTTCGCCTTGATCTCGGCCTCCCAGAACAAGGTCAAACTTACGCGCCGCGAACTCTCTTGCCAAGGCGGAGGCAATACCCGAAGTTGCGCCCAGAATCAGTACAGTTGACACACTCTCACCTCACGTGATACTCGCCTGAACGATCTCCGTGTTCTCTGTGGCCGAAGCAAATCTCAACACAGAGTGCACGGAGAACTTCGTTCTGGTTGCGGCCACTGGCTCACGCTCTATCACTTCGGGACAATCCCAAGCCTCCGCGCCTGCGATGACGACAGTAACCCGCCCGGGTCGAGCCGGTTCTTGATCTCCCTGAACTGTTCCACCTTCGGGTACATGGCGGCAAACGCAGGCGCGGTCATCAACGCATCCTTCGCCAGGTAAATTCTGCCGCCACAGTCCAGAACCAGCCCATCTAATTCGCGCAGCAAAGGAATCAGCCCGCTTGCGACAGGTAGATCCAGGGCTAAGGTGTAGCCTTCGATCGGAAACGAAAGCGGGCCGGAATTTGATTTCCCAAAACGCTTCAGCACGGCGAGGAAGGAGGCGCGGCGCGATTGCGCAAGCCGGGTCAGGACTTTCTTGAGCCCCTCGAGTCCTCCCGCCAAAGGCAGAGCCGACTGATATTGAACAAAGCCCCTGCGACCGTACATACGATTCCAACGATGAATCGCGTCGAGGGGATAAAAGAACGTCTCCAGGTCGACGAGTTGGCGGACAGCGTTGCGATGCAGCGTGTAATAGAAAGCGTTGAAGGCGCGCACCGTAAGACTGTTCAAGACCAGCGAGGGAAAATCGAAAGGCAGCGTCCAGCGGCGGCGAGGGGGTTGGGCGAGGGGATCCCGAATGCTCGCCGGCAGTTCATTCGCCGCCGCGTGATTGCCTCGCATCAAGACAGCCCTTCCCATGTGCGGGCCCGTTGCCAGGCAGTCAATCCAAGCCACCGAGTATTGGTAATTAATGTCGGACTCCGTCATGCTTCCCAGCGCGTGTTCCAGGTTTGCCGCTTGTTGGTAATCCACCTGCATCCACGCCGACGCGACGGGCCGCAGCTTGATCCGGGCGCTGAGAATTACACCTGTCAGTCCCATGCCTCCCAGCGTCGCCCAGAAGACGTCGCCATTGTTGTTCGCTGAGCAGGAGAGGATGTCGCCCTTGGGAGTTAACAACTTGAAATCCAAAACGAAGTTCCCGAAGGTGCCATCTTGATGGTGATTCTTGCCGTGCACGTCGGCAGCGATCGCCCCGCCGACAGTCACAAACTTGGTCCCTGGCGTTACCGGCAGGAAGAATCCGCGAGGCAGAAAATAGCGAAGGATTTCTGCCAGGCTTACGCCTGCTTCACACTCCAGCGCGCCACTCTGCGCATCGAAAGCAAGAAACCGGTTGAGCCGCGTGTGACAGATGACCCCGCCTTGCGCGTTGAGCGGCGCATCGCCGTAGCTGCGTCCCAAGCCGTACGATATCAAGGATGGCTGGGAGTTAGACGTTAGGATGTCCGTCAGTTGGCGCCGGCCTTCGGGGCGATAGACGTTGCAAGTCTCGACCGGAAAGCGCCCCCATCCGGAGAGTCGTTCTGTTACAAAACCTTCTGTCATCTCAACGTGATCTGTAGGGGCGGTTCGCGAACCGCCCCTACGCGCCCTTTCCAAGCTATCAGGATGGCTCCGCTGCCGGTGGAGGAGTGGGACCGGCTTGACGGGCGAAAACCTAAACGAGCAGCTCAATCACCCCCTGCCCCCTCCGTAACAAGCAGGGGAGCACCTTTTAGAGATATATGATGAAAATGACGCTGGCCGCCCAGAACAGCACGACCGAGAGCAACACTGAGTCTGTCAAAAACAACCGCGTCGGGTTTCCTCCCTCTTCGTTCTGGTGCACGAGATACAGATAACGGAAAATTCCAAAAAGAACAAAAGGAATGGTGAGGTCAAGCCGCTTGCCGGGAAATTTAGTCTGTACGTCGCTCGAAAGCGTGTAGAGCGCGTAGGACATCAGGGTGGATGCGGTGACAATCCCGATAAGCTGGTCCAGAAAGTAAGGCGAGTATTTCGACAAGATGGAGCGATGGTTGCCCGCCTCTTTTCCCAAGACCACCAATTCATGCCGGCGCTTGCTCAGCGCGAGAAACAAAGCGAGCAGCGTGGCGCACACCACGAGCCAAGGAGAGATCTCGACGTGGATAATTACTCCCCCGCTCACCACCCGCAAGACGAAACCCGCGCTGATGACGAAGACGTCGAGGAGAACCACACGCTTCAACACCCATGAATAGAGCACGTTGATGAAGGCGTAGGCCGCCATAATGGCGAAGAAAGTGTGGTCGAGCGCCCACGCTCCGCCCAGGGAGACCAGCCCCAGAGTGGTGGCGACGATGGCCGCAGTGCCCACCCCCAGCCTGCCCGAAGCCAGCGGCCGCAGTCTCTTCAGAGGATGCATCCTGTCTTCCGGCGCGTCGAGGATATCGTTGAGCAGGTAAACAGCACTGGAAATGAGGCAGAACAGGAACGCGCCCGCCATGACGCGCGCGTTGCGATGCCAGTCAATGATGCTGCGGGAGAATATCAACGCCGCGAAGACGAAGCCGTTCTTCACCCACTGCTGGGGCCGAAGGCTCTCTAGTAGCCCGCCCCAAGCGAAAAGCGGGGCGCGAGTTGCGGACTGCGGATCTGTGAGAGGTGGCGGCGGCTCCATTCCTTGTCTCCGTAAATCTTCGCGGTGGCACGTCGCGCCTGCGCAATGGCGCGTTCGCCGCGATTAGACTAACTTATCAACAGCGGATTTTCAATTTCTCATTTCACAGCCAGGCAGCGGAGACTTGCTTCTAAAGATCTGCGGCTCTTGTTTTGATCGCATAGCGACCAAACCCAGACCTTAAACGCAAGTCCGCGCTACCTCCTCGGTCCATAAGGACGCCCGACGATACGACGGAAAAACGTGTGGTGTCCTAGTTTCGGCGTAGCGCTGGCCTTTAGGCCAGCATCTGCCGACCTAAAGGTCGGCGCTACCAGTTAAACTAGGACACTACCGAAAAACGGCGTTACGGTCGGTTATTCAGGCCGTGAGTGGCCGATGAATCCGTCAGCCCATTTGAGAAAATACTTGATGTTGGGCGCGTCGGTGTGCCCGCCGTCATGCTGCCGCCAGGCAAGCTGCCCGTCGAGCAGACCGACGTTCACAGGTGGCATCTTGGCGGCGTGGTAGTCCTCGGAGACGCCCAGCCCTTTTGCATTGAGCAAGGTGAACACCGGGCTTGCCGCTACTGTCGCCATGAAACTTCCCTGCTGGTCCATCCACTTCGCGTCGCCTTTCTCCGGCACTCCGTAGCTGATGAAGGTCAGGCGCGGCGCGCACAGGGCGATGAGTTCGTGGGAGTCGACAGGCAGGTCTCCCGCATTCTTGCTACCGAACGTCGCCTCCGACGCACCGTACTTCATGAAGTTGCCGGCCATCCAGTAATACTCGCCGCCGGTCAGACTCTCCACCGCTTCGCCGAAATTTCGACGCAAAAGGGTAGCTCCGCCTTTACCGGAAGAACCTACAAGAACCATGGCAAAGCACTGGTCGAAGGCCATAGTGACCAAGGCCGCCTTTCCAAAACGCGAGACGCCTTCGATGCCGACATGCTTGGCATCCACGGCTGGGTCGGTCTCAAGATAGTCGAGTGCGCGTCCCGCTCCCCAAGCCCAGGCACGCAAGGCACCCCAGTCGTCCGGCTTGCGAGGCTGGCCGCGGTTGACGAGCCCGATGATGCCCCTGGTGATTCCAGCCCCGTCGTCGGCCTGGATGCTGGCGGGGTCGATGGTGGCAAAGCCCCAGCCATCCGCGACGAGTTGCCAGGTCGTGGGGGGGCTGCCGTCGGCGTTGAACTGCGGCATTTGAAACGGCGGCGGAGATTCCAGTTCATAAGCGGGATGTTGCTCGAAAACCTCGCGCAGGGAAGCGTCCTGCTGGATCAGCAGAGCTTTCAGCGCCGCGTTGATTCGCTCCAGTTCTTCCGGCGACGGCTGGTTGGGGGCGGGAAAGCCGCTGCGGCCGAACATCATCAAGACCGGCACCGGCCCCTTCGCATTCGCGGGCGTCACCAGCGTCATGCGGATATTCACATCGATGGAAGGACAGGCAGAATTGTCCACGTGGCCGATCACTTCTTTGGCGATGACGGGATTGGACCCAATCCACTCCTTATCGACCGCCTTCACCGACCACGTCACCTTCGGCACGTTTGCCGGCACGCGGCCGTAAACCTCCCGCTCAAAGTCTTCGACAATCTCGGCACGCCGCCGGCGCCACCACATGTCCGGCGTCGTCACCTTCTGGCCGTTCTTCAGCGTCAGCGGATCGGGCAGGTTCGGAAATGGATTAGCCTTCGACTCATCGTAATTGGCAGGATTCGGCGCTTTCTCGTTGCCGCTTGGCCCCGGACGGAGCGCCCTGATGCCAAGCTGCGCCTGCATGTTCTGACGATCCTGCTCGGCAGTGAAAGTCACCGGCTGACAGGCGGACTGCTGCGCGGGCGGGCCCGACCGGCCAAACAGTAGGCTGCAAGACAATGCGCTGCCCACCCAAACCAGAGCGCGCAAGGTTCGTAGCGTCGGGTGCAGGAAACTCATGGAATCCTCCAGAATGTAAGGACCACGGTTACGGTGTGAAATCCGCGAGTTGAACGGCGTCCGCCATAGCGCGATATCCCGCGGGCGAAGGATGAATATGATCTCCTGAGTCGTAAGCCTTCAGGAGCATCTCCGGCTGTCGCGGGTCGCGGACCGCCTTGTCAAAGTCAATCACCGCGTCGAAATGGCCAGGCGCGCGAATCCATTGATTCACGGCAAGTCGGTCGGCCTCGCTTATCGGTCCCGGCTTGTAGTAGGAGGACCCGGCGAAGGGCGTGAGCGTTCCGCCGAAAACGCGAATGCCGTGAGCGTGAGCGCGCAGCACAATCTGCTCGTAGGCCGCAATAATGCTGCGCACGAGATGGTCGTGCGCGGCTTGCGGCGTGCTGCCCTCGAGGCCGAACGCGCCGATGTCGTTGATGCCTTCCAGAACGATCAGGTAGCGGACGCCGGCCTCGGCCAGCACGTCGCGATCGAAGCGCGCCAGAGCATTCGGACCAAGGCCGTCGAGCAGCAGGCGGTTCCCGCCCATGCCCTGGTTGAGGACGGCAAGGCGTCGCGAGGGCAGCGCGGTACGCAAACGGCGGGCCAGATCGTCAGGCCAGCGGTCGTTGCCGTTGGTTGTGGAGCCGCGCCCGTCAGTGACCGAATCGCCCAGCGTGACGATGGCTGCGGCGCCTGGCGGCGCGCTCACCTCCACGCCGGCAATATTGAACCAATGGTCGAAGCTGATTGCGCCCGGCAAGTCCGCGTCAGCCACATGGTCGCCGTGCACAAGATAAGAGGTGGTGCGCGATCCCGGATGGCTGGTCTCGACCGCCGGAGGTTGATCGACATGGAAGGTGATGGCAAGATCGGACTGCGCCGCCACTGCAAAGGCAATAGGGTCAGAAACATAATCGGCGCCGGCGGGGATGGTGACGCCTGGGCGCCCGGAAAACCTCAGTGCCCTGTCGGTCGAGGCGTCGATGCGTGGCGATGCAGCCGAAGCCGGCCGGGCAATGTGCGCTGACGTAAATTCGAGGGGCGCAGTCCCGAACGCGTTTGAGATTCGTACGCGCAGTACCTCTCCGCCGATCGAAAGGTGCACCATCTGGCGCAACGTGGCGTCGCGCAGATCGCCGGGCGCGAGCGAGTTGTTCGCCTCCGGCACTTGCTGAGCGGCCGCCCAGGATCCCACCCAGTTTGGCCCCACGCGCGGAGCCTGCGCCCGGCTTGCCGGAGCGCAGAATGCCAAGCCAAGAAAAATCGACAATACTCTTCGTGGCCACATGCCGGAGTCGTTCCTCACGGCTAAGGAACACTAGAGCAGAACGCTGCCCGGGGCCGCCTGCCCACCGCAGTATACACAAACCGACGGCTGGTTGGCAGCCACAATCCCGGCCGCCAAAACCTCATGATCGATTCAGGGCAGTGCGGGAGCGTGCTGGTTTGGAAGCAGCGCCGACTTTCAGGTCGGCAGATGCCGGCTGGAACAAGCTGCGGGAAAAACTCTGCAGACGGTGTCATTCCGAGCGCAGCGAGGAATCTCGCTCTGAGCACTTTCCAGGGCAGGGCGAGATTCCTCGCTGCCTTCGGTTCCTCCGAACAACAGGCTAAATGGGTTTTTCAGTAGCCTGCGAAGGCCAGCGCCACGAATCAGATTAGTCTCAACACGGCAGGACGTAGGTCAAGCCACACACGTGTTGGGGTTCTTTCTCTCTTGCGCAAAGCGCTTTTTTTCTTGGTACATCAACGCGTCGGCGCGCGCCACAACCTCTTTGAAGGCTTCGCCAGGATGCCATTCCGCCAAGCCGACGGCGGCGGTCATATCGATTTTGGATTCCTCGGAAGCCTTCTGAACCGTGTAGCTGCCCAGGACCCACTCTTGGATTCGCTGCACGCGCGCTTGGGCGTCCTCCAGAGTCCCATCAAGAACCACAATGAACTCATCGCCGCCCCACCGGCCGACCACGTCGGCGGCGCGCGAGGTCGACCGCAATTCGGAGGAGAACTGCCGCAGTAGATCGTCGCCCGCTTCGTGCCCGTGGAGATCGTTGACCTCTTTAAATCCGTTGAGGTCCAGCATAGCCACGCAGAACCGCTGCTGGGCGGCGACCCGGCGCTGTACCTTGGATTCCACCCCCTGGCGATTATCGAGTCCCGTCAAGGTATCGCGCGAGGCGCGCTGCTCGGCTTCCTCGAGCTTAGCCTGATAAGTTGTTACCTTGGTCTGCAGCGCCGCCACGGATTCACGGCTTTCCCGCTGCATCTTGTCCACACACGATTTCAGTTCCTTGGCCCCGCCTACCACCGCAGCCCTGAGTTCCGGCAAGTCTTCGAGCTTGGCGAGCCCGTGCAGGCGCTTGGTGAACTCGTTGAAGTGGGCGGCGTAACGTTGGTCACGCTCAGCCACCGACTCCGCTGCGCACGCCAGCACCAGGACGATTTCCTTGACATCTGCGGCCCGCTGCTGCAAGTATCCGGCTGTCTGCTCTCCCCAGGTTTGAAGGTGCTGTTCGACCTGCCCCTCCGCATCGCGGATGAGGGTAAGAGTGAGGACCTTGCTGAAGCCTTCCGCCAGGAGCATCAGGCGCCGCTGAAGGTCCTCGCCCACCGCCGGACAGGCCTGAACCGCGCTGCTTCCCATGCCGCCGAGCGCGGCTCGATACGCCTCGAGCATACCCGACAGAAGTTCTTCAGTGGTCGGCGGGCGGTACTTGCTGAGTTCGCTCTGATCCAAGTCCAGGTATTTCTTTATGGAAATCACGGCGCGTCCGTCTTCCCCATGCCTCAATACGTCTAATGAATCGAATGCGTTCGCACGGAGTTGCCGCAGCCCTGTGCGGGTGCTCCGCTCGTGGCTGCCGGAGACAGTCACCAGGGGCGCCCGTATGCTCGCAACTCAGGTTAATCCATCGGCAATCTGCGGTAAGACTTGACTTGGAGATTTGTGCCGGCTGGGAAGGCGAGCAACCGCAGGTCGCACCGTGGCACGAGAAATCCGACCTGTGAGCCTGGGATTCTCGGTGCTACCCACGACACCGGCAAGGGCGCCAGTGCGACGCGGCCAAACAGTGGGTGTATGCCTCAATCCGGCCGCGACAACTCGGCCAACAATGCCTCGCGCCTCTTCCAAGCGATGCCGCTGACGAGATTGAGCACACGGCGATAGGCCACCCAAGTGACGCCCGCGAGCCCCAGAAAGCCAATTCCGCACCAGGCCATGTTTCCCGCCCAGCGCGAAAGCAGGTACAGGCTAGTCGCCGAGCCGCCCACGGCCACCTGTACACCCAACGTGACCAGTACCGCAATGCCCGACGCCTGCTGGCGCCGCATCTGGCCGGGCTTCAGCTTGCGGGGGAAATAGAGCGAGACGAGGTTCCCGGCCGTCAGGTTCAGGAGGAATGCCCAGAGCGCCCCTGCCAGGGTCAGTCCCCCGACCGCCGGAGGGCAAGGCCCGCCAACGAACTGGACCAGCAGGAAAACGATGATGACCTCGGCAGCAAGTACTATCGAGTGAAGCAGATTCTTCGCCACCATCACGTCACGGAAACGGACGGGCGCCGCGAACAGGATGGGCAACCCGGGCCCGTCATAAGCCATGCTGTTGTAAGCTAGCCCCACGACAGTGAGCAGGACATAAGCGACGCCCAGGGGAAAGTAGGTCGAGCCACCCAGCATGAAGCCCGTTATCCTGGGGTGTGGACTGCCATGGCGGCCCATACTCAGCACGAGGATGATAAGCGCCGGCGTCAGCAGGGTAAGACACGCCATGGCGTTGCGGAGAAGGTAGTGCAGGTCTTTCTCAAACAGGGCCGCCACGGTGGGGGGAAAACCGACCACATTCCAGCCCGCCCGCACCGGGGCGCGAGCTTCTGCATCCGGCCGGCGCGTCTCGCTCAAGTTTTCGCCGCGATACTCAGCGCGCAAGCGAATGGCGAGCAGCCACCCGAACACCCCACAGTAAGCCAGGAGAGCTGCGAGCCCGGCGCAAGCCGTGCCCACGCGGCTGGCGCGCCCAAACACGATCGTCGACGCCGCCACGCCGGGAGGAAGGACGCGGACAGCCGAGGCGAGGCGGGACACCCACGGCAACGCCCGCTGGCCATATCGACTAGCGAGCGGACTTATGAACTGGCCGCTGAGCGCCAGCAGGATGCCCACCGCGCCCAGAATTTCGCGCGTGCGGCGTTGCGCCATCCAGCGGCTGAGCCAGGCGTAAATAGCCCGGTTGAGCAGCAGGTTGAGCAATGCGAGCGCCGCGAAAGCCGGGATCGCCCAACGCAGAGCGCCTAACGACGCGACGGCGACGCCGAGGAGCATCGCCGCAAGCCAGTACAGGCAAGCAGCAGCCGCGGGGTCAAAGACCCCGTGCGCCAAAGCCAGGAGCACAAAGGTGGAATGACGAAGAGGGAAACGCAGTAGGGAAACCGGATCGGCTTCCGCTCCAAACCCAGAGATCAGAAGGGGGACCAGCAGCCAAACCAGAAACACCAGCCAGAGCTCGCATGAAAGCAAAGCGGGCTTGCCGTAGCGCACAGCATACCAACTCCCCATGCCCAGGAGAACGCCGAGCCCCACCACCCCGAGGCCGATGCCGGCGCCCATGATGACATGGACAGCCAGATTCAACTTCCCGGTGGCAGTCCGCAGGCCGTTGACGAACAGACGCCAGCGCAGCCAGCCCACCAGCAAGAGCTGCGTGGATTTGCCCGGCGCCGAGATCACTCCAGCCACGAGAGCTCCGGCACGGCGGCTCGCTCGCCGCCCACAATGTCGAGAAAAATCTGTTCCAAGCTGAGCTTCTGCCCGTCGTCGCGGCGGGCCGAGACGCCGGAGCGCAGCTCGTCAATGGACCCTTGGGCCACCAGTTCGCCGCGGTGAATGATGGCCACGTGGCTGCACAGCCGCTCGACGATTTCCAGCACGTGCGAGGTGAGGAAGATCGTGGCGCCGCGCGCGATCATGCGGTTCAGCATGGCCTTAAGAGTGCCGGCGGCAATGGCATCCACGCCCTCGAACGGCTCGTCCAGAAACAACACTCTGGGCCCGTGGATGACCGCCGCGGCCATCGCCAGCTTCTTCTTCATGCCGTGCGAGTAGTCCACAATCAAAGACTTGGCGCGATCGGCCAGACCCATGAAGTCGAGAAGTTCCTGCGTGCGCTCGGCCGCGGTGAGGCGATCGAGGCCATACATGCGCCCGGCGAAGCTCAGGTATTCCGGCCCGGTCAGGCGGTCGAAGAGGGCAAGGCCTTCCGGCACTACGCCGATCTGGCTCTTCACGCCGATGGGATCGTCGGCCAGATCAAGGCCGAGAATTCGGATCTGCCCTGCCGTCGGCTCCAGAAGGCCGGTGAGCATCTTGATGGTGGTCGATTTTCCCGCGCCGTTGGGGCCCAGAAATCCGAAGAATTGGCCTGCTTCCACGCGCAGGTTGACGTTTCGTACCGCTTCCAACTCTCCGAAGCGGCGGCAGAGCCCGATGGTCTCTACGGCAAGTTCAATCATGGCAGGACGCCGCCGCTAGCTTACCATAGTCGATAATGAAGCAAAGGGGAAAATTGGTAGTGGCACAGCTTGATGTAGAGGCAGCTGTACGCCGCCATTTGGCAAGCTAAACTCGCCGCTACAACATCAAACTGTAGCACCAGTTTGTCGAATCTGCTTGCACTGAAAAGATTTTCTATTGAATCTGGAATCTTGAATTTCGAATTGCGGCCCCGTCGCGTTGTAACACTACCTGAAGAAAGGCGCCATCGACAACATCCTCAAGGAGTCGGCGGCGCTCATCGACAAGTCACCCTGGGAGATCAAGGACATGCCCAAGCGGCCCGTGGGATCGAGTGGAGGCCTTATCTCTGAAGGCCAGAGATATAAGGGCTTCGCCAGCCCTCTCTCGGGCATCGCGGGCCTGGCAAACATCGGTAAGAAAGGCTGACAGAGTGACGCAGAGTCCCCGCGGTTGGGACTCTGCGGCTTTGCCGGGTTCTTTTAGACCAGGGACCGCGGCCCTCGCACGGCTAGCGCCCTGTGCCAGCCTCGAGTCGAAATCAAGACTCTGCCTCAAAAAGTCCTTGACAAACCACGCATAACATGATAGCCTACTCTGGGGTTGCAGGGTCTTCTTGTCATGGCCGCAAACGCGTCGCCGGTCGCTGTCTTCCTTGCCAGCAGGCAAAAGATCGTCTCCACCCGAGTGCGACTGCCAACAAACACAGAAATGAACGAGCGAAGCCAGTATATTGCTGAAAATAAAGGAAGTCAGCTGCAAAACGAAGCCAAATTCGAGTGCCAAATGCGCCGATTAGCCCCCAAAGCGGCCTTCTCCGGAGTTCTCCGACAACCTCCCTGCAACTCCACCTACGGAGTGGGGGCGTGTCGAAAGGGGCGGTGGCGCGGGAAGCCCGAAGCGACGTGGAAAAACACAAAATCGTGGAAACGAAGCTAAGAAGTTGCTGAAAACAAAGGGAAATCACTTTTTGCGGCATGCAAAACGAACCCAAAATGAAGCCGAAATTGAGTGCCCTATGCGCCAATTCACCGCGATGGCGACTTTGAAGCTCCATCAGGGGCGACACAGTTTAGCCGACGGCGCGAGTCGTGGGTCGGAGTTCGGCCCTTTTCGCTTCCCCTCCCCCGCCGGGCGGGGAAGGGGAAACAAAAGGGGGTGGGGCCGTTCACCCCAGGGCTTCCGCCCTGGGCTACTATCCGCCCCTACTTGGGCTAGTGCCCTGCCTGTGCGGTTCACGAACCACCCTGCCCGACCGCCTGACCAAACCGAACCAGCGGAGAGCGGTTGCATTCGGAAGCGGTCCGGCATATGTTGTCGGTTGCGCCGTTCGACAAGCGACATCCGAATAAACGTGGCCATGATGAAACGACTTATTTTTCTTGTTGCCGTTGCGTCTGTTTCTTGTGCGGTTTGGGGAGCTAAAAATCCGGCAGTCGCGCGCTGGGAGCGCGAAGCCCAGAGGGTGACCATCATCCGGGACGATTGGGGGATCGCGCACGTCTACGGGAAGACGGACGCGGACGCTGTCTTTGGCATGGAATACGCCCAGGCCGAAGACGACTTCAATCGCGTCGAGACGAACTACCTCAACGGCCTGGGGCGGCTGGCGGAGGCGGAAGGCGAATCCAAAGTTTACCAGGACTTGCGGATTAAACTCTTCGTTGATCCGGAAACGCTGAAGAAGCAGTACACAGAAAGTCCGGCGTGGCTGAAAACGCTGATGAACGCCTTCGCCGATAGCTTGAACTACTACCTTTACAAGCACCCCGAGGTGAAGCCGAGAGTCATTAGAAGCTTCGAGCCGTGGATGGCGCTCAGCTTCACAGAAGGCAGCATCGGATGGGACATCGAACGCGTGAGCCTCGACCGGCTAGCGGCGTTCTATGCTAAGCAGCAGGCGAGCCTCGCTCCCGCCACCTCTTACTCCCTGACGGAAAACGCAGCCAGGGACGAGGCTGCCGAACCTTCCGGCTCGAACGGCGTGGCTATCGCGCCTTCGAACACAATCTCACACCATGCATTGCTGCTGATTAACCCGCACACGTCATTCTACTTCCGGTCCGAGCTTCAGATGGTGAGCGAAGAAGGGCTGGATGCCTACGGCGCTGTAACCTGGGGGCAATTCTTCATTTACCAAGGGTTCAACCCGCGCGTTGGCTGGATGCACACTTCGAGTGGCGTCAACGCCGTCAGCGAATACCTCGAGACAGTCGAAAAGAAGGCTGACAGCTACTACTACAAGTGCGGAGACAAGGAGCTTCCGGTCATAACCGGGCAAGTCGCGGTGCCGTACATGACCGAGCATGGGATGGCCGAAAAGAAATTCGCCGTTTATCGCACTCAGCACGGCCCGGTGATCGCCGAGCAGGACGGGAAATGGGTGACCGTCCGGCTGATGCAGGAGCCCGTGAAGGCGCTGATCCAGTCTTACACGCGAACCAAGACTACGGATTACAAATCGTTCCGGCAGACGATGGAGTTGCATACAAACTCGTCGAACAATACGATTTTTGCCGATGCCGACGGAGACATTGCCTACTTCCACGGGAACTTCATCCCCCGGCGCGATACCCGATTCGACTGGACGAAGCCGGTCGACGGTAGCGACCCCGCGACGGACTGGCACGGGCTTTTATCCGTCGACGAAACGCCGCACCTACTGAATCCGCAGAGCGGGTGGGTTTACAACACGAACGACGCGCCGTGGTCCGCGGCCGGGCCGGGCACCCTGAAGAAAGAAGATTTTCCCGTCTACGTCGAGACCGGGGGCGAATCGGCACGCGGGCTGCACGCCGTGCGGGTTCTCGAAGGCAGAAAGGACTTCACTCTCGATTCGCTGATTGGCGCGGCCTTCGACAGCTATCTGCCCTGGTTTGAGAGAGCAATGCCTGCGCTGATCAAGGCGTGGGACCAGGATCCAGACTCGGACCCGCTGAAAGCAAAGCTGGCGGAGCCGATCAAGCTTCTGCGCGCCTGGGATTACCGCTGGGGAGCGGATTCGGTTCCCACTTCGCTTGCGGTGTTTTGGGGTGAAGACATCTCGCGGCGCGTGGGCGGCGAGGCCCGGCGCGCTGGCCTGCCCATTTACGACTATGTTGGGAACAAGGCGGCTGCCGGACAACTCCTGCAATCGCTCGAGGCGGCCTCCGATCGGCTGACGGCAGATTTCGGAACGTGGCGCACGCCCTGGGGGGAGATCAACCGTTTCCAGCGCCTCACCGACGATATCGTGCCGCACTTCGACGATTCGAAGCCCAGCATTCCCGTCGAGTTCACTTCGGCTCTGTGGGGATCGCTGGCGGCCTTTGGGGCGCGTCCCTACCCCGGCACCAAGAAGTGGTACGGCAGCGGCGGAAACAGTTTCGTCGCGGTGGTCGAGTTCGGGAAGACCGTGCGCGCCAAGGCCGTGACGGCGGGAGGTGAAAACGGCGATCCATCGTCACCTCATTTCAACGACGAGGCGAAGCGATACGCCACGGGCGATTTGAGGGAAGTCTATTTCTACCGCTCCCAGCTCCGTGGGCATACTGAGCGAGCCTATCACCCCGGAAGCTAGTGCTGGGCCGAATTCGGAAGCGAGCTTATTTATCGGAAGCGGAAGGACGGGGCTTCAGCCCCTGAAGCGACATGGCTTCAGGGCCTAAAGGCCCATTTAACTCCGCGCCACTGGGCGGCGGGGCTAAAGCCCCGTCCTTCCGAGAGTCATTTGAAATTGCACTCATTGAACCAACTGGCTGTCAGCCTCTCCAACATGCTTGCCTTGCTGATACAGTACAGCGCCCCAGGAGGCCACATCTCATGAACAGCTCCAGTACACACTCCCGATTGCACTACGCGTGGCGGATGGCTTCGGCTGCCGCCCTATGCGTCCTGGCACTTGCCGGCATCAACATGGCCCTTCTTTGCGCCCAGGATTCTCCGGCCGCCGGCCAAGCTTCCCGCGCGACGCTTTCACTGGCGGGACTCAAGGCCCCAGTTCAAGTCTATCGCGATACGTTTGGCATCCCGCACATCTATGCGAGTTCAAGTCAGGACGCCTACCTCGCGCTTGGATATCTCCACGCCACCGATCGCCTGTTCGAGATGGAAGTGTTCCGGCGCCGCGCTTCCGGTACGCTGGCGGAAGTTTTTGGCAAAGCGTCGCTCAACGACGACATCTTCGTCCGCCAGATCGGAATTCGTCGCAGCGCCGAAGCCGCGTGGAAGAGTCATCGGCTTGACGGCCGCATTCGCAGTGAGCTTGAGGCTTACTGCGCCGGCGTCAACGCCCGACTTGCGGAGCTCGAAAAGCCGGGCGCGCCCAAGCCCGCCATCTTTCAGCAACTCGGTTTTACGCCCGCGCCCTGGGCTCCGGTGGACGCGCTGGCGTTCCCCAAGTACATGGCCTGGGACCAGTCCGGTACGGACACCGATGTGTGGATGGGCATGCTGGTGGAGAAGTTGGGCATCGAGACGGTGAACGAACTCTTTCCGCTCGACCGCCCGTACGAGATTCCCACCGTCCCCGGATGGGGAGCAGTGAACAAGCCGGTGGGCGACCAGAATTCTCTGGCCGAATGTCAAGGAGTGAAACCATCCGCCAGCCATGCCATCCTGGGTCCGCCGTGCTTTTCAGCGGACGAAGGATCTCCGCGGTTGCCCTTTGTGTTCAGCAGCTCGCGACAAACTGCGGAGATTCCCCGATTTCTAGGGTCCGATGGACCCCGTCGGGGTCCGGAAATCGGACTTCGCTTCGCTCAGAATGACAGGCAAAGCGCAGGCATCGACCTGCCCCCGAAGTTCCCCCCGGGGTTTGACCAGGCTGCCCTCGAGTTGCACCGGCGGTTCGTCAGCGGGCGCTTCGGCAGCCCGTTTGCCTTTGGCAGCAACAACTGGGTGATCGACGGGACCAAGTCCGCCACGGGCAAGCCGATTCTTGCCAACGACCCGCACCTGGGCTTCTCGCTTCCCTCCATCTGGTACACCGCGCATCTGGAGGCGCCGGGTCTCAACATTACCGGAGTCACATTCGCGGGCTTCCCCTACGCCGTGATCGGCCACAACGATCGCATCGCCTGGGGCCTGACGAACATGCAGTCCGACGCGGTCGACTACTTCATCGAAAAGACAGACACGCAGCATCCGCACCAGTATTTCTACAAAGGCGAGTGGCGGCCCCTGACGCGCGTTCAGGAAGACGTTCCGGTGCGCGGCGAGAATCCGGTGCCGCTGGAGATCGAGTCGACGATCCACGGGCCGCTGGTGACGACGCACGGCGCCACGCTGGCGCTCGACTGGACGGGCCTCGGGCCTACGTTTGAGGCTATCGCCTTCCAGCGGCTCAACACCGCGCGCGGCCTTGCCGATTACAGGGCGGCGCTCAAGGACCTGGCCGTCCCCGCGCTCAACGTAATTTATGCTGACGTGGACGGCAATATCGCCATCGCTCCGCACGGCGCGCTGCCCATCCGCAAGCGCGGCCTGGGCCGCTGGCCCGTGGATGGCTCGAGTGGCGAATACGATTGGGCCGGATACATTCCCGACGATCAGCTTCCCTTTGCGCTCAACCCCACGCAGCATTTCCTCGCTTCGGCCAACGGCCGCCCCGCCCCCGTGGGATACCCGTTTTACCTGGGCTGGATGTGGGACCCGAGCTACCGCACGCGCCGCATTCACCATTTGCTCAGCACGCACGACCACATCACGGTCGATGACATGGAAGCCTTCCAGATGGACGCGCACGATGTGGCCGCGGAGGCGTTTGTGCCGGTCCTGCTCGCCGCCTATGACGCTCATCCTTTCGGTGACGATCACGTGCGCCGCGCCATCGACGAACTGCGGCGCTGGAACTTCGAGGCCACGCCTGAGAGCGTCGCCGAGCGCATCTGGGCCGCATGGTTCGAACGCTTCCGCCAGGACGTGTGGCAGCATCAGTTCGATGCCGCGGGTGTGGAACATTGGGATGGTGGCTGGGGCTTCGCCGACACGAACCAGCGCCAGCCTGAACTCGAAGTGCTCGAGTTCCTCACTCGCGCCGATCCGGAATCAAAATGGTTTGCCGACTCTCGGGAAAAACCGCGAACGCGCGACGGCGTTGTCGCGCGTAGCTTCGCCGAGGCCATTGCCCAAGTTGTCCAGGAGCGGGGCGCCGACATGAGCCACTGGCAGTGGGGCGCAACGAACGTGCTGCGCCTGCACTCGATGACGCAGAATCCCGCGCTTGACCGCGGTGGCATGGCCGTGCGCGGCGATGACCTCACCCTCAACCCCGGCGCCAATGGCGGCGAGGTCACGGGCGGCGCATCGTGGCGCATGGTGGTGGATTTCAGCGACCTCGGGCACAGTTTCGGCATGTATCCGGGCGGTCAAAGCGAAGATCCGGCGAGCCCTCATTACGACGACCAGATAAAACCCTGGGCCGAGGGCCGCTACCTGCCGCTTTATTTCTACTCTTCGCCGCAGGCGTTCCCGGCGGGACAGGTGGAGTCGGTGCTCGAACTGGAACCGAAGCAAGAATTCCATCGCGAGCGGCGATGAAATACGCAGAGAGGCCTGGTAACAAACACCGGAGCGTGAGCGCTTGAGTGTGAGAAACCCTTCCTCCCTACCGTGGGAAGGTTGTAATATACCGCACCAGAACGAGGCGTATGCGCGGCTGGTGAGGAAGTGGACGCAGATGTCCTTCTCATTCCGAGCCGCGGAGAAAAATGCTTGGTACCCTTTCATCAAAGCTCAGTGCGTCATGTTAGCGAGTAAGGCCGTTCCCATCGAAGAGGGGACCGCCTGTCAATCGTCAGACTGGGTTGCGTAAAAGGAGGTTATAAACATGAAGAGTTCAGGAGTGATGCGCAAGGCTTCATTTCAGCTTGTGATCGCTGTCGTGGCTGCATGTACTCTCGTTGGGACGCTCCCTGCCCAGGAAGCGGGTGGAGGAGCGCCGCCAGCCTATCTCAATCCATCCCTGCCGGCCGAGCAGCGGGCGGCAGACTTGGTGCACCGCATGACGCTGGAAGAGAAGGCCTCGCAATTGGTGAACCAAGCACGTGCGATTCCGCGGCTGAACGTCGCGGCCTACGACTGGTGGAGCGAGGCGCTGCATGGAGTTGCCGTGGACGGGACCACCGAGTTCCCTGAGCCGATCGGCCTGGCAGCTGCGTTTGACGTCCCGGCGATCCATGAGATGGCAATTGCCATCAGCATCGAGGCGCGAATCAAGCACGCCCAGGACGTGCGAGCCGGCCATAGCAACATCTTTGAAGGATTGGACTTCTGGTCGCCCAACATCAACATCTTTCGCGATCCCCGCTGGGGACGCGGGCAGGAGACATACGGCGAGGACCCGTTTCTGACCGCGCGCATGGGCGTGGCCTTCGTGACCGGGATGCAGGGCGACGACCCGCGCTACTACCGGACGATCTCCACACCCAAGCACTACGCCGTGCACAGCGGTCCGGAGCCGACGCGGCACTTCGCCGACGTGGATGTGAGCAAGCACGACGAGCTCGACACCTACGAGCCGGCGTTTCGTGCCACGGTCGTGGAGGGCCATGCGGGGTCCGTGATGTGCGCCTACAACGCCATCAACGGACAGCCGGCCTGCGCCAACGAGTTCCTGCTGCAAGATCAGCTCCGCGAGAAGTGGGGCTTCCAGGGCTATGTGGTCTCGGATTGCGGCGCCGTTCACGACATCTTCGACGGCCACCGCTACCGCACCGCGCAGCCCCAGGCGTCGGCGATCTCGCTCGAGCGCGGCATGGATAATGAATGCATCGACTTTATTGCGAAGGTGAAGGACGACCACGATTACAAGCCCTACATCGAAGCTGTCCAGCAGGGCTATCTCAGCGAGAATGCGATGGACACGGCGCTGATTCGCCTCTTCACGGCGCGCATCAGGCTGGGCATGTTTGACCCGCCGGAGATGGTTCCCTATACGAAGATCGATGAGAAGGAACTGGACAGCCCGGAACACCGCGCGATGGCCCGCAGGCTCGCGAATGAGTCCATGGTGCTGCTGAAGAACGATGGCGCGCTGCCCCTCAAATCAGGAATCACAAAGATAGCCGTGGTCGGCCCGCTCGCCGATCAGACGAAGGTCCTGCTCGGAAACTACAACGGAACGCCGACACATAGCGTCTCCGTGCTGGATGGCCTCAAAGCGGAGTTCCCGCAAGCCAAGATCACGTTCGTTCCGGGAACTCAGTTCCTGCGCAAGGACGGAAATCCGGTGCCGGGCAATCTGCTGACGACCGCCGAGGGCAAACCTGGTCTCACAGCGGAGTACAGCAATTGGGAGGGAATAGAACTGGGGCCCGGAGCGAAGCCGGCAACACTCATGAGCCGGGTTGAGCCGAATGTCGACCTCCGCGAAAGCAATCTGCCGGCGGAGGCGGCGGGGAAGAAGTCCCTTGGCGTGCAATGGACGGGATTCCTGACGCCGCCGGATTCCGGCGACTACCTCATCGGCATGCGCGCCGCCGGCTATGCCAGTGTGATGGTTGACGGCAAAGCGGTCGCGGAGGAGTTCGGGACCCACGGAGTCGCAGCGCAGTTGGGGCGGGTGCACCTGGACAAAGGGCGGAAAGCAGCGCTGAGCATCAACTACGGCAATATGGGCGGAGGCCCGCCTCGCGCGCAGTTGATCTGGGCGAAAGTGAACAATGCCCCTTCGCCTGAAGCGGTCACCGCGGCGAGGAATGCCGATGTCGTGATTGCCGTGGTCGGTATCACCAGCGAACTGGAAGGTGAAGAGATGCCGGTGAACGAACCCGGTTTTCTCGGCGGAGATCGCACCAGCATCGATCTGCCCGAGCCGGAAGAAGCGCTCATCGAAGCCGTCGCGGCGGCCGGCAAACCCCTGGTCATCGTGCTGATGAATGGCAGCGCGCTGGCCGTGAACTGGGCCAGCGAACACGCCAACGCGATTCTCGAAGCATGGTATTCCGGCGAGGAAGGCGGCGCGGCGATCGCTGAAACGCTGAGCGGGAAGAATAACCCCGCGGGCCGTTTGCCGGTCACCTTTTACACCGGCGTTAGCCAACTGCCCAATTTTGAAGACTACTCCATGGAGGGCCGCACCTACCGCTACTTCCGGGGCAAGCCGCTCTATCCTTTCGGTTATGGCCTGAGTTACACGACCTTCAATTACAGCGATCTCAGCCTCCCGCAGACAAAAGTGAATGCAGGCGATCCAGTTGGGGCTGATGTGACGGTGACCAATACAGGAAAGGCGGTGGGGGATGAAGTCGTGGAGCTTTATCTGAAATTCCCGCCTGTGAATGGGGCACCGCTAATAGCTTTGCGGGGATTCCAGCGCATTCACCTCGGTCCGGGCGAGAGTCAGAAGGTTCATTTTGAGCTGAAGAACCGGGACTTCGGCATGGTGACGGACGACGGCCGCCCGATCATCGCCGGCGGTGATTACGTGATCAGCATCGGCGGTGGTCAGCCCGATACAGGAGTGCCGGGGGTCACCGGACACTTCCACGTTGAAGGCCAGATTGCCCTGCCGGAATAGCGGGTGTACAGGCCTGCGGCGGAT
>Ga0326728_10010302_pt1 | contig 21957 bp, 16 predicted proteins | sample MB3enrmetagenome_FD_207602 | JGI IMG/M metagenome (GOLD analysis project Ga0326728, IMG submission 207602) | Lab enriched peat soil microbial communities from McLean, Ithaca, NY, United States - MB31MN | ecosystem: Environmental > Terrestrial > Soil > Wetlands > Peat | place: USA: New York... | reverse complement strand
AGGCGGCCCCCTGGACGGCTTCGCTTGCGCTCGCCGAGACGGGGGCGGACGCCGGCCTCGCAGCGAACCCTGCCCGGGCGCCCCCGCGGCGTGCTAGACCGCCGCCATGGCTCCCGCCCCCGACGACGCCAGCTCCCGATCCGAACGCATCGTCGACGTGCTGTTTCCGCTCGCGGTCGATACCGCCTATTCCTATCGCGCGCCGCCGGGCGTCGCGCTCGCGCCGGGCGACTTCGTCGTCGCGCCGCTGGGGACGCGCGCCGCCACGGGCGTCGTGTGGGCGGCGCGCCAGGGCGACGGCTCTAACCTGAAGGCCATCGCGGCGAAGCGCGACTGGCCGCCGCTGAGGCGGCCGATGCGCGATTTCGTCGACTGGGTGGCGCGCTGGACCTTGGCGCCGCGCGGCATGGCGCTGCGCATGGCGACGCGCGGCCCCGAGACGGCCGGCCTGCCCGCGCCGCGCGTCGCCTTTCGCGCAACCGGCAAGCCGCCGGCGCGCCCGACCCCGGCGCGCGCCCGCGTGCTCGCCGCGCTGCAGGAGTCGCCGCCGCTCGCCAAAGCGGCGCTCGCCGAGGCGGCCGGTTGCGGCGTCGGCGTGATCGACGCGCTCGTCGCCGACGGCGCGCTCGAGGCGGTCGCGCTTCCGCCCGAGCCCGCCGCGCCGGCGCTCGATCCCGACTTCGCCCGCCCGACGCTGACGTCCGAGCAACGCGCCGCCGCCGACGCGCTGGCGCGCGCGGTTCGCGCGCGCGCCTTCTCGACGACGCTGCTCGAAGGCGTCACCGGCGCCGGCAAGACGGAAGTCTATTTCGAGGCGATCGCGGCGGCGCTGCGGGCGGGACGCCAAGCGCTCGCGCTGCTGCCGGAAATCGCGCTGACCGCGCAATTCCTCGACCGCTTCGCCCGGCGCTTCGGCGCCAGGCCGGCCGAGTGGCATTCGGCGATCGCGCCGCGCCGGCGCGAGCGGCTGTGGTCGGCCGTGGCGACTGGCGAAGCGCGCGTCGTCGTCGGCGCGCGCTCGGCCCTGTTCCTGCCCTTCGCCGAGCTCGGCCTGATCGTGGTCGACGAGGAGCACGAGGGCGCCTACAAGCAGGAGGACGGCGTCGTCTATCACGCGCGCGACATGGCGGTGGTGCGCGCGCGCCTGGAGGGCGCGGCGATCGCGCTCGCCTCGGCGACGCCTTCGCTGGAGACGCGCGTCAACGCCGAGCGCGGCCGCTACGGCTGGCTGAAGCTCGGCGCGCGCTTCGGCGAACGCCCGCTGCCCGAGATCGCCGCGATCGACCTCAGGCGCGAAGGGCCGCCACGCGGCCGCTGGCTGGCCCCGCGCCTCGTCGCCGGGATCGAGGCGGGGCTAGCGAACGGCGAGCAGTCGCTGTTGTTCCTCAACCGGCGCGGCTACGCGCCGCTGACGCTCTGCCGCGCCTGCGGTCATCGCTTCCGATGCCCGAACTGCGCCGCCTGGCTGGTCGAGCACCGCTTCCGCAAGGCGCTGATGTGCCACCATTGCGGCCATGTCGAGCCGCGCCCCGAGGTCTGCCCGCAATGCCTGGAGGCCGACAGCCTCGCCGCCTGCGGCCCCGGCGTCGAGCGCCTCGCCGAGGAGGTCGAGGCCTTGTTCCCCGAGGCGCGGACGTTGGTGCTGTCGTCGGATTTTCCGGGCGGCGTCGAGCGCCTGCGCGCGCAGCTCGACGCCGCCGCGCGCGGCGAGTGCGACGTGATCATCGGCACCCAGCTCGTCGCCAAGGGCCACAACTTTCCGCTGCTGACGCTGGTCGGCGTGGTCGACGCCGACGTCGGCCTGTCGAACGGCGATCCGCGCGCCGCCGAGCGCACCTTCCAGCTGCTTCGCCAGGCGACCGGGCGCGCCGGCCGCGGCGACAAGCCGGGCCGCGCTTTCTTGCAGACCTGGCAGCCCGAGCATCCGGTGATCGCGGCGCTGTTGTCGGGCGACGCCGAGCGCTTCTACGCCGAGGAGACCGAGCAGCGGCGGCGCGGCGGCCTGCCGCCGTTCGGCCGCCTCGCGGCGATCGTCGTCTCCGGCGCGGACCGCGGCGGCGCCGAGGCGCACGCGCGGGCGCTGGCGCGCGCGGCGCACGCGCTTTCCGCCGCCAAGGCGTGGCGCTTGGCGCCGATCGGCGGCGCGCCGCGCGACGACGAGATCGTCCTGCTCGGCCCCGCCGAAGCGCCAATCGCGCTTCTGCGCGGCCGCCACCGCTTCCGCCTGACGCTGAAGGCGCCGCGAAGCGCCGACCTGCAAGGCTTCCTGCGCGCGCTGCTTTCCGCCGCGCAGCCGCCGCGCGGAGGGGTGAAGGTGGCGGTCGACGTCGACCCGCAGAGCTTCCTGTAGACAAGCCGCGCCGGACGTCGGAAAAAATGCGGCGGCCCGCCGATCCCGGCGACGAAGGCTGCGCCGGAGCCGACGCATGGCGATCGCGGGAATCGACCTGGGAACGACCAACTCGCTGATCGCCGTGTGGACCGCGGACGGGCCGCGGCTGATCGCCAACGCGCTCGGCGACACGCTCACCCCGTCGGCGGTGAGCGTCGCCGACGACGGCGCGGCGCTGGTCGGCCGCGCGGCGGTCGACCGGCTGGTCACCCATCCCGACCGCTCGGTCGCCTCATTCAAGCGCTGGATGGGCTCCGACGCCGGCGCGCGCCTGGCTGGCCGCTTCTATCGCGCCGAGGAATTGTCGGCGCTGGTGCTGCGCGCGTTGAAGGAGGACGCCGAGGCCCAAACCGGCGGCGCGATCGAGGACGCGGTCGTCTCGGTTCCCGCCTATTTCAGCGACCCGCAGCGCAAGGCGACGCTCGACGCGGCGCGGCTCGCCGGCCTCAAGGTCGAGCGCCTGGTCAACGAGCCGACCGCGGCGGCGCTCGCCCACGGCCTCGAGTCGGTCGCCGAGGGGCGCTTCCTCATCCTCGATCTCGGCGGCGGCACCTTCGACGTCTCGCTGCTGCACAAGTTCGAAGGCGTCATGGAGGTGCGCGCCTCGGCGGGCGACTCGCTGCTCGGCGGCGACGATTTCCGCGACGCCTTGGTGGCGCTGATCGCCCAACGCCACAAGATCGACCCCGACCGGCTGCCGCGCGAGGAGCTCGCCCGCCTGCTGCGCGAGGCCGAACGGGTCAAGCATGCGCTGAGCGCTGAGGAGCGCGCGGCTTACGACGTCGCGCTCGGCGGCGAGACGCGCGCCGGCGAGGTGAGCCGGGCGGAATTCGAGGAGGCGGCGCAGCCGCTGCTGCGCCGCCTGCGCGCGCCGATCGAGCGCGCGGTCGCCGATTCCGGCGTCGATCCGCGCGCGATCGACCAGATCGTGCTGGTCGGCGGGGCGACGCGCATGCCGATGGCGCGCGCGCTGGTCGCGCGGCTGTTCGGCCGCCTGCCGCTCGCCCACCCGCGCCCCGATCATCTCATCGCGCTCGGCGCGGCGATCCAGGCGGGCTTGAAGGCGCGCGACGGCGCGCTCGCCGACGTGGTGATGACCGACGTCTGCCCGTTCACGCTCGGCATCGCGGTCAACGACCCAACCTCGCCCGAGCGGCGCGCGATGTCGCCGCTGATCGAGCGCAACGCCATCGTGCCGATCAGCCGCTCCGGCCGCTATTGCACGATCGAGGACAACCAGGCGTCGATCACCGTCGAAGCGTTCCAGGGCGAAAACCTGCGGCCCTCCCAGAACGTCAAGATCGGCGAGGTCAAGGTGGGCGTGCCGCTCGGCCCGGCGGGCCGCGAGTCGATCGACGTGCGCTTCACCTACGACGTCAACGGCGCGCTGGAGGTCGAGGTTGCGGTGGCGTCGACCGGCTTGCGCGAGCGCCGGGTGTTCCGCAACGAAACTAACTTGAGCGCGCAAGAGCTCGATCAGCGCTTTCTCGCCCTCGCCCAGATCAAGACGCCGCCGCGCGAGCAGGCGGAGAACCGCGCGCTGATCGCGCGCGCCGAGCGGCTGTACGCGGAAAGCCTGGGAGCGCAGCGCGAGCGCGTCAAGCGGCTGCTCGCCGATTTCGAGACGGCGCTGATGGACCAGCGTCTGCGCGATTTCGACGGCTTGCGGCGACGTTTCAGCGAGGCGCTCGACGGTTTCGAGCGAACCTGGCTCTAGGCGATGGCGCGCGACGAGCCGACACTCGATCCGTGGGCGGTTCTCGGCCTCGCGCCGACCGCCGACGAGGCGGCGATCCTGCGCGCCTACGCCGCCAAGCTGCGCCAGACGCGCCCCGACGACGATCCTGAAGGCTTCCAGCGGCTGGTGAAGGCGCGCGAGCTCGCGCTCGCCTGGCGCAAGGCCGCGCCGGCGCCCGACGAGGACGAGGCCGACCCGCCGCCGCAGTCGCCGCGCGCCGAGGCGTTCGGCGCCGAGGCGTCGGGCGGGGCGATCGACGCCGCCGCGCGGCCGCCGCCGCTCCGCTGGCGCGCGCCGCGCGCGACGCCGGAGAGCCCGGATCCGGCGCTGCGCCCGCCGCCGGTCGGCGCCTGGCGCGCGGCCGCCGCGACCGGCGGACCCGAATGGTCGCGCGACGACGAAGGCGAGCGCGACCTCGCGGCGCTGCGCGCGCGGCTGCGCGCTCTCGCCGCCGAGCCCGACGCGACTTTCCGCGACCTCGCGTCGTGGGAGGCGATCCTCGGCGCCGGCGATCGGCTCGGGCTCCTCGCGCGCGACCGCCTGCGCGGCGATCTCGTCGCGCTGCTCGCCGACCGGCTGCCCGTCCTGCCCGCCGACGGGGCGCTGCCGGACGCCGGCCTGCTTAAGCTGGCGGGACGGCTCGATCAGGAATTCGATCTCGCCCGCGCGCTGACCGGCCCGCGGCGGGCCGGCGACGAGGTCCGCTTCGCCCGCCTCGCCGATTGGCTGAACGCCTTCGCCGCCGAGCGCGCGGTCGCCCGGCGGCGCGAGCGCGGCGAGGCCGCCTACCGCCTCGACAACGGCGCGCCGTTGATCCCGCCCGAGGATCGGTCCGCGGCGCTGGCGCGCCGCGATCTGATGGCGATCTATGAGGAGGTCGCGGCGCGCGGCCGAAGCCGCTGGCGCGCCGGCTGGAGCGCCGCCTGGGCGGCGGCGCTCGCCCCGGCGCCGGTCGCCGCCCATCTCGACGCGCCGCTGCTCAGCCTGCTGACGATCGCCGTCGAGATCGTCGGCGTCGTCGTCGCCTCGAACGCGCTGAGTTGGACGGCGACGCCGCTGGCCTCGCTCGTCGGCCTGCGCCTCGCCTGGATCGAGGCGGCCGCCGGACTGGCGATCCTGGTCGCGGCGCGGCTGATGGCGATGAGCCTATGGCCGAGCTTCGCCATCCGGCGCGCGGCGAGACGGGCGCGGCGCGCCGACCGCGCGGGATTGTTCACCCTGGCCGCGCGCACGCCTATCCTGTCGCGACGCTTTTCGACCACGCCGTTCTTCGCTCTCGCGGCGACGCTGGAGGTGTGGGCCGACCTGGCGATCGGCGCGAGCGCGGCGGGGATCCTCTTGGCCCTCTTCGACGCGCGCGGATGAGCGCGTCCTGGCGGGCCGGCGGGCGGCGACAAACATAAATACATTGATAGATTGTTTGACAAACAATCGCCTAGATATGTCAAGTATAATATGCTATGTCTTTCATCTGACGAGCCTACTCGTTAATCCGCAGCCGTGGAATCCGTTTGCGCCATCGACGCTTTCGCCGGCGATCGGACGATAGCGGGAAAGGAAAGCTCCGTGAGCGCGATCGTCACCGCCAACCGGCTGGCCGAAGGCGTCGTCGTCTTCCAGAACGCGCGCGGCGGCTGGGAGGAGGATTTCGCGCTGGCGGCCGTCTACGCCGACCCCGCCGCCCGCGAGGCCGCGCTCGCCAGCGCGCGCGAGGCGGCGGCGGAGAGTCTCATCGTCGACCCCTACTTGTTCGAGGTTGAGCGACGCGCTGGCGGCTTCGCGCCAAAATCCCTGCGCGAGGCGATCCGCGCCGCCGGGCCGACCGTGCGCCGCGACCTCGGCAAGCAGGCGAACGGCCTGGCGCCGGTCGCCGTCCTCGCCAGGTAGAGAGAGGCGCCGCATGTACCGCTATGACGAATTCGACGCCGCCTTTGTCGCCGACCGCGTCGCGGAATTCCGCGACCAGGTCGCGCGCCGCCTCGCCGGCGAGCTGACCGAGGAGCAGTTCCGACCGCACCGGCTGATGAACGGCGTCTATCTGCAGCTTCACTCCTACATGCTGCGCATCGCCATTCCCTACGGCGCGCTCAGCGCGCGCCAATTGCGCAAGCTCGCCGAGATCGCCCGCAAATACGACCGTGGCTACGGCCATTTCACCACCCGCCAGAACCTCCAGTTCAACTGGCCGGCGCTGAAGGACGTCCCCGACATCCTCGCCGAGCTGGCGACCGTCGAGATGCACGCGATCCAGACCTCGGGCAACTGCATCCGCAACGTCACCGCCGATCATTTCGCCGGCGCCGCGGCCGACGAGATCGTCGACCCGCGCCCCTATGCGGAAATCCTCCGCCAATGGTCGTCGCTGCACCCGGAGTTCACGTTTCTGCCGCGCAAGTTCAAGATCGCCGTCAACGGCGCCGCGCGCGACCGCGCGGTCATCCAGGCCCACGACATCGGATTGCAGGTCGCGCGCAATGAGAAGGGCGAGCTCGGCTTCGTCGTCTATGTCGGCGGCGGCCTCGGCCGCACGCCGTTCGTCGGCCACAAGGTCCGCGACTTCCTGCCCGAGCAGGATCTCCTCGCCTATGTCGACGCGATCCTGCGCGTCTACAACCTCGAAGGCCGGCGCGACAACAAGCACAAGGCGCGCATCAAGATTCTCGTGCACGAGAAGGGCGTCGCGCGATTGCGCGAGGAGATCGAGGCGGAGTTCGCCGCCCACGACCGCTCCGGCCTGACCCTACCGGAGGCGGAGATCGAGCGCATCCGCGCCTATTTCGCGCCCCCGCCGCTTCAGCCGCGCGCGGCGGCGAGCGAGGCCGCCGAGCGGCGCAAGCGCGACGACCCGCGCTTCGCCAGGTTCTTCGACGCCAACGTGACGCCGCACAAGACGTCCGGCCACGCGATCGTCGCCATTTCGCTGAAGCCGATCGGCGGCGTCCCCGGCGACGCCAGCGCCGATCAGATCGACGTCGTCGCCGACCTCGCCGAGAGTTACTCGCATGACGAAGCGCGCGTCTCGCACGAGCAGAACCTCATCCTGCCCCATGTCGCGCTCGACGACCTGCCCGCGGTCTACGACCGCCTCGCCGCGGCGGGGCTGGCGACGCCCAACGGCGGACTGATCAGCGACATCATCGCCTGCCCCGGCCTCGACTATTGCTCGCTGGCGACCGCGCGCTCGATTCCCGTCGCCCAGCGCCTCTCCGAGCGCTTCGGCGACGGAGCGCGCGCGCGCGCCATCGGCCCGCTGAAAATCAAGATCTCCGGCTGCATCAACGCCTGCGGCCATCACCACGTCGGCCACATCGGCATCCTCGGGCTCGAGCGCTCGGGCGAGGAGACCTACCAGGTCACCCTCGGCGGCTCGGCCGACGAGACGGCGGCGGTCGGCCAGATCGTCGGCCCCGGCTTCAGCTCGAAAGAGATCGTCGACGCGGTGGAGACCATCGTCGAGACCTACCTGGCGCGGCGCCTGGGGCCCCGCAGGAGGACTTTCTCGCCGCCTTCCGCCGCATCGGCCTCGCGCCGTTCAAGCAGGCGCTTTACGCGCGCGCCGCGGCGGCGGCCGCTTGATGAGCGCCCACGACGTCAGGCTGTTCGGCGACGCGATCGCCGCTTCGCGGCTCGAGGACCGCTTCGCGCGCGTCAAGGCGATCTCGCTGCTCAGGCTCGCCATCGAGGATCTGTACCCCGGCCGCATCGCCCTGGTCTCCAGCTTCGGCGCCGACTCGGCGGCGCTCTTGCACATGGTGTCGCTGATCGACCCGAAGACGCCGGTGGTGTTCGTCGACACCGGCCGCCACTTCGCCGAGACGCTCAGCTATCGCAAGGAGCTGTGCGCCAAGCTCGGCCTCGACAACCTCATCGTCGCCGACCCCGAGCCGGAGACGCTCGCCGCCGAGGACCCCGAGCAATTTCTGTTCGCCAGCGACCCCGACCGCTGCTGCGACATCCGCAAGGCGCGGCCGCTCGCCAAGGCGCTTGAGCGCTTCGACGCGTGGATCACCGGGCGGAAGGGCTTCCAGAGCGCGACGCGCGCGCGCTTGCCGCTGTTCGAGGCGGAAGGCGAGCGGGTCAAGATCAACCCGCTGATCGGCTGGAGCGCGACCGAGATCCTCGACTACGTGCGCGCCGCCGGCCTGCCGCCGCACCCGCTGGTCGCCAAGGGTTATCCGTCGATCGGCTGCCTGCCCTGCACCAGCCCGGCGCGGCCCGGCGAGGACCCGCGCGCCGGTCGCCGGCGCGGCCGCGGCAAGACCGAATGCGGCATCCACGCGGCGATGCTCAACGCGGGGCAGGATATTTGATGTCCGCCGCCGCGGTTTGCGCCGACCGCGAAGTCGGCGCTCGCGCCCCTCCCCTCTCCCCTTGCGGGAGAGGGGTCGACGCGTCGGCGCCTCACTCGCCATCCGCGCCTCGCGGCGCGGCCCCTCATCCGGCCGACTTCGTCGGCCACCCTCTCCCGCAAGGGGAGAAGGGACGCGCCGACGCGCCGCGCGCTTGCTTACGAACCGAAGGACTTTCGCTGATGCCCCTGTGGCGCGACGGCGGCTTCGCCGAAGACGAATGGACCACGCTCGACGACGCGGCGCCGATCCCGCCCGCGGGCGCGATCATCGTTTCCTTCGCGCGCTGGAGCGCCGAGAAGGGGACGCTCGCCGGCCGCGCCAATCCGGTCGGCGTATTGATCGTCGCCGGCGCCGACGCGCCGGCGCAATTGCCCGAGGCGGCGCGGCGGCCGCTGGCGGCCCTCAAGTTCGACAAGTTCGCTGACGGCCGCGCCTTCTCCTACGCCGAGCTGCTGCGCGAGCGCTACGGCTTCAAGGGCGAGCTGCGCGCGACCGGCGAGGTGCTGCTCGACGAGATGGCGATGATGCGCCGCTGCGGCTTTTCGAGCTTCGAGGTGACCGACGCGGCGACGTTGCGCGCGCTGCGCCAAGGCCGCCGCCCCGGCCGCGCGCTCCACTACCAGCCGAGCGTCGCCGCCCGCGAGACGCCGGCGGGCGCGCGGCCGTGGCTGAGGCGGACGGTGTGACGCGGTCGATTTACCGGCGATGCATCGATGGTCGTCATGGCCGGGCTGTGGGGCGAAGGCGGCCTACTCCCCGCCCTTCGCCAGCCGTAAATTCGGCCGCGCCTCGACCTCGTCGGCGCTCTTCTCTTCGTCGCCCTTCTCGTCGAACTCGATCGCGTCGATGCGCGCGGCGCGGCGCGAGATCTTCTCCGTCGAGGTGGCGATGTGGCCGACGTCCTCCTGCGCCTGGCGGAAGCGCGTTTGGAGCTTGGCGACGCGCGACTCCGCGGCGGTTGCGGTTTGAAAACTGGCGCGAGGCGACATGACGCCCAGTCGGGCCGGCTATTGTTCGACTGAAGCGTCCTCGTCGCTAGTTTCCGCGAGCGCCGGGCCGAGAATAAGCTGCGCGGCGTCGTCCGGCAGCTTTTCGACGCCTCGAAGATGCCGGTTCATCACGCGCGTTCGGACTCCTAGGCTATGGACTGAGTTGCTGGCGCTTTCAAGTTGCTTCGCCAGCTTGTCGACGACGTCGTTGTATTTCGTGAATTCGTTGCTCACCGCGCCAAGGATTTGCCACACCTCGCCAGAACGCTTCTCAATTGCCAACGAACGAAAGCCCATCTGCAACGCGTTTAGTAGCGCTGTAAGCGTGGTCGGTCCGGTGAGAACGACATGGTACTCCCGTTGTAACTGTTCGAACAGGCCCGGCCTTCTAAGTATCTCTGCATAAAGGCTTTCCGTTGGAAGGAATAAAATTGCGAAATCAGTCGTCCGCGGCGGTGAGATGTATTTGTCGCGAATAGACTTCGCGAACAACCGGATGCGGCTTTCGAGGTCCTTGCTCGTCTCGGCGACGGCGTCCAGATCGCCGCGCTCGCTTGCCGCGACGAGCCGATCGTAATCTTCCTGCGGAAACTTAGCGTCAATAGGAAGAAGAACTTCCGCTCCGGAATCACGCCCCGGCAGACGCACGGCGAATTCAACTCGCTCCTGAGTGTTTTCTTTGGCCTGGGCGTTCCGGACATATTGCTCGGGCGAGAGAAACTGCTCAAGCAGCGTGGCGAGCTGGACTTCGCCGAAGGTGCCGCGAACCCGCACGTTGGAGAGGACCTTCTTCAGATCGCCCACCCCGGCGGCCAGAGACTGCATCTCGCCGATGCCTTGGTGCACCAGTTTGAGTTGCTCGACCACACGATCGAAGGATTCGCCAAGTCGGGTCTCCAATGTCGATTGGAGCTTTTCGTCGACGGTCTTCCGCATCTCGTCCAGCTTGGCCACATTTTCGCTTCGGATGGCGTCAAGCCGGCTTTCGACCGTCTGCTTTAGCGCCTCCTGGGCGCGTTCATGCTTCTCCGACAGCGCGCCGACTGCGTTCGTAACATTTTCGAGCCGTTCTTTCTGATGGTCGCTGTATTGACCGAGCGTGTCGATGACGCTCCCTCTGAGTCCGCTGAAGCTGCTGGTCATCTCCTCGCGCATTTCGCGGGCGGCGGTTACCTGTTTCGCTGAAGCGTCGTCGAGTTTCGCCTCGATCGTTTGCCGCAACGAATCTCGATTGCGCGTCGCTTCCTCGCCCATTCGGGCGATGTCCTTGTCCAGCTTCTGAGCGATCGCGGCGGCGCGCTCGTGGATGGCGAGCACATCCTTGTCGAGCCGCGCCCCGAATTCCTTGATTTGGTTTTCAAGCCGATCGCCGAGCTCGCCGAATCGGCGCAGCGTCGTATCTTGAAAGCCCCTGAGATTGTCGCCGAGTTCCTGGCGCAAACCCCGAGCTTGGTCGTCCCCAGCCTTGCGGATTTGTTCGGACTCGGCGCGCAACATGGCCGCAGCTGTCTCAGCGGATAGCGCGGCGCTGAGACGCGAGCGCAGCCACCCTAAGAACGAGAATAGCGCTGCTGCGCCGGAAAGGATGAGCGCGATGATCGCGGAGACGTCCGACATGGCCTCGCCTACACTCTTGGAAGGCCGCGGTCGATACGACCAGGGCCGCCCTTGACCTTACCCGATTCGCCGTCTCGAAGCGAACGAAAGAAGAACGGGATTTGACCCGGCGCAAGCGCGACATTATCTGACGCCCAAGCAACGGGAATCGAAGCGATGGCTCTTCGTCACATCATCACCCTCCCCGATCCGAAGCTGCGCCTCGTCAGCGCGCCGCTCGGCCAGGTCGACGACGCGGCGCGCAAGCTGCTCGACGACTTGGTCGAGACCATGCACGACGCGCCCGGCATCGGCTTGGCGGCGATCCAGATCGCCGAGCCGGTGCGCGCGGTGGTGATCGACGTCGCCAAGAAGGACGAGCCGCCGCAGCCGCAAGTCTTCGTCAATCCCGAGATCGTCTGGCTGTCCGACGAGCGCGCGGTCTACGAGGAGGGCTGCCTGTCGATCCCCGAGTACTACGAGGAGGTCGAGCGTCCCGCCAAGGCGCGCGTGCGCTTCCTCGACCGCGACGGCAGGCCGCAGGAGATCGTCGTCGAAGGGTTGTTGGCGACGGCGCTGCAGCACGAGATCGATCATCTCGACGGCGTGCTGTTCATCGACCACATCTCGAAGCTGAAGCGCGACCGGGTGGTGAAGAAGTTCGTCAAGATGGCCAAGCGCGCCGCCGAGGGCCGCCGGCCGCTGTAGGCGCCGCGCGCTCGTAGGCCCTCATCCGGCGCTTCGCGCCACCTACATCGCGTCGAGCGCCAGGTTCAGCTTCAGCACGTTGACGCGCGGCTCGCCGATTACGCCGAACACGCGGCCTTCGATGTGCTCCGCCACCAGCGCGCGCACCGTCGCGTCGGACAGATTGCGCGCCTTGGCGACCGCCTCGACCTGGGCGAAGGCGTTCTCCGGCGAGATGTGCGGATCGAGGCCGGACGCCGACGTCGTCACCGCGTCGGCGGGGATCGGCCCGCTCCAGCCGGCGGCGCGCTTGGCGGCGACGTCGGCCTTCACCCGGTCGATGAGCTTCTGCGAGGTCGGGCCGAGGTTCGAGCCGGCGGAGTTGGCCGCGTTGTAGGGCGCGTCGACGGTCGCCGTCGGGTCGTCGGGATGCGCCGGGTCCTGCGCCTGGGTCGCCGACGGTCGGCCATGGAAATAGCGCTCGCTGGCGAAATTCTGGCCGATCAGCGCCGAGCCGACCGGCTTGTCGCCGACCGTCAGCACGCTGCCGTTGGCCTGGAAGGGCGCCGCGAGCTGCGCCGCGCCGGTGATCGCCAGCGGATAGGCGAGGCCGGTCAGCAGGCTGAACAGCGCCAGGAGGACGAGCGCGGGGCGGATTTGGTTCAGCATGGCGGCTCTTCCTCAGGCGAGATGCAGCAGGGTGACGACGACGTCGATCGCCTTGATGCCGATGAACGGGGCGACGATGCCGCCGAGCCCGTAGATCGTCAGATTGCGGCGCAGCAGCGCCGCCGCCCCGATCGGCCGGTAGGCGACGCCCTTCAGCGCCAGCGGGATCAGCGCGATGATGATCAGCGCGTTGAAGATCACCGCGGAGAGAATCGCCGACTTGTCGGAGTGGAGCGCCATGACGTTGAGCGCGCCGAGCTCGTGGCCGTACTTGGCGATGAACAGCGCGGGGATGATGGCGAAATATTTCGCGACGTCGTTGGCGATCGAGAAGGTGGTCAGCGAGCCGCGCGTCATCAACAGCTGCTTGCCGATGCCCACGATCTCGATCAGCTTGGTCGGGTCGGAGTCGAGGTCGACCATGTTGCCGGCCTCGCGCGCGGCCTGCGTGCCGGTCTGCATGGCGACGCCGACGTCGGCCTGGGCGAGCGCCGGCGCGTCGTTGGTGCCGTCGCCGCACATCGCGATCAGCCGGCCGCCCTGCTGCTCCTTGCGGATGTAGGCGAGCTTGTCCTCCGGGGTCGCCTGGGCGAGGAAGTCGTCGACGCCCGCCTCCGAGGCGATCGCCGCGGCGGTCAGCGGATTGTCGCCGGTGACCATCACCGTCTTGATCCCCATCGCGCGCAGCTCGGCGAAGCGCGGGCGGATGTCGGGCTTGACGATGTCCTTCAAGTGGATGACGCCGAGCAGGCGCTTGTCGTCGGAGACGGCGAGCGGCGTGCCGCCGCCGCGCGAGATGCGGTCGACGATCTGGTTGAACTGGGTCGGCGCGGTGGCGCGCGACAGGCCGGACACCGCGAGGATCGAATCGACCGCGCCCTTGCGCAGCGCCCGGTCGGGCAGGTCGATGCCGGAGAGCCGCGAGTGGGCGCTGAACGGCACGACGTTCGCGCGGCCGAGGGTCGCGGGCGGCTCGACGCCGTAGCGGCTGCGCGCCAGCGCGACGATCGAGCGGCCCTCCGGCGTCTCGTCGCCGAGGCTGGCGAGCAGCGCCACCTCCGCCAGCTCGCGCTGGGAGACGCCCAGCGCCGGGATGAACTCGTCGGCCATGCGGTTGCCGAAGGTGATGGTGCCGGTCTTGTCGAGCAGCAAAGTGTCGACGTCGCCCGCCGCCTCGACCGCGCGCCCGGAGGTGGCGATGACGTTGAAGCGGATCAGGCGATCCATGCCGGCGATGCCGATCGCCGACAATAGTCCGCCGATGGTGGTCGGGATGAGGCAAACCAGCAGCGCCACCAGCACCGTCACCGACAGCCGCGTCCCCGAATAGAGCGCCAGCGGCCACAGCGTCATGCAGACGATGAGGAAGATCAGCGTCAGCCCGGAGAGCAGGATCGACAGCGCGAGCTCGTTGGGGGTCTTCTGCCGCTCGGCGCCCTCGACCAGGGCGATCATGCGGTCGATGAAGGTCGCGCCCGCCGCGGCGGTGATGCGCACCTTGATCGCGTCGGACAGCACGGTGGTGCCGCCGGTGACCGCCGAACGGTCGCCGCCTGCTTCGCGGATCACCGGCGCCGATTCGCCGGTGACCGCCGATTCGTTGACCGAGGCGAGGCCCTCGACGATCTCGCCGTCGCCAGGGATGATGTCGCCCGCCTCGACCAGCACCACGTCGTCGACCTTGAGGTCGACGGCGTTGACCACTTCGCGCCCGCCGGCGAGGTTGCGCGGATCGGCGTAGCGCTTGGCGCGCGTGTCGGAGCGGCTCTTGCGCAGGAACTCGGCCTGCGCCTTGCCGCGACCTTCCGCGACCGCCTCGGCGAAGTTGGCGAACAGCACAGTGAACCACAGCCAGAAGGCGATCTGGCCGGAGAACAACGGCGAGCCTTCACGAGTGACGAGGTCGCGGACGAAGAAGCCGGCGACCACCAGCGAAACCGCCTCGGTGACGAAGATCACCGGATTGCGCGCTAGCGCGCGCGGGTCGAGCTTGCGCAGCGAATCGACCGCCGCCGCGCCGAGGATCTTCGGATCGAACAGGCCCCGAGGCTTGGGCTTGCTGGCCATCGACGACTCCCGTGGAGGATCGGGCCGGCGCTCAGAAGGTCTTGCCGCCGAGCATGAGGAAATGCTCGACCACCGGACCCAGCGCGAGCGCGGGGAAATATTGCAGTAGGTAGAGGATGACGATCACGCCGATCAGCAGGCCGACGAACAGCGGGCCGGTGGTCGGAAACGTGCCGGCCGAAGCCGGCGCCTTCTTCTTGGCCGCCAGCGAACCGGCGAGCGCCAGCGCCGGGATGACGTAGGCGAAGCGGCCGAGGAGCATGGCGAGGCCGAGCGTCGTGTTGAACCACAACGTGTCGCCGTTCAGGCCGGCGAACGCCGAGCCGTTGTTGGCGTTGGCCGAGGCGAAGGCGTAGATGATCTCGGACAGGCCGTGCGGCCCAACGTTGCCGCGGCTGTCGAGCGCCGTCTGCAACAGCACCGACGCCGCGGAGAAGCCGAGCACGATCGCCGGATAGATCAGCACCGCGAACATCGCGTATTTCATCTCGCGCGCTTCGATCTTCTTGCCGAGGTATTCCGGGGTGCGGCCGACCATCAGACCGGCGATGAACACCGCGATCACCGCCACGACGAGGAAGCCGTAGAGGCCGGCGCCGACGCCGCCCGGCCAGATGCAGCCCGCCAGCAGGTTGAACATCGGCGCGAGGCCGCCGAGCGGGGTGAGCGAATCGTGCATCGCGTTGACCGCGCCGGTGCTCGTCGCGGTGGTCGCGGTCGCGAACAGCGAGGAGAGCGCGGTCCCGAAGCGGACCTCCTTGCCCTCGAAATTGCCGAGCGAAGGGTCGAGGCCGAGCGCCGTCAGCATTGGATTGCCGTAGCTCTCCGCCCAATAGACCGCGCCGGCGCCGACGACGAGCAGAATGCCCATGGCGACGAGAATCGCGCGGCCCTGGCGGGAGTCGCCGACCGCCTTGCCGAAGGCGATCACCGAGGCGGAGGGGATGAGCAGCAGCGCCCAGTTCTCGACAATGTCGCTCCAGGCGTTGGGGTTCTCGAACGGGTGGGCCGAATTGGCGCTGAAGAAGCCGCCGCCGTTGGTGCCGAGCTCCTTGATCGCCTCCTGGCTCGCCACCGGCCCGAGCGAGATCGTCTGCTTGACGCCTTCGAGCGTCGTCACGTCGATCGAGCCGGCGAGCGTCTGCGGCGCGCCGAGCGCGACCAGCGCGAGCGCCACGACGACCGAGATCGGCAGCAGCAGGTAGAGCGAGACGCGCGTCACGTCGACCCAGAAATTGCCGACCGTCGGCGCGCTCGATCGCGCGAAGGCGCGCACCAGCGCGAACGCCATCGCCAGGCCGGTGGCGGCGGAAAGGAAATTGTGGACGGTGAGCCCGAGCATCTGGGTGAGATGGCTCATCGTCGTCTCGCCTGAATAGTTCTGCCAGTTGGTGTTGGTGATGAAGCTGGCCGAGGTGTTGAAGGCGAGGTCGGGCGCCACGGCGGCGAAACCCTGGGGATCGAGCGGCAGCAGGTTCTGCAGGCGCTGCAGCGCATAGAGCGTGACGAAGCCGGCGATGGAGAAGACGATCATCGCCATCGTGTAGGCGAGCCAGCTCTGCTCGCGCTTCTCATTGACGCCGGCGAGACGGTAGAAGGCGGTCTCGACCGGGCGCAGGACGGGGGAAAGGAAAGTGCGCTCGCCGGCGTAGAGGCGCGCGACATGGGCGCCGACCGGACCGGCGGCGAGGAGCGTCAGCGCGAGGACGAGCGCGATTTGCGACCAGCCGACTGGCGTCATGGCTCAACCTTCGATTGCGAGACCTCTGCGGCGGCGAATCAGAATCGGTCCGGGCGGATCAGCGTATAGAGGAGATAGACGCCGAGGCAGACCCCGACGATCAGTCCGATGATGGGCTCGATCATCGCGCCGCTCCTCACAAGCGCTCGCAGGCGAGCGCGTAGACGACCATCAGCGCGAAGAACGCGACGCCAATGGCGAGAAAGACGATGTCGGCCATATCCCGCCGCTCCCCCGATTCGACGTCGCGTTTTGCCGCGCCGAGGCGTAAGCGATCAATGCGGGAAAACCGCGCACGGCATAAGGGAAAGATAAAGATAAAGATCGGCCGGCGGGGCGTCGTCGCGGCCGGGCCGCCGACGCCAATTCGCAAGCGATGTCAGTCGTGGAGCGGCGGCGGCGGCCGTGCGGCGGTCGCCCGGCCGGCCCTCCGGGCGCCGGGCCCCGCTTGCCCGCGGCGGCCGCCGATGCGCTATAGTGTCGCTTCGGTCACTGCAAAGCTACGCCCGTGCCTAACGAACGCAACCCCGAGCGCCGGCCCGACCCCGACGCGTTGCTCGCGTTGGCGGGAAAGGAAAAACGCGGCCGGCTGCTGGTCTTTCTCGGCGCGGCGCCGGGCGTCGGCAAGACCTACGCGATGCTGCAGCGGGCGCGCCTCCTGCGCGACGAGGGCGTCGACGTCGTCATCGGGCTGGTCGAGACCCACGGCCGCGCCGACACCGAGGCGCTGACGCGCGGCCTCGAAATGCTGCCGCGACGCATCGTGCGCTGGCGCGACCGTGACATTGAGGAGTTCGACCTCGACGCGGCGCTGAAGCGCCGGCCGAAGCTGGTCATCGTCGACGAGCTCGCCCACACCAACGCGCCGGAAAGCCGCCATCCCAAGCGCTGGCAGGACGTCGAGGAGCTGCTCGACGCGCATATCGACGTGTGGACCGCCCTCAACATCCAGCACCTCGAGAGCCTCGCCGACGTCGTCTCGCGCATCACCGGCGTCACCGTGCGCGAGACGGTGCCCGACATCGTGCTGCGCGACGCCGACGACATCGTGCTGGTCGACCTCACTTCGGAAGAGCTGATCCAGCGGCTGAAGGACGGCAAGGTCTATCTCCCCGAGACCGCGCGGCTGGCGCAGCAGAAGTTCTTCACGTTGCGCAATCTCACCGCGCTGCGCGAGATCGCGCTGCGCCGCGCGGCGGCGCGGGTCGACGACCAGATGGTCGAGCAGCTGCGCCAGAACGCGATCGAGGGGCCCTGGGAGACCGCCGAGCGTCTGTTGGTCTGCGTCGGCTCGGACTCGCTGTCGAAGGACGTGGTGCGCGCCGCCAGCCGTCTCGCCACCGGCCTCAACGCGAGCTGGATCGCGGTGACCGTCGACGCGCCGGGGTACGCCGACGCGCCGGGCAAGGACGCCCAGCGGGTCGACGAGGCGCTGCATCTCGCTGAAAGCCTCGGCGCCGAGTCGTCGCGGCTGGTCGGCCACGACGTCCCCGCCGAGATCCTGCGCTACGCCCAGCGCGAGAACATCACCCAGATCGTCGTCGGCCGATCGAAGGCGGGCTTCTTCAGCCGGCTGTTCGGCCGCTCGCTGTCGGAGGCGCTGGTGCGCCGCGCCGCGCTGATCGGCGTCCACGTCGTCACCGGCGACCAGAAGCGCGAATCGACGCGGCGCTGGCGGCTGGCCGCCGCGCTCAGCCCCGGAACGCCGGTCGGCGTCGTCGCCGCCGTCGCCTCGGTCGCCGTCGCGACCGGCCTCGGCAAGCTGCTCGAACTGTGGCGGCGCCTGCCCAACCTGTCGATGATCTTCCTCATCGCCGTGCTGTTGTGCGCGGCGCGCTTCGGCGTGCGCTCGGCGATCCTGGCGACGCTTCTCTCGTTCCTCGCCTACGACGTCTTCTTCATCGAGCCGATGTACGAGTTCGGCGTGCTCGAACCGCAGGAAATCTTCGCGCTCGCGGTCTTCCTCATCTCGTCGGTGCTGGTCGGCTGGCTGGCCGGGCGGGCGCGCGACCACGAGCGGCAGGCGCGCGAGAACGCGCAGACGACGCGCTCGCTGTTCGACCTGTCGCGCAAGCTATCCGGCGCCGTCGCGCTCGACGACATCCTGCAGGCGACGACGGTCTACGCGCAGAAGACGCTCTCGGCGCGCTGCGTCACCTTGCTTCTGCCCGAGGAGGGCGACCTGACGCTCAGCTCCGCCTGGCCGCCGATCGTCGACGCGCTCGACGCCGGCGAGACCGGCGCGGCGCGCTGGGCGTTCGAGAAGAGCGAAGCCGCGGGGTGGAAGACCGACACCCTGCCCACCGTGCGCTTCCAGTTCCGCCCGCTGGTGACCGCGCGCGGCGTGGTCGGCGTCTGCGGCTTCGAGCCGGCCGACCCGACCGCCCCGCTTTCGCCGACGCTCGAGCACGCCCTGAACCTCATCCTCGAGCAGGCGGCGATCGCCATCGACCGCGCCAATCTGGTCAAGGCTTCGGTGCGCGCCTCGGCGCTGGAGGAGAACGACAAGCTGCGCGCCGCCCTGCTCGCCTCGCTGTCGCACGATCTGCGCACGCCGCTGGCGACCATCACCGGCGCGGTGACGACGCTGCGCAAGTTCGGCGAGTCGATGCCCGCCGAGCAGCGCGACGACCTTTTGGCGTCGATCGACGAGGAGAGCGGGCGGCTGTCGCGCTTCATCGCCAACCTGCTCGACATGTCGCGCATCGAGGCGGGGGCGCTCAAACCGAAGAGCGATCTGGTCGACGTCGCCGAAGTGGTGCGGGCGGCGATTGATCGCGCCAGCAAGGCGTTCCCCGGGCAGGCCTTCGCCGCCAGCCTGGCGCGCGACCTGCCGTTCATCCGCGGCGACGCCGGCCTGATCGAGCAGGTGCTGTTCAACCTGCTCGACAACGCGCAGAAATACGGGGCCGGCGGCCGCGTCAGCGTCCACGCTCGGCCTAACGGCGCGACGGTGATGCTGTCGGTCACCGACGAGGGGCCGGGCGTCAAGCCCGCCGACCTCGAGCGCATTTTCGAGAAGTTCTACCGCGGCGGCCGCTCCGACGGGCGCAAGGCCGGCACCGGCCTCGGCCTCTCCATCAGCCGCGGGCTGATCGAAGCGATGGGCGGCAAGATCTGGGCGGAGAGCCCGGCGGCGCGGCGGCGCGGCGCCCGCATCGTCATGTCCCTCCCCGCCGCGGAGGCGCCGTCCCTGGCGAAGACCGCGTCATGAGCGGCGCGCGCATCCTCATCGTCGACGACGAGCCGCAGATCCTGCGCTTCCTCAAGCCCGCGCTGGAGGCGTCGGGCTACACCGTGCTGCACGCCGCCGCCGGCCACGAGGCGCTGCGGCTGATCGCCAACGCCGCGCCCGACTTGATCTTGCTCGATCTCGGATTGCCCGACATCGACGGCAAGGAGGTGATCGCCGAGGCGCGGCAGTTCTCCTCCGCGCCGATCGTGGTGCTGTCGGCGCGCGAGCGCGAGGCGGAGAAGATCGCCGCGCTCGACCTCGGCGCCGACGACTATGTCGAGAAGCCCTTCGCCATCGGCGAATTGCTCGCCCGCCTGCGCGCCGCGTTGCGCCACGCCAAGGCCGGCGAGACGCCGAAGCGGCGCATCGACGCCGACGGCCTCGTCATCGACATGGACCGGCGGCTGGTGACGCGCGAGGGCCAGCCGATCAAGCTGACGCCGCGCGAATACGACCTCCTCTGCGCGCTCGCCGGCAACGCCGGCCGGGTGATGACCCATAGCCAGATTCTCACCGCGGTGTGGGGCCCCGCCCACAAGGACGACACCCAGTACCTGCGCGTCTTCGTCGGCCAATTGCGCAACAAGATCGAACGCGACCCGTCGGCGCCGACCATCATCCGCACCGAGTCGGGCATCGGCTACCGCTTCGCCGAGAGCGCGTAGAGCTTCCTGTGATCCTGGGGCATCGGCGCGCCCCGTCGTCCGGCCCTCTCCGCGAGCCGCGAAGGCAATCGGCGGGAAGCCGCGTCGATCTTATGAAAGGCGAATCTTTGGCGGCGGGTCGGCCCGCCGACGCCGCCTGCAGGCGCCGTCGCCGGCCGCGCTTCGTCCTCGGGCGCCGATACGCGCGCCGAGCGCGTCCATCAAGCGCGCCTCGCGGCGCGCGCCTTCTCCCGCAGGCCCGTTCGAAGAGGGCGTCCTGCGGACGCGCTATGCGGGAACGGGTTGGGGCGAGAGCGCGCTACGCTGCGCCGACCCCGACGCCGATCGGGCACGACACGCCCGTCCCCCCGTGCCCGCAATAGCCGCCGGGGTTCTTGGCGAGATATTGCTGGTGGTGGTCCTCGGCGAAATAGAACGGGCGGGCCTCGGCGATCTCGGTGGCGATCGGCCCGAAGCCCCTGGCCTTCAGCGCCTCGGCGTAGGCCGCGGCGGAGCGAAGCGCCGCCGCGCGCTGCTCGGGCGTCGTCCAGTAGATCGCCGAGCGGTACTGCGTCCCAACGTCGGCGCCCTGGCGCATGCCCTGGGTCGGGTCGTGGCCCTCCCAGAAGAGCGTCAGCAGATCCTCGTAGCTAATCTTCGCCGGGTCGTAAGCGACGCGCACGGCTTCGGCGTGGCCGGTGCGGCCCGAGCACACTTCTTCGTAGGTCGGGTTGGGGGTGTGGCCGCCGCTGTAGCCGACCGCGGTGACGAACACGCCCTCGCCGGCCCGCCAGAACGCGCGCTCGGCGCCCCAGAAGCAGCCCATGGCGAAAATGGCGGTCTCGACGCCCTCGGGATAGGGGCCGGCGAGCGGGCGGCCGCTGACGAAATGCCTGAGGCCGGCGACGATCGGCGCCGCGCGGCCGGGCAGCGCCTCGGCGGGCGAAACGAGGCGCGTCTTATCGGCGAGGAAACGGAACATGCTTGGCTCCTTTCGCAGTTCGCCGCTTGTTCGCGCGGGGGCGGCGGATTGTTACCCGGCCGCCCGCGGCCCGGGGCTCAACGCCTCCAGGCGCCGCGGTCGCGCGGCGCGCGCGGCCGGGCGATGGCGAACAGCAGGAACCCGACGACCGCGAGCTCGACGAAGGCCGGCGCCGACAGGACGTCGAGGAGCGCGGGATCCCACGCCCGCGGGCCGAAATGCTTCTCGACGAAGGGCTGCAGCAGCGGGAACTTCGAGGGAAAGGCGTGGGCCAGCGCCCAGCCCATCGAGTAGAACTCGAGCTTCTGGTCGGCGAGCGAGCGCGCCCCGTCGATCACCGCGGCGGCGAAGGCGCCGGCGAGCATGAGCAGCGCGACGAAGCGAAGCACGAACCGGATCACGCCGCCATCCCGCCCCAGGCCGAAAGCGCGCCCCTCTTAGCCAAAGCGCCGCGCGCTGTCCACGAGAGGAAAGCCGTCGCTCGCCCGCGCGCGCCTTGCGCCCCCCCCGCGCGAGGCGCTATACGCGGCGTTCGCGCCGCGCCCGCGGCGCGGAGGGGTGGCCGAGCGGTCGAAGGCGCACGCCTGGAAAGTGTGTATACGGGAAACCGTATCGCGGGTTCGAATCCCGCCCCCTCCGCCAGACCAGAACAGAACCCCGAACGCCGGGCGAGCGGAACGGCCGATTTCTAGGCCCGGGCATCCTTCCTTTTCCCGGCGACAGAGATCAAGCCGCGGTGCCGAGTGGCTTCGCCCGTTCGATCCGCTCGCGCTCGCGGGGACTATTCATCGCCTCCCACAGATCGCCGCGCCGCTGCACATTCAGCCAAAAATCGGGGCTGTTGCCGAACACGCGCGCGAGGATG
>Ga0326728_10010301_pt1 | contig 21960 bp, 14 predicted proteins | sample MB3enrmetagenome_FD_207602 | JGI IMG/M metagenome (GOLD analysis project Ga0326728, IMG submission 207602) | Lab enriched peat soil microbial communities from McLean, Ithaca, NY, United States - MB31MN | ecosystem: Environmental > Terrestrial > Soil > Wetlands > Peat | place: USA: New York... | reverse complement strand
ATGGTGTAATCGAATCCCGCGTCAAAGTCAGTGGGGTCCTCCTCGATTTCGTCCGTATCCACCGGATGGGTGAGGTTCGATTCGAGAGAGCCGAAGCCCGCCACCTCGACCGCCACCTTGATTCTCTCGTCGAGCGCGCCCAAGACGATGGTTTGCCAGCCGCCTCCGGAGAGCCCCGTGACGCCGAGCCGGGCGCGGTCCACCTGGGGGAGCGAGGCAAGATAATCCACCCCGCGACGCATCGCCAAATAGAAGAGGCCCAATTCGTTGGCGCCCACCAGATCCAGGTGCGCGCCGAAGTCGTGCGCATTCTCCGGCTGGTGGAGCTCGCCGCAATTCATCCACTCCAGGCTCAGCGCCACCATGCCGCGCTTGGCGAAATTGATGCAGCGCTTCTGCTTGTACTCGGCAGCGTTCCCCAGCGGGTCGTGTCCATTGACGTTCACGATGGCAGGCGCCTTTCCCGTCAGATGGTCCGGCTCGTACAGGATCGCGGTGGATTGGAACCCGGGCGCGATCTCGTAGCGAAGCTTGCGCCAGCGATAGCCCTGCCCGGTTTCGACCGCTCCCAGGTCCTCGAACTTCGGCGCCGCATCAACCCATTCGCGAGGCCAGCCGTGAAAGGCGACATCATTCAGGATATGCTCTCGCCAGCGTCTTTCCTCAGCCGTCCACTGTTCGGGCGAGGCCGGAGAAGGCAGCTTGGGAATTCGCGTCTCCAGGTATTGACTCAACTGGAAGGCCACAACAGGCACAGGCTGGATTTCCTGCTCCAGAATAGGTTTCAGATCGTTCGGCCGGGTTTGAGCTTCGAGGGCTAGAGAACCGGCCAGCACCGCCGCCACCACGAGGAGTTTCAAGCGCATATTTCCTCCCGCACGCTGGATATAACTTGGCAAGCGGGCAAGCATCACGGAGGCGAACTCCGATGTCAAGAATTTTCTCGAGCTGGTAGTGGTGCAGTTTGATGTAAGGCGCCTTTACACCGCCATTTGGCGAGGTAAACTCGCCGCTACAAGATCAAACTGCACCGCTACCGATCAGGCGCCCGGTGGCAGTCGGCAGGTGTCAAGGGCAGTGTCGAGTGGTGAGTGACCGGTGACGAGCCGAAGAGCAGGTTTCGGGTGTCGGGTGCCGGGGCGGTTGGCGCAGGGCGCACACATAAAAAGCCGTGTAGGCGCCACCCGCGGTTCTGATAAGATTTTCACTCACGATTTCGCAACTGATTACACAGGAGGGGATCATGCGAATTACAAGGCTTGGACGAATGATGGGCCTGCCGGTGCTGATGGTAGGGGCGCTCTGGCTGGTCCTGCCGGGGCTGCTTGACTCTCGCCTTCTCGGCTCCCGGCTCTCGACTTCTCGCGTTTGGGCGCAGCAGAATGGGCCGGCCGTCGTGACGGATACTTGCACAGTGGATGCGGACGGCACGGCGCGCGTTACGCGAGTGGTTCCTGTGCCGGGAACGATCAGCTCCGAGGCGCAAAAGTTCATTTCACGGCCGGGGCCTTCGGGCCCGGAGCCCACGCTGGCCCAGCGACGCGCCCTGACTGATGCATTCCGGAAGGGGCGGGCGGAAGAAGCGCGCAAGCTTTATCCGGTGAACATCCAGGAGAAGACGCTGGGCGGCGTGCGCTGTGATGTGATTACCCCGCTCGAGGCGGAAAAGCCTGTCCCCCACCCCTTGCTCCCCTCCCCAACTGGGGAGGGAAATCGCGTCCTGATCAATGTTCATGGCGGGGGCTTCAACTCGGACTCAGGCTCGCTTGTGGAAGGCATCCCCATTGCCTACCTCACAAAAACCACCGTGGTTTCGGTCTACTACCGTCTGGCTCCGGAGCATCCGTTTCCGGCTGCAGTGGACGACACTGAGGCAGTTTACAAAGAGCTTTTGAAAAGTCACAAGCCCGCCCGAATAGGCCTGTTCGGGACCTCCGCCGGCGCTATTTTGACGGCCGAGGTTGCCTCGCGCTTGCGGCGCGATGGTTTGCCGCTGCCCGCCGCGCTGGGCATTTTCTCCGGGACGGGCGACTTGAGCCAGCCGGCGGATTCCGAGGCACTGTTTACGATTTGGGGATGGCCCGGGCATCTTGATCCGGCAACGCGGCGACCCCACCTCTCTGCGTATGTGGGAGGGACCGATCCCAAAGACCCGGTGCTCTCCCCCCTCTATGCCGACCTGCACGGATTCCCGCCCGCCCTGTTTGTGACCAGTACTCGTGACCTGCTGCTGAGCGGAACGACCATTCTGCATCGCGCTTTCCTCAGAGCTGGAGTCGATGCGCAGCTTGTGGTATTCGAAGCGCTGCCGCACGCCTTCTGGTATGACTACCACTTGCCTGAGACGAAAGAGGCGCTGGGTTTGATGGCCAAGTTTTTCAATGAAAAGCTGGGCAAGTAGGCAGATGGGCAGTGGGCAGGAGGGCAGATGTGAGGAGCCATCGTGCGGCGGAGCCGCAATTGCACCGTCAAAAGTCGCACAACGACTCGACGTACGCCGCCGAGCCGTCGCGAAGCCAGCCGTCGAGTTGGGCCGGTTCTTTGAGCTGCTGCCCGCGGGTTCGAGGCACGGCCACAAACCGGCATTTCAGTTCGGGCAAAGCGGTCATATCTCCCCAGAGCTTTTCGAACTGCGCCACTGGGAATATGTCTTCCTGGCCTTTTCCCCAGCGCTTCTTGACGTCCTTGAGGGTGATGTAAGTCGGCATGCGGGCGGCCAGATTGCGAATTGATGTCGCGAGGAGTTCCGACTTAGCCAGTTGGCTGCGAGTCAGTCCGAACACGGCAAGGAGTTGGTCGATATCGATCCAATAGGTGGCGCTGTTGTACCATGACAAGCGCGATTCAATTTCTTCATTGGGCAGAGCGAGACCCTCGATCAGGCGAAGGCGGCCGTCCACGTGAGCGAGGCCGCCGCCTCGATCCTCGAGGTGCCGGGAGATCACCTCGGTGGTAAGCGCGGCGCCCTGCTCGATGTGGTAACCGAGCAACCCCGGGTCCACATCAGCTCCCGTGGAATCGATGTTGTGAACCATCAGGTACTTGAGGCGAGGCCGTTCTTCGAACAGTCGAAGCAGAGTTCCATTGCGGATGAGGTTCGGCACTTCGTACCAATGGCCGACCGGATGCAGGCACTGCATGGGCACATTATCGGTGTAGCTCGTGGCTTCGCCCATCTCCTGCGCCCAGGCGATCAGCGAGGCGTGCAGGCTCTCGCGGACCTTCTGGGCCTGCTCATCGAGTAACTGCTGGGGCATCTCTTCCCAGGTGAATCGAAGGTCACGCACCATCGGCACCAGCCGCAGGCCGATGGCTCGACCGGGCGAGAGAAGCAACAAGCTGGAAAAGCCGTAATTGCGTTCCGTGCGAAGATGAGACGCGATTGCATCGTGCGTCAGGTAACTCGTCGTGATGATGTGGGGCAACGCCGCGCCGTAGAGGCGATTCGTGCGGCGGCTCTTGGCAAGGTGCACCTCAATGAAGCTGCGGTGCGCCGAGCCTAATTTGCAGAAAGGATGGAGGGCTTTGACAACGCCCGCGCCCTTCGTCCAGCGGCTGCCCGCGCCCCCCGCAAATGAAACCACCGCCACCATCCCGGCCGCCAGCGCCTCCCTGCCGATTTCGCGATAGCGCGGCGGCACCCCGCGGGTAGCGTCGAGGAGGTCATCCGGGCTGACATCTCGAATCCTACTGCTCGCCGGAAGGCGGTTCTGGGCGAGGCCAACCCTGCCACTGCGCAAGTCAGCCTGAATCTGCTCGTGTTCCATGCGGTCGAACCCATGCGCCTCGAGCAGAGCTTCGAGGCTTTGGGCGCGCTCGGCCTTCTGCGAGCTATGCGGAATCAGGTGTTCGAAGACGTGCTGCACCATGCCCTGGAATTCCGGAACTTCATCACACGCCGCCGTAAAGCGCTCGAGTTCAGCGCGCCGCGCCGGCGAAAGCAGGCGGGCCTCGAGGCGAATGAGCGAGGGCACGACGAGTTGATAGTAGGCCGCCGGCATCAGGGCGGAGTTGCCGCTCAAAAGCTGAGCCTCAGTTCCGCGTTCGTTGATGGCAAAATCGTACACCACGGGCTCCATGGCAAAGGGCACGGAGGACTCCATCTGTCGCCGCGTCTCGCTCATGATAGCCTGCAAACGCTCCTGGGCGGCCGGCTTACGGCTGGGATTAAACAGAAAGCCCATGCCGCCGCCCGACATCCCGCCGAGCATCCAGAAGCCCCAGAAGTCGTTGCCCATTTCCGCTCGTGCGCGGCGAATGAGCGAGTCGGTGTAGAGGTTGCCTGCCCAGGGAATAATAGTCTGGATAGGACCTGAGAAGTTACGCTCCGTAGAAGCGCCGATAGCCCTAACGTCGCCGTGCTTCAAACGCTCCATCAGGCCGTCCAGGATGTGGATGGCTTCCCCGCGCGCCTGCCATTCGCTTTCCGAGCGAAGCAGGTACTTCTCCGTCACCATCTCCAGAATGGGACCAACGTCCTGCGCCATGCCGCCGTGGACGAGCACCAGGCTTTGTTGGAGTTTGTCGCGCGTTTCCGGCGACACGTCATTGCGGTCGAAGATGTGATGATTGGGCAGCAGACGCCCGCGGCTGATGCCGAATTCCGGATCGCCTTCTCCCGCCAACACACCGTGAATGAGCTTGATTCCAGGCCACACTCCGCCTGAATCCTGCCAGCCCCCTCCCGAGCCGCCCAACCATTCGCCCAGGATGGCGCGCGCGGCCACCAGGCGGCGGTCGTGCTCTTCCAGGCCGCCCGAGAGCGCGTGAATCTGGTTCGTGGCGCGCATGCATACGGAAATGAGTGAGGCCAAAAGGCTGGTGGAGACGGCCAGGCGCGATCCCCTTGGAATGTCATTCACCTTGCTTACGATTTCGATGCCATGGCCGGGCCTGCCGGTCAGGCGCATCAGAACGTCTGCGAGCGGCTGAGTGGCGCCCTCCATCCCCGGGGGCACGATGCCGGAAGCAATGACCGCGGCCTTGAGCAGGCCCAGGTAGTCGCGCGCGAAATCGAAAACTTCAGCAATCGAGGAGATTTCGGCGCTGCTCTTGAGATCGGCGCTGACCAGGCGGAGCACCGGTTGGTCAATGACGCGAAACCAGGCTTCTACCGGCGGCCTGGGGACGCCTGATCCTCGCACGCTGAGGTCGATGGAGATGTTGAGCACGCGCGCGCCTTCGGGGAAATCCATCCCCAGGAAGAAGATGTCGCTCCAACCACTGTGGCTAAGGTCCATGCGGACCGGCATGCTCTCGCGCAGGATGGGGAAGAGTTGACTCGAGGGCTCGCGCGCCAGCATCTCGGAGCGAATGCGAAGCGGCGCGTCCTCGGGGTGCGCGGCGCGGAACATCCACTGATTGCCGCGCACAGAACGGACGCTGCGACGCACCTGGTCAGCAAGCGTTTGGAAGCCCAGAGCGCGGTAGCCCGCGGCGAGCGCGCTGGAGAGGGGGGCGCTGGGGCCGTCCGCCGCCTGCGCTGACAGGAAGATATCAATCGCCTCCTCAAAGCGGCGCTTGAGAAGATGAGTATAGCCCGCGAAGGGGATCAACGAGCGAACTCGAGACTCGTCACGGACAAGAATGTGAAAGCGGTGGATCGCATAGAGGAAAAACAGGGCGCGCACACGCTCGTAAAGGTTGTCGCTCGAGCGCCGGAAACGGTCGAGCGCCTCGCATTCCGCCAGCAGTTCTTCGAGCGGCGCAGCGCGGCAAAGCGAATCCAGCGAGCAATTCCGGATTTCAGGATCACTCGCGGTTATGACGCCGATCAGTCGGCTCATGCGTCGGCTCACCCCGCGCTCCCCTCGCTGGGTAGCGCAGACTCCCGGCCCGCCGCCCGAGGGCCTTGGGGTCCGGGGCTGGTGGCCATCTCGCGCTCCGCAAGCAGTTCCAGCAGGCGGGAGAGCACCTCATCGCGCTCCCGGCCGGTCAGCGCCAAGGCCAATTGCGCAATGAGCAAGCCGTAGCGGGCGCCGAGGTCATACCGCTTGCCGGCATCTTCGAGCGCCAGATACTGCTCCCGCCGGGCGAGTTCGGCGAGAGCGGCCGAAAGCGTGACCGGGCCATTCGGCGCCGCATCCAGCATGCGACCGAGCAAATCCATCACGGTGGGGGTAAGCACGTGGATGCCGAAAAAACAGAGGTAGTAGCCGGCCCGGATGCCGGACACCATCAACCGCTGCTCGGCCTCCGTGGGCGTAGGCTTTTCGATCACCGTCTCGACGCGATAGACGCCCTGGCGGCCCGGCACGCGCCGCCCGGCCACTGCACCATACCGGGGCAGCAGACTTTCGCGCGTCGGCTGCACGCCCGAGGCGGAACACGATTCGGACTCGGCAAGCTCCACCAGGCGCTGGACGCCAAGCGTCGCAGCGCTGAGGTAAAGGTGATCGCCAACCAAGTGTAGGAACGGCTCGTCGGCAACGAACTCGCGCGCGCTATAGATGGCGTGGCCGTATCCCGCCGGGCGCTCTTGCGGAACGAACCGCACCGCGCCTGCGAGATTCCCGGCAGCTTGGGCGTACCGGGTTTCATCGCCCGGCCATACCACCACACAAACTTCCCCCACGTTCGCAGTGAGCGCCTGTTCGATGAGGATGCTGAGAACAGATTTCTCAGCTCCATCCTGGATTAGAGTTTGCAGCGGCAAGGCGCGCTGATTCGCTCCCGCCGCTGTGATGACCGCTTTCCTGACCCGCAATTTGGATTCTCCTGTTGACTCGCTCCACTCCTGCCCGCAAGAGGCCCTGAAGGCATGGGGCGCGCCGTCAGTTTCCTGGCCGCTCAGGCGTCGCTTACAACCTGCTCCAAGGCCCGGATGTCCACAATCCGTGACGTTATGATGGTCTGAAACACCGGGTGCCGGAATTCCAGGCGCATGCCTCGTCCGATAAACCGTAGCTTCAGCATCGAGCCACCCCACGTTGATCCTTCGATCCTCACCGGGACGGGATCAGGACAGTATTTCGGGTGGCCGGAGATCAGCTCCCGACCGCGCCCACGGATGACGATGGTGTACCCATGGTGCTGCGTCTCAACTTCCAACACCGCGCCCTCGCAGAGTTCGTCCAGGTATACGCCACCTTCGATCTCCGACTGCACGAGGTTGCGGTTCACCTCATCACTGAAGTTGGGATGAGGCATAAACGAATTGGGAACGGGGACCGCCTCCGTGGTATCCATTCTCGTTGTCTCTGCCTGCCTTCTTGCCTTCCCCTGACTCCGAACTTCGAATCCCTGACAACTGAAACCCGTTGCCTCCGCACGCGCTACAACGATATCTTAAATTCCGGTCACTCGCTAGAGAATTTGCCACCAAGACCGGGTGGACTCAGGGAGTGCTGATTTGTGAGAATGAAACGAACTCTCTTCTCAGAAGGTGATCTCACTGAACCCGTTTTGCCGGCGTGTTTGCTCCGTTTTGGTGCAATGTAAGGCCAGTTGCCCGGCCAGCACTGTCGGTTTCAAAGGTGATTTGGGCATCGACGACTTTGTAGAAGAACTCCCGATCGCCCTCTGGGAAGATCTGGGCCTTCGGCTGGCCTGTAGCTTGCGCGAAGAGCTTATCGCCTTCGAGGGTGATAGACAGAATAAAATTCGGCGCCAGTTGGTATTGCCCGACATATCCATCGAATAGCTTCGGGTCGACAGCGATTTCGTTGTGCTGTTTGGGCTGCGGCATCTCACCTTCAAACCGCTTGGCGTGCATGTCGCGGCCTCCCTGATGCAGAATCAGTTCGCTAACGCGGCCCTGAGCGTCCGTGACGAACGTGATCTGAGCATCGACGATCTTTGCGAAGAACTCCCGCTCGTTCTCCGCAAAAATAGGGACCTTGGGCTGGCCAGTGGCTTGCGTGACAAGCCTGTCGCCTTCGCGCGTAACCGTCAGAATGAATTTCGGAGCGAGCTCGTAATTGCCGACGTAACCATCGAGCACTTTGGGGGCGACCGTCGCCTCCTTCCGCTCCGAGAGCAAAACGACTTTCTCGCCGTGGACCAAGGCCGCCAGTTTCGACGCGATGTCCTCCGGAGTAGGCCCATTCAGATTGCTGAGCACGATGACAGTCAGCTCATCCTCGGGATAGTAGGCGAGCAGGGTGTTGAACCCTTCAATCCCGCCGCCGTGTTCGATCACCTTGCGCCCGTTCACCGTGTGCACCATCAAGCCGCACGCGTAATCTTCCTTGAACGGCGTGGTCATTTTCTGGAGCGATGCAGAGGACAACAGCTTTCCACCGAAAAGGCCCTGCTCCCAGCGCAGAAGATCATCCGTCGTCGAATAGAGGCCGCCAGCGGAGAGAGGCACCGTCATATTGATGTAGCCGGCATTTTCGGGCCCGTTCGGACCCGGAGAATATCCCGCTGCGCGATGCGGGATGATCGCAGAATTTGAATCGTAGCCCGAGTCCTTCATGCCGAGCGGTGTGAAGATGTTCTCCTGTACGAACCTTTCGTAGCTCTCGCCGCTGATCTTCTCAATCAGATATCCCAGCAGGACGTAACCGGAATTGCTGTAGCTCCATTTTTCGCCAGGCTGAAAATCGAGGGGCTTGTCGCGAAAGCGTTTCACCAGTTGCTCCGGGGTTGTAGCGAAGGGCTCGAGCGATGCGTAGTCAGGAAAGCTCGTAAAGCTGGGGATTCCCGATGTATGCGTTAGCAGATTGAGAACGGTGACCTTGTCCCACGCAGCCGGGGAGTCCGGCAGATATTTCTTTACCGGGTCGCTCAGATTCAGTTTCCCGCCCTCCTGCAGAAGTAATATCGACGCCGCGGTGAACTGCTTGGTGATCGACCCCAACCGGAATTTCGACGAGGGCGAATTAGGAATATTCCACTCCAGGTTGGCGAAGCCGTAGCCCTTGTCGAGGAGGACTTCCTTTCCATGGGCCACAAGCACGGACCCCATAAAATGCTGGTCGGAGACGAAGGACCGGATCACCTCCTCCATTCGCGAGACATCAGGGCCGGACGGCAAGGCTGCAGCATCCCCGGTCGAATAAGCCTTAATTCGCGGCGACGGCTTCAGTTGATTATCGGAGCTTGGGCTGCGGCCGGGATTTGCACGTGCCGGAGCAAACGCGAACGAGACGAACATGGGAATGGCGAGAATCCCTACGAGCAGATAGGCAAGCTTGCGTTTAGCTTCTGGCATTGAGCACCTCGTCGTTAGCGTTGGAGTGTACACCACAAACACGCCGGCAACAATCCAAGCTGGAGTGCAGACAAACCAGAACGGAACCTGGCGCTCGGAGGCGCGACACAGGATTGGGGATTGTGATCATTGAGATGAGCAAAAGGCTCAGGCTCGCCAATGCTCGGCGTAGGTAAAATGTTTCGCGTGAGGCGACTGCAACCATTCCTTCAGCGTCTGGGCCTTGCGGTCCTTTCCTGAAATCAGCGAGGGCATGACCGGCCACGCGATTCCTATGTCCGGATCATCCCATCGAATGCCTGATTCCGCTTTCGAGTTGTAGACGCCGGTGCAGAGGTACTGCACTTCGACATCTTCCGAGAGGGCGAGGAAGCCGCGCGCGAAGCTGGCTGGCGCCCACACTTGCCGCCGGTTCTCCGGCGATACCTCGGTTCCGAACCATTTCCCCAGAGTGGGCGATCCGAGGCGCAGATCGACCGCCACCACGAACGCTTTTCCTCGCGTCACCCGCATCAGCTTGCCCATCGGCGGCTCCCACTGGAAGTGGAGGCCACGAAGAACGCCTTTTTTCGAATAGGAGTGGTTTTCCTGCACGAACGCGGCTGGCAGACCCAACTCGCCAAAGCGGTCGGCGCGAAAAGTTTCGAGGAAATAGCCGCGCTCGTCCTGAAACAAGTCCGGGACCAGCACCACTACCCCGTCCAGATCGCGCGCTTCAATCTTCCAAGGCATGGGAGCGAATGACCTAATATGCCTTCGTATACATTTCCACCCTCTGACTTACAGGAGAGTACCTTGACATACCGCAAACGTCAACGGTCTCCGTCCCTATCAATAACGGTTCATGACTTAAATCAGCGCGCCCAGGTTTACTGAAGTAGAACGAGAGCCTGAACTTCGAACTCGCAAGAGCCGCGGGCCGATCCGCTAATGCGCCGCTACAACGCACCTGCCCATCGTCTGCCAGCAAGCCGCCTTTCCAGACACGCATGTTTTCGCCGAAGCGCTGCCAAGGTCAGGAAAACTAAGGTCCCTTCCGTGGTTTCCGTCGCCGCCTTGTGCACAAGCGTTGGCAACTTAGCATTCTGGGTAGGAGCTGTCAAGTTTTTTGCTGAAGCATTATAACCTGGGTAGTTAAATATGTATATATTATACCTGGAAGGGATATAGTAAAAGTAAAATAAAGGAAAAATCACTTGACAGAACAAGAGAAAAGGTGTTCTATCTAGTCTTGAAGCTAGGCTCGGGCATCGCTTGAGTTTGCGATGCGGGACCGCCCGTTCAGCAGTGGCCGGTTGCCTCGCAAAGCTCAATTGACGGAGCAGAAGAGCTTGGCGCTGTTGGCTATATAGTTAACAGAGGGACTCAACTTGACATGCTGACCACAGTGCTCCTCTTGTTGATTCTCGTCAGCCTCTGGGCAGGCTTTTATCAGTTATTTAAGCAGCAGGGACGTATCCTGCTCCGCTTGGATCGGCTCGAGCAGCTTGGGCTGGGTAACCAATCCAAGTCAGATGTGCGCCACGAGCGGGCTGAAGCGGGCGGATTGCCGCTCCAGAGCGATTTCCCAGCCTTCACTTTTCCCGATCTTGCAGGCAGGGCCGTGGCCCTCGAGGAATTTCGCGGCCGGCGCCTGCTGCTGGTGCACTGGAATTTCGAGTGTGGCTTTTGCGATTCGATCGCGCCTCAGTTGGCCCGTTGGGAAGGCGCTTTCGCAAAGCAAAACGTTCAGTTGCTGCTCCTGGCACATGGTGAGGCCAGGGAGAACCAGGAAGGGGCGGCCGAGCACGGCCTCAAGTGCCCCATCCTGCTCATCAAGGGGCGCGAGGATGCCGGTCCTTTCCAGCAGGAGGGAACACCTGTAGCCTATCTATTGGACGAGCAGGGGCGGGTGGCCGCGCCGGTGGCGCGCGGAGCAGAGCGCGTCCTGGCCCTTGCCCTGGACTTGGCTGGCCCGCAGCCCGAAGCCGCCGAGGCCGGCCCAAGCGCGCCTCAGCGCAGTGGCTTGCCCAGCGGGCCTCCGCCCGCCGGGACGCACCAGCCGCACCGGTTGAGCCTGCCCCGATTTCTTGTCAAGCACGACATCGGGCTGGGGGACGTCATCAAACGTGTGACCTCCGCGATGGGAATCAAGACCTGCGTGGGATGCGAACGGCGCGCTGCGGTGCTTAACCGCTGGCTGGTTCTCTCCGGGATCGGGGGAAGCGGGCTCAAAGCCGGCACTCCGGCGCCCGTCTTTCAATTGCCCGACCTCCAGGGCCGCATGGTTTCACTCCAGGAGTACCGCGGCCGGCGCGTGCTCCTGTTTTTCAGCGATCCCCAATGCGGGCCGTGCGACGAACTCGCCCCCCAGTTGGTCCGCCTGCATCGCGAGCGCGCCCATGATGGCCTGGGTGTAATCGTCGTGGGGCGCGGCAGCGCCGAAGAGAATCGCCGCAAGGCGGAGCAGCACGGCATGGAGTTTCCGGTGCTGCTTCAGGACAGAAAATGGAAAGTGTCAAAGGAGTACGACATGCTCGTCACGCCGGCGGCTTTTCTAATCGCTGAGGACGGCGTGATTGCCAAGGAACCAGCGGTGGGCAGAGACGCGATAATGGCGCTGGTCCGCAACGGCCAGGGTTAGCCGGGAGGAGGAGAGCAATGAGCGCACTGATCGACGACATCTCGAGGGTCATCGCCAGCCCCGTTTCGCGACGAGAAGCATTCCGGCTGGTCAGCGGCGCCGTGGGCGGCGCGGTATTGGCTTCCTTGGGCTTAGCGAGGGCTGCCCGTGCCCTGGGAGCGCAGGCCACAACTAATTCCCCAAATTCCCCGTGTCCAAACCACGGAGTCCTGTGCGGTGGGAAGTGCTATCCCAAGGACTACAGGTGCTGCGGCACGCTGGTGTGCAACGGCGACCAGATTTGCTGCTCGAACACTCACTGCTGCGATGATGCGCAAACATGCTGCGGCACGACGTGCTGCAGCCCCGGCTCGAGGTGCTGCGGCAACACTACGTGCTGTCCTGACGATCGGGCCTGCTGCAACGGCACGTGCTGCACGCCTGGTTCGACCTGCTGCAACAACACGTGCTGCCCGCCTCATCAGGCCTGCTGCAACGGTAAATGTTGTACCAGCCCTGGCGCGATTTGCTGCGGCGGCACATGTTGCTCGGAAGGCAACCTTTGCTGTGGTGGCAAGTGCGTACAGAAGAGGCCGTCCCCAAGCACTGTTTGTATACCAGTATAAGGCATCCGAGCGGCATGAGGCTCGCCCGGCTTGCGGAAAGCAGAACACGGAGGGGCCGCGGGGTCACATGATTCGGTCGCAGTTGGGAGTCGCCCCCCGAACCGGAATCTCGCCGCGCGCGCGCATGAGAGCCGTGCTCTTTTTGCTTGCCGCCGCCGCCGTCAGCTTGTTGGCAGCCGCCGAAACTTCGCTGGTGGGGACCGTTGCCTCATTCAGTACGCCTGAGACAGGTCGCCGGCTCCTGGCGTGGGATGCAGACGACCCCCGGATCGAGGACCAGCTCGGGCAAGTTTATAAAGACACCGATCCCGCCGAAAGCCTCCGCCACCTGCGTCGCGCTACCCACCTCAGCCCGGCTAGCCGGCTTTACTGGTCAGACCTCGAGTCAGCCTGTGAATCCTCGGGTGATGCCAAGTGCGCCGATCAGGCCCGCGAACGCCTGTTGCATTTATGTCCCATGGCGCCTGCTTACCATTGGCTGGTGGCTGATTCCTGTCTGCGGACGAACCGGGTCGATATGGCCCTCGAACAATTCCGGCGTTTGTTGGAGCTTGATCCAACCTATGCGGCGCCGGTTTGGTCCAGCCTTCAAACTTTGCAGCAGCCGGAGACTGTCTTTCAAAAGGTGCTGGCTGGCAATCCGAACGCCGAACTCAAAGTGGGGTACGTGGATTTCCTGAGCGACCAGGGAGACAACGATGCCGCCTATCGCATTTGGCGCCGCGTGGTCGCGGATTCTCCTTCCTTTCCCTTCTCAACCACCACGCCTTACCTCGACCGCCTGATTGCTTCGAGCAGAATCGAGGAGGCGGTGAAAGTCTGGCAGGATCTAGAGCGCCTTGGAATCGTCGAGGCAGCGAATCAAAAGGACGACTTGATTTTCAATGGTGATTTCGAACAAGCACCCTTAAAGGCTGGGTTTGACTGGAGGACCGGCCCCGCAACCTATCTGGCCGTCGATTTCTCCGCTCCCGGAGCTTACCATGGCGCCCATTGCCTCCGGGTAGACTTTGCCGTGAGCCGTAACGACGAGTTTGAACCCCTCTATCAAATCGTGCCGGTCCTTTCTCGCCATGACTATACGCTGGAGGCCGTCGTCCGCTCGCAGGACATCACCTCCGACACCGGCCCCTGCTTGCGCGTCAGTGACGCACAGCCAGGAGGCTTTCCTGACGCGGTCAGCGAGACCACGGTGGGAACAACGGCTTGGCATCCCGTGCGGCTGTCGTTTTCCACCGGACCTAAAACCCAGGCGGTGCGGGTTTCGCTCTGGCGGCCCCGCAGCCGAGCTTTCCCTACCGAAATCTCCGGCACGGCCTGGTTGGACGCAGTTTCGCTCCGAGAGAAAGGGACTACAGAGGGACAGAGACACTGATGCAGCCACAAACCCACCCGGGCACCACCGCCCCGCCTCGCCGTCTGGCCTTGCGACCTTCGCCTTCTTCTACCCCTTTGCCACTACTCCTCGCTCGTATCCTGCTCATCGGTGCTCTGCTTGCCGCGCCGCTGGCCTTCGGCGCCGTTGTTCCCGTGGCTTGGATGGCCTTGGGCCTGATCGCCAGCTCAGCGCTTTTCTTATGGGCCCTGGGAACTGTTCAGCAGGGCGCGGTGAAATTGATGTGGTCGCCCCTCTACATTCCCCTGGCCATCTTCTTTTTCCTGGGAGTGGCTCAGTATGCGGCACGGCTCACGCTCGACAGGTCGGAAACCCGCCAGGCCCTGGTCCTGTTGGCCACGGACCTGGTGTTTTTGTTCCTCGCCACGCAACTTTTCGGCGGCGCCCGCGGCGCCGCTTTGCGTCCCTTCGGCTTGGTGGTTCTGATTTTTGCAGCTTGCATGGGACTGTTTGCAATTCTGCAGTCCGCTTCGGGGGTACAACGAATTTACGGCGTAATCGATACTCCTGGTGGCGCGCTCTTCGGTCCCTACGTCAATCGCGATCATTTCGCCGGGCTGATGGAAATGCTACTTCCCGTTGCAGTCCTCTACATTGCCGGGCGGCACGAGAGGTTTTCGCTCGAAGGTTCCGTATGGCGTATCTTCGCGCTTGCCCTCGCCCTGGCCTCGCTGCTCCTTTCCGGCTCGCGGGGCGGCCTGCTGGCGCTGTCAGCGGAAATCGCAATTGCCGCCGTTATCCTTCGCCGGGCGGCTCGCTCCGGTCAGAGACGGCGTCTGGGCGCTGCCGCCACCTTCGCGCTGGTGGCAGGCGTCTTGCTGTTTGCCTACGTCGACCCGGGCTGGGTCGCCAGAAAATTGGGTTCGGTAGCCTATGTAGATAAGACTTGGAAAGAGTGGGCAGGAGAGCGCGCGAGCATGGCCCGCGACAGCCTGCGCATGTGGCGCGACCATCCCCTGCTGGGCGTCGGCTTGGGAGACTTCGAGACCGCTTATCCACGCTATCAGAGTGTTTCCACCGATATGTGGATCGACCACGCCCACAACGATTATGTCGAGGCCGCTGCGGAAACCGGACTTGTCGGCGCCCTGCTCGTCCTCGCCGCGCTTGCGCTGTTTATTCGCCTGGTGTTCCGCGATTGGAAAAATCCCTTCCGATCTCAAGCCGGTTGGATTCGCCTGGGCGCCGCCATTGGATGCTGCGGAATGCTGGTACACAGCCTGGCGGATTTCAACCTGCACATCCCCGCCAACGCCGCGTGGTTTGCAGTCCTCGCAGGCATAGCGTGCTCTGGTTATCGGTCATCGATTGGCGACTGACGATTGGTTGCGGACGCCGGGCTGGGCTGTGTTAGAGTGGGCAGCATGACTGCGGCGACTCATGAGGTTGGCATCGAGATCGGTGGAATGGCGATTGTCGTTCGCACCAGCAGCGCCGAGTTTGCGCGGCTTCTCGCAGATCGATACGGGCCGTTTGTGATCGGCGTAGGATCGTCCACTGAAACGTCGACCGGCGGGCCCGCCGGCGGCGGCCCTTCGGGCCCGGAGCAACCCGTGAGGGGGGGGGCTCTTCCTGACAGATCTGATAGTGCGAGTTTCGATTTTCGAGATTCGAATTTCGGGCTTCCAGTTTCCAATTTCCTGCTCGAGGTCGAGTTGGTGCCGCCCGGTATCATGAGCGAGGCGGAAGACGCTCGGGTGCGCCTGGAGGGCGGGCGCTGGGTGATCGAGCGCGGTGATTTTCGCGCCGAGTGGGATCAGGCGCGCGGCAGAGGGTGGGTGCGGCAGAGCGCCAATCCCTTCTCTATCGACTCCGTCTTACGCATCGTGCACTCACTGACCCTGGCCCGTGAAGGCGGATTCCTGGTACACGCCGCCAGCGCTATACGCAATGGCCGGGCCTTCCTCTTCGCCGGAGTTTCAGGCGCAGGAAAGACCACCATCTCCCGCCTGGCTCCTCCGGATGTGGTGCTGCTCACGGATGAGATCTCTTACGTCCGGAGAGGCAGGAGGCAGGATTCAGGATTCAGGAGTCAGGAGTCAGGAGCCAGGAGTCAGAATGAAGACACGACAGCTTGCACCTCTTCCCTGAAACTTGACACCCGGCGCCTGACACCTGCCTTTGTGGCCTTTGGCACGCCGTTCGCTGGCGAACTGGCGCGCATCGGCGAGAACCGACGCGCTCCCATTGCTGCCCTCTATCTACTCGCCCAGGGCACGGAAAACCGGATCGAGACTGTGAGCCACGCGGAGGCGGTACGTGCGCTGCTCCAGAACATCCTATTCTTCGCCCAGGACGAGGAACTGGTGCGGCTGGTGTTCGAGTCCGCTTTTGATTTCGTGAGCCGCGTTCCGGTGGAGCGACTAGTCTTCGCGCCAGAGCCGGACGTGTGGGAGTTGATTAAATAATATATGAAGTGTAAAGGGTAAAGAACTTCAGGTGTATAATGTCCGAGGTGGGGTGGTCCGAACAAGTGCCAGGTGATAAGTCATAGGTGACGAGTCTCAGGTGTCAAGAACCGGTGCCTGGTGGTTATGAGTGGCTAGTGGCTGGCGACTAGTTTCCGTTGTCAATTGTCGATTTTCGATTTCGGAAATTCGATTTTCGATTCTCGAGTGTGGGGTTTCGACCAATGAGTCCGCTCTACATTGCCAGAAGTAGTGAGATCGCAGCCCGACAGCTTGGTGACGAGCTAATCGTGATGTCCGCCCGCGATTCGACCCTGTTTAGCCTGAACGATGTTGGGTCGGTAATTTGGCAGGCGGCTGATGGGCGCACCCCTCTTGAAGAGATCGTAAAGCAGAAGGTCTGCCCCGAGTTCGAGGTCGCGCCCGAGGAAGCGTTGAAAGACGCCGAGAGCTTTGTGCGGGAGCTGGCCGGGCATGGAATCCTGATTCTCTCCGACACACCAATGGCTGGTGGCCAGGAAAGCAGTGGCTAGTCGCCAGTGGCTGGGGGCTAGAGGTTGGTGGCTAGCCATTGACCACTAGCAACTTGCCACTGGAGGTTCTTATGGGCAGTCTGATTGAAGAAATGAACCAGCGTGCTCTCGCCCTGGGTGTGCCCTTGGGCGTGCAGTTGGACGTCACCTATCGCTGCAACGAACGCTGTGTCCACTGCTACCTCGATCACGACGATCACGGCGAGATGAACATCGGCGAGATGCGCGACGTGCTGCGGCAACTGGCTGACGCCGGCACGCTGTTCCTCACCTTGAGTGGCGGCGAAGTGCTGATGCGCATGGATTTCTTCGATATCCTGGAATACGCGCGCTCCCTGCTATTCTGTGTGAAGATTAAGACCAACGCCTTCATGATCCGCGAGAAGCAGGCGGACCGCATGCGAGAGCTGGGCGTGCAGTCGGTTCAGGTGAGCATCTATTCCCATCGCCCGGAGGTGCACGACGCCATCACCAAACTGCCCGGGTCGCTGAAGCGCTCGATTGCGGGCATCCGCTTTCTTCAGTCCCGCGGCTTAAAGGTGATTGTCGCAAACGTCCTCATGCGGCAGAATCTCAGCGACTACGCAGGCGTCAAGGCGCTGGCCCAGGAACTCGGGGCCCAATGGACCATCGATCCTACCATTACCCCAAAAATGGACCGGGACTACTCGGTGGTAGGACTGGGTATTGGCGGCGACGAGCTGAAGCAGGTTTTTCGCAATGCCGACTTGATGGGCAATGTCGAGGAGTTCTGTGCCCCTCCACGGCCCGTGGATGATGGCGCCCTGGAGGGACTGCCGTGCAGCGCCAGCCACACCTTCTGCTACATCTCTCCCTACGGAGATGTCTTCCCCTGCGTGCAATTCCCGCTGCCTACCGGCAACGTCCGAAGGCAGAAATTCTTGGAGATTTGGCGTCACTCGAAACAGATGAACGAGGTGCGCTCGATACGCGGCCGCGATCTGCCCGTATGTTCCACGTGCACGCACCTCGGTTCCTGCTCGCGCTGCCCCGGCTTGGCCTACATGGAAGGCAACATGTGCGGTCCTTCTTCTCTGGACTGCGAAAAGTCCTTCGCCCGGACGGGAATTCTTTCCGCCAACATGATCGCCAAAAAGAAGGAACAGGAAGCAAGAACCAAGAGGCAAGAAGCAAAGAACGAGCCCGAAGTGGGTCGGGGGCAGTTAGTGCAGATCCGGCAATTCTAGGTTATCGATTTTAGATTTTGGATTAGCCCACGGCAACCCATCCTACAGACTCTTCCACACAGAGACACCGAGGACAATCGCCTTCTACCCGGTTGCCGCCGCGCGCAGGTAGAGTACGGCGGGGCCTGGGAAAGGCACCATGAAGCCCGTCTTTCTGCCACCTTCGACGGTCCCGCCTCCTGTCACGGCGCCTTCCACCGGATGCACCCACTCAACCTCGAACGTCCGCGACGCACCTGTTAGGTCTACAGACACCTGATAGCCTTCCGGGAGATAAACCAGGTATTCATGGCCGGGGCTCGCGAGGCAGTATTTCGTGTCTGCCAAGTCATCGTGCGGCGTCATCTCTACCAGATTCATCTTGTTCGCGTAGGTGCGCGTGTTGCCGATGGCTTTTCGCACCGGCTCCCAAACCCAGGCATCGGCGCGATTCAGGTCACGCGTGGGGTAACCGGGACGAGCAGCCCAATTCACCTCCCCGCACGGGTGCCCGGGAATGGGCATCCAGGAATCCATCAACAGGGTGTTGTAACCACGGCAGAAACTCTTCCATGCCCAGCCGGGCGTTCCTCCGTGGCCCCAGAGGTGGTCAGTGTCGAGCACTGCCACCTTCTTTCCGTCCCAGTCAGGAGGATCGTTCATGAAGTAGGCGCCATCATCCGCACCGGGCGAGACCCAATCACATGGGCTTTCGAGCATCGACTTGAGCCCCTCTGAATTGTATCCTGTCAAGCCAACGGGATGGCGGTTTCCCTTTTTGTTTTCGTAATTGTGCACGAAATCAACCACCCACCAGTCCCAATCCTTGTTCCCGCCCTCGTTCATGACTTCGTAGAGGATGTTGTCCAGGTCGTTTACCGTGTCGATGACCCGGCGTAGGTACGCCGCCTGCATTTCCCGCACCTCGGAGCGGTAGAGGCTGACCGTGCCGGTGTTGCCCTCCTGGCCGTCGAAGCCATTGATATTGTTTTGGACATTGTAGGGATGCGCGGGCCAGGGGTCGCAGGGAACATTCTGCTTCTTCTCGCTGAAGCTTTGGAAGAGTTGAACGGCGCCATAGATTCCGTGCTCGCGAGCATAAAGCAGGCGCGAACGCAGGCGCTCAAAGTACTCCGGATTGAATTTGGTTAAATCAAACTTGGGCTGACCGTCGAGCGCCACGCCGGGTCCGGTGCGCAGGTAGGGGAGCGGCTCAAACAAGATCTTCTCATCGGTCCAGGGTGCGTAGGCCGCCGCCAGCCAGTGCCAGAAACGCATGAAGTTGTGATTGTGCTTTACCATCATGTCGGTGTAGGCGGGGTAGTCAAAGCGGGCCACCGGGGGGAGCCCAAGGTCCTGAAAGTTCGCCCAAGTATGCGAGCCGGTCAGGAAAATGGCTCGGCCGCTTCCGTCCGTGAAGTAGCGCGGATTGTCAGGGTTGGCTCGTAGGGGGCCCGTGGCGGGCCATCGCGACGAAATCCATCCGGGAACCTGGTCCTGCTCCAGAACTGATATGGTGCGGGCGTCCCGCCCGCTATCGAGGGAGCGTCCCGCTCGCCCGGGCGCGAGAGGCGACAAGCCCGTACCGCCGCAGGCCCACGTATGCGATGCGCGGAGGGTGGCGGCTGCCACTCCAGCCAGCGAACATGTCAGAAAACTCCGTCGTTGCATGCTAGGATCCCGATGAGATCGGGCAGTTCTGGGGTCACAGCGCCCCTACCAGCGCCAGCTTGCGAATGCGACGTCGCCGGCCGGCCTCGATTTTACTCAATAGTTCGTTTCGCCTCCGGACTTGACCACCGGAGGGTCCCCGATGGCGCAGACCTTGGAAAGCAGGTCTGCGCTACTTGGGCGCGGTCGAAGCCAAGCGGTTGAGTACTTCGCCCAGTTTCTTCACCTCTGCGCCGTAGCCAGCCCAATCGCCCTGACGTTCGAATTCGAGGGCGCGTTGGTAGTGCTGGTTGGCTTCGTGGATGAGCGCTTGAATGTCGATCCCAGGAGCGCCCGCAGTCTTGGCGGGCGCCGGGGCGGCCGGGCCCACGGAAGCAGGCGGCGCCTCGGTGGTGGTCACGGCGCCGCTGAAAATCTGGCTCAGCGCGGAGTCGAGCGTATCCTGCATCACCACGTGGTCCGAATAAGCCACGATGACGCGCTTCAATTGCGGCAAACCACCGCCGGCCTCAGCGGCAAGGTAAAGCGGTTCGACATAGAGGACCGAATTCAAGACCGGCACGACGAGCAACGTGCCGCGAATTACCGTCGAGCCGCCCTGCCCCCAGAGGGTAAGCGCCTGAGAGATTCCTGGGTCCTGGTCAATTCGCGACTCGATCTGTTGTGGACCGTAGACGAGTTTTTGCTTTGGAAACGTAAACACCAGAACCTTGCCATAGTCCGCGCCGTCACAGCGCGCCGCCATCCAGGAAATCATGTTGTCCTTGCGGGCGGGGGTGAAGGGCACCATGAGGATGAACTCTTCCCGCTCGCCCACCTCCGCCAGCTTCATGATAGTGTAATAGGGCGTCATCTGTGAAGCTGTGCCCCGCGCTGCGCTCTGCGCCACCCGCCACAGGTCCTCCTTGTTATAGAAGACGCGTGGATCCGTCATATGGAACAGAGCATACTTAGCGGCTTGGATGGAAAAGAACTCCTCCGGATAGCGGATATGGGCGCGCAGGTCCTCAGGCATGGCCGAAAGTGGGGCGAACACTCCCGGGAAAATGCGCGCATAGGCCTGGATGAGAGGGTCGGAGGGGTCGCTGATGTAGAAGCGCACTTGTCCGCTATAAGCATTGACGGTCGCCTTAACGGCATTGCGAATGTAGTTCCCCACTCCTTCCGCGGGCTCTGAATAAGGGTACATTTCGGAGGTCGTGTAGCCATCCAACATCCAGTAAAGCGATCCGTCGTTCGCAATGACCATGTAGGGGTCGCTGTCGTAACTAAGAAAGGGGGTGAGCCGCTGCGCGCGATCGAGAATGCGGCGGTAGATCATCAGCCGACTCTCGGGCTGGATATCGCCTGAAAACAGAATGTTCTTTTCGCCGAACGCCACGGCGAAGAGGAGCCGGCGCCAAAAATTCTGCACTGGGATCCCGCCCGCGCCCTGGTAACTGGTGTAGACGTTCTGGTCGCCCTGAGGATAGTCGAACTCCTGCGCCCGAGTTTTCACAAAGCAGTAATCGTTCTGGAGCTCGCCGTAGTAAATCTCCGGACGGGTGATTTTGATGGAGATGGTGGAGACAGGGGGGATGTTCTTGATAAAAAGCATCGGCAGGCCTTCGCTGGTGAATTCGTTCACGGGCCCGAGGCAGAGGCCGTAGCCGTGGGTGTACGCCAGGTGTTCGTTGATCCAACTGCGGCCCGGCAGGCTGGCGGCGGAAAGCTCGCGGGGGGATAGCGAGACTTGCCGGTAAATGCCGTTAATCCAATAGCGATCGTTATCCACGTGCTGAAAGTCGTAGTAGGTGCGGATCTCCTGGAGTTGTGCGAAGGTGGTGAGGAGCGGCTTGTGGTCCCACATGCGGACGTTGCGGAAGGTGGCCTCATTCTTGCGGATGTCATTCAAGGTCAAATCCTCGACGGCGGAGAACTCGCGCTCCTCGAAGCGGTCCAGCGCATACGCCTGGCGGGTGAATTTGATGGCGTTGGCGATGTAAGGGCGCTCCCTGTCTATTTCATTGGGGGCCACGATGAAGCGTTGCACGATCTCGGGATAGATTGACCCGCCCAACACGATTACAACCAGCAGCAGGCCCAGGAAATAGAGCGGCGGCCGTATCCGTCCCCACTTCGCCCCGGCCACGAAGGCCAGAGCGGTCAAGAGGCAAAGGAAGAGTTCCACTCGAAGAACGGGCAAGGTGGCTTGCACGTCAGTGTAACCCGGGCCGTAAATGATCCCGCGGGGAGAATAAAACAGGCCGTAGATGGCCAGTTGGGCTCGATAGGCGAAGACAAGAAAAAGCAGGCCGGCCAAAACCATGAGATGCGCGCGCGCCGGGCGCATCACTTTGGGCCCGCGCTGCGTGACCCACACGCCGCCCTCCACGAGGTA
>Ga0326728_10010300_pt1 | contig 21967 bp, 8 predicted proteins | sample MB3enrmetagenome_FD_207602 | JGI IMG/M metagenome (GOLD analysis project Ga0326728, IMG submission 207602) | Lab enriched peat soil microbial communities from McLean, Ithaca, NY, United States - MB31MN | ecosystem: Environmental > Terrestrial > Soil > Wetlands > Peat | place: USA: New York... | reverse complement strand
ACAAGCCCGGGCAATTGGGGCTTTGGCAACGTGGCGGTGGGCGCCACCTACACCAAGACCGTTACTGTGACCAACAACGGGAATACGACGGTAACCCTGGGCACCATCGGCGGATTGACCGCGGGTTATGCCTCGAGTTCTCCGACAGCTTGCGATGGCGCGTCGCTGGCGCCTGCCGCCAGCTGTGCCTTCGTCGTCACGCTGATTCCGACCGGGGCCGGCGCGAACAACACCACGGTTACGATACCGACGAGCCTCCCTTCGCCTTACAACTCGCTGCCGGTCAGCTTTACCTCCAATGCCTCGGCGCCGGTCAGCACAAGCCCGGGCAATTGGGGCTTTGGCAATGTGGCGGTGGGCCAAACTTACACAAAGACCGTTACCGTGACCAACAACGGGAATACGACGGTAACCCTGGGCACGATCGGCGGGCTGACCGGGGCCTATGGATCGAGCGCGACGCCGGTCTGCAACGGCGCGTCGCTGGCGCCTGCCGCCAGCTGTGCCTTCGTCGTCACGCTGGTCCCGTCCGCGTCCGGCGCGAACAACACCACGGTTACGATACCAACCAACCTGGCTCCGCCTTACAACTCGCTGTCGGTTAGCTTTACCTCCAATGCCTCGGCGCCGGTCAGCACAAGCCCGGGCAACTGGGGCTTTGGCAATGTGGCGGTGGGCGGCACCTACACACAGACCGTTACCGTGACCAACAACGGGAATACGACGGTAACCCTGGGCACGATCGGCGGGCTGACCGGAGCTTACGGATCGAGCGCGACGCCGGCCTGCAACGGCGCGTCGCTGGCGCCTGCCGCCAGCTGTTCCTTCGTCGTCACGCTGGTCCCGTCCGCGTTCGGCGCGAACAACACCACGGTTACGATACCAACCAACCTGGCTCCGCCTTACAACTCGCTGTCGGTCGGCTTTTCGTCCAATGCCTCAGCACCAATCAGCACAAACCCGGGGAGCTGGGGTTTTGGCAACGTAGCGGTGGGCCAAACCTACACACAGACCGTGACGGTGACCAACAACGGGAATACGACGGTAACCCTGGGCACGATCGGCGGGCTGACCGGAGCTTACGGATCGAGCGCGACGCCGGCCTGCAACGGCGCGTCGCTGGCGCCTGCCGCCAGCTGTGCCTTCGTCGTCACCCTGATTCCGTCCACGACCGGCGCAAACAACACCACGGTCACGATACCGACGAGCCTCCCATCGCCATATAACTCGCTGTCGGTTAACTTTGCGTCCAATGCGTCAGCTCAGGTCATGATTGCGCCCACGACGATCTCCTTCCCGTCGCAGCTTGAGGGCACACCGAGCGCACCGGTTTCGGTGAAGGTCTTCAACGAGGAGAACGTACCGCTCACCCTCAGTTCGGTGACCGTCGTAGGCAATAATCCGGGCGACTTCAGCTACGTCAACAACTGCCCGGCTCCGATTGCGGCGGCAGCGGCCGTTCCGAACACCAACTTCTGCACGATTCAAGTAGTCTTTACGCCAACCGCCTCCGGCACGCGCTCGGCTACGCTGCAGATCACCGACGGCGCTTCTAACAGCCCGCAGACGGTGGCGCTGAGCGGAACCGGGACTGCGAGCTACAACGTGAGCGGCAGCATTAATCTGAATACTTGCGGTCAGCAGGGGAACCAGCCGATCTTCACGGTTTCCATCAATACCACTCCAACGCAGACGACCACAACGGACGCGAGCGGCAACTTCACGTTCGCAAATATTCCCGTGGGGCAATACACGATCACTCCGTCGATCGCCGGTTCGAGCGCTGTCTTCCTGCCGGCCACACAATCGGTCGCTTTGGTAAATGCCGATGTGCAGACCCACTTTGGCGCGAGTGTCGGCTACTCAGTCAGCGGCTCGCTGAGCTACACAGGCTCCAAATCCGGGCTGATTTATGTCGGTTTGGCGGGGACAAACTGCACCTTAGGCGTCACTCCGGGAACCAGTATCTCCGCGCCTGGATCGTTCACCATTCGCGGTGTCCCGCCTGGCTCCTACAAGATGCAGGCATTCATGGACGACCTGGGTTATGGCAGTGCCAACGAGACCGATCCGTCGAGCAATTCGCTGGCCGAGGTGGATGTCTCTGTCACAAACCAGAACGTTACCGGGGTCGCAGCTGCGATCGCCGACCCGGCCCCAGTGACGGTCTCCAGCGCGCCTACATTTAAGGACGTGAGCGCCTTCAATCAGGCTGCGTTCCTGCAGTACAACCCGGTGACCGGTCCGGATGGAAATGAGACGGCCACCAGCTACCTGGTGCAGTGGAGCACCGATCCCACCTTCGCAACGGTGACCGGCAGCAAGACCTTCGCCGCCACCGGAACCAACGGCAGCCACCTCTGGATCATCGATGGCCTGACAAATGACCAGACCCTCTACTTCCGCGCCCATGGCTCGAACCCTGGCTCGACCGGGCTGTTCTCGTCGCCCTCCAGCGCGGTCACGATTGGCCCTTACGACGGCGGAAACACCGTAACCGGCACGGTTACCTTTCCGGGAACCGCGACCGGACCGCTCTACGTGGGCTTCTACGACACGAACACCGGCAATGTTTACGCAACCGAGATATCGAACCCGATCAGCCCGCAAAACTACTCGGTTCAGGTACCGAACGGCAGCAACTACTTCAACTTCGCCATCCTCGACCAGAGCGGCACCGGGCAGATTCTGCCCGGCATCGACATCTCCAACACAGATAGCAAGAATGGCAACTTTGTGGCCATCACGGGCCCGGCGAACAACATCGACGTGACACTTCCGGCGACCAGCAGCACGCTATCGCTCACCACCCAGCATTGGCATCGGGTCGATCGCAACGGGAGTTCGGACTCCTACCAGTTGAACTTCCAGGTTTACGCGGTGGACAAACTGCCGGTAGCGGCGGCCATGATCTCCGGCCCGAATATCGTGGTTCCCACCGACGTATATCTGTGCACATCGTGCGGCAGCGAACGCTTCAGTTTCAACGTGAACCTCTCTGGGATGCGGCCCTCCCCCGGAGATACCTATGGCGTTCTGGTTACCTATAGCGACGGAACCTCCGAGACACTTTCCGCGACCGTGACCACGGTTCTGGATGCTCTGGCCATTCCGATTTCGCCCTCGGGAGCGGGCGCCGGCACCACGCCGAACTTCAGCTGGACCGATCCCGCTAACGCCGGCAATTACACCTACAACTTCAGTCTGAGTGACGAGACCGGGGACTCAATCTGGCAGATCCCGGGCAACTACTCGAGCTCCAACGGATTCTCGAACAGCATCACGTCCATTACCTGGGGTACGGACCCGACTGGCCAGGGCAGCCTGCCAAATAAGGCGGCCCTGAGCTCTGGAACGTATTACCAGTGGAGCATCACCACCCAAGACTCCAATGGAAACGAAGCGCAAAGCGAGATGGAGTTCCAGACGAGCGGTGTTTCCTCTGTCTTGTCTCTGCAGGGAGGCGGCGCTCTGAGTCCGGGCTTAACCGGGATCGCCTACACCGGCGTGATCGATGCCTCGGGCGGAGTGGGTCCATACTCCTGGACGGTCAACGGCACGTCCATCGGAGCCAGCGGATCGATACTGCTGGGCGATAACCTCACGGCCACCGCCAGCAACTCTCCGGTGCTGACCATCAGCGGAACTCCCGGCGCAAGTTCCACGGTGAACTTTAACGTGGCGATCTCCGACTCGACTTCGCAATCGGCCGGTCCGCAAAGCTACTCGATCACCGTCAACTCTTACACGCCGCCGTCGCTGCCGGCCATCTCGCTGTCCTCGGGCATTACCGGGATCGGCTACATCAACAACGCGATTTCGGTCGCGGGCGGGGTGGGTCCATACTCCTGGACGGTCAACGGCACCTCCATCGGAGCCAGCGGATCGATACTTCTGGGCGACAATCTCACGGCCACCGCCAGCAACTCTCCGGTGCTGACCATCAGCGGAACTCCCGGCGCCAATTCCACGGTGAACTTTAACGTCTCGGTCACCGACTCCGCTTCGCAATCGGCCGGTCCGCAAAGCTACTCGATCACCGTGAATCCATACGTCGCGCCGTCGCTGCCGGTCATCTCGCTGCCCTCGGGAACTGCAGGGATCGCCTACTTCAACAACGCAATCTCGGTCCAGGGCGGAATCGGTCCATACTCCTGGACGGTCAACGGCACTTCCATCGGAGCCAGCGGATCAACATCGCTGGGCGATGGCCTCACCGCGACCGTGAACAACTCTCCGGTGCTGACCATAAGCGGAACTCCCGGAAGCAGTTCCACTGTGAACTTTACCTTGGCGGTCACCGACTCCACTGCGACCCTGGCCGGTCCGCAGAGCTACTCGATCAATGTCAGCGCCTACACGCCGCCGTCCCTGCCGTCCTTCACGTTGCCCACGGGCACCACGGGGGCCATCTACGGCACGAATTTCTGCGTCACCGGCGGGATCGGTCCATACTCCTGGACGATCAACAGCGTCTCCATCGGCACCAACGGATCGGCATCGCTGGGCGACAACCTCACCGCCAGCGTCAACAACGGACCATGTATCGGCGTCTCCGGGACACCTGGCACCGCCACCACCGTGCCCCTGAATCTCTCGGTCACCGACTCCACTTCGCACTCGGCGAGCCAGAGCTACTCCATCGCCGTGAATCAATACGTGGCCCCGTCGCTGCCGTCCTTCACGCTGCCCACGGGCACCACGGGGGCCGGCTACGGCGCGAATTTCTGCCTCACCGGCGGAATGAGCCCCTACTCATGGACGATCAACAGCACCTCCATCGGGACCAACGGATCGGCATCGCTTGGTGACAACCTCTCTGCCAGCGTCAATGGCGGAGGACCCTGTGTGAGCATCTCCGGGACACCTGGCACCGCCACCACCGTGCCCCTCAACGTCTCGGTCACCGATGCCGCTTCACAAACGGCAACTCAGACCTACTCAATCAGCGTCAACCAATACGTGGTCCCGACGCTGCCGTCTACAACGTTGGGCTCGGCCGTGGTTGGGCAAAGCTACTTCAACAACACCATCTCGGTCTCGGGCGGGTTGGGCCCATATTCCTGGACGATCAACGGCAACTCCATCGGGTCCAGCGGCTCGGCATCGCTGGACGATAACCTCACCGCCACCGTCAACAACGGACCGGTGCTCACCATTTCCGGAACGCCCAGCAGCACCACCACGGTGAACCTGAACGTGTCGGTCAGCGACTCCACCGCGCACTCGGCAGGTCCGCAGAGCTATCCGATCACCGTCAACGTGCCCAGCTACTCGGTCGCCGGAAGTGTAAACCTGACAAACACCTGCGGCAACCTGAACGGCAGCATGCCGCAGATCACCTTCACCATCAATACAAACCCGACGACGAGTGTCACCAGCAACTCGAACGGCGGATTCTTCCTCAATGGCATCCCCAACGGAACCTACACGGTCACACCTTCAATGCCGAGCGCTCAAGCGGCAATCTTCTCACCCGCCAGCCAGCAGGTGACCGTGAACAACGGAAACGTCACCGGAATCAACTTCCAGGCCGAACTGGCTTTCTCGGTTTCCGGCAGCATCAGCTACTCCGGGTCCCAGACGGGCCAGGTCTACGTCTTACTGGGCGGAAACAACTGTGGCAACAGTTCGCTGGGCACAAGCATATCCGGGAATCCGCTGGGCACGGGTGCCTTCACGATCCACGGCGTACCTCCGGGCACCTATACTCTGACTGCGTACATGGACACGCTCGGCTTCGGCTATCCCGACGATGCCTTCCCGGCCGGATCGACCTCCGGGATCTCCGTCTTGGGGCACAACCGCACCGGCCTGTCCGTCACCATGAGCGATCCAGGCAATCCGTCGTCACTGCCTGCCCCGTCGATCAATATGATCGTGCCCACGGACCAGGGCGTCGTCCTGGGATTCCAACCGGTTACATCGTCGAGTAACGGTGTCCAGTTTGAAGTGCCGAGTTCCTACTTCCTGCAGTGGTCGAGTACTTCGGTGGCAAGCTCTCCATGGCCGACCCCGTCGTCCTTCACCACCTCAACCTCGACCACCTTCGCCTTCCCGGCCGGAGAATCCAACGGGAGCAATGTAATCTTCCTGAGCAACTTTACGTCCGGGATGATCGGCGCCCTTAGCAACGGAACCCCTTACTACTTCCGGCTCTGCGCGGTCTACGGATCCATGAACCCGTCCTGCTTAACCTACGGAGGCAGCCGGACAACAGCGATTCCGGTGACGATCGGCGCAGCTACTCCGGTTTCGCCCCACACCGTCGCCGGCCACATCACCTATAGCGGCTCAGCCACGGGACCGATGATCGTGGGATTCTTCAACCTTAGTAACGGAAACTTCTACGGCGAGCGAATCTCGAGCCCGTCAAGCCCGCAGGCCTACTCCCTGCAGGTGCCGACCGGTTCCAGCTACTACTTCATCGCCATCGTCGACAACAACAACGACGGCGCTGTGGATCCTGGCGACTTCAGCGACTTCGGTTCCAACGGGCCGCCGACGGTTTCCATCTCGGGCGATATAAGCAATGAGGACGCTACGCTGCCCTCTGCCAACAGCACCGCGACAATCACAACAAACCACTCGAAGCAGACCGGAACGAATACCTCGGAGAGCTACAGCCTGCAATTCACGGTGGTTGGGGCCATCAAGGAGCCGGTATCGGTCGAGTTGACTTCCGGCCCGAACATCTACGTCCCTGTCGACTTCGGCAAGTGCACAAACTGCGGCAAGACGGAGTTCAACTACAGCGTCAGCCTGGGCGCAACGCGGCCCACGGCTGGTGACACCTATCAGTTGTTCGTCACCTATTCCGACGGGAGTACGGAGACGCTGAGCCCGCAAGTCAGCGCGGTGCTGGATGCTTTCGTCACCGCTATGACGCCCGCGACGGGCGGCTCAACCAGCACCACACCAACCTTTAACTGGAATTACCCGGCTAACCCCGGCAACTACAGCTACAACTTCTGGATCTCGGATAATGGCCCGACGTCGAACGGGACCATCTGGCAGATCCCGAGCCAGAACAGTAAGTCCAACGGGTTTACCTCCAGTCAGATTCCGGCATCGGCAAGCGGCGGTACCGGCGGCATCGTCTACGGAACCGACCCGACCAACCCCACCAACACACCCACACAGAGCAGTCTCAGCACGACTGACACTTACATGTGGCAGGTTCAAACCATCGACAGCAACGGCAACGTAGCCCAGGCTTCCACAACCTACCAGCCATAAGGCGAATACCTGTAGTCTCGCCCGCTAAATTGAGGGGCGGCCGGCCATCAGCGCCAGCCGCCCCTTTTCCTTCGCTGCCGAATGCTTCCGAGGACCATCCGCCTCCGCCGGCCGTCTGTACGGCTGAGACTGCAGCGGCGGTTCCTCCGAGCCTCGATACGCTGCCATCGCCGGGCGGTTCTGTTGTTTTCGTCGCGTTATACTTGAGCCAATCCATGGGCCGGCATCCCTGGCGCCCTTCCGTTAACTCCGGGCGCGATCCGATGCGTGGGCCGGTCAGGCATTGAGCGAGGAAACGTGACGCAGGTCGAAGAAAGCTTGGGTTCCAATGCCGCGTCCGCGCGGCCGCTTTGCGTGGACCTCGATGGCACGCTGGTCAAGTCCGACACCCTCGTCGATTCGCTCCTTGCTCTGGCTCGTCATCATCCCTTCCGGGTGTTCGGCCTCATCGGGCCGCTGCTGCGCGGCAAGGCGGCCTTCAAGGAGAGTGTCACCAGCCAGGTCACGCTCGATGTCGTGCATCTTCCCTATAACCGCAAGGTCATCGAGTTTCTGCGCCGGCAGCGCCAGGCCGGCCGCCGCATCTATCTCGCCACGGGAGCAAACGAAGCTCTGGCTCGTCGCGTGGCGGCGCACCTGGGCGTCTTCACCGATGTACTGGGCTCGGACGGAGCCACCAACCTGACCGGAAGCCGCAAGCTCGACCGGCTCCGCGCCAAGCTTGGCCCCGGCGAATTCGACTACATCGGCAACGACACGCCCGACCTTCCGCTGCTGGCTGAAGCGACGGAGAAGATGCTGGCCAATCCCAGCCTGCGGCTGCGCCTCAAGCTTCGCGCCCGGCACATCGCACCCACGGCACGCTTTGAAGAACGCAGCAGCACGCTTCGTTCGGCCTTGAAGGCCATGCGGCTGCACCAGTGGGCCAAGAATGCACTCATGTTTCTGCCCCTCCTGCTCTCGCACGAAATCGCATTCAAAAGCGTCTTCAGCGAGCTGCTCGCTTTCCTCTGCTTCAGCCTTACCGCCTCGGCCACCTACATTGTCAACGACCTGCTCGACATCGAGACCGACCGGCGGCACGCTCGAAAGCGCGCCCGTCCCTTCGCCGCCGGCGACCTCTCTGCGCTCTCCGGCTTCTTCCTGGTCGCGGCGTTTCTGTTGCTGGGCTTCGCCGGCGCCCGCGCTCTGCCGCTTGCGTTTCTGAAGTGGCTCGCTTTATATGTGGTCACTACGCTCGCCTATTCGTTCTACTTCAAGCGCGTGGCCCTGGTAGATGTGCTGGTCCTCTCCGGCCTTTACACGCTGCGCTTGGAGGCCGGCGCGGCGGCCACGCACACACCCATCTCCAACTGGCTGGCCGGGTTCTCCATCTTTCTCTTTCTCTCGCTGGCATTCGTAAAGCGCTTCGCCGAGCTTGAGAACCTGCGCGCCAGCGCCGCCGCGCCGCGCAACGGCCGCGGCTACCTGGTGGCCGATCTCGAGCAGCTGCGCGCCTTTGGAACCACCAGCGCCTACGCCGCTGTCGTCATCTTCGCCATCTACATCAATGGCAGCGACGTTACCGTTTTGTATCGTCATCCCAACGTGCTCTGGCTCATCGTGCCGCTGCAGATCCTCTGGCTCAGCCGGGTCTGGCTTCTGGCCTCGCGCGGAGAGCTCAACGAAGACCCCGTTGTCTACGCGATCACCAACCGCCTCAGCCTGTTGATCGGCGCCGGAGTTGTTCTCATCGCGCTGCTGGCCCTTTAAGCGCGAACGGCGCTGCTCAATGAGCACAACCGCGCACAGAGCCTCTCCCCGGAATGACACTTTCGTTTCTCTCGGGAAATGCTTTGTTGACGATATGTGAATTCAAGCGTAGAGTGATCTCGTTGAAGGAAGGGGGATCGTATTCAAAAGATGCAGCGAGTCTCTTCCAGTTGTACCGCCCGTGAGGCTGCCGTGGTCTAAGGCGTCGCGCCCCGACCCCAGGTGGCTAGTGTGTAGAGCATTCAACCGCTTCGGACGCTCGCCGCACCCTTCACGTATTCGTGCATCCCTCTCGACGCGATGTGCAGCATGGCATCTCCCCGATGGAGCGACGACCCTGTCGCCCAAGGTGGCCGGTCTAGCCGGTAACGCCATCCTCAATCGCAGCCTGGGAGCATGAGTGAAGATCGATCGCGGCAGCGCGATGCGCTAGTTCCAATTTTCTTGGTTCGCAACGCCGGCCTGGACACCATGTCCAGGCCGGCGTTGTTTCCGCTGCAGAAGTTTGCGTACCTTTGGATTTGCGATTTGTACATACAGCGATCGGCCACACATGCGCGATCCCCGGTCTCAGATTCGAGACCGGAGGCACCCATTCTTTCATGGAAGTTTGAAGCGGAGTACCCGCCGATTCCAGCGCGACCGCCAGCCCCTTAGCTGAACAGGTCCTTCATCTTGTCGAGCAATCCCGGGGAAGCGGGCTTGTTGTCTACCGTCAGCGTCTCTCCCAGCTTCTGCACCAGTTCCTTCTGCGCGCGGGTGAGCTTGCGGGGAATCTGCACAATCACCTTGACGATCATGTCGCCGGTGGCCTTCGAGTTCAGGATCGGCACCCCGCGCCCGCGGACGCGAATCTCTCGCCCGCTCTGCGTGCCCTCGGGGATCTTGAGGTTCACCGGGCCGTCGATGCCTTCGATCTCGAACTCGTCGCCCAGCACCGCCTGCGGAAAGCTGATGGGCATCACGCAGTAGAGGTCGTTGCCGTGGCGCTCCCAGAAGTCGTGGGGGCGGATCGAGAGCACGATGTAGAGATCGCCCTTGGGACCACCGGCGCGCCCCGCGTCGCCCTCGCCGCCGTAACGGATACGCGTGCCCTCTTCGACCCCCGGCGGCACCTTGACCTTGAGCCGGAAGTCGGCTGCCGCGCGGCCTTCGCCCCGGCATGAGGTGCAGGGATCGGAAATTACCTGCCCGGTGCCGTTGCATCCGCCGCACGTGCGGGCCACGGAGAAAAAGCCTTGCTGATAGCGGAGCTGGCCGCGTCCGCCGCACTGGCTGCAGGTCGCCGGTCCCCGGCCCGACGCGCTCCCGTGGCCCTTGCATGCCGGGCACGCCTCAAGCCGGCGCAGCTTGACCTCGGTCTCGGCGCCAAACATGGCCGCCTCGAAATCGACCGTCAGATCGAAGCGCAGATCGTCGCCGCGCTGCTGCCTGCCCGCGCGCTGCTGGCCAACGCCTCCGGCTCCGCCAAACATCTCTCCGAACAGATCGCCGAATATGTCGCCCAGGTCCACTGCGCCGCCAAAGGGACTGCCGCCGCCAAAGCCGCCCTGGCCGTTCACTCCGGCGTGGCCGTAGCGGTCGTAGGCTGCGCGCTTGTCCGGGTCGCTGAGAACCTGGTAAGCCTCGGAGGCCTGCTTGAACTTCTCCTCGGCAGCATGGTCGCCGGGGTTGCGGTCGGGATGGAACTTGAGGGCCTGCTTGCGATAGGCGCTCTTCAGCTCCTGCTCGCTGGAATCGCGGGCGACGCCGAGAACCTCGTAATAGTCTGCTTTGCTCACTCTGATATTCGAACCTGCGGTTCGAGCCTTCAGCTTTCAGCTCTCAGCTTTCAGCTAAAAACCCGCTTGTTGTGAGCCGCCGGGTTGGCTGACTTCCCCGTGGGCTGCCGGACTCTGTTATGGGCCATTTCGTTTCTTCGGCCACTCAAAAGACTGAGAGCTGAAAGCTGAGAGCTGACAGCTTTACTCGGTTACCTGCTTTGTATTGTGAACCACGCGGACCATCGCCGGCCGCAACAGGCGGTCGCGCACCTTGTAGCCGCGGCGGATCTCTTCTGCGATCGACTGGTCGGGCAGATCGTTGCGCTCCACCGAACCCAGCGCCTCGTGGAAACGGGGATCGAAGATCTCGCCGACCGTTGCGACGGGCGTTACGTTGAGCCTGGCCAGAACCTCTTCCATCTGCTTGACGATAAGCACCACGCCCGAGCGCAGTTGCTCTACCGAGCCGGTGGACTTGAGCGCCAGCTCGAAGTTATCCAGCACCGGAAGAAACTGCTCGGCTGCACTGCCCAGGGCGAAATCGCGAAACTCCGCCTTCTCCCGCTCGGCGCGCTTGCGGGCATTGTCAAACTCGGCCTGAAGCCGCGCCAGCCGGTCGAGGAGCTGGTCGCGCTCCGCCTTTAACTGCTCGACTTCATTGCGCGGGACCGGGGCCGTCTCGGCCGTGGGCTCGGCGATCGCGTCGCTATCGGGCGCGGGCAGCTCCTGGGCCGGATCGAGAATCGGCGTGGAGCCGTGCTTTGGTTCTTGCTCTTCCATCACTGTTGCGTGTGTCTTCTTTTCGGACATGTTTTTTCGCATTCACCTGAGTGTATCGGCCGGAGCCTGCGTTTGATTCAACGCGGGAGGCCCGGATTGGGCAGGCGTACAGACGCCTGTGGTTCACGTGCTCGGAGTCTCAAGAATTCGCTCGGAGAGCCGGGCGATGTAGCTGACCGCCTGGATCATCTCCTGATATTGGATGCGCGTGGGCGCGATAACAGCTACGGTGCCGAGATTTTCACCGCCCAGCCGCGCCGGCGCGCCGATCAGCACCAGGTCCTGCATGGCGGGCGAGGCCTGGTCGAGGCCCACGATGACGCGCACTTCCTGCTGGCGGCCGTCGACATAGGCGTTGAGCAGCTCCACCAGCCGCTGCTTGGCTTCAAGCGCCAGCATCATCTGGCGGAGCCGTTCGCGGTCCTGCTCGGCGGCGATGAGGTTGGCGATGCCGTCCACAAAGATGGCGTGCGTGGGTTCGGGCGCGGCCAGCGCGCCCTTGCTGCACAGCTCGTCCACCGAGGCAAGCATCTGGCGGTACACCTCGCGCTCTGCCTCCATGCGGCGCACGACCTCGGCGCGGATGCGCTCGATCTGCCAGCCGCGAAAGTTCTCGTTCAGGTAGCGGGCGGCGGTCTCAAGCTCCAGATGCGAGAGTTCGCGGCTGAGCGCTAGCGCGCGGTCCTGCACTGCGCCGGACTGCGTGACAAGCACGGCCAGCACCTTGCCCGAACCGAGACGCGAGAAATGAATGTGCTCGAGAATCTGGCCGATGGTGGAGCTGGCCAGAGCCACGCCCAGACCGTGCGAGAGCAGAGCCAGCACGTGGGAGGTGCGCTCCAGATACTCGTGCGTTGAGCCGACGCCGGTGAAGGAATCCTCGATCTGGTCGCGGCGCGCCTGGCTCAGTTCTGCCGGCGGCTCCGCGCCGGCTGCAACGCGCCCTGAGCGCGTGATCTGCTCGACGTAAAAACGGAAGGCTGCGGCGGTAGGCACGCGGCCGGCCGAGGTGTGCGGCTGCTCGAGGAATCCGGACTCGCCGAGCGTGGCCATCACATTGCGCACCGTGGCCGAGCTGAGGCCCTCGCGGTTGGCAAAGGCGCGCGCCACCGCCTGCGAGGCCACGGGCTCGCCGGTGGCGATGTAGAGCTCGATGATGGCGTTGAGCAGCATCCGCTCGCGCGGGCTCAGTCGTGCGTCAAGCATGGTTCCCTTAGCAGTCGGCGGCCGGTTTTGGCCCCTCTTTGACCCTTTGGAAAACTGAAGTCGGCATTGCAGCCATTTCTAACCTGTTGTTTTTCATGATTTTGCTCGGGAAACAGGAGAGAAGCTGCTCTTTCGATTGTAGGGACGGACGATTAGCAGTGTCAAGGCGTGTCTGCCAGGAGGGGTCGCGGGCGGTCTGCCTGGTGGCCGGGATCTCGGGCTCGCACCTCCAGAATTGATTGCCGCTGGCGCGTCCATTGGGCTCTCGATCTCGTCTGTATCGACAAAGCGTTCAGCCGAAGAAGATATCTCCTGCCGGAGATTTCGGTTTTGGGTTTGCGAGCGAGTTCTCGCGGGAACCCGCAAGAGTGCGGCCGCCGATCGGATATTGGCAATAGCAATCGACAGGAGGGACAGGACAGCCCGAACTGCCGATCCATACACATTCTGTCCCGTCACTTGGAAAGAGGGATCTTCGATGAGGAATTGCAAGCTCAGCTTGAGTGGGTTGTTGGCAGTTTTGGCGGTATTGCTTCTGGTTGTTGCGGGAGAATCGGCCCGGGCCCAGCGCGGCGGCGGCGGCGGTGGCGGAGGTCAGGCGAGCGGGATGCCGCCCCTCGCACCGGTGACGCAAGTTCCCCATGTCAACAGCGTGGACAAGGACATGAAGGACCTGGCGAAAACGGTCACGCTCACTCCCGAACAGGAGCCAAAGGTGCGGGAGATCGTTACGACGCGAAATCAGCAGATCACGGATCTGCTGAAGCAGTACAACGATGCCATGAAAGGCATCGATGCCGCCGACAAGAAGAAGTCTCAGAGCAAAGGCAATCAGGCCGGCGCAGCCGCCGGCAGCCAGACGAGTGGAACCGCCGCGACGGCCCAGACCTGGGACGACCTTGTGGCCAAGATGCCCGCGGACTCCGTCAAGAAGTTTGTCACGGACACGGCGCAGAACAATCTGAAGATCCTTCGCGGCAACGCTATGGACCAGATCAAGGCGCTGTTCACCGACGAACAAAAGGGCGCCTACGATGCCTGGATGGAGAAGCACGGCAAGGGCAAGCTGGAGGAAGAAGCCAAGGACTTCCAGTATCCCACGCCCCAGCCGGGCCCCGGCGGGCGGTGAGCCCGGCGATCTGGAACTGCGCTCGCCTTTTAGTATTACGAACGGCACCCATAGAAGGCGGGCCGCACGACTCTCTATTGCCAGATCTTCCCTTGGCTCCAATGACAGACAGTAGAGAGGTCTCTGATCCCATCCAGGGATGGCCGATTAGCACTGTCGAAGCGGGTCTGCTACGGGCCGCACCCGGATGAGCGTCAATTCGCAAAAGTATGACTTCCCTTGTGCCTTGAGACCTCTAATCGTGGTCTAATCCTGACATGACAGGCATCTGCCCCTTCTGATGCCATCGATCCGAAAGGAATGTTGCGTACAGAGCCGCGCGTGCCGTCTGCGCTCTCGGCCCGGCGGCTTCGTCAAGGGAAACAGGTTGATTCACCGGAAGGAGGATAGCGATGAAGGTGAAGCCCGCGCTTCTGATTCTTGGCATCCTGATTGCGACTTGCCTACCGCGCGCATGGGCAATCGACGGCCTCGTATTCAGCGGTTGTTCGTCCTGTAGTGCCGGATGTCCCTCGCAATGCCCGAGGTCGTCGAATCCCAATCGGCAGGGGAACAATGGCCCAGGCAACTCCGCAGGCACGGAGACCAAATCGTTCCCGTCGGATGCGGAACTCGAAAAGCTCTCAAATGCGATCCTCAACCGCGAATACGCCCTGTTCAAGAAGATCAAGTCGCACCCATGGACCGAAGCAACCGCGCAGGAGTGGCTGGCTTTCTATCAGCAGGACGGACAGTGGTCGGTGGCGTATTACAACTACGCGCTGACCGAGATGCGCCTCGGCAGTTTCGACAAGGCCGAGAACGCATTCGCGTGGCTCATGACCAATTGCCGCAACCACATCATCCCTTCGCCGCCCGACGACCTAAGCATCTGCACCGACGCGCGACACTACGCGATTGAGATTAAGGAGAACGCCGGCATCGATGCGTACAACCGGGGCGATTACGCCACTGCGGAAAGCCTCTTCACCCAGGAAGCGGCTCTGGTGATGCCGAAGGATCGCGGATACATCGATGGCTGGACCGAGGGCGGGTACATGTACCCCTATCCCTGGTACAACATGTCGCTTGCCGAAACCATGCTGCAAAAATGGGACGCGGCCTTTGCCAGCGCCAACGAGGCGGCCAGCCGCACCTACCAGCAGAACGATCCTTTCCGGCCCCAGGCAATGAACCGCTGGTACACCACCTGGGAGGATGTTCGATTCGCCAGAGCCGTAACAGCGATTCGAAGTCCGGAGACCATGGATCGAAATGCGGTTCTGAGCGACCTTGAGGATGCCATTCGCTTCGACCCGGTTACCGATCGTCCCTCCTACAACGCCCGCGCCATGCTGGCCAAGATGCTGCACACCACCGGCGACGACGCGCTCGCCGAGCGGGAGGCAGACATTGCCCGTTTACAGAATCCAGGCGAGGATGCAAACACCAGCATGGCCCAACTGGTGCTGGACACCATCCACTCCTACGACCTGATGACGGATTGTGAAAAAGTTCGCGAGATCGAGCGTTCCGACGGCCTCGAAGTTAAGTGCAACCTCGACGGCAGCGCCGTTGTGCAGCAAGAGGTCGACCATCTTATGATTCATAGCTCCGAGATCAGACACTGGCCGAACAAGTGCTCCACGCTGGTGAAGGATGCCTCGAATCCCGACGATGGTCGGCTGCTGAACTGTCAGTAAGAATCCCGGTAAGACTGGCCTGGTGAAGGCGCGCTGCCGCTGCTCCGGCTGTCAGTTTTTTTTCGAAACGCACGAGGGGGGCGTCCACATAGCGGACGCCCCCCTCGTGGCGATTGGCCTTGTGAGCCTGGGTTTACTTCGAGCCCTGATGCTCGCCGTGCTTCTCTTCGAGCGCTGCCTGGGCTGCCGCCAGGCGAGCCGTCAGCAGACGGAAGGGCGAGCAGGAGACGTAGTTCAGGCCCACCTTGTGGCAGAACTTCACGCTCTCGGGATCGCCGCCGTGCTCGCCGCAGATGCCCACCTTAAGGTTGGGACGCGTGGCGCGGCCCTTTTCGGTGGCCATCTTCACCAGTTGCCCCACGCCCGTCTGGTCGAGCGTGGCAAACGGGTCGAACTTGAAGATTCCGGCCTTCAGGTACGCGGGCAGGAAGTTGTTGATGTCGTCGCGCGAGATGCCGAACGTCGTCTGTGTCAGATCGTTGGTTCCGAAGCTGAAGAACTCGGCCTCTTCGGCGATCTGGTCGGCGGTGAGGGCGGCGCGGGGAATCTCGATCATGGTGCCGACCTTGTAGCCGACCTTGACCTGCTTCTCCGCAAAGACCTCTTCGGCCACGCGGCGCACGATGGCGGCCTGATTCTTCATCTCCTCGACGGAGCCGACCAGCGGGATCATGATCTCGGGATGGGGGTCGCCGCCCTTGGTCTTGACCTGCACGGCCGCCTCGATGATGGCGCGGGCCTGCATCTCGGTGATCTCTGGGAACGTGATGCCCAGACGGCATCCGCGCAACCCGAGCATCGGATTCTGCTCGTGCAGTTCTTCAACGCGCGCCAGAAGCGTGCGCAGTTCCTTGAGCTTGGGGCTCTTGGGCTTGGTTTCTTCCAGGCGCGCGATCTGAACCAGCAGATCCTCGCGCTTGGGCAGGAACTCATGCAGCGGCGGATCGATGGTACGGATCACGACCGGCAGCCCATCCATCGCCTTGAAGAGGCCGGCGAAGTCGGAGCGCTGCATGGGCAGCAGCTTCTTCAGTGCAGCCCGGCGGTCCTTTTCGGTGGTGGCCAGAATCATGGCGCGCATGTGCTCGATGCGGTCTTCCGCAAAGAACATGTGCTCGGTGCGGCACAGGCCGATGCCCTGAGCGCCAAACGCACGGGCGTTCTTGGCGTCGCGGGGGATGTCGGCGTTGGCCCAGACCTGGAGCCTGCGCTCCGGATCGACCCAACTCATGAACTTGACGAGAAGCGGATCGTCGGGCTGCGCGGGAATCGTCTTGAGCTGGCCGGCGATGACGCGGCCGGTGGTTCCGTCGAGGGAGAGGTAATCGCCCTGCTTGTAGGTCTTGCCCTTGACGCGGAGTTCCTTCTTGGCTTCGTCAACGACACAGTCGCCGGCGCCCGCCACGCAGCACTTGCCCATGCCGCGGGTAACAACCGCCGCGTGCGAGGTCATGCCGCCGCGCGAAGTGAGAATGCCGTCGGCAACCTCCATGCCGGCGATGTCCTCGGGCGTGGTTTCGCCGCGAACCAGGATGATGGACTTGTAGGCGCCCTTGTTCTTCATCTTGACCGCTTCTTCCGCGGTGAAGACGATCTGGCCGACAGCCGCGCCCGGCGAAGCGGGCAGGCCGGTGGCGAGCACTTCGATCTTCTCGCCCTTCTCGACGAGGCGGGGGACGAGGAAGTCGTAAAGCTGGTTGGGCTCTACGCGGAAGACTGCCTCTTCCTTGGTGATCAAGCCCTCGGCCACCATGTCGATGGCGATGCGGACAGCGGCCAGGCCGGTGCGCTTGCCGTTGCGGGTCTGGAGCATGTACAACTTGCCATCCTGAATGGTGAACTCAAAGTCCTGGATGTCGCGGTAGTGCGTCTCCATCCGCTTGGTGATTTCCTTGAGCTGCTTGTAGCACTCAGGCATCTGATCTTCGAGGTGGGAGATCGGGTTGGGCGTACGTACGCCGGAGACAACATCTTCGCCCTGCGCGTTCATCAGGTACTCGCCGAAGAACTTGTGCTCGCCGGTGGCCGGGTTGCGGGTAAAGCCCACGCCGGTGCCGGAGTTCTCACCCAGGTTGCCGAACACCATGGCCTGCACGTTGACCGCGGTGCCCAGCCAGTCGTCGATGCGGTTGATGCGGCGATAGGTCTTGGCGCGATCGTTCTGCCAGCTGCGGAACACGGCATTGCGGGCGGCGATGAGCTGTTCCATCGGGTCCTGCGGAAACTCCTTGCCGGTCTCCTTGAGAACGAGCTTCTTGTAGTCGGCAATGATCAGCTTGAGCGTGTCGGCAGTAAGGTCGTAGTCGAACTTGACCTTCTTCCTGGTCTTGAAGCCGTCAAAGATGTGCTCGAACTTCTTCTTGGGTACGTCCAGAACCACGTCGCTGAACATCTGGATCAAGCGGCGGTAGGAGTCGTAGGCGAAGCGCGGGTTGCCGGTGCGCGCGGCCAGGGCCTCAACGGCTGTGTCATTGAGACCGAGGTTGAGGATGGTGTCCATCATGCCGGGCATCGAAAACTTTGCGCCCGAGCGAACGGAAACCAGCAGCGGATTGTCGCCGGCGCCAAGCTTCTGGCCCTGCAGGGTCTCCAGTTTGGCAAGGGCTTCCTTCATCTGCGCGTTGATGGCCGGGCTCATCTTGCCGCGCATGTACTCGCGGCAGGCCTCGGTCTGAATGGTGAATCCCGGAGGCACGGGAAGGCCGACGTTGGTCATCTCGGCCAGCCCGGCGCCCTTGCCGCCCAGCACGTCCTTCATCTTGCCGTTGCCGTCGGCGTGTCCGTCGCCGAAGAAAAACACGTACTTCTCAGTTGTTGCCGATCCCGCCGATGCGGCGGACGAATGCTCCAGAACGCCCTGCGTCATGGAAAAACCTCCATCTTCCTGTTCTTGGTGTGTTTTTTGCCCGGGCCGATCTTGAAACCGCGGCCCGGAGCCGATTCTTACCCCAGCGATTGATCCGCCGTCTCCGGCGGCGTCGCGTTCCGCATGGGCGGTCCGTTTACAGGGTAACGGATCGGGGGCTCAGGACTCCAATGAAGGCTGCTGCAAACTGAGCCGGCGAGCGTTGCGATCACTAGGGACAGCACCTTGCGGTAACGCACAAGCCACTTACAGTGTTATCGCTGGAACGCTGTGAATGCCTGTGCCACGCGTCACACAGCGGGCTCAAATTCAGCACAAGTGCTTGAAAATCAGCGGGAAGTGGAGAAAGAAGGGCCGGTTCGCCGCGGGGATGGCGGCGAACCGGCTGGGCGCCTGGTGTGGGATCGGTCAGGCGGCGCGGGGCAGTTGCGCGGCGGGCCGCGACGGCTCCGCATTCATGTGGAACTGGTGAATCATGCGATCGAGATCGGCGGCCAGCGCGGCCAGCCCCTGCAGCGAGTCAACCGCTTCGTCGGCTCCGCGAGCACTCTCGATGGCCAGCTGCGAGATCTGCCCGGCATGCTCGCTGATCTCGTCGGAGGCCGCAGTCTGCTGGGAAACCGAGGTCGCAATCAGTTCGATCTGGTGATCGACCAGCTTCGAGGACTCGATGATCGATTGCAGGCTCTGGCGTGCGCCCGCCGTCTCCTTCATGCCGTGCTCGACAGCCTGACGCCCGTCCTGCATCACCTGCATGGTGGCGTTGGTCTCGTCCTGGATGGCGCGGATGGTGGCGGCGATCTCCTCGGTCGAGCTGCGCGTGCGCTCGGCCAGGCGGCGAACCTCGGCGGCAACTACTGCGAAGCCGCGGCCGTGCTCTCCGGCCCGGGCGCTCTCGATGGCCGCGTTCAGCGCCAGCAGGTTGGTCTGCTCGCTGATCTCCTGAATCACGCTGACGATGCGGCCGATTTCCTGGGAGCGCTGCACCAGCACACCCATCCGTTCGGCGCTCGTGCCGGTGGCGGCGGCAATCTTCTCCATCGTGGCGGCCGCGGCATCCATCACGGCTCCCCCCTCCTGGGCGCGGCGCGCCGACTCCCGGCTCAGCGTCGAGGCTGAGTCGGCGTTGCGGCCGATCTCGCCGATCGTCGCCGTCATCTCCTGAGCGGCCGAGGCGATCTGGTTGGTCTTCTGCGACTGGGCCCGTGCGTTGCCGGCCTGCTGCGTGGCCCTGACGCTGATCTCGGTGGTCGCGCTCGACAGCGTGCGCGCGCCGCCGGCCACCTGCGTCACCACCTGGCGAATCTCATCGACACAGGTCCTTACCGCTTTGCCCATCTGCCCGATATCGTCGCCACCGGAGATGTCCGCCTCCACAGTCAGGTCCTTCGCCGCCAGCCGCTGAAATGCCTCCCGGGCGAGTTTGATGCGCGGCGCGATGTCGCGGTTCAGCATCCAGCCCACCAGGCCGGCTGCCAGCACCAAAACAAGCGAGACGATAATGTCGATCCACACCATCCGGCGCGTCGTGCTGATCACTCCAGCGGCGCTGTTGGTCCCCCCCTGCACGTTGTACTGAAGCTCCTCCCCGGCCGCCGCAAGCGCCGCTTCGATGTCCGCGATTGCCGCCTTGCCCATCAGCGCATCGAGAGCGTCGCCGACCTTGCCCTGGTCGATGAACGCCGCCGCCTGATCGCTGATTTCAAGGTATTGCCCGAATCCACTCGTAAACTTCTCGTCCAGCGCGCGCTCGTGCTCGCTGTTGATGAGCGGCGCAAAGCGGGCCGCTGCATCCTTGTATTCCTGGATCGCGCCCTGGCGCACGGATTTGTAATGCTGCCGGCAGTCGTCGGTGGCGCACAGCAGCCACGCCAGGTCCGCGCGGCGCACCGAGTTCATCGCCGTTCGCGCCTCCTGCAGACTAATCACAGACGGAAACGCCCCCGCGCTCACCGCCTCGGCCTCGTTGCCGATCGAGCGCAGGTTCAGGGTCGTGATCGCGGTTAAAGTCAGGCAGAGGCCGCAGACGATTCCAAAAGCGGCAACGATTTTGCTGTGGATGGCGAGATTACGAACAAAGGACACGGTTGTGCTCCCCCCTCAAATGCAGCATTGAGCTTGGCCCGAAGCCAGACCCCGGCTCCAGCCGGACCCGGCTTGCTGACACCTGCCCTCATCTCATCGGCCAAAGCCGGTCGGGCTTTATTCCGGCAAACTGTCGAAGGGTCCGGTCTGGGATTCCGCCCTGAGAAATGGCTTAAGTCCTCCAGCTTCCCCCTGGAAACCCCGCACCCCTGCCCGCTGTCACACGACGTTCATACTCCGGCTGTGATAGCATCCGGTTTTTGACAGGCTCAGGGCACCGGCCCCAGGCCTGTTCCGGCACGCCGGCCCGAGACCTCTATATATGGATGAGGAAGACGGCAGACCGGGCCCCCAAGCCCGGAAATCCGGCCAAGCGAACGCCCACGGCGGCGTCCACCGGAAGTCCCTGCGTTCCGCCGTCCCTCTCCACACAATCCCGCTCTCTTTCGCTAGCTCATCTCCGGGCATTGCCCTTCCTTGGTTCATCCCCAACCACAACCAAAACCTCCGCCCGGCGCAGGCCGCGCGGACCAGACACTCGCGTCTGCCCCATCCGGGGCGCAGGAGCAATCCATGAAAACCTATCAGGGAAGTGAGATTCGCAACGTAGCTGTAATGGGGCATGCGCACAGCGGCAAAACCACCCTCATCGCCGCCATGCTGCATGCCGCCAAGATGACTCCCGCCCAGGGCCGCGTGGAAGACGGTTCGGCCGTTACCGCCTACGACGAAGAGGAAGTAGCCCGCAAAATCACCATGCAGAACGCCGTCGCCTTTGCCGAGTGGCAGGGCACGAAGATCAACTTTGTCGACACCCCCGGCTTCCACATGTTCACCCACGAAGCCCGCGCGGCCCTGCTGCCTGTCGAGAGCGCCATCGTCGTCGTCAACGCCCAGTCCGGCATTGAGCCCGTCACCGAGCGCGTCTGGAAGTACGCCGAAGAGGCCAACGTTCCCCGCATCGTCCTCATCAATCAGCTCGACCACCCCAAGGCCGGCGGCGAAAACGGACTCAACGCCATGCTCGACGACATCACCGAGCGCTGGGGCCGCAACTGTGTTCCCGTCCAGCTGCCCATCTCCGATGCCAACGGTTTTCACGGCGTAGTCGACCTCGTCACCATGGAGGCCTACACCTACACCCCCGGCGGCGACGGCAAGGGCAAGGTCTCGGCTGAGATTCCCGCCAACCTGGTGGCCGACGCCAAGGCCCGCCACGAGGCCCTCGTCGAACTCGTCGCAGAAGGCAAGGACGAGCTCATGGAGGAGTACTTCGAGAAGGGCACCATCCCCGAAGACCACCTCATCGCCGCCCTCCACGAGGCCATCCGCGACGACAGAATCTTCCCGGTACTCTTTTCCAGTGGCCTGGCCAACATGGCCCTCGACCACCTGCTCGACTTCATCAAGGTCTACACCCCCTCGCCCGTCGAGCGTGCCCCGTTCCCGGTCAAGGCCGGCGCGG
>Ga0326728_10010298_pt1 | contig 21981 bp, 17 predicted proteins | sample MB3enrmetagenome_FD_207602 | JGI IMG/M metagenome (GOLD analysis project Ga0326728, IMG submission 207602) | Lab enriched peat soil microbial communities from McLean, Ithaca, NY, United States - MB31MN | ecosystem: Environmental > Terrestrial > Soil > Wetlands > Peat | place: USA: New York... | reverse complement strand
GCTCCAGCGGCCATGCTTCCCGTAGCCATGACGGGGAGTGTCTTTCGTCAGTCGCAAGAAGTGCGCCAGGTTTTCTGCAATGCCCTGCAGACAAGCTTTCCCGGCATCGACGTGCGTCAAGAGCTGACCGATCCCGTCGAAGGCGCGCTGGCCAGAGCGCGCGCGATGCGTGTGTAGAGATGGGGCTGGCGCCGTCTGACCCAGGTTGAATGCAGTTGTGAACTAGGAAGAAATGTCCAAAGAGAAAATTCTCGAAGACGAAAACACGCCAGACTCAATGGAATCGGCGCCGCCGCCCAGCCTCGCGCCCGCCGATCTGCTTCGCACCGCTGCCGATCCCGACCTCACCGAGGACTTGGCCCTAGCCCTCCTCAAGCGCGTGGACTTGCCCCCTGAAGTCCTCGAGCAACTCGCCAAGAACGCCATCGCACTGAAGAGCCGCAAGGTGAAAATCGCGCTGGTCAGTCATCCGTACACGCCACGCCATGTGTCCGTGCCTCTGGCGCGCCAGTTCTACACTTTCGATCTGATGAAAGTTGCGCTCTCGCCCAGCGTCCCCGCCGACGTGAAAGTTGCCGCCGACGATGTCCTCATCTCGCGCCTCAAAACTGTTACCATCGGCGAACGTCTGACGCTGGCCCGCCGCGCCTCGGGCAGAGTAGCCGCTGCGCTTCTGCTAGATGTGGAAAAGATGGACGGCAAAATCATGGGTCACAAAATCATCGATGACAAAATCGGCGACGGCAAAACGATCGATGCCAAAACCGTTGCTCGCGAGAACCGAGTCATGCACACCGCGCTCGAAAACCCGCGCCTCACCGAAGCCCTCGTCATCAGCTCCGTGCTCCGGCCGGCCGCCGGCGCGGCCTTGGTGCATGCGGTCGCGCAGCACGAGAAGTGGTCAGTCCGCAGGGAAATCCGTGCTGCCCTGCTGCGAACCGAGCATCTCTCACTAGCCCGCGCCCTGGAATTCAGCCAGGAAATTCCCGCACCGCTGTTGCAAGAGGTACTCGCAGGTTCGCGTCTCCCCGCCGAAATCAAAGAGCAACTTTTGCGCGAGAACGTGTAGGGACGGACGCCTCGGCTGTCCAGCCGAGCGAAGCTCGACAGAGCTCATCGCAGACTCAAATCACGGCACCCAATCTGCGATGAACACATTCGTCTCCCGCTGCGCCTTGCCGTTGCGATGCGAAATCCACACCAGCTGCTTTCCATCCGGACTAAACATCGGGAACCCATCAAACCCGTCGCTATACGTGATCCGCTCCAGCCCCGTTCCGTCGACGTTGATCGCGTACAGTTCGAAGTTTCCCATCCCACCCGTAGAGCCCAAGTTCGTCGCGAAAATAACCCGCTTCCCATCCGGGAAAAACGATGGCGCAAAACTCGCCGCGTTCAAATTCGTAAGCTGCCGTTTCCCGCTCCCATCGGCCTTCATGATCCAGATCTCAAGCGTGGTCGGACGAATCGTATTCTGTTTCAGCAGTTCCTTATATTCCGCAATCTCCTGCTCCGTTTTCGGATGGTAAGCGCGATAAACAATCCACTTCCGATCCTTCGAAAAAAACGGGCCACCATCATATCCCAGCTCATGCGTAAGCTGCTTCACATGTTTGCCGTTCGCGTCCATCGAATAAATATCGAGGTCGCCATTGCGCAGCGATGTGAAAACAATCTTCTTGCCATCTTCCGAAATCGTCGCTTCGGCGTCGTAGCCCGGAGTCGTTGTAAGCTGCTTCAGGTCTGATCCGTCCAGCTTCGCCGTGAAAATATCAAACCCCGGATACACTGCCCACACATAGCCCTTCGAATAGTCCGGACGCGGCGGGCAAGCTGCATCCGCCAGGTGCGTCGAGGAATACAGAATCTTGTCCTGATGCGGAAAAATGTAGCTGCAAGTCGTGCGCCCCTTGCCGGTCGAGACCATCTTCTGCTCCGTCCCGTCCACATTCATGGTGAAGATCTGATCGCACTGCAAGTTGTCGCGCGTCGATTGAAAAATCAGCCGCTTGCCGTCCGCCGAAAAATAAGCCTCGGCGTTCGACCCGCCAAAAGTAAGCTGCCGCACATTCCGCAGGTGCTTTTCTTCGGGCGTAGCTAACTCGGAGGTAACCGGTTGGGACGCCGCCTGCGCACAAGCCATGCGCCCCGCCAGCAACCCGGCAAGCAGCGCCACGTTCAAGAGCAGTCTTAGAGTTTTCATTGGAGAAAGAGTGTAGCAGGCAAACCGCTCGTGTGGCGCGGGCACTCTTGCCCGCGTGTCGGCAACAACTCAAGCCCTCGCGACGCCCGAACTCCCCGCATGGTAACTTTATCGCCGAACATACCTTTACAACCTGCCGCCGCTGCGGCCCGAGAAATTTCGATGAACCGAATCAGCGTAGCACTTCTCCTTCTACTTTGTTTCACCGGCAGTTCCGTCGCCGCCAAACAAAAATCGCCCAAAGGCGCCGACCTCCTGCGCCAACTCGAGGCCGATTTCGTTGCGGATGTCGCGAAGCACGGCCACGCCGCATTTCTTACCTACTTCGCCGAAGATGGCGTCGAACTCGTGGACGGCGGCGGCATCGACACCAAAGACGCCATGCGCAAGCAACCCCCGTGGCCCGATGGCACGACTCTCACCTGGACGCCCGTCAAAGCGGAAATGGCTGCATCCGGCGATCTCGGATACACCTACGGCAATTACATCTATACCGCCAAGAATAAAGAGGGCAAGCTCGTCGCCAATTACGGCAAGTACACCTCAATTTGGAAAAAGCAGAAGGACGGCCAGTGGAAGGTGGTCGTCGACATGGGAAACTCCAGCCCCGACCCGAAAGCAGGAAAGTGAACCTGGTACCTGTGGAAGAACCAGGGATTTGTATCAGGATATCGCTTCCGCGATACCGTCAACTTCGAAATCAGACGCCCCTTCAGAGGCTGGCTATCGTCGTTACGCGGCAGCCTTGGCGCGAATCTCCGCCATCAGCTTCACCGTGGTAGAGACATCGATGCCATAGCGTTCCCCGCCGCGCACAATCGGACCGCCAATGGCATCCAACTCAAGCTGCCGCCCGGCCACAAGATCTTTCTGCATGGAGCTGCGCATCCCCGGCGGCGCGCTGTCGAAGAACGCCTGAATCTGCTGCGCATCAACCTGTGCGCCGCTCGCAGCCGCCACGGCGCATGTCTCGACGAGAATAGATCTCAGCTGTTGTTTCCACGTCGCGTTCGCAAGGATCTCTCCATGATTCATGCCGGATGCCGACGTCACCAGCGCCAAAGGGGCTAGAAAGCAGACCTTGCTCCACAACAGAGTCTGCTCGTTCGGAATGAACTGGCAGGTGAATCCAAGATTGCCCAACTGTGCGACGATGGCTCCCAACATTCGCTCGCCGCTGCTGGCGAGGTGGAGGCGAACGAACGGAGAGCGCTGGATGAATCGTCCCGGAGCAATCCTCTCCGCCTCCACTGCGATCGTTCCCGGGACCACGCGCTCAGGCCCAAATCGCGTTCGAAGCACCGCTATGTGGTCTACTCCGTTCAGCAAAGGAACGACGCAGCTCGGCGACACCCGCACCGCGTCCAGCGCAGTCTGCAGTTGATAAGTCTTGGTCGCGATCCACAGCACGTCAACCGACTCCGTCAACGTTGCGACAGCTTTCGCCGGCGCAGTGAGAGCACCGGATGGACGTTCCAGCACCGAGCTTGCGGGATAGCTCGGCAATCTCTCCGGTCGAACCACGACGGTGACGTCTTCGCCCAGCGAAGCCAGCGCTGTGCCGACCAACCCTCCAATTGCTCCTGCTCCCAAAATTGCGTGCCTCATGTCAGCACTCCCACAAAACTATACGACACGTTAGTCTCGCGTGCCGTCATTACCAAGCCTCGCCAACCGCAGACCGCCTTTACGCTGCGCCCATGAATCTGTCACACTGGCCACTGGCCACTGACCACTGGCCACTGGGTTTCATGGGCAAGATTCACATTCTTCCCGAGAGAGTTGCCAACCAGATCGCTGCCGGCGAAGTGGTCGAGCGTCCGGCGTCGGTGGTGAAGGAGTTGCTGGAAAACGCGCTGGACGCCGGTTCCACGCGCATTCGCATTCAGGTTGAGGCGGGCGGGAAAAAGCTGATCCAGGTCTCCGACAACGGCTGCGGCATGGTGCGCGACGATGCCATGCTCGCCTTCGAGCGCCACGCCACCTCGAAAATCAAAGACACCGGCGACCTGCTGAGCATCTCGACGCTCGGGTTTCGCGGCGAGGCGCTGCCCTCGATTGCTTCCGTTGCCCGGCTGCGTCTGGAAACACGCGCCGAAGAGGAAGGGGCCGGGACCGTCATCGAAATCAACGGCGGCAAGATCATCCGCGTCGAAGAGGCGGGGCTGCCGCTGGGAACCTCGATCACGATTCGTGATCTCTTCTTTAATACGCCAGCGCGCAAGAAGTTTTTGCGATCGGAAGCGACCGAGCTAGCGCACATCGCATCGCTCGTAACCCACTACGCGCTGGCGCATCCGGAGAAGCATTTCGAGCTGCACTCGGCGGCTAACGCCTTGCTGGTGGCGCCGCCCGTGGCCGGTCATCGCGAGCGTGTATACCAGGTGTTTGGACGCGAGACCCTGGACCAGCTAATCCCGCTGGCGGCGGTGCAACCACTGGAGCGTGTCGGCTTGCCGCAGCCCCCGCCGTGGCGGCGTGCCGCGGAGGCTGCTGTCCGCGAGTCCGCCGAAGTGAAGGATGACATTTCGCAGACGGGCGTGTCCGCGCCCGACGATTTCGGCGAAGTGCGGCTGCATGGGTTTGTTTCGAAGCCTGAAATTCAAAAGCTGAATCGCAATTCAATTTTTATTTTCGTGAATGGGCGGCTGATTCGCGACCGTCTCGTCCAACATGCGATCACTGAGGCGTATCGAAATATTTTGCCGCCGACGGTATACCCCGTGGTCCTGCTTTTTATTGAAATGCCGACCGCGGAAGTGGATGTGAATGTGCATCCGTCGAAGACCGAAGTGCGTTTCCGGCAGCAGACGGTTATTCACGATTTCGTGCGCGAGTCGGTACGGGCGGCGCTGATGAAGGCGCGGCCAGTGCCGCAGTTCTTGACGGAGATCGGCGCGCAGCCAACAGCCAGTCCCGGCCTGACCAGCCCTGCGATCTCTGACATAGGGCGCGGCAACGATGGTTTGCGGCGAGCCCCATGGCGCGACTTATACGAACCGGCAGCGGCCGGCGGCTTCGCACTGCAGGCGCCGGCAGTTCCGGCGACGACGGCGCGCCTCGAATTCGAAGGCGGAATCGCGGTCGAGGCCAACGCAGCGGTATCGCTTGAACGCGCGCCGGAGGCAACCGCTTGTCAGAACACAATCGCCGAACAGCCAATTCCCGATCATGGCTGCGCCCCGCCGATTCCGCAAGAGCCCCAAGCCGCGCCGACACTAGAGTCGCTGCGAACCCTGCGCCCGTTAGGCCAGATCCGAAATTCTTTCATCCTTGCGGTTAACGAAGACGGACTCTGGATCATCGATCAGCATGTTGCCCACGAGCGCGTGTTGTTCGAGCGAGTCTTGCGGCAACGCTCGGCGCAGCGGGTCGAGAGCCAGCGTTTGCTGATGCCGCTGGTTATCGACCTGACCCCGGCGCAGCAAGCCGTCTTCAGCGACATTGCCGAAGAACTGGCGCGCAACGGGTTTGAAGCGGAGCCCTTCGGCGCGCGCAGCGTAGCCGTGAAGATTGCGCCGGCGGGCGTGGATGCGGCGCAGATCGAGCACATGCTGAATGAAATCCTCGAGCAGCTCACGCGCGAAGACCAGGCCATCAATCTGGAAGCGGTGCGGACGCGGATCGCGGCATCAATCGCGTGCCACGCCGCGATCAAAGTCAATATGCCGCTCGAACAAAACAAGATGGAGTGGCTGCTGGCGGAGCTGGCGAAAACCGAGCATCCCATGACCTGCCCGCACGGCAGGCCGGTGGTGCTGCGCTATTCCATGCAGGATATTCAGAAGGCGTTCAAGCGCATTTAGCGCGGTGTCTACGAAAATGCCAATTCCTTAGCCCGCTGCACCGCCTTCACTACCGCTTTGATCAGCGTCACGCGCAGCTTGCCCTCTTCCAGTTCCATGATGCCGTCAATCGTGCATCCCGCCGGAGTCGTCACCGCATCCTTCAGCAGCGCCGGATGATCGCCGGTCTCGAGCACCACCCGCGCCGCGCCCATGGTTGTTTGCGCCGCGAGCAGCGTCGCCACATCGCGCGGCAGCCCCACCTTTACGCCCGCCTCCGCCAGCGATTCCAAAATAATGTAGATATACGCCGGCCCGCTCGCCGACAGTCCCGTGACCGCGTCCATATGTTTTTCGTCCACGACCACCGTCCGCCCCACCGCATCGAAAAACTTCGTCGCCGTTTCCAGATGCTGCCTGGTCGCGAACTTTCCCTTGCACAGCGCCGTCATCCCCGCGCCCAGGACGCAAGGAGTGTTCGGCATCGCCCGCACCACCGCCACTTCTTTCTCCAGCGCCCGCTCAATCATTTCCGTAGGAACCGATGCCGCCACCGAAATCACCAACTGCTTCGCATGGACGTGCGCCCGAATCTCCCGCGCCACATCTGCAACCACCTGCGGCTTCACGCAAAGGAAAATAATGTCCGCGTCCTTCACTGCTTCCAAGTTGTCGGTCCCCGCGTGCACCTTCAACTTCTCCTTCAGCATCCGCGCCCGCTCCGGATGCGCCACCGTTGCCCAGGTCTGTCCCGGCGAAAGCAATCCATCCCGCAAGAAAGACTGCAGCAGAATCGATCCGATCTTCCCCGCGCCCAAGACCGCGACTTTATTCTTCGAACTCAACCTCCGTGCCATGCGAGTTCTCCCAACAAAGAAATTCTATGTAGAGACGCGGCTTGCCGCGTCTAGCGCCTGAGACGAGGCAAGCCTCGTCTCTACGGGAAGACTACACCAGCCGCTGAAATCGAGGCTGCGTTCCCTCCGCTAATCCACGATTTCCGCCGGCACCATCTTCAATATCTCCCGTCCAATCGGCAACGAAGCCGTCGCCGCCGGAGACGGCACATTCAGCACATGCAAAAATCGGCCACGCCCCGCAAACCGGAAATCATCCACCAGCGCGCCATCCGCCGCCACCGCCTGAGCGCGCACTCCCGACCCGCCCGGCGTCATATCTTCCATCCGCACCGCCGGTACCAAGCGCTGGCAGGACCGCACAAAATCCCGCTTCCGCAGCGACCGCCGAAACTCCTTCAGCCCGTTCTTCCAATGCAGCCGCGCCATCGCCCGAAATCCTGTATCCATGAACACTTCCATCGCCTCGGCGAAATCGATATCCCGCCACCGGTATCCCTCCCTCCCGAATGCCAAAACCGCATTCGGCCCCGCATCCACATTCCCCTGAATCCGCCGCGTGAAGTGCACTCCAAGAAATGGATACCGCGGATCGGGCACCGGATAAATCAGCCCCCGCACCAACTCCTGCCGCGCCGCCGCCAGATCGTAATACTCCCCGCGAAACGGAACCAGCATCATCCCCGGATCGTCCCCCGCCATACGCGCCACCCGATCGCTATACAGTCCCGCGCAATTCACCACATATCGGGCCGGAAAATCTCCCGCTCGCGTCCGCACCACCACTTCAGCCCCCACTCCGTCATTGGAACGATCGAATCCCACAACTCCGGCGCCCGTCTTCACCTCTGCCCCGCGACCCGCCGCGATCTCCGCATACTTCGCCGTCACTGCCGCATAATCCGTGATCCCCGTCGACGGCACGTGCAGCGCTCGCACTCCGCCCACATGAGGTTCGATCTCCAACATCGCCTCGCGCGAAAGCAACCGCAAACCCACCAGCCCATTCGCCACACCCCGCGCGAGCAACTCATCCAGTCGCGCCGCTTCTTCCGAGTCAGTGGCCACGATCAACTTCCCGCACACCTCATGCGGAATCCCATGTCGCGAGCAGAATTCCACCATCTCCCGCGCCCCCGCCACACACAGCCGCGCCTTCAGGGATCCCGCCTTGTAATAAACGCCGCTGTGGATTACCCCGCTATTGTGTCCCGTCTGATGCCGAGCCACTCCCGCCTCTTTTTCCAGGACCACAAGCCGCAAACCAGGGAACTTCTCGGTCGCCTGCATGGCAAATGAAAGCCCAACAATACCCCCACCAATCACCGCAATGTCGTAAGTCATAAGCTCGCGTAGGGACAGCCGTCCTCGGCTGTCCAAGCCGTGCAAAACACGGCAGCCTCACCGAAGATGATCCTACCTCACTCCCGCGTCCCCTCGCCGTGACGCAAGAACAAGAAGTTGTGACGCAAGAAAAAAGGCGCGGGTGCCCCACATCTCGCGCCTTTCGAGATGTGGATACGGCCACCTCCGCGCCCTCAATTACCAATTACAAATCGCCACTTAGAAATTCTCGGCGCTCTCCGCGTCTCGGCGGTGGATTGCCCTCCCTACTGCACGGTCAGCGTTATCGGGTCGGAGAGCGCTGCCGTGCTATCGGTCGCTGTCACCATGATGTTGCTGTACGTCCCTGGTATGGTCGCAGGGTTGAGCGTTTCCTGTGTGGACGCGGACTTAGTCGCGTCGGCTTGGGAAAACGCGGTGACGGTCACGCTCGCCGGCAGATCGGGATCCACGGTGGGAGCTGTGTATAAGCCGTTCGCGTCGATGGTTCCCCCGTTCGGCGTGGGGACCGACCAAGTCACAGCCGTGTTGCTGGTGCCGGTGACCGTCGCCGTAAACTGCGCGGTTTGCAGCGGCCACCCTGCGTTGTTGGGGAAAACGCTGGACGGCACTCCCGGAAGCACCGTGACCTGTACCGTAGCACCCGTTCCCACCGTCAGCGTCTCCGTCGGTGTAGCGTGCGTCAGCTTTCCGTCCGTTCCCTGGATCGTGAAATTAAACGTCCCCGCCGTCTCGCTGCCCAACGTCACCGCAAACGGAGCGCCCCCAGTTGTCGGCGTCACCGACGACGGCGTGCATGTCCCCGGGGCACCCGCCGTACACGTCAGCGCCACGCTTCCGCTGTATCCGTTCAAAGCGGTCAGTGTCCCGTTCCAGGTGACGTTCTGATTCACCAATGCCGAATTCGGAATTGGCGTTACCACAATCGCAAAATCCGGCGCTGGCCCGGTGCCACCACCACTGCCGGTGACCCCGCCGCACGAAATCTCCGCTATCAATCCAAGCCCTAAACAGATGACCGCGATCCCCACGTAGAGACGCGGCTCACCGCATCGCTTTCGCCCGATCCCCACAATCCCCGCCACCACTACCCACGCGAGTGTGAAGAACGGCAAAGCGTAAGGACGGTTGCCGGTGCGAGCCGGCCCGGAGCGAAGGAGAAGTCTAGACGGAGTGCCCGCGGAGCGACGGGCGTCCCCGCCCGTCCCAGGCGGGCACAACGTCGGCAAGTTCGGCCCACAGGTCGGAATGGTCAGCGTGACCTTCACCGGTGGCGTCCCCGGGGTCCCCGCTGCGATCGACGGTGGATTAAACACACAACTGGGGCCGGGAAGCCCGGTAGTCAATTCCGGCAATTCCGAGCAGGCAAAAGTTACCGTCGAGCTGAACGTCCCGGTTCCCACCGGAGCCGCCGAAAAGGTGAAGCTGGCAGTCTGTCCCGCCAGCACTGTCGCCGTAGCGCTGCCCGTGTCCGTCCAAGTGAAGTCGGGTGTCGTCCCCGTCACCGTCAGCGTCTCCGGCTGCGTAGCGTGGGTCAGCGTGCCGTCCGTTCCCTGAATCGTGAAAGTAAACGTCCCTGGCGTCGCGCTGCCTAGCGTCACCGTAAACGGAGCGCCCCCCGCCGTGGGTGTCACCGTCAGCGGCGAAACCGTGCAGGGCACCGGATGTCCCGCCGTACACGTCAGCGTCACGCTTCCGCTGTATCCGTCCTCTGCCGTCAGCGTTCCGTTCCACGTTACGTTGTGGTTCACCACGGTCGTATTCGGAGTCGCCGCCACCGCAATCTTGAAGTTTGGCGACAGCGCAGCGCTCCAAATGCCGCGCCCGTACGTCGATGCCACCAAGGTCTTCGTGCCCGCGTAATTAAGAATCTGCAGCGCCGTGACCGGAGCGTTCGGCAGAAATCCCGAAGCAGCTGACCCCGGCGCCGGATCAACTTCCGTCCAACTCGGGGGCGCGCTCGTCGAACTGACAAAAACTCCCACGTCGGTTCCCGCATAAATCTGAAAAGGAGGAGCGATCGAGGAATCGACCACCAACGCGTTCACCGGAGCATCCGGCAACTCCGTCGCTCCCGTTCCGCTCCAGTCCGTCTCCGTCCAACTCCCGTCCGCATAAGCAATCTTGAAGACATGCGATGTGCTGAATCCCATGATCCCGATATACGCCGTGTTGTCCGCCGGATTGGGCGATTCCATCGCGACCGAGGAAATCGCATACCCGTTCGGATTCACATTTCCCGTGACATTCGTCATCAAGGTGAAACCTGCGTCGGTCGTAACCCAAACTTCGCCGCCCGGGGACCCGCTCAACGGCCCATATCCGTTCGTGACCGCGTATACTGTCTCCGAATTACCGTTAGCGCTTAGCGGACCGCCCGCCGCCAGCGCCGTCACCAGGTTGATCTCATTGCCCGTACACACGCCCGTCCCTAGCGTGTCGAAGTCGTTGCTTAGCTGCACCGGAGCCGTTCCGCTGGTACTGATTCGCCATACCCGGCACGTCCCCACCAGCATTTCACTGCTATTCTGCGGATCCAAAATGTATGGAGTATTGAAGGCTCCCTGATCACCGCCCAGATCGTTGGACCCGACGACTTGGGAAAATCCGCTGTCGTTACAAGCCGTGCCCAACTCACATTTCAAAATCGTGACGTACGGGTTTGCCGCAAACCACTCGTTCGTGTTCTCAGGATTGATGGCCGTGAATCCGCCATCCCCTTCGAGCGCGTTCTGCCACGTACTGTCCTCGGTCGCGGTGCTGGTTTTGGGAGAGCCGTTGCCCTGCGTTCCCCCCAACAAAATATCCGCGTCAGCCGGGTCCACCGAGACCGAAACGAATTCCGTCATCGAGCCCAGGGTCTGGCTCAGGCTGTCAAACTGATTCGTCCCCGAGCAACTCCCGTCGTTCAGCCCGGAATAGCCGTCCAGCGTCCGGCTGATTCCGCCGTCATGCGCGAAATAGCCCGGCGATAGGCCGCTCGCAAAGCCACTCGGCAGTGTCGGGAACGCAATTCCGTGCTGATCAGGATGCACATGTGCTGGCGCCGCCAGCGGGTTGCACCCATAGACGTGAGTCAAATTGATCCAGTCGTTATTCGTTTGCGTGCAGGCCGTGCTCCCGGGCTCTAACGTGCATTTGTAGAGATTGACTGCGCCCGCGTAAACGTCCGTTGCCCCTCCATCCGGGATCGCTGCCAACGCCAGGTTGTACCAGCCCTGTTCCACGCCGCAACCGCTGTTTGGCCCAAACGCATCGTCGCCGCAGTTGGTGATGCCGTTATCCGGAATCTGGGTCCAACTCGCTCCGCCCGTCGTCGATTGCCAGATGCCATAGTCGGCGGGTGTTGGATCTCCGCTGAGGTCGTACTGCACATCGACCACCCACGCATACATCTCATTGCGCCCCGGCACCACCGCGAACTCGCCGCGATAGATCGTGCAAGTCGTCGCGTTCGAACTCGCCGGGCAGTTCGTGGATGTAAGACCCGGTATTGGCAGCGTCGCCAAGGGAGTGAAGTTTATTCCATCGGTCGACGAGTACAGCCCGTGTCGCCGGATGAAAGCGTAGAACGTCCCGGTCGCTCCCTGGAGCGGGTTGTAAATTACCGCCGTGGCCGAAGCGGGAACCGCGCCGTCCGTAAGGGTGGCGCGGTTCCACGTCAGTCCGCTATCCGTCGAGTAGTAAAGGCCCCGCGCGGGTGAATTCCCGTCCTCTTGCGGACCCAGGCACGGGCCAGTATTGCCCGCGCCCGCCGCTTCCTCGCCCAGGCACAGGCCGTTATCTCCCGCTGTCGCCGCTACCACCAGGCTGGGGTTCGCCGTGCTGAAGGCGATCTTGCTGAATCCAATTCCCAGAAAAGATTGCCCAGTCACCGCACTCTGGATATGCAGTGGCCAAGTGGAACCTCCATCCGCCGAACGCAGAATTCCCAGGCCGTAATAAGAATCGCTCGAACTGTTCGTCTCTCCGGTTCCGACCAGAATGACGTTGCTGTTGCCCGGCTGCAAAGCAATCGCCCCCACCGCCAGCGTCGGCTGATCGTCAATCAAAGGCTGCCAGAGGACCGAAGCCGGACTGGAACTCTGACTGCCGGCGTTCGTCGATTTCCACAGACCCCCATAGGCGCCGCCCAGCAACACCGTGTTTCCGGTAGTGTCCGCGGGATCGATCAGCACCGAAGTAGCGCGCCCCGAGACCCAGTTGTAAATCTGCACTGGGTCTCCCGCAGCATCGGAAGCCAGCGGAGCCGGTCCCAGCGCTGTCCATACCGTAGATCCCGAAGCAGGCGCCATATCTAAGCTCTGCCTGGGTGTTGCCGCCGCGCGCTGGGCCCGCATCGCCATCTTCTGCCGGTACGCCCGAAACCGCAGGCCGGCCGCCGACTCTCCAGGGGCCATCCTCCGCCCCCGCTGGTTCCAGTTCCAGTCCAATCGATCCCGCAGATAAGGACGAGCCGCGCTCTTCTGAGAAGACGAGTAAGTCGTTTTCTTTTCCGCCTCCTGCCCGGAAGCGCTAATTGAAAAAACGCCGCCGAAAGTTAAGCCAAAAAGAAAACCGAAAGTCGAGAAGCAGGCAACGAAGGAGGGAAAAAGAGGAGAACGCACACCACGGCTGGCCATAAATTGAGACGCTATCTTGCGCCGGCGCGACGCAGCGCATAGCTAGAGTTTCAACGATCAAATCGAGATTTCCACGTCCTCGAAAGTTCCCCCGTCCTTGGTAGCCAATCCAGAAAAGCCAGGAACTGAAAACTGACAGCGGACAGCCGCCCGCCAGTCCAACATCCGCTATAATGACAACCTGTGTCCGTGATCAAAAACATCGGAGCCATCGCCCAGGGAATGACCATCACCCTGAAGGAGATGTTTCAGCCGACCATCGTCGAGAATTATCCCGACGGCGACGGTCCCTTGAAAGGCGCGAAGTTCCAGGAACGATTCCGCGGCATGCACGTCCTGCAGCGCGACGAAAACGGCCTGGAAAAATGTGTAGCCTGTTTCCTCTGCGCCGCCGCCTGCCCCTCGAACTGCATCTACATAGAAGCCGCGGAAAACACCGCTGAAACCAGAGTCTCAGGCGCCGAACGGTACGCCCGGGTCTACAACATCGACTATAATCGATGTATATTTTGCGGCTATTGCGTGGAGGCTTGTCCTACCGATGCGATTACGCACGGGCATGGATTTGAGCTGGCCAGTTTCAATGCCAGCAATTTGATTTACCGGAAAGAACAGATGCTGGCGCCGGCTCCGGCGCATATGGGAGCCAATCAGGTATTTGCGCAATCGGAAACGGATGCGGGTATGGCGGAGAGTTAGCGAACTTCGAGATTTTCTACCAAACGCCGGTCCCAGCGGGGCCGGCGTTGTTGTATGGGGGGCTGGCCGTCGTTCGCTGTTCGCTAGTAGCTCGCGCCTTTGCGAATAGCCGCCAACGAACGGTTGCTGACCGAAGGCGAATAGCGAACGACGAATAGCGAACGACTAACGACTAACGACCAATGCCAAACTTTCTCCAAACCGTAAGGGAGCGCGTCGTCATCTACGACGGCGCGATGGGGACGAATATTCAGAAGCGGAATCCTACCCTGGACGATTATTGGGGCAAGGAGAATTGCAGCGAAGTCCTGGTGCTGAGCCGTCCGGATATTATTCGCGAGATTCACGCCGACTTTTTCCGCGTGGGCTGCGACGTCGTGGAGACCAACACATTCGGCGGCACGAGCCTGGTTCTTGGCGAGTTCGATCTGCGCGACAAAGTTCGCGAGATCAACCTGAAGGCGGTGCAACTCGCAAGAGAAGTAGCGCAGCAATTTTCGACCAAAGACAAACCGCGCTTCGTGGCCGGCTCGATGGGTCCGACTACAAAGCTACCTTCGCTCGGACACATCGGTTGGGACGCGATGCTGGCGTCCTATGAAGAGCAGGCGTTGGCGCTGATCGAAGGCGGCGTCGATGTGCTGCTGATCGAGACGTGCCAGGACTTGTTGCAGGCGAAGATTGCCACGGTGGCGGTGCTCGGGGCCATGCGCATAGCTGGAAAGCGTCTGCCGGTGACGGTGCAGGTCACGCTGCAGGAATCCGGAACCATGCTGCTCGGGACCGAAATCGGCGCGGCGCTGACGACGCTTGAGCCTTACGACATCGACGTGATCGGCCTGAACTGCGCGACCGGCCCGGCGGAGATGAACGAAGCAGTCCGGTATCTGGGGCTGAACTCCACCAAATATGTTTCAGTGCTTCCGAATGCCGGACTTCCGCAGAACGTCGGCGGCCAGGCGGTGTACAAGCTCACCCCGAAAGAACTCGCCGACTATCACAAACACTTCGTAAAAGATTACGGCGTAAGAATCGTCGGCGGATGTTGCGGCACGACTCCCGAACATCTGAAAGCCGTGGTCGATGCGGTGACGGGCGTCGAGCCTGCGAAGCGCGAGGTGAAGCCGGTGGCCGCAACGTCAAGCGCTTATACCTCGGTGCCGCTCGATCTCGAACCGAAGCCGCTGATCGTAGCGGAAGAGATGAACACGACCACGCGCGTCGATCATTTTCGCAAGCTGGTGCAGGCGAAAAAGTATGACGAGATTCTGACGCTGGCGAAAAAACTGGCCAACCAAGGCTCGCACATGCTCGATCTGTGCTGCGCCATCGTGGGTGAAGACGAGAAGGGCTACATCTCCGCCATCCTGGAAAAAATCGCGACCCGCGTACCGGCGCCGATACTGATCGACAGCACCGAAGCTGACGTGGTCGAAGAGGCGCTGAAGCGCATCCCCGGCAAAGCCATCATCAACTCGATCAACCTCGAAGACGGCGAGAAGCGCACCTCGAAGGTGTTGCCGATGGCGAAGCGCTATGGCGCGGGCGTGATCGCGCTGACCATCGATGAAGAGGGCATGGCGCTGACCGCGGACAGGAAAGTTGCGATTGCGCATCGCATCTTCGATCTGGCGACACAGAAGTACGGCATCCGTCCCGTGGACTTGCTCTTCGACACGCTGACCCTCCCGATTTCGACCGGGCAGGAAGAATACCGTTCGGCGGGCATCGAGACCTTGAAGGCGGTGAGGCGAGTCCACGACGAACTGCCGGAAGTGAAGACGGTGCTAGGCGTCAGCAACATCAGTTTCGGACTGGACGCGTATCCGCGGCGGGTTCTGAACTCGGTGTTTCTGCATGAGGCGGTGGAAAACGGCCTCGACGTTGCCATCGTCAACTACACGAAGATTTATCCGCTGTACAAAATTCCAGCGGAAGAAGTGGAACTGGCGCGCAGGCTGATTTATCAGGACCGCTCAAATGGCGATCCGCTGCAGGTTTACATGCAGCACTTCGCGGGCGTGAAAGGCAAGGCGCAGGCGCAGACTACCGCGCACGTCGAAGCCCTCTCGATCGAAGACAAGTTGAAGTACGCGATCATCAACGGCGAAAGATCGGTAGGCGAGGGCAAAACCAAGCGCAGCCTGGAAGAGTTGCTGGAAGAAGCGCTCGTCGAGTATAAGCCGCTCGACCTGATCAACACGGTTCTGCTCGACGGCATGAAGACGGTGGGCGATTTGTTCGGAGCGCGCAAGATGCAGTTGCCGTCGGTGCTGGATTCCGCGGGAGTGATGAAAGCGGCGGTCGCCTATCTTGAGCCGAAGATGGAAAAGAAAACTGGCTCGCAGCAAAAGGGAACGATCGTGCTAGCGACGGTAAAGGGCGATGTGCACGACATAGGAAAGAATCTGGTCGACATCATCTTATCCAACAATGGTTACAAGGTTGTGAACCTCGGAATCAAGCAGGCGGGCGATGTGATCATCCGTTCCGCGCAGGAGCACAGCGCCGATGCGATTGGCCTGAGCGGCTTGCTGGTGAAGTCCACGCTGGAGATGAAGTACGTGATCCAGGAACTGGAAAGGCAGAAACTGGCGTATCCGGTAATTTGCGGCGGCGCGGCCCTCACCCGCAAGTATGTCGAAGATGACTTGCGGCGCGAGTATTCGAACGCCGTGTTCTACGGAGAAGACGCATTCGCGGGCCTGCACGTGATGGAGGACCTGGCGTCGGAGGACCCCAAGCGCGAAGCGCGCCTGAAAGATGGCCGAACCGTAAAGGAGTACGCGAAAGCCGCAGCGGTAGATGAAGAGATCGGCCCGGTGTTTTCCGAGCGCAGCGCAGTAGTAACCGATGCGCCGAATATTCCAGGGCCTCCGTTCTGGGGCGTGCGCGTGGTGAAGGATTACGACCTGCGCGAGATTTTCAATTACATCAACGACACCGCGCTCTTCAAGAACCAGTGGCAACTCAAGACGGCGTCGCCGGAAGATTACGCGCGGCTGGTAGAGGAGAAGTACCGTCCAATCAAGAAGCAACTGGAAGAGGATGTGATCGCCGCCGGTTGGTTCGAGCCGAAAGTAGTGTACGGATATTTCCCCGTGCAAGGCGCCGGCAATGACGTAGTAGTCTACGACCCAAGCTCCTGTAGGGACAGCCGCCCTCGGTTGTCCGAGCCGAGCGAAGCTCGGCAGCAGCCTGGACCGCCGGGGGCGGCTGTCCCTACGCAACCCAAGGAATTGTTGCGCTTCACCTTCCCGCGCCAGAAGGAAGGCCGCCGCCTGTGCATCTCCGACTTCTTCGCCGCTCCTTCATCGGGGAAGATGGATGTGATGGGCCTGTCGCTAGTCACGATAGGTCCAAAAGCGTCGGTCGAAACGCAGCGTCTGTTCGAAGGCGGAGAATATACGCGCTACCTCTATCTCCATGGGCTAAGCGTGGAGACCGCCGAGGCCCTCGCCGAATTCCATCATAAGAAGATGCGCGAAGAGTTAGGCATAGCGGCCGAGGACTCGCCGCAGATTCGCGATCTCTTCCATCAGAAGTATCGCGGGTCGCGGTATTCGTTTGGCTATCCGGCGTGTCCGCACCTGGAAGATCAGACAAAGCTGTTCGCGCTGCTACAGCCGGAGGAGAACGTAGGCGTGCGGCTGACTTCCGGCTTCCTGCTGGAGCCGGAGCAGAGTACATCGGCAATCGTGGTGCATCATCCGGGGGCGAAGTACTTCGTGGTGTAAGGCAGCTTACCGCCGAGATGCCGAAGGCGCCGAGAGAATCGGATGGCGGAATCCTACCCATTAGAGTCTGGCGCGTGACCCACTTGACCGAGGAAGATTCCGACGTATACTAGCTCGGAATTAACTCCCCAAGGAGAGACAACATGTTGCGTAATACCTTGCTGATTCTATGCCTGGCGGTCGCCGTACTGACCGTCGGTTGTGCGAATGCCCCCGCTCCACCACCTCCAGACACGCGCGCCGCCGATGTGCAAGCGGTCAAAGACGTCGAGGCGGCCTGGCTTAAAGAAATGAGCGCAAAGGACGCCGACAAGTTTGCCAGCTACCTTGCGGAAGATTGCTCGGCGCTCTACCCCGGCGGCGGGATAGTGAATGGGAAGGCGGCCATTAAAGCGGTCTGGGCACCGTATTTTGCTGATCCCAATTTTTCACTGACTTTCGAGTCCACGCGGGCGATGGCCTCCAAGGGGGGCGACATGGTCTATACGCAGGGCACCTACACCTCGACCATGACCAACCCGAAGACCAAGAAGCCCATGACGGACAAGGGAAAGTATCTGACGATCTACACCAAGCAGGCCGATGGAAGCTGGAAGGTCGTCGCCGATACCTACAATTCCGATTCAGCTATGTAGGCCACGTGGGTGGCCCACATCTGGCCCGGACTTAACTCCCAAAGGAGAGAGAATATGCTGCGTAATACTTTGCTGATTCTATGCCTGGCGGTCGCCGTACTGACCGTCGGTTGTGCGAATGCCCCCGCTCCCCCACCTCCTGATACGCGCGCCGCCGATGTGCAAGCGGTGAAAGACGTCGAGGCGGCCTGGTTTAAAGAATTGAACACAAAGGACGCCGACAAGTATGTCAGCTACTTTGCGGAAGATTGCTCGGGGCTCTATCCCGGAGCTGGGATACTGAATGGCAAGGCGGCCATTAAGGCGGCCATGGCACCGTATTTTGCCGATCCCAATTATTCAGCGACTTTCCAGCCCACGCGGGCGATGGCCTCCAAGGGGGGCGACATGGTCTTTACGCAGGGCACCGTCACCGCGACCATGACCAAGCCGAAGACCAAGAAGCCCATGACAATCCAGGGAAAGTATCTGACGATCTACACCAAGCAGGCCGACGGAAGCTGGAAAGCCGTCGCCGATGCATACATTCCCGATTCGCCTATGTAGGCCAGGTGGATGGTCCACATCTGGTTGATAAGACGCCGCGCTGCTAAATCTCGGCAGGGCAGAGCGAGAGGAGTGTCTCGTCTCGGTTTTCGAGAGAGGATCGCTTTACGAGCCTTCTTCCGCGTACTCTGGTCGTAAGCGGGAATCGGCACGAGAGTGAACTCGAACGATCAGCAGTCCCACCAGAACCGCGCTGACCAGCATGATCACCCTGATATAGAGGCCGGCGTGAAACGTCTGGTCGCCGGCGGCGGTTCGGACCAGGCCCGAGGTGGCGCTGATGGTGCAGAATGCGAAATAGAATTTTTCCATCCATCCGCGGGAAACGAGTAAGAGCCACAAAAGAATGGAGGAGACGACGACGAAGATGCCGCAGAGAATCCACGTGCCACGCGATACCGTGGACGCTACCCAGATGCCGGCGGCGGGATTGGCGGCAAACATCTGCCGGACAGCAATCAGGAGAAACACGACGGAATGCACCAGCGCGACGACGGCGCGTTTGCGGTTGGTGAGGATGGAAAATCCGCCCATGGGTAAACCTATTGTAACGAAGTGGCGGACATGAGGCTGTGATCTAGATCACTCTGGGCGGGAACTGGGCCGTGTGGGTGGCCTATGGGTACTGTGCCATAATGCACAGTCTTGACATCGGAAGGGAGTAGACTCGAATTGTCTCTTCTAGCATCTTCCGCCGTGTTGCACAGTGACGGTCCCTTGCGAAAATCAGACAGCGTTGCGCTGCGCAAGGAACCGTTATGGCCAACAAGTCCCGTCCGCCGACCAAGCCCTCTCCTACCAAGCCCCCTCCCACGCCAGCGATCACTGACAGTGATGGCAACCAGATCCACAACGAGATCCTGCTCGGCCTGCCGCCGAAAGAACGCGAAACGCTGTTCTCGAAATTGGAATTTGTGCGTTTGAAGACTCGCCTCGTGCTGCATGAACCGGGCGATACTTTAAAGTCGGCCTATTTCCCAAGCAGCGGTTTAGTGTCCATTCTGAGCGTCTTTCCAGACGGAAAGAGTGTGGAAGTAGGTCTGGTGGGCAAGGAAGGTTTTATCGGCTTGCCGCTGGTGGCGGGCTTTCGCAGCGCGCCGACGCGGGCCATCGCGCAGATTGAGGGCTCGGCCTTTCGAGTGGACGGCGATACGCTGACGGCAGTTCTCCGGCAGTGTCCTAAACTGGAGCGGCGATTACAGCAGTTTGCCCAGGTCATGGCCATGCAGACCACGCAGATTGCCGCCTGTAATCGCCTGCATGAAGTGAATGAGAGATTGGCGAGGTGGTTGTTGATGAGCGCCGACCGGATCGAATCGGATTCGGTGCCATTGACTCAGGAACTAATTGCCCAGATGCTGGGCACTCGCCGTTCCAGCGTGACTGTGGCGGCCGGAACGTTGCAGAAGGCGGGACTGATCACTTACACTCGCGGGGACGTAAGAATTATCAACCGGCGAAAGCTGGAAGAAGCAGCCTGTGAATGCTACGAAATCATGCAGCGGCAGGTTGAGGAATGGCAGGGCGAAGCGGAGTAGTGTGCGCGCCAGCGCACATTCGGCGGTCCCTCAGCGTACCGACACATTGCCGCCGCCCGGATAGCCTGAGCGTAAACGGAGCATTATTCCCATTGGAACTGTTGCTCCGCATTGTAGTTGGAGTAAGTCATGTCGGAAGGCGACCTCATCAATCTTGATTGCAATCGACATCTGGTTAAATGCCCGCACTGCGAACAGCAAACGGTGCATAATTCTCCAGGGAAAATGATCCTCTTTGCCACGGCGAAGTGCGGACACTGTGGGCGGGAGTTTCTGATCGCGATGAATAAACCACGGCACGAGTCCTGAACTCAACGCCGGGACGCAGAGAGCGCCGCGGAAGCGGATGCTGCTGTAACCGGTCTCATAGATTGTGTGGGCCATGATTGACCCACGACGATGGACCTGCGGCGAGGACTGTCCGCGCCACACCAACCTGGGTAAGGCTATCAGTTGTCCGACATCAGGTGGAGCTTCTAGTGATAGCGGATAGCTGACGGCTGCTATGGATTTAGAAAAGGGCGCGGAGCTGTTTCCGCGCCGTTTTTGTTGGTGCAGCAAAGGCCGCGAACGGGAATGTCTGCGGCCCGCGTGCGGGTCAGACTTCCAGCGAGACCAGCGGTTGCGCCAGCAGGGCGCCCGTCTGCGAAGAAGAGAGGGCTCCGCCGCCGAGGGCGAACGTTTGCAGTTCTTGCGGCAGGGTCGCATAGGCCTGTTGGGCACCCGCAAGGTCGCTGGACGTGAGGTTCTGGCCGACTTGGTTGAGATCCTGAAGCAGGGAATTCTGGTCGGATGAATCTTCACCTACGCCTCCGGTGCTGATGCGAGGATGATGATGGAAGTGGCCGGTCGAGGGACCGCCCCGGCGCAGGAGATCCTGTTGGACGGTGGAGAAATCCTTTTGAGCGGCGGATAGGTTGCCGGACTTGAGATCGGTGGCGAGCTGATTGAAGGCTTGGGCGACGGGGCTGGAGGTGGAGGTCCCGGAAGTGGAGGCAGTGGAAGCGGCGCCAGTACTGGTGGCGGGCTGCGCAAAGGCGGCCTGCAAGGTTGCGAAATCGGACTGCGCGTTTGCGAGATTGCCGGACTGGAGATCCTGGCTGAGCTTTTGCATGTCCTGCTGGTAAGGAGAGCTGGCGGCGCTGAGTTGGTTTTGAAGGAAGCTGCTGCTTAAAATCCCGGAGATGGACATTGATGTGCCTCGATGTAAGAGTTGAACAAGCGTTTCGCGGGGATTCGTCCGCGACAAATTGAAGCTTGATGGCGCCGCGGGCGAAGTTCCGAGTGAACCTGATGATGTGGAAGCACGCCCAATTCCATTGGCGAGAGAGAGGATGCGGAAGAAATGTTGCAATGGTTTGTGGTGGTTGCGGGCAGTGGGGCGCGGCGAGATGGCGCGGTGAGGACGCGGGTGAGGCAAAGCGTGCCGGGGTTGAAGGAGGCAAGAGTTGCCGGGGCGGCGCGGGGAACCGGCAAAGGCAAAAGTCGTCTTGCTAACTTGGTGGCGACTCAGCGGCTATAAGGTCGCTATCGATTTTGCGGAACTTACGGCCGTCTAAAGCCGAGCCCCTTCAGAACAATTGGTTGTCAGTGGGCTGACCAATGGTCAAGACAAAGAAAGACCCCGGTTGAAGAAGTTAAAGAAAACCCATGAACAAAGCCATTGAAAAGTGGCTTCGGAGTACTGTATCTTACCTTGACCGACGGTCAATAATGTTTTGGGGGGAGTTGGGCCATGGAAGGAATTACGAGCAGTCTAGCGAAACCGACGCAGTTGAGGCGGGACGGGAAACCGCGTCCGCGCTCGGAAGCGAAACGGGCGCGGATTGTAGAGGTGGCGATCCGGCATTTTGCGGAACGTGGGTATAGCGCGGCGCGGGTGGAAGACATTGCGGCGCAGTTAGGCATTGCCAAGGGATCCGTGTTCCAGCATTTCAAGAGCAAGGACGGATTGTTCTTCGAGGCATACAAGAAGGCGGTGCAATCGTTTCCGAAGTATATGCAGGCTCCGGCGG
>Ga0326728_10010297_pt1 | contig 21982 bp, 19 predicted proteins | sample MB3enrmetagenome_FD_207602 | JGI IMG/M metagenome (GOLD analysis project Ga0326728, IMG submission 207602) | Lab enriched peat soil microbial communities from McLean, Ithaca, NY, United States - MB31MN | ecosystem: Environmental > Terrestrial > Soil > Wetlands > Peat | place: USA: New York... | reverse complement strand
CGACCCCCGGCTTCCATCTGGCAGCCCTCCGGGTTGCGAAAAGCGGCCCAGACCCGCTTGGTATCGGTCAGGCCACAGGTTGGGGTCGAATCACCTTGGGCCCCCGAAGATCCGTGTAAGGAGCAGGCCCTGCGAACTCCTCTGTAATGCGAGGTTTTTTTTCATCGCCAAGGCCGTCTCGTTATGTATGCTTCACGGGCAATGAAGACAGTCTTGGCTCTGTTCGTTATCCTGGGATGCCTCGGCTTCGCCCGCGCGCAGTCCTCCAATTCCATCCCGCTCTGGGCCGATGGAGCGCCCGGCGCCCTGGGCAAGACACCCAAAGATATCCCGACGCTCACCCCCTGGCTGGCTGACCCCGAAAAGGCCACCGGGGCAGCCATGGTTATTTGCCCCGGCGGCGGCTACGGTGGTTATGCCAGCCACGAGGGCGAGGACTACGCGCGATGGCTCAATGAAATGGGGATCGCGGGATTTGTCTTGCATTATCGCCTTGGCCCCTCGGGTTACCATCATCCGGCCATGTTGCAGGATGCCGCCCGCGCCGTGCGCATCGTGCGCGCCCGCGCCCGCGAATGGAAGCTCGACCCGGCCCATGTGGGCATCATTGGCTCCTCCGCCGGCGGCCACCTCGCCTCGACACTCCTGACCCATTTCGACCCAGGCAAACCTGGCGCAGAGGATATTGTCGAGCGCCAAAGCTCGCGCCCCGACCTGGGCATCCTCTGCTACGCCGTGATCACTATGGGCGAATTCACTCACAAAGGCTCGATGTACAACCTGCTGGGACCGGACCCCTCCCCCGAACTGGTCCGCGAATTATCCAACGAACTCCACGTCACCAGAGAAACGCCTCCCTGCTTCATCTGGCACACCTTCGAGGACAGGGCTGTGCCCGTTGAGAACAGCCTCCAGTTTGCCCAAGCCCTGCGCAAGGCCGGGGTCCGCTTCGACCTGCACATCTATGAAAAGGGGGCCCACGGCCTCGGCCTGGGCAGCGCCAAATGGGACCCGGCCCACCGCCATCCCTGGACCGCCGACTGCGCCTTCTGGCTCAAAGCCCACGGCTTTGCCAAGTAAGGTCAGTGCATCGCCACCTCGCAGGTCCCCAGCCCGCCGCGATAATAGTTGAATTGCACATTGGGGTGTTCGGCCAGGAGCGACATCGGCACCGCCGTATCCACAACTCGCTTTGAAATCATGTAGGCCGTCAGCCGCTGGCCGAAGGGATTGTCGTGGTTGCCGGCGTGCCAGATCGAGACTTTCTCCGCTTTCCAGGTTTCGAGCGGCCCGACGCTGATCGCCTCCGTCGGCACCAGCGAAATGTTGCCTCCGCCGCTGGTCCGCGCGTTCTGGGCCACCGTGAGCGGATGGAGCCGGACCACGCGCGTGCAAAGCGTGCGATATTGCGCCGGCGGCGGGGGATTGTTCCGGTGCGGGCCCTTGCGCTCGGGCGGGTCGTTGAAGGCCCAATGCTTCACATCCCCCTGGCCTCCCTGCATGACGGCGCAACGCACCCCCGCCTCCCAACTCCGCCGATAGGGGGCGGTGTCAGCCTTGGGAAAATGCAGATGCCCCTCCACTGGACGGAGCCTCCTTTCGATACGGTCGAAACAGAGTTCGCGGTCGCACCGCTCGAAGCTCAACGGATGGGTCAGGGGCGCCTCTTTGCCATCGATGCACCATTCATCCATCCCCCAAAAATGCCCCGAGCGCGCATCCAGACCCAGGGCATTGACGATGCGAGCCACCAGGGGCAGTTGTTCGGTCGGCCCTATCGGGCCGCAGATGCCCACGGGGTTGTCGTCCGTGCTCTGGCGCCAGGCCTCGACATACTCGAGGGCCTCGGCCAGGTAAAACTCCTCGAGGGTATCGTAAAGCAAGACCTCGAAGCCCGGACGCGAGAGCTTCGCCAGGTCGCGCGGCGTGAGCCGGGCGGCCGCTTGGATCAAGTCCTGCGGCAACGTTGTATAATCCCACCAATCCGGGGCAATGGCGCTAGGGCGTCGGCTCATGGTTCGACAATTATGAATTCTCAATGATGAATGGCCCGAGGTTGCGCCGTTACTGCACTTTCTCCGGCTGGAGCAGTTCCTTGAGATTGTAGTGCGTGAATCGCGCATGCGCGGCGACATTCTGGGAATCAGCGTTGGCGACCCAGAAATCGAGCGAGTCCGGCGCGAAGAGCGCGCAATGGATGTTCGAGGTCATGCAGACCGGGCGCCGCATGAGCCGGCGCGCTCCTTCCGCATCCAATTTCCCGTAGTTGGCCTGCACGCGGCGGACCAGCTCCTCGTAACGCTCGCCGGCGGACATCAGCACCGCATCCGGGATTGCGTGGGGAAGCAGGGGATGGCTCTGGCCTGGGGCGATGGTCTCGAACTGGTCGGGCGTGGCGGCAATGCCGACGGCCCGTTTGGTCTTGGCATCGGAAACGACGTAGTAGTACTGGCACGTGCGCGGTCCTTTGCGCAAGAGAGCCACGGCTTCCTCGAGGGTGTTGGCCTTCTCCATGACCTCTCGCAGCAATTCGGCCATGGGTTTGCCATCCCAACGCCCTTGCCCGCGCCCGCCCATCTCGCCTATCGCCAACTGTTTCTCGTTCATGGCCGTGACGGTGCCGATCATCCCCGCATAGCTGATGTTGACCCACGCGTTGCCCTGGTCAGGTTGAATGACCATCACCACCGCGTTTTGCTCGAGGCCGAAGCCCCGCAGATAATCCAGAACGCGTCCGTGATAGAGGGCGCCCCCTTGGGTGGCCCGGCCAAACAGCGCGAAGCCGGTGCAGTGAAAGAGCTCCGGAAAGAAATTGGACAGCCGCACTTCCTCGCGCGAAAGGTTGGCGGCAGAGGCCATGGCGTCCATCTCGCGAAAATACCGTTCGTCCATGAATGGCGCCAACCGCCGCTGGGCGGACTCGATTTCGCCGAAAAACCAACGTCCCTTCTCGAAGGAACTCCCCACGCCCACCCCGTAGAGAATGCGGTCCGCCAAATCGCGGATTTCCTTCTTCAAGAGCACGCCGTGCTGGCGGCCCATCTCCTCGGGTGTCCCTTTGAGAAAGAGCACGCGCGTGCCGTCGAGAAGCTCCAACCGCCCGTTGCCCTCGCGGGCAATGACCCGCCTCTCGCCCGTGGCGGGGCCCAGCGGCGGCACTTTGTCCCCGATCGCTTTGAGCGCCACATTCAGAAAACGCGTCAGGTGCGAGCGGGCGACCGTCTGTATCGTCTCGCCTTCCCGGGGCTGGAGCCTCCATTTCTCCGCAGGCCAGGCCGCCTCGAACCGGGGGTTGATTAACTCGACTACCGCGTCAGGGCCTTTGGCTTCGCGGTAACCCACGCGCAAGGGCAGGGAATCGCTCTCCCGCAGCCAGAGCTGCAAAGTCGCTTGCGGCAGGCCAAGACCGCTGGCCGCTTCGGCCTTGGGTGTCACTTTGAGAACATGGCACGGCGCGCCGCCAACCTCCTCGTCCGGCAGCGAGGTCACGTCCGTCAACAGCGGCAGCAGCGCCAGTTCCTCCGGCGGGAGAGGCAGCCTGAAGGGGCCGAGCGGCGCGGTGTCCTTCCGGTCCGGGGCCGTCGAAAACAGCGCAACCTCCTGCGAGCCGATCAACCCGAATTTCCTCTCGGGCGCATCCAGCCAAACCTCCTGCCCGTCGCGGCCCAGCAAGAAGTTCTCGCGGTCCCACCTGGCCGCCAGCCGCAGGTGGTCCGGGGCCTGAAAGGCCAACTCCAATTCGCGCCCGGCAAGGTCTCCGGGCAGACCTTCGGCTCGCGTGATCTTGAACGCGCTCGTAAACGTGCGGGCCGGTTCTCCCGCCGCCGGTTGGATCAAAGCGGCCACTTTGGCGAGGGCCGAAGAAAGGAGTTGGACGGGGGAGTTGGTGTCTGCGGGCTTGGCGGAGGCCGGGCGGGGCAGGGCCAGTGCGATGCACAACAGCCAAAGGGCATAGCGCGAGGTTTTCATATTTGATTCCATGCGAGGTTAACCCACCGGGAGCGGGATGTCACCCTAAACCCGGGTCGCTCATCACCGCCCCAAACCGCAGTCCTCGAGTGCTCAGCCGCAGTTCGTCGAACTGGAACCGGCGCATCACCGCCTCGCAAATCGCCACCCCAACCAGGATGACATCCGCCCGGTTCTCGGGCAGACCCGGGATGCGTTTCCGCTCCTCCAGAGGCAGACCCCAGAGTCGCTGCGTGTGCCAGGTCAGCCGCTCGGCGCTCAACCGGGTCGCCTCGAGCCGTTCCCGGTCGAACGTTCGGAGTGTGGCTTCCATGCAGCCCAGGATGCTTGCAGTGCCGCCGGTGCCCACGAGCCGGACCTGGCCCGCTTCGGCTTCCCGCCGCAGCGCCGGGGCCAGGCTCGGCTGCACTTCCTTTTCCAGAAAGGCCCCCAGCCACCGGCGGCAGGCCGCCAGTTCTTCCGCCGTGGGCGAATCGCTTGGATGAAATTGTTCGAGCAGCCGCACGGTCCCGAGGGGGAAGCTCCGGCGAAAATGCCTGTGCGCCCCCTGGCCGAGGACGAACTCCGTGCTGCCGCCGCCCACCTCCAGCAGCAGCAGCGGCATCGCCGCCAACGCCGCGTCGCTCGTCACACCCTGGAAAGCCAAGTCCGCTTCCTGCTCCCCCGAGATGATCTCGATTCCCAATCCGCAGGTCCGTTCAATGGCGGCGGCCAACTCCTCGGGGTTGCGCGCCTCGCGCGCGGCGCTGGTGGCGATCACCCGAATCGAAGCTGCCTGATAGTCGCGCGCCCTGGCCGCAAACTCCTCCACCGCCGCCGCCGTTGCGGCGATGGGCCCCGCTTGCAGCCGCTGCGTCGTGTAAAAACCTTGCCCCAGCCGCGTTTGCCTGCTGCCCTCCCAGACCGGCCGCACCTGGCCTCCCTCGGCGTCGGCCACCAGCAACTTCACGGAGTTGGTGCCGATATCGATCACCGCTCGGCGAATGCCATTCATAGACGGAGAAACTCTAGCCCAATGCCTGCTCAACGGAATCAATCAGAAGAGTTTAGGAAGTTTTCGGGACCAGTCAAGGGGCAGGGGTGACTATTCAGAATGGGGGTCACCAGGCGGGCGTTTTATGAAGCTGTGCGCGGCGAGAATTGAGGTTGGCGAAGATTCGCCGGGCGAGTGTGGCCGGGAGGGCGTAGGTGGTGACCCGGCTGGCGCGGGCGATGTTGATGCCAATGGCCTGGCCGTCCAGGTTGACCAGCGGGCCGCCGCAAAGCCACGGCTGCAACACCGAATCGTGCTCGATGGCCCATTGAAAGTCCTGGGCGCGCCGGCTCACTTCGGCGCCCAGGTTGGCGGGGCTTTGAGGATAAAACCCGGCGCCCGCCTCTTCGGCCCGGAGCGCAATCATCTTCAAGGCGACATCGAACTCCTGGGCGGCGCGCCGGACGCGTACGGTGATGGTCCGGCCTTCGCGAAAATCCCGGAGGGTCTCGACGACTTGCGCGCGATTGGTCATGGCGATGCCGTTGACGGCGGCAATGAAATCGCCCGCCTTCAGACCGGCCTTTTCCGCGCTCATCCCGGCGATGAGCGAGCGGACCCTGGGGAGGGGCGTGTCGAGGTCGAATTGGACGCCGATGAAGGCGCGCTGAGGCCGGATGCGGCGCGGCAAGGCGCTGATGATGCCGACGGCGTGAGGGGTTTCGGCTATCCCGGGGGTGACAGCCCATTGGCCCTCGGCTACGTCCCCCGTTGCCCAGGTGATCGGTTTGAGGTCCGGGGCCTGCACTCGCACCAGCGCCAGGTCTTCGTCCTCATCGACGCCGAGCAATTCCGCTTTGACCTCCTTGTCGGAGGCGAGCCAGCAAGTGAGTTTGCCGGCCTTGATCTCGCTGGCCTTGGTTAGGGCCAGCCCGCCCGCGTCCATGACCGTGCCGAGGGCCACCGTTTCGCCATCCACGTTCAGTTTTATGATCGAATTCCGGGTCGCCTTGGACACCGGCGCGAAGGCGCGAAGGGTTTCTTCACCGCTGCGAAAGTGGCTTCGCGGCAAGGCCGGGCTCTCCAAGGGCGTTTGCTGGGCGGGTGAAACCCGGGCCCAGCCGCCGAGGATTAGCGCCAAAACCAAGCGCGCGAAGGGGCGGGCCAGGCTCGTTACGAGCCGGGTTCCGGACGCCGATTGAGAATGATCATTTGCCATCAGGAGGGGGTTGGAGTTTCACTTGCAGGGAGAGTAGTTTGTCGCCGCGTTTGATTTCCAGGTTCAACGTCTCGCCGGGTTGGGCCTCGGCGATCCAGCGCCGGAAGACCGCCGAGACCAGGATGTCCCTTCCTTCCACCTTAAGCACGAGGTCGCCCGGTCGCAGGCCGGCATTGAAGGCAGGGCCATCCTTCTCGACCGCACTCAACCGGCAACCGGCGGGGTCGTCAGCGGCACTGGCCCCGACGTAGGCCCGGGGCCGGCTGGCCAGGGTGTTCCCATTCTGGCCGGTCGCCAGCGTGGTCCAGGTATCGAAAAACTCAGTTATCGGCACATGGAAGTTCTCGGCCAGCGAAGTGCTGATGGCGCTGTGGATGGCCAGGACCCGCCCATGCATGTCAAACAAGGGTCCGCCGGAGTCGCCCGGGCTGATGGTGCAATCGGTCTGCAGCACGCCCGGCGCGGCCTGGATGATGCGCCCCAGGCGCACGACCAGCGAGCGCTTCAGGTCAAAGCCGCCGGGGTGGCCCAAGGCCAGCACCCAATCCCCGATGCACGCCTCCTCGAGGTCCCCCACGGCGACGTGGGGCCAGGGCCCCGGGTCCGTTATCCGCATCAGGCCGGTGTCGGCCTCGCGATCGACCCCCAATGTCTTGCCCCGTGCCGTCTTGCCGTCGGGAAAAGTAAAGAGCACGTCCCGACCGGCCCGACCGCAGACGTGCCCGGCGCTCAGCACGAGCCCGTCGGCCGAGATGACCACCCCGCTGCCACTGGCGAAGCCCACCTCGACCGCCACCACAGCGGGGGACACTTTCGGAACCAGGGTCTTGACCTGCCGCTCGATGGCTCGCAGGTCGGCCAGGGAGGTCGGCACGGGTTTGCTGAAGGCGGCGGCCAGGTCCTGGCGCCGGGCGGGGGCCGGCCTCAGCGCCGCCGGTGTCCCCAAGGCAGGCGGCCCCGGTTCCTTTGGGTTGGTTTTGGCCGGGGCGGCGGGCTCGCTGGGCGGGGCGGGGCTCGGCCAGAGGGCGCGCCGGGCCTCAGCCGGGAACGGCGGGCTGGCTGCCAGGACAGCGAGCAGACCGAACGCCAGCCAAGCGCGCCAAAACTTGAATGCACATAGGAGAGTCACGACACTTGCCGGGTGGTGGCGATCATCGCCAATCCACAGGCACACTAACCCGAATTGCGCTGGGGTCAAGGTGTGGATGGCCGAGGCAGTCGAATTCAGAACAGGCCGACGGTGTGGCCGTTGGCATCGACATCCATCGCTTCGGCCGCCGGCACTTTTGGCAGGCCGGGCATGGTCATGATGTCGCCCGAAGAGACGACCACGAAGCCGGGTCCGGCGCTCAGCCGGGCGTCGCGTAACGGCACAGTAAATCCCCGCGGCCGGCCACGCAGACTGGGCATCGCCGAAAACGAATACTGCGTCTTGGCCACGCAGATCGGCAACTGGCCGAAACCGGCTTCCTCGAAAGAGCGGAGCTTCTCGGCGGTCCGGCCTTCGGCTACCACGTCGTCAGCGCCGTAAATCTTCCGGGCGATTAGGCGCACCTTCTCGAGCAAGGGCAAGTCGTCGGGATAAGTGAAGTTCAAGGGGCCCTTGTGCGGCTGAGAGGCGGTTTGGATGACCAGGCGAGCCAGGTCCTCCGCGCCGGCGCCGCCGCGGTGGAAATGCTCCGAGAGGGCGACCGGCACAGACATTCTGGCGCAGGTTTCGCGGATGACTTGCCACTCCTCGGCGATGTCGTTGGCGAAGACGTTGATCGAGACGATCACCGGCAGCCCGAAGGACTGGAGGTTCTCGATGTGTTTGAGCAGGTTGCCCGAGCCGGCCTCCAGTGCCGGAAGGTTCGGTTTGCCGAGGTCCGAAACCTTGACGCCGCCGTGGTACTTCAAGGCCCTGACCGTGGCGACCAGCACGGCGGCGTCCGGACGCAGGGCGGCTTTGCGGCATTTGATGTTCACGAATTTCTCCGCGCCGAGGTCGGCTCCGAAGCCGGCTTCAGTGACGGTATAGCCGGCGAGGCGCAGGCCCAGTTTGGTGGCGATGACGGTGTTGCAGCCGTGGGCAATGTTGCCGAAGGGGCCTCCGTGGATGAGAGCGGGGTTGCCTTCAAGAGTCTGCACGAGGTTGGGTTGGACCCCGTAGCGCATCAGGACAGTCATGGCCCCAGAGGCCTTGAGGTCGCGGGCGGTGATGAATTTGCCGGCGTGCGAGTAAGCCACCACGATGCGCCCGAGCCGCTCCTTCAACTCGGGCAGCGACTCGGAGAAACAGAGTGTGGCCATGACTTCCGAGGCCGGCGTGATGTCGAAGCCGGACTCGCGGGGGATGGAGTTGGCGCTGCCCCCGAGGCCCAGGACGATCTGCCGGAGGGCGCGTTCATTCATATCGAGCACGCGGCGCCAAAGGATGCGGCGCTGGTCAATTCCCAACTCGTTGCCGTGGTGCAAGTGGTTGTCCAGCAGGGCCGCCAGCAAATTGTGGGCGGAAGTGACGACGTGAAAATCGCCGTTGAAATGGAGGTTAATGTCCTCCATCGGGGCAACCTGCGCGTAACCGCCCCCGGTGCCGCCGCCCTTGACGCCGAAGCACGGGCCCACGGAGGGTTCACGCAGACAGACAACGGCTTTCTGGCCCAGCCGGCACAGGGCGTCGGTCAAGCCGATGCTGGTCGTCGTCTTGCCTTCGCCGGCCGGAGTCGGGTTGATGGCGGTGACCAGGACCAGCTTGCCGCCTGGGGCGCCCTGGAGCCGCCGATACAGGTCCAGCGCAATCTTGGCCCTGGTTTTGCCGTAGAACTCGAGGTCCTCTTCCGGGATGCCGAGTTTGGCAGCCACTGCCTCGATCGGCAAAAGCTTGGTTCGACGGGAAATCTCAATCGCGCTCAGTCCGCTAGGATTCATGGTCCGGCACAGTCTTGCGCCACTCGGGGCCGCAGTGCAACCAGGTTTTTTCAGGAAGCCGCCCAGCCGGGGCGCGGCCGTTGACAAAGTTCTCCGCAGATCGTTGCAGGGGACTCCTTACGCTCGTCTCCTAGAGCATCTCCAGGGGATGGGGACCGGAAGGCGGTGGAAAGAGGCGCTCGAGTTCGGCAACCTGCAGCGGGGTCAGAGGATGGTCCATCGCGCCGAGATTTTCAATCAATCGCTGGCGGCGGCTGGTCTTGGGGATGACGATAGCCTCCCCCTGGTTCAGCAGCCAGGAGAGCGCCGCCTGGGCCGGAGTCATGCCCTGGCGCCGGGCAAAGCCGATGAGTCTGGGGTCTTCCGCCAGTCTGGCTCGTCCGATAGGCGAATACGCCATCACCGGAACGCGATGCCGGCGCAGCCACGGCAACAAGTCCCACTCGATGCTGCGGTGGGCCAAGTTGTAGAGCAGTTGGTTGGTCTGCACCGCCTCTCCCCCGGGAACCGGCCACAGCTCCTTCATCTCCTGGAGGTCCAGATTGCTGACGCCGTAGTAATGGACCTTGCCGGCGCGCTGCAGCTCCAGGAAGGCCGCTACCGTTTCGGCAAAAGGCACATTGCCTCGCCAGTGCAAAAGGTAGAGGTCAATCCGCTCCGTCTTGAGCCGGCGCAGACTGCGCTCGCAGGCAGCCACCGCCCCCCGGCGCGACGCGTTCGAGGGCAAGACCTTGTCCACCAGGAACACCCCGTCGCGCCGGCCCGCAATGGCTTCGCCCACCAATTCCTCGGCCCGGCCATCGCCATACATCTCGGCGGTGTCGATGAGTTTGGCCCCCATATCCAGCCCCAGGCGAAGGGTCGCTATCTCCTCTTTTCGAGCGGCCGGGTCGTCCCCGACATGCCACGTGCCCATGCCGAAGGCCGGCACGCGTTCTCCCGAAGGCAATGCAACGGTTTTCATCATCAGCCAGATGGCGGCAGTTCCAGGTTAGACATACTCCTTCCGGTCAATCTTTTTCACTGGGCGGAAGATAACATACCCGGCCCGGCGATGGGAAGAGCGCGGCGGCTCATGGGCCCCTTCAATACCGGTAGTGCTCGGCCTTATAGGGGCCGTCTATGGGTACGCCGATGTAGCCGGCTTGCTTCTGGGTGAGCCTGGTGAGCCTGACGCCGATCTTTTCGAGGTGCAGGCGCGCGACTTCCTCGTCGAGCCTTTTGGGCAGCCGATAGACGGCCGGCTTGTATTTCTGGCGGTTGGTCCAGAGGTCTAATTGGGCGAGGACCTGGTTGGTGAACGAGTTGGACATCACGAAGCTGGGGTGGCCTTCGGCGCAGCCGAGGTTGACCAGCCGGCCTTCGGCGAGCAGGTAAACGCTGTGGTCGCCTGGAAGGTCGTAACGGTCCACCTGGGGTTTGATGTTTACGCGCGAAACGCCCGGCGCCCCGTTGAGCCGGTCCACCTGGATCTCGTTGTCGAAGTGGCCGATGTTGCAGACAATCGCCTGGTCTTTCATCTTGAGGATGTGTTCCAGGGTCAGGACGTCGCAGTTGCCCGTGCAGGTCACGTAGAGGTCGGCCTTGCCAAGGGTGTCCTCGACCGTGGCGACCTCGAAGCCCTCCATGGCGGCCTGGAGGGCGTTGATGGGGTCGATCTCGGTGACGATGACGCGGGCGCCGAAGCCCCGGAGCGAGTGGGCGCTGCCTTTGCCGACATCGCCATAGCCGCAGACGCAGGCCGTCTTGCCGGCGATCATCACGCCCAGCGCGCGCTTGAGGCCGTCTGCCAGGGATTCGCGGCAACCGTAGAGGTTGTCGAACTTGGACTTGGTGACCGAGTCGTTGACGTTAATGGCGGGGACCAGGAGCCGTCCGGCCTCGAGCATCTGATAAAGCCGATGCACGCCGGTGGTCGTCTCTTCGCTCACGCCCTTCCACTCTTTGACCGCCTCGGTGAACCAGCCGGGGCGTTCCTTGGCGCAACGTTTGAGGAGCTTCTTGACCACCTCCTCTTCCTGGCTGGCGCCGGGTGTGTTGGCCCAATCGCTGCCGTGCTCCATTTCATAGCCCTTGTGCAGCAGCAGCGTGGCGTCTCCGCCATCATCCACCACCAGTTGCGGGCCTTTGCCCCCCGGGTGCGTCAAGGCGGCAAGCGTGAAGCCCCAGTATTCGTCGAGTGATTCGCCTTTCAAGGCGAAGACGCTGACGCCGCTCTTGGCGATGGCTGCCGCCGCCTGGTCTTGCGTGCTGAAAATATTGCAGCTCGCCCAGCGCACCGACGCGCCCAACTCGACCAGGGTCTCGATCAGCACCGCCGTCTCGATCGTCATGTGCAGCGAGCCGGAAATGCGAACTCCGTGGAAAGGCTTCTGCGGGCCGTACCTGGCGCGAACCGCCATCAGCCCCGGCATCTCCTGCTCGGCGACGGAGATTTCCTTGCGGCCCCATTCGGCGAGGGTCAGGTCTCTGACCTTGTAGTCCTGGGCCGCCTGTGCCTTAAGGCCGCCGGAGGCGCTCTTTCTTCCGTTGGTTTTTGTCAAAGTCGGCATACCTGGTATTGTTCAATTGATTTGAGTTCCGGGCCGATTCAAGCGCCGGCCCGGGGCCGGACGGCGCGGCGGGACGCCGCCTGCCCGTCGGGCAGCGAGAGGGCCTTATGGAGGGTTGCCGGCGCGACCGCAGCCACGGACTGCTTGGCCGCCCGCCGGAGGGCGTCGACCTTGTCCGTCAACTCCCAGGTGATGTCCGGATCGGTCTTGCCGAAATGGCCGTAATTGGTCGTCTTGGAATAAATCGGGCGGAGCAGGTTGAGCTGTTTGATGATCGCCGCCGGTTTGAAGCAGAAGAGATCGCAGACGGCCCGCTCGATTTCCACGTCGGGTATGACACCGGTGCCGAAGGTGTTGATGCAAACCGAGACCGGGTCAGGGTGGCCGATGGCATAAGCAAACTGGATTTCGGCGCTGGTAGCCAGGCCGGCGGCGACGATGTTCTTGGCCACGTAGCGGCCCATGTAAGCCGCGCTCCGATCGACTTTCGAGGGGTCTTTGCCCGAGAAGGCCCCGCCACCGTGGCGGCCCATCCCGCCGTAGGTGTCGACGATGATCTTGCGCCCCGTCAGCCCGGTGTCACCCTGCGGCCCGCCGACCACGAACCGGCCGGTGGGGTTGATCAGGTAAACGGTCTTCTTGTCCAGCAGGCGCGCCGGCAGCACTTTCTTGATGATTTCGTTAATGACGAACCGCTCGATAGTCCGGTGCGTGGTGTCGGCGGCGTGCTGAGTCGAAACGACGACATTCGTAATGCGAACAGGCTGATCGTCCACATATTGCACCGAGACCTGGGTCTTGGCGTCGGGCCGCAGCCATTTGACTGCGCCGCTCTTGCGCACCCGCGTCAACTCGCGCCCGAGGGTGTGCGCATACATGATCGGGGCCGGCATAAGCTCCGGCGTTTCGTTGGTGGCATATCCGAACATCAGCCCCTGGTCGCCCGCCCCTTGCTCCGCCGTCTGTTTGCCTTCCGCCGCGCGGGCGTCCACGCCCTGCGCAATGTCCGGGCTCTGCGAGGTGATGGCGTTCAGGATCAGGACTCGGTCCGCGTGAAACACGTCGTCGTCGTGCGTATAGCCGATCTCCCGGATCGCCCTGCGGGCGATCTCGTTGTAATCGAGCCTGGCTTGGGTCGTGATTTCGCCGCCCACCACCACCAGGTTGCTCTTGGCGTAGGTCTCGCACGCCACGCGGCTGTGCGCATCCTGGGCCAGGCAGGCGTCCAGCACCGCATCGGAAATCGTATCGCAGACTTTGTCGGGATGGCCTTCGCCAACCGACTCGGAGGAAAAGATATAGTTCTTGCTCATGGCATTATGTTGAACGGACGGCGGTTAACATTTTCATATTGACGTATCAGGATAAGATGATACGAATTTTTCCAGGCGAGTCAAGGGCTGGATTCTAAAATCCCTGTTCACCCTGTCATCCGTGGGTCATCTCTTTCCTCGATTGCGGGGAAATCCGCGGGTAAGACCGGCGTCCCCTCTTCCGGGAGAGCGGGCGGCGTGGGTGGCGGAGCCGGAAGCGGGTGCCCCTGCGGGTTCTTGGCGCGTCTGTTACGGGGCAGGGGGCTGAGGACGACGTTGAGGTCGCGGTCGCCTAACATTTTGGGGGGCGAATCCGCCTGGCCATAAGCGGCGAGGTCCTTGACGAATTGGTTGACCACCTCGAAGCCGATCTCCTTGTGCGCCTTTTGGCGTCCGCGAAAGCGCAACTTGACGCGGACTTTCATATCATCGCACAGGAATTGGATAGCGTGGTCTCGCTTGGTCGCCAGGTCGTGAGGGTCAATGGCGGGAGAGATTTGAAGCTCCTTCATTATGTTCGCCGACTGGCGGGCGTGGGCGCCCTTATTCCGTTTGGCTTCCTCGTAAAGGAATTTGCCGTAATCGACGATGCGGCAGACGGGCGGCGTGGCGTTGGGCGCGACCTCGATGAGGTCCAGGCCTTTGGCTTGGGCCAACCGCAGGGCTTCATTGAGCGACATGACGCCGAGTTGCTGTTTGGCGTCACCGATGACGCGGACCTCGCGGGCACGGATTTTTCCGTTGCGGCGATGCAAGGGTTCGCGAGAATGAAAGGAGCGAAAAGGAAAAGGGCGGCTCAATGAGGCCTCGCCGGTTGGAGATTATTCATGCAGAAAAGACGCCGCATGCAACGCTAATATGTCATCGGTCGTTAATAGGCTTCATTTTCGCACAGTTGCCCCGGCAGGCAAGGACAAAATGCAACCCTCAGACCCCGGCCGAATTCAGGCCGAAATCGGGGATTGAAACGGCGGACGGTTGGTAGTACAAATGGTTGGAGCTAGTTAAGGCCGTGTGGACTGAGACTGAGCATATAGAACCGAGGTGCCAACACCAGGAGCCTCCGTCCGCTGAGGACGAAGCGCCTCTGGAATTGGCAACTGCCCCGGTCAAGGAGCGGAACCTGCCGCGACGGCCAGGCGGCGCAGGGCTTCGGGGCCCATACGGCTGGCCGGTCCCTTCATCGCTGTCGCCTAATCCGGGGGAGGCGCGCGCCCGAATCCAGTTGCCGGAGTTCGACGCGTTATTGTTGGAGAAAGCGCGGGTGATCTCGGGGCACTTTCCGGCTGCGGAGGCGCAATACCGCTATCGGTGCGGGACCGACCCCAACGGGCAGCATTCTGACCTGCCCCACTTTGAAAGGGTCTTCCGCATCGCGAGCTCGCTAGGCGGCGTGAGCGATGTGCAGGAAGCCCCGGACTACGACGGGCTGCTGATCCTGACGGCGTGGCGTTGCGTGCGGCCGGGGGTGGAAGGGTTTCTTGGTTCCTACCCCAAGGCGCTGCTAAGTCCGCTATCCCACACTGCTCCGCCCAGGGCGCTGGCCTCGCTCTCGGCTCGAGAGCAATCCATTTTCGAGCGGCGCGCGCCGGTTTACCTGCGCTATTTGCTCTGCGAGAGATTCGGCTTGCGCACGTGCGCGGACATTGAAAACGCGGATTTACGTCACCTGCTCAGGAGCGTCGGCTTTCGCCTGATCCGTTCGAGCCTCGTAGCGGAGGTCGCCCTTCCGGGCATCACCCGGGGAGAAGACCCGCCCGTCCGGCCTTGGAAGCTGACCCTGAGGCAGGAACTGAGCGACGAACGCGCCGCCGAATTGCTGATGATCGCGGCGCTGTGGAAGATCAAATACGAGTTGCGTCTGGTCACCATCGACCAGGGCCTGCCGCGCTGGAATATCGGCGCCTTCGGACGGACGGATTGGGAAGACGCCTTTCTTTCTCTCGGGGTCCGGGTTCCTCCCTCGCTGCTGCGCGAGAGCGGGATCATTGATTGGAGAGCGGTGCTCACGCGCTGCCTCGACCAAATCGGGCGCGGCAATCTGCCGGCGGAAGTTCTCGGGAGAGTCTCCGCCTGGCCCCGGCGGATATGCCATGATCGCGGCCAGACGATTTGGGAAGGGCTGGATCAAATCGCCCGGACCGTCATGGAGCGAGTGCGGGCGGCGGAACCGCTGCTTTTCAAAGAGAACGGCCAACCGGACTACGAAACGGCCCGGCGCTTTCGTGGCTGGGCGGGGTTCTTCGACGAGGTGTCTCCGCAGGTCCTCTCCAGGTTGGGAGTCTCCGCCTTCACGGCCCTGCACCGGGTCGCGCCGGAATGCTTTGGCTGGGAGGCCGCCCAGCTCAAACCGTGGGAGCTGGAGCAGGAATATGGAAAATGGAAGGGGCCGCGGGGCCGCGCGCTGCTCAGGAGCGCATACGCCTACGCGCTCTATGAGAGCGGCCTGGGCTGTATTTGCCGACAGGAGGAGCAGGTCCTTTGGCAGTGCGCGCTCAACCAGTTTTCCGACTGGTACCGGAGCAGGACTGTCGAGAGCAACGTGACTCCGTACGAGTTTCTGTATGGCCTGGCGAGCCGCCACGGGCTGACGCCGCTGCTGACTCGGGAGGTCAAGCACACCGCCGCCGTTTCACTGCTGGCGGGCATGAACCTGCACGAGAACCTGCCCAAGATCGAGGGATGCTGGGAGTTGTGCATGCGGGCTGCCCTCGAGCATCACGGGGGCAAGCTCGAGGTGCGGCTGGTCGTTCCGGATTTGGTGCCTCTCCCGCTTCGCCTGCGCAAGGCCGTGCTTGCCCCGCTCCGCTACAGCTATCTCCACAAGGAGCTGCGCCTGGTGCGGGACTTCGACCGGCGGATGGCGCGGGAAGCCCGGCGGACGCTCGAGGAGATCCCCGGCTGGTGGGAAGACGAGCGCATCGTGGGAACGCCGCTGGAGGGGCGTCTTGGCCGGGCCTCCGACCCGGCCTCGATGGCCCTTCGCGTGCTGTGTCCGGAGCCTTGGCTGGAGCCGCCCGCGCAAAAGAGGATCCGTTTCCGGGCGCTCTACCTCCTCCTCTCCAAGCGGGCAACCAACCGAACGACCCCGGGCGAGGCCGGGCTTTCCTCGCAGGAAATGCGGGCCCTCCTTTGCCTCGCCTTCGAGGGGGCCTTCGAGCACACGAACATTGCGGAGGTGTCTCTTCCCGCAATCCGGCGCGGTTTCGAGCGCATCCTGGCCCGCGAGGACACCCGCGAAATGCTGGATTCTCTGCTGTTGCACATCGGCGCGGCTTATGAGACCGAAATCTGGGGCCGGGTGCGCTCGTTCATCGTCCTGGACGCGATCAACGACCTGCTGGCGCTCACCATCCGATGTTCGCTGCTGCACCTGATGAGCGCCTGACACATTGGCGTCGCATCTAAACTTTTTTACATTTTTCGGGCGCCGTTCTGAAACCGTCCAGCCAGTGGCGCAGGCTCAGGATCGGATGTCGGCGGAGCATGCGCGGCCCGGCATAACGCATCACGGCCTTGACCTGCTGGCGGCGCGCGGGTTGGTAGCAGTGGACGGGGCAGTTGGCGCAGGCCGGTTTTTCCGCGCCGAAGCGGCAGCCCTTCAGCCGGGCGCCGGCGTAATCCAGAAGCTCCCGGCATTGCGGGCACAGCGACGCCTCCGCGCCGTGATGGTCGCGGCAATGGATTTTGATCATTGCCTCCAGGGTCTTCCATTCGCGGTTCAGCCGTTTGCCGGCGAGGGCGGCGGTGTTGGCTTCCGGCACGACGGCAGCAAGGGTGTCCGAGGCAGCTTGGCGAGAAATCATTCTCATGCCGCGATTTTCGCACACCGGCCATCGAAGGCCCTTGATCCAGGTCAAGGCGCCGATTGCAGGGGGAATGATTTGATTTTTGACGGCGGGTTCCGCTTTCTTTTCTTCAATCCTCGACCGAGCCCGGGCGTTGGGGTTGGGGGTTGGTCTGGCGGCGCAAGCCCTTGCGCTTCCGCACCGCCTGCTTGAGGAGGTACTCGATCTGTCCATTGACGCTGCGCAGTTCGTCCTTGGCCCAGCCCTCGAGGTCGGCCCAGAGTTCGGGGTCGATGCGCAAGAGGAACGGTTTGCGCGAGGCCATGCCCGGCTCAAGTGTAGAGTGTTCCTGTGTTGACCACCGGATGCACCTCGGCCTCGCCGCACAACACAACCATGAGGTTGCTCACCATGGCTGCCCGGCGATCGTCATCCAGTTGCACCACCCCTTGCTCGGCCAGTTCTTTCAAGGCCATGCCGACCATGCTCACGGCGCCTTGGACGATCTTCTGCCGCGCCGCAATGACCGCTTCCGCCTGTTGCCGGCGCAGCATCGCCTGGGCAATCTCCGGCGCGTAGGCCAGGTGCGTCAGCCTCGCCTCTTCGACCAGGACGCCGGTCCTGTTCAGACGCGCCTGCAACTCCTGCTTCAGCGCTTGGGAGACTTCCTCCATCCCGCTGCGCAGAGTGACCTCGTGCTCTTCGCCATAGTCGTAGGCATAGGCGCTGGCCACGTGCCGGACAGCCGACTCGCTCTGCACGCGCACGTAGTTCTCATAATCATCCACGTCAAAGGCCGCCTGCGCCGTGTCCTGCACGCGCCACACCACCACCGCCGCAATCTCGACGGGATTGCCCCGCTTGTCATTGACCTTGAGTTTCTCGCTGTTGAAATTGCGCGACCTCAGCGAAAACTTGAAGCGCGACAGTTTCTTGAATCCCCGCAACGCCACGGCCAACTTGCCCGCGACCGCGTTCGCCTCCGAGCCCGGGGTCTGGCCGGTTGCCATCCCGGGCTGGCTGGGGCCGTTCGAATAAAAGGGATTGCCCCAATGAAAACCCGGGTCCCGCGCGGTGCCTTTGTACTGGCCAAACAACACCAGCACCCTTGCCTCGTTTGGCTGCAATGCGAAAAAGCCCGCGCACATGACGATCGCTGCGATCTCCACGAGAATCGCGGTCACGAAAAAACTCCAGATCGGCTCGCCGTTTCCGTGGACCCCGGCCACGATCGAGTAAATGAAGAGCGCGATTGCCCCCAATAAGAGAAACAGGACAATCGGCAACATCACCCAGCCGTTGAAGACTTTGAGGATTCTCTCCCGGTTCATCTCCCGGTTCATAGTGCTGTTTTCAGAGTTCATATTGTCATTGTAGTTTAGTGTCATGTTCAAATGCTATCTCCATGATATCATAATGAAATCTCACTGCAACAAAAAAATGCGCCCTTGTTTGTAATCGATGCCCAGAATGGGCCGCTCTTGTTGGGCAGCCAGTTTCCCCTCAATGATTCTCAGCCCACATGGCTGTGGGCGTATGCGCAGAGGGCGTGGAGATTGGCTGGGGGTGTGTCGCGGGGGACTTCGCAGCCGGCGCCGACGATGAAGCGCGGGCCGGCCTGGCGGTGGCATTCGGCCACGGCGGCGGTGACGCTCTCGGGGCTGCCGTGCAGCAGGAGCAGGACTGGGTTGAGGTTGCCCAGCAGGACCTGGCGGGAACCCATGGCCTGGCGGCCTTCGGCCAGGGGGGCAAGGTAGTCGAGGTCGACGATTTCGCAGTTCAAATTGCCCATGCCCCGGAGGAGTTTGCGGGTGTTGCCGCAGATATGGAGCCGCACCTTGGCGCCAAGGCCGTGGAGGCCCTCGACGAGCCTCTTCTCGTAGGGCCAGACAAACTCCTCGTAGATCTGCGGTCCCACCAGGGAAGCGGCGGCATCGCCGACGCCGATGACCTCGGCCCCGGCCTCGACTTGCGCGCGGGCGAAGCGGAGTTCCATCTCGACGACAAAGCCGAAGAGGTCGCGCACGAAAGCGGGGTCATCAAAGAAATCCAGCATGATCGTATTGATGCCCCGCAGGTCGGCGCCTTCGGCCATGGGCCCTTCGATCCAACCCTCGATGAGTTTCTGCCGGCCGAGGCGTTGGCGGAAGAGGTCCAGGGCCTTGATGCGGTTGTGCATGCGCCCGCCGCCCAAGGGGTCGGGAACCTTGAGCGAGGCCAGTTTTGTCTTTGCGGCCAGCAGGGCCTGGTCCTCGACCATGGCCACCGGCTGGTTCTCGAAGTGTTCGACCGTGGCGCCGCAATCGGCCGCTTCGCAGGCGGGGTCGGACATGGTGTTGACGTAGTCGAAGCCGAATTCTTCCGAAGTGCGGGTTTGGGCTTCGACCAGGACCCTGTAGTCGGTGCAGTATTGGCCGTAGCGCGCGCCAATGCGGTCGCACGCGAACATCATTGTAATCGGCATCAACGGCAACCGATCCACCGGCCGGCCTTCCAAATGGGCGATGACTCGTTCTCGGCTGGTCATCGGTTGAGTTGGCGGCGGATGGCCGTGATGAAGTCCGGGCGGGCGCCGCAACAGCCGCCCACGAAGGCGGCGCCGAGCTCGACCAGTTTGGGGACATAGCCGGCAAACTCTTCAGGGGCGGTGCTGTATTGGGGACGCCCCTCCACCATGGCCGGCAGGCCGGCATTGGGCTTGAGCCATAATGGACGCTCGGTGGCGGCGCGCAGGCGCCGGGCGATGGCAACGAACCCGGCGATGCCTTGGCCGCAGTTGGCGCCAATGACGTCAGCCCCGGCCTGGGTGAGGGTCCTGGCGGCTTGCTCGGGCGTTGCGCCCATCATGGTGCGGTCTTTGTCCTTCCCGCTGTCGAAGACCATGCAGGCCACGACCGGCAGGCCGGTTTCGAGCGCAGCCGCGATGGCCAGGACCGCCTCATCGAGGTCGGACATGGTTTCGACGACCAGGGCGTCGGCCCCGCCCTTGGCCAGGGCGCGGGCCTGTTCGGCAAAGGCGTCGCCCATTGCGTCCCGGGTGACGTCGCCGTTCATGAGCAACTTGCCGGTCGGACCCATCGAGGCAAAGACACGGGCGCGACCGGCGGCGGCGGCGCGTGAGATTTCCACGCCGCGCCGGTTGATTTCGGACACGGCCCCGGCGGCGGCATGGTCGCCCAGGCGAATGCGGTTGGCGCCGAATGTATTGGTGAGGATGACCTGGCTGCCGGCCTGGACGTAGGCGCGGGCGACCTCGGCCACCTTGTCCGCATGGGTCAGGTTCCAGGTATCGGGGAAGTCGCCCAGCGACAGGCCGCGCTCCTGGAGTTGGGTTCCCCAGGCCCCGTCGGTGATGACCGGCCCTTGCGCCAGGAGTTGCTGGATGAGCGGGTGCATCGGTCCAGGAGGCAAAAGGGAGGGCCGGGGTCAGCCGGCGCCCATGGCCTTTTTGGCCAGCGCCACGGCGCCAACAGCGCTTTCGCTGTAGCCGTCGGCGCCGATTTCATCGGCGTATTGTTGAGTGATGGGGGCGCCGCCGATGAGGACTTTGACCTTGTCCCGCACGCCGGCTTGTCTAAGGCCCTCGATGGTTGATTTCATGGCGGGCATCGTCGTGGTGAGCAGGGCGGACATGGCGACGATATTGGCCTGCTTCTCGGTGATGGTGGCGATGAATTTTTCGGGGGCCACATTGACGCCCAGGTCGATGACCTCGAAGCCGCCGCCCTCGAGCAGGGAGGCCACAAGGTTCTTGCCGATGTCGTGCAAATCACCCCGGACGGTGCCGATGGCCACGCGCCCCATCGGTTCGTCTCCGCGCGCGGTCAGGATGGGGCGGACCAATTCCAGCGCGCTCTTCATGGCGCGCGCCGAGATCAGCAACTCGGGGACAAAGTACTCGTTGCACTCGAAGCGCCGGCCGACTTCATCCATGGCCGGGATCATGCACTCGTTGACGAGTTTGAGAGGATCGACGCCTTCGGCCAAGGCCTGCTGCGTAATGGTTTGGGAGGTCCTGGCATCGCCTCGGACCACCGCATCATAAAGTTCTTTCAGATCCGGCATAAGAAGCCTTTCATTGAATAAAGAGCGCGCAAACGTTGCGGCCTAGTTAGAACGACCCCGAGGGCAAAGTCAATGACAATGGCGGAAGATCTCAGGGCTGCCCGGCATCACTGCGGCGCCTGGCCAGGCACGCGAAAGACTGCGTATTGGCACCGTCGAAAATCCACGAGGGTGTTGGGCGGGCCGGCCCACCCGCAGTCGACAAGACCTTGCTCGACGTTCAACTTTCGCCAGCGCCAGAGTTCGCTATGGCCGTCGGCGAAGGCAAAGACCCCCGCCTGCCCATGCCGCACTGTGGGTGAATTCTGCCACGTGGTCGGTGCGTTCGCGCAGTTTATCGCAAAATACCCGTCGTCGATGGTATTGATGCTTTCATCATCGAAGGTCATGGCCCCGACTGGCGAAGGGCTGACGATATCGGTCATTTTCTGGTATTGCGGGAAGCTGTCTCCCAAAACCCACTCGGTGCTATACTCGGTGGGACTTCCGCCGACGTTGTACTTTTTGGCCGTGTCGTCGTTGGCGCCGCCCATGCGGCCCTCGAGCGAGTAATTGCGGCAAACCGGTACGTTGGGAAACAGGGCAGCCTGCCCTGGGGCCGGGATCCACGGCCCCTTGTTGGCCGCAGGACATTTGTAAACCCCCACCGCCGGGTTGTACTTGAACAACAGGCCATTCTCGAGTGCGATAATGTTAGTGGCCCCAGGGTAGGAATCGACGCTCCCCTTGGTCCCATCAATCCAAGCGCGAGAGTCGTTGAGCCAATTCGGCACCAGGGTCTCATTGTTGTCGGCCGAATACATGATCCACGAGTAGTCCAGTTGCTTGAGGTTGCTCAGGCACTGGGCGCTCATGGCCTTGACCTTGGCCCGTGCCAACGCCGGCAGCAACAGCGCCGCCAGGATTGCAATGATGGCGATGACCACCAGCAGTTCAATAAGGGTAAACCCCGCTCCACGGCCCTCCGCAACTCCGTTGCGGCCTCGTCTCAGAGGCAATCTATTCATGATCTTGCCGATACTCTAGCCCTGTCCTGCTCGACAGCGCAAGGGAAATGCGGGGCTGGCGGTAGCCGGGGGTCGAAGCCAGGCGAGACCCCCGGAACGACGGCGTGGATGGCCTGCACCCCGGAGGGGTGCCAGAGGGGCAGCCCCGTTTTCTGGCACCCCTCCGGGGTGCCGCGGGATACCCCC
>Ga0326728_10010295_pt1 | contig 21992 bp, 20 predicted proteins | sample MB3enrmetagenome_FD_207602 | JGI IMG/M metagenome (GOLD analysis project Ga0326728, IMG submission 207602) | Lab enriched peat soil microbial communities from McLean, Ithaca, NY, United States - MB31MN | ecosystem: Environmental > Terrestrial > Soil > Wetlands > Peat | place: USA: New York... | reverse complement strand
AAGGTGACAGTCGCGAGCGGCGGGACGCAGAGCACGGCGGTGGGCACGGCGTTCGGCAGCGCGCTGGCGGTGACGGTGACCGACGCCAACAACAACCCGGTGAGCGGGGCGACGGTGACCTTCACGGCCGTGCCGGTGAATGGCGCATCGGCGACCCTGAGCGTCCCGGCGACCACCGATAGCAACGGGCACACCAGCGCGACGGCGACTGCCAACGCGACGGCGGGCGCTTACACCGTGACGGCGAGCGTGTCCGGGGGTACAACTTCGGCGACGTTCAACCTGACCAATACGGCGGGCGCGGCGTCAAAGGTGACAGTCGCGAGCGGCGGGACGCAGAGCACGGCGGTCGGCACGGCATTCGGGAGCCCGCTGGCGGTGACGGTGACCGACGCCAACAACAACCCGGTGAGCGGGGCGACGGTGACGTTTACGGCGGTGCCGGTGAATGGCGCGTCGGCGACGCTGAGCGTCCCGGCGGCGACCGATAGCAACGGCCACACCAGCGTGACCGCGACGGCCAACGCGACGGCGGGCGCCTACACGGTGACGGCGAGCGTGTCCGGGGGCACGACGTCGGCGACGTTCAACCTGACCAATACGGCGGGGGCGGCGTCGAAGGTGACAGTCGCGAGCGGCGGGACGCAGAGCACGGCGGTGAGCACGGCGTTCGGGAGCGCGCTGCAGGTGACGGTGACCGACGCCAACAACAACCCGGTGAGCGGGGCGACGGTGACGTTTACGGCGGTGCCGGTGAATGGTGCGTCGGCGACGCTGAGCGTCCCGGCGGCGACCGATAGCAACGGCCACACCAGCGCGACGGCGACGGCCAACGCGACGGCGGGCGCCTACACGGTGACGGCGAGCGTGTCCGGAGGCACGACGTCGGCGACGTTCAACCTGACCAACACGGCGGGCGCGGCGTCGAAGGTGAGCGTCGCGAGCGGCGGGACGCAGAGCGCGGCGGTGAGCACGCCATTCGGCAGCGCGCTACAGGTGACAGTGACCGACGCCAACAACAATCCGGTGAGCGGGGCGACCGTGACCTTCACGGCCGTGCCGGTGAACGGCGCTTCGGCGACGCTGAGCGTCCCGGCGGCGACCGACGCCAGCGGCCACACCAGCGTGACCGCGACGGCCAACGCCACGGCGGGCGCCTACACCGTGACGGCGCGCGTGTCCGGCGGCACCACGTCGGCGACGTTCAACCTGACCAATACGGATAGCCCGGCAACCATAATCAGCGTGAGTTCGACCCTGGCCAACGGAACCTACGGAACCGGTCAGGCGATCCCCATCACGGTGACGTTCAGCAAGGCTGTCAACGTAACTGGAACACCCACGCTCACCCTGAACACGGGCGCCACTGCCAGCTACGTTTCCGGCACCGGTACCACCGCACTGATCTTCAGTTACACGGTGGCGGCGGGCCAGACAACCAGCGGCAACCATTTGGACGCCAGTTCGGTCAGCGCGCTGACCGGCGCCGTCAGCAACGTGAGTTCAACGCCGGCCACTCTGACGCTACCGGTGGGGTCCAGCGGCGGCTCGCTATCCTCTAACAAAGCCATCGTGATCGACGCCGTGGCGCCTGTGGTGACGCAGTTCTACGTGCTGTTCGGGGCCAACCAAACCGCGCAGTACCTGGTGACCGGCACGACGCGCACGCGGTTGCCCTGGGAGATCACCGGCATCAAGGTGGTGTTCTCGAAGCCCATCGCCAGCGGCAGCGCGGCCAGCCTGTCGGGTACGGGGGCGGCCACGCTCGCCGGCGGGCTGGGCACAACCACCTTGACCTGGATTATCAGTCCTTACCCGCTGGGGAATCTCGCGCTGACGCTTCAGGGTTCCGGAGGGAACGCGTTGATGGATGCCGCCGGCAACGGACTGGCCGGGGGCGCCGGTGTTATCCAGAACCTGAAAATCCTGTGGGGCGACGTGAATGACGACGGGATGGTGAACAGCGCGGATCTGTCGCTGGTTAACGCGGCGCAGAGCGGCGCTTACAACATCTTTGCGGATATGAACGGGGACGGAGTAGTGAACGCCAATGACGTTCAGATTGTCCGCACGCGGGAGGGGACGACACTGCCATGAGAAAGCCGGGTAAGTACATGCAGGAACTGACGAGACGAATTCCGATAAACACCCGATCGGCGGCAAAGCGGCTGTTGCCGCTGCTGGTGGCGGGTGTGCTTAGTGCGCCGGCCGCATGGGCCGGCGTCATCTATTCGATTCAGATGGACACGCTGAATCCGGCGCCTGGGACCACGGGGGATGCGTTCGACGTGCTCCTGACCAACACCGGCCCATCCAGCCTCGACATTGCGGCCTTCAGCTTCGGGGTTTTCACCGCCGACACCGACATAACGTTGACCGAAGCCGATGTTTCCACGGTCGTGAGTAGCTACGTATTCGCCGGCAACTCGTTTGTCGTGGCGTTTTTGGGCAGCCCGGTAATCAGTATCACATCCGGCGCGCAGACGCTCACTGCGAATGACACCACCAATACGCCGAGCTCTTTCGTGGTCGTGGGCGCGGGGAGCACCGTGGACCTAGGGCGCGTGCTGTTCAACGTCGCGGCCAATGCGGGTCCGCAGACGTTCACCATATCGTTCACTGGCAGCCCGGGCGTAAACAACCTGAACAACAATCTCTCGGATCAGAACGGCGACGCGATCTCCGTCGATAGTCTCGATAGCGTCAACTTCAGCGACACGCAGGCTGTGCCGGAGCCTGGAACGGCGGTCCCGCTGTTGGCCGGACTGACGTGCTTGTGGATGTTCAGCCGCCGGTTGCGATCGGGCCGCCGCGCGCGGATCCGGACCGCGCATTTTGTGGCGTGACCGAAAGTCGAGGGGGAAGGTTCGATCTGGCGATGACAGCGCTTCCCACCGGCAATCCAATCTTGTGGCGCTTGGAACGCGTTCCGAAGCGTCCGGAGTGCCCGCCCTGGCCGACGCGAACCGTATCGGCGCCAGCCCGCGAACCGGCGCGCCAGGGTAGCCCGTCCCGATTCGCCGGGATGCCGGGCGGGCGCGCATCCGGCCGATCCCGCTCCATCGACAAATCGCCCCAAGAATCCGAAACCGCCACGCGAATGGCGGTTTGAAGTAATAAGTCCCCTGGAATCAGTACTCACAAAGGAAGAACCGCCAAACGCGTGGCGGTTTCGAGAAGATCGGCGCCCCGCACCCTGGATGCCGCATGTCTCCGGTTTTGCACCCGTCTACGATGTTAGACTTGTTCTCAAGGTGCCGCTCCCCGATGTCAAGATCGCCGATGCGGCTCCGGATCGGTTTTCAGAGATCGTTCGTCTCTTGATGAGCGCCCGGATTGGAGCTGCGGAAGACTGGTCGGCGGACCGGGTCACCGAGGCAACGATCGGGGAAGACTTGGTAGGCTGCTGCGCCGTCGATTTCGTGGAGAACGTGGCGATCCTTCACAGCCTTGCGATCGAGAAACCCATGCGCCGCAGGGGAATCGGCAGGGCGCTGGTGGAGGGCACCGTGGAGATCGCGAGGGCCCGCCATGCGGAGTGCATCGTGGCCCTCACCATGTTCTGGAACGTCAACTTTTTTAGAAAGTGCGGATTTGTCACGACCTCCCGCAAACTCCTTCCCGGGCGTCTGGCCGGCCATCCATTTATCTTCGATCCCGCATTCCGGCATGCCACGCCCATGATCCGTCAAATCGATGGCAGCGGGTAAACCTGACAATGTTCCTGTTCGTGCCGGATACCGGGCTTCTTTCCGCGCAATACGCCCGCTTGGCTGGCGCGCGGCAACTCCCCGGCGAGTTGCGCGAGATCCGGGCCAATGGCGCCGCAGTGCTGTGGACAGCCGACGGTTTCACGGAAGTCGATCGCAACGCCGGCGGAGTCGCGGTGCGGATGCGGCGGCCCCAAGTCGACAAGGAGCCGGTCTGCGCAGTCTGCTGGCGTCCCGGCGAGGAGGGTGTCGTGTGCCGCCGCAGGTGGTCGGGGGAGTTCAGCGCCTACGTGAACGAGTCGAACGCGACGATCGCATCCCACCTGAAACTCGCGGCGCTCCTGCGGAGTCGGCCGAGCCGGGCTTGGAAGCGCATCGAACCTGGGCACGAGGTCCGCATTTGGGCCGGAGGAATCCGCATCGCGCGCCGGCGCTCATGGTCGGCCGCCTTCGAAATGGACTATGCGGAAACGGTTCGTGAAGTGCGCCGGCTGATTCTCGAGTCGGTAGTCCAGGCGTCCGGCCCAGCCGCTCTTCTGCTGAGCGGAGGCATCGACAGCTCGGCCGTCGCGGTTGCGATGCGGCTTGCGGGTAAAGAAGTGCACGCGTTCACATTTGGCCTGGACCGCCTGACGCATCCGCAAACGGAGGCGGAAAGCGACCTGATTTGCGCGCGCAAGGTGGCCGCGCATCTGGGGATTCGGCTGCAGGAAATCGCCCTCAACCCGCGTCTGCTGATTCGCAACGTACCGCTGGGCATCTACCTGGCGGAGACATCGCGTGGCACCATTGTGGACGATTGTGTGGCCCTCGTGGAGGTTGCCCGGAGACTGGCGGCCGCCGGTTATTCACAGGTTTGGATGGGGGAAGCCGCCGACGATCTATTCGGGGGCTTCAAGTTCGCCCTGCGGTACTACCGTGGCGCCCATCTGCGGGCATACTACCGGGCGCAACTCACACGCGACCTGCCCAACGAACTGGCGATCATCCAGAATGTTTTCGGGTGGTTCGGTATCGCGGTCGTCCAGCCGATGTGGACCGAGGCGCTCCTGCGGATAGGCTATAACCTGCCGCTGGCGTTCCGTCTGGACGGCAGGCGGCTGATGAAGCGGGTGCTGCGCGACGCTTTTGCCGCGGAACTGCCGCCGGAGATCGCCAACCGGCCCAAGTGCGCTACTCGGGACGGCACACAGATTCGCAACGTGCTGGAGAGGGAATTCGGCGCGGGCCGCGACCGCTATCGCGCGCTGTTTCGCACGATAATGGGAGAGAGGGCGCGATGGCCAAGAAAGCTCAGCCAAGTGCTGAAGACCTGCGGAACCTGAAAAGCGCCATGAACGCAGCGGAACTGGATTTCGCCAACGCGAAATTAGCTTACTACAATCGGGCTGAATACAAGGATCGGCTCATCGCGTACGAGGAACTCAATAAATACGCGGAGACCGCGATCGCGGCGAATCATGCGTATCAGACGGCCCTCTATGGAAGAATCCGAGTCAGACTGACAGTTTCGCGTCTGATGCGGGAGTAGGAGCGGGAGAACCCAGCCGCTCGTGGGCCTCGAGCGCTTCCTTGTCCTCGGGGTAATGGGCGAGGATCTCGGACCAGGTTGCGACGGCCTCGTCTCGGCGTCCGAGGTCTTCGAAGAGCTTTCCCATTTGCTTACCCGCCTCGGGAATATGGGGAGCCTGCTCGTAGTGGGAAATAGCAGCCTCGGAGTCACCCTGCTTCTCGAACAGGCGGCCAAGCATGTACTCCGCGTACTCATCGCCTGGCCGGGCCTGCTTGACCTCTTCCCAGCATTTCATGGCGTGATCGAAATCTTCCAGCAGATCCATGTAAACCCGCGCCATATTGCTCGTGGGCGGGACCCAATTCAGCTTCCACTTCAGTGATTCTTCGTAAGACTGGATGGAAGCCCGCGCCAGTTTCGTCTTCTCTTCCTCGTCAAGGGCTGTCCACGCCTTGAACTCCTCCAAGATGCCCCGATCGTTCCAGTAGTCGGCCATGATGTCGGCGCGAGCCGCCTCCGGAATCCGAGTGGGCGCTGGCAGTTGTTTCAGGAATTCGTCTAGCCTCCTCTCTAGCTCGGGAACGGTATGCTCGATTTCCTCTTTGAGAGTATCGGGCAGGCAGCGGCGCTTCACCCACAGACGCTGGCGAATCTCGTAGAACAACAGGAGCACTCTGGCCTGGAGCCGGAGGGTGATCCGATCGACTGATTTGTCCTTGCCCACTTCTTTGATACACTTCTCGAGCCACTGGCGCGCCAGATCCAGCGAGTCCGGGGTGTAACGTTCGATGTGGGCCGTGGCAAGGTTGTACATCGCCGCCGCACGGAGCTCCGGAACATCCCGAATAATGCTGTCGAATATACGGATCGCGTCGTCGAGCCCGTCGTAGCCGCGGAACACCTTAACGACACCGAGATAAAACTTGGGGAGAACGTCATGGGGGTATTGAACCACGCACTTGGCGAGCTTGGTCTCGGCGGTCTGTAGGCCCTCTTGCGCCGCCGACTGCTCGTAGCGGCGCAACCCCGTCATTCCTTCCACAAAGAGACGAAAGCTCCCCGTGTCGGTAAACTTGAAGTCCCCTTTTACGCCACCGGACTCCCAGTTTCGCGCAACGTGCGAAGTCAACGGATATACTCCTGTCCCATAATACAATATGCGAGTTGCCGGGCCGCTTCCACAACGTCCGCCGAAGACCCCGGCGGAGGAGTGACCCAGTGCGTTTCTTCAATCCGCCCAAAGTAATATTTAAATGCAATCGCTTGCGTTCGAGCGGGCGTGCCCCACACCTGAATTTCGATTCGCCTTCCAACCAAGTCACGGGCTGCGGCCAGCCAGGCCAGAACACTTCCGATCTCGAGCCCGCCGATCTTCAGTACAGGCAGGGACCCTCCGGTGCCGGGTGGAGTCGCCCTGGGACCGGGGAACTCGGCGCCCTCTTCGCTTCCGGCACCGGCAACCTTGACACCGGCCCCCCCCAAGAGCCCCCAACCCCGGTCGAGCCCGAGTGCGCTTCGGATATCCGCCAGCGCGAGGGCCAATTGCACTGTGAACTCTTCCGTGGGCGCCCCCTCGTTGCCTTTTTGGGGCGGGGCGATCGTGATTCTGGAAGTGACGAGGACGGCCCTGATGGCCTTGACCTTGAGCAGCCGCCGCCAAACGGCCGGACGCGCCGCCAAAGTCAACAGCAGGACAATCGCGAACCCAATCGCGATATCCCTCCACCACCGCAGCCAAAATTGCGCGAGCAGCGTCCCTTCCCAGGTCCGCGCCTTCGCCTGTTTCAGGGTTCGTCCGAAGCCGGCTTCCGCCTGCCCGCGGACCCAGTCGTCTTTGGAGGAAAGGGCTTGCTGGTAGGCCGCGGCCGCCTTGTCGTAGTCCTCGTTCTTCTCGTACGCACGTCCTTCGGCGAGTTTGTCGCTTTTGTCCGGGGGCTCGGTCCCCAGGGCGGCCGGCGGGAACCAGTTAGTGGCGACTGAAACCTGGCGGTCGCGCGTCACCGTGGCAATCCAAAAGCCACGGAGGAGGGGCTCGGGGCCGAGCGCGGGCGCCGTCAAGGGAGGGCACACCCAAGTCTTGAGCGCGGCTGTGGGCCCGGGTTGATTGAGAGCCCAGGAGTAGTCCCGGGAGTAGACGCCGCGCGTGGATGAATGCAGGTGACCCGAGAATACCGCCAGGATCTCCGCTTGTTCCACCAGACTGTTCCACGCAAGCCGCACCGAACCGTCAACCTGCCAACTCGCCACGGCTGCCTTTCCACGCTTGAGCAATGTCGGGTCGTCCAAATCGGGAATCGGCGCAAAGACAATGCTGGGGCGGCCTGCCACCACCCGCCGCAAGCGATCCATTTCCCGCAGTTGGGCCGGCCGGTTGCTCTGGGCCAGCTTGCCGCCGTCATTGCCAAACGACGCGCTGTCCAGGCCGACAATCTGCATTCCCGAGACGGCAGGCGAATCGGTCGCGAGGTCCCGGACCTCCTTATCCTGAAGAGCCCGCTTCAGGTGGGCGACGAAATCTTCGTAAGACTTCTTACCCATTCCGCTCGCCGCATCCAGATCGTCCTCGCCCGGCAGTACATACACGGCCGGAACCATCGCCGCGCTGAGCGCCCGCACTAGCTCGGGTATCAACTGGGCCACCGAAGCGGGATCGCCGTCCCCTACCCCAAACCCTCCGGTGATTACTATGAAATCGAGTTTCTTTCCGCTCCGCACGGAGCGATTCATCTCCTCCACCGCCCAAACCAGGGCGTACTGAGCGTCCAGCCACTCCGACTTTGTTTGCTTGCGCGGCACTTGCAGCAAAGCCAGATCGTTCAACTGCGCGAAGCTCACCGACTGCGCCGCCAGGTGGCCGCCAATCAACAGGCCTAGCAGCGGCAGAATTGCCGCCCTATTCAATGCGGACATCATTACCGGGGACATAATATAGCATATGAAGTACGATGTCTAGCCGCATAACATTTCACCATCTCGCGGTCGCGCGGAAAGCCCTCTTGCACTTCGCCTCGAATCGGGCGGATCGCGGCGGTGCGGACGGCGCGGCTCCCCAGGTTCGCCTGGTGGACGCTTGCCTTCGAATCTGCGGCGCGGAGTTGAATCATGGGTTCGAAGGCGAAGAGCCGGTCGAGAGCGAGATATGCCGGGTTTTGCGTAAGGCGGCGGACGCCAGGGCGGAAGGAAAGCCGCTCTGGGCTGGGTACGCGGAGGCCACGCTTCATTTTACGGAGAGGACGCTCGGTATGTATTCTTCGCCGCTGAAAAGCGGAGAATCCGCCTTAATCGCTCCCGAGCGAACACGCGGACTCGACTGCGGGACCTATTCGACTCCCGATTTTATAGCCGACACGATGGCCAAGGAATTACTGGCGTACCTTGAGCGCTCCTCCTTTTCCAGCCTGGATATTGTGGACCTTTCCATGGAGGCCGGGCAATTCCCCTTAAGTCTCCTCATCCAGGGATCCGCTCGACGCATCCGCTTCTATGGGATGGATCGAGACCCGGTTCCCCTTGCCATGGCTCAGCGGCTCTGCCAATTCGGCGCCGGGTTTCCCGCTTCCGGAAGTTTCCGGTTGAGCGTAGCCACCCAAGACAGCTTGATAGACGAACCACCCGGAAACTGGCCGCGCCGCTATTCCGCAGTGATTGGAAACCCGCCTTGGAAGGGCGGCCATTCAGACTACAACGAGACGATCCGCGGCCACTTTCGGCCCGCCTTGAGGGGCACTTTCGACCTCTACCTAGCGTTCATTCTTCGCGCTCATGAACTGGTGCGTCCTGGTGGACTCCTGAACTTCGTTGTTCCGAGCACGTTCCTGTTTAACCGGAACGCGAGCGACGTGCGGAGGCTCCTGCTGGATAATTACGATATCCTGGCCCTTCACGTCTATCCGCAGCGTAGCTTTATCGAGATCCCCTGTTTGATCCCAATCTCGTTTCTGGCCAGGAAGCGCGCCTCGGTGAGATCCCGCTCCACTACACTCATCTCATATCACCAAACCGAATTGGGCGGCGTGCAACGGCCTCGCCATTCCGAGCGCGTCGCGGTGGCCGCAGTCTGGCGCCAACTCCCGGGGTACGTGTTTCACCCCCTGATCCGCGAGAACTGCATCTTCTTGGTAAATCTGACAGGCCCGAGTACGCTCAAGGATTTTGGCGAGGTCGGTTGCGGCGCGCGGCTGAGCCGCCTGGACGCAGCCGGGCCCGAGCGGCCCTTTTTGGGAATCCACGCGCGCCATATACGCGCATTCCATGTTTGCTCCCGCACGGCTCCCAGATATGGACGAGACGATGCCCTCTTTTCGCGGCCGCCTCCCCCGGAGTTAATTGGCGCGTCAAAAGTCGTGTTTCAGGACCTGCGATATATGACCCATGCAACGCGTCTGGTCGCCGCGGTCGCTGAAGCGGGGACGGCTCCCGTAAGCACAGCATCCCTGTTTCGCCCCCGCGACGCGCGCCAGGTGCACTTCTACGCCGCTTTGCTGAATTCCGCTTTGGTGAACGGCTGGTACAAAGTGAGAGACGTGAATCGGAGCATCAAATTATTCCACCTTCGCGAGCTGCCAATCGTGTTTGACGGGCGGGTTTGGAGTCGAATCGGAGCGATGGCTCGGGAATGTTCCCTGGTCTGGGGGAAAGCTCATGAGCACGCTCACATGAATCTCGCCGCGGAGGAAAAGTTCGTGAACGGCAGCCCGGGTGTTTCTTCCGAGTGGAACCATCTGCGGTCCCAGATTGACCGCGAGATCTTCGACCTGTATGATATCTCCGGCAGTGAGCGCAAGACCGTTCTTCGACTCGTTCGCGCTCGCGCCTTTTGAACTTGGGTTTCCGATCCGTGCGGCGCCGTCCTTGGCTTCAGACGTATGTTCCGAGGCCACAACGACGGAGCCGAGCGCGCTGGCGTCCGGCAACGGGGTGTTCGCTTTCAGCGCGATAGGTTTTTGCCAATGGCCGCTGCTTCCGATCGAGGTTCTCCGATGCAGACAAATACTCGCTATGGGCAATTTCTTGCGGATCTGTTCTGCTCCTGCGCGCAGGTCCTCCACGACCGCCTCCTGAAATCCGGCACCCTGAAACAGGGGCGGACCGGTATTGACCTGGGGTTCCGGGAAAACGACTTGCGGGATGAGGTCCGGCGTACTCAAAGGGCTGCGGCAGACGGGGCCATTATTCTAGTGGAACGGATACTGCCCGGCGACGTGCTCCTCGACGGGGCAGCAGTCGGAGGCGTGGACTACGTCTTGGTTGCTCCGGAGACTGAGACGACTCCCCCGTTACAGGATGTGCTAGCGACGTGCGAAGTCAAGGGACCGACTCGAGCGGCCTTCCTGGATCCCGCTCGTTTTGAGCATAATTGGGCGCGGCGGGCTTTTGTCGACCTCCGCAAGCAGACCGCCCGGGCAGTCGCAGCGCCGGCCGCCGAGCATCACATGGCATTCCTGATTCCCTTCAATGAAACTTACGTTCTCGATACCATCGATCGGGCTTTCGTGCAGCCGGCGCTGGAGAGGCTACCGAACGCAAGGATGAAGCGTAGCGGCATCGCATCAGTAAAGTTGGTGGGTGAAGCGGATGAACACGACTTGACTGTGGTCGTCTATCGCGTCACTTGCAAACCGGCTGGCGGCGCGTAGGCAAGCCGGATTCCAGTTCCACTGGGGAGACACTGACAGGAATGGCCGGCGCCACCCCTGGCGCTACCAGCCCTTCCCCCCAGCATTCGAGCCTCACGGCTCCCCTGCCGGCGGCCACTATAATCGAACTAGTGGACCTGGAAAAGACACTCCTGCGCAAGGTGGGCGAAGCCATCCATCGCTTCAAGATGATCCGCGACGGCGATCGCGTGGCCGTCGCGCTCTCCGGCGGCAAGGATTCCGCCACGCTGCTGGAAGCCCTGCTGCTGCTCTCCAAGCGCGCGCCGGTGGATTTCAGCGTCTGCGCCTTCACCGTGGAACAGGGCAAGTTCCTGCGGCCCATCGAGCCGCTGGGCGAATACCTGAAAGCGCGCGGCGTGGCCTGGACCTATTTCCGCGACAAACCGTCGCTGCGCCTGCTGGAAGAACAGCCCGATCACGGCTGCGACCTGTGCAGCCGCTACCGGCGGCGCGCGGTGTACGAAATCGCCGACGGCCTGGGCGCCAATGCGATCGCCTTCGGCCACACCGCCGACGATTTCTGCGAAGCCCTGATGCGCAACGCCATGTTCACCGGCAAGCTGAGCGCGCTCCCACCGGTCACCACTTCGCGCAACGGCCGCTACCGCCTGATCCGGCCGCTGGTGTTCGTCACCGAAGAGATCACCAGCGCTTACGCCCAATCGCGCGGCGTTCCGCTGGTGCCGTGCGGTTGCTCGCAGAAGACCGGCACGGTGCGCCGCGCGTTGCGCGACCTGTTCGCCAGCATCGAACGCGAGCATCCGCACCTCAAGGAGAACATCCTTTCGGCGATGGGCAATATCGATACCGGCCGCTTGCTGGATCCGCGTTTCTTCACCGAAGACGGACCCGCCGCGCGCCCTGAGCTTCTGCCGATCGTCACCGATTCGTAACCGTAAATTGACTCGACTGTAGCAATGCGATTAGGATGAGGTTTCACTTCAATACCTATGAGATTGCTGCCACGCGAGGAGAAGTTTTACCACCTTTTTCTGAAGCAGGTGGAGGTGATTTCGGAAGCCGCGCGCCTGCTGCTGGACGGTTTGCGGTCGGGAAGCGCGCGCATGGCCAGTTCGGCCACCGAAATCGCCTTACTGGAGCGGCGCGGAGACGAGCTGATTCACGAGATCTTCACCCGCCTCAACCAGACGTTCATCACCCCTTTGGATCCGGAAGACATCCACAACATTTCGGCGGCGCTGGATAACGTGCTCGACGGCATGGAGGATACGGCCCATCGCCTGGTTTCGTACCGTATCGACCCGATTCCGCCCAACATGATCACGCTGGCGGAGCTGGTGGAAGCCTGCGCGCGCGCCTTCACCAACGCCTTCACCGCATTAGGCAAGAACGGCACCATCATGGAACAATGCATCGAGATCAACCGGCTGGAAAACGAAGCCGACCGCATCGGGCGCGCCGCCGTGGTGGAGCTGTTCGACAAGGAGAAGGATCCCATCACGCTGATCAAGCTCAAAGAGGTTTACGAATTCTTCGAGGACACCATCGATAGCTGCGAGGACGTGGCCGACGTGCTGCAGAACGTGGTGGTCAAGAACAGCTAAGACATGACGGTCGCCCAACTTGCCGTCCTGATCATCGCCATCGCGCTGGTCTTCGATTACATCAACGGCTTTCACGACGCGGCGAATTCCATCGCCACCATTGTGGCCACGCGAGTCCTCACACCGCTTCAGGCGGTGATATGGGCCGCCTTTTTCAATTTCGTGGCCGCCTTTGTGTTCGGCACGGCCGTGGCCAAAACCGTGGGAAGAGGATTCGTCAACATGGAGCTGGTGACGCCCTACGTGATTCTGGCCGGACTATTGGGCGCCATCGCCTGGGACCTCATCACTTGGTGGTTGGGGCTGCCCACCAGTTCCTCGCACGCCCTGATCGGCGGATATGCCGGGGCGGCCATGGCGCGCGCGTTCCTGGTGTGCGGGCCCAGCCACACCTTTGCCGGTTTGATTGTCGGGGAATGGCCGCTGACCGTCGCCTTCATCTTCACCGCTCCGGTGATCGGGCTGGTTACCGCCTACATGCTGCTGGTGCTGGTGTATTGGCTGTTCCGCCATTCCAGCCCGGCCAAGATGGACCAGTATTTCCGCAAGCTGCAGTTGCTCTCCTCGGCCTCGTTGAGCCTGTCGCACGGTTCCAACGACGCCCAGAAGACCATGGGCGTGATCACCGGCGTGTTGGTGACCTCCGGATATCAGAAGACCTTCGATATCCCCGTGTGGGTTATCATGGCGGCCTACGCAGCGATCGCGCTGGGCACGCTTTCCGGCGGATGGCGCATCGTACACACCATGGGCGGACGGCTGACGCGCCTGCGGCCGCGCAGCGGTTTCTGCGCCGAGACGGGCGCGGCGATGTCGATTCTGATCGCCACCCGCCTGGGCCTGCCGGTATCCACCACCCACGCCATCGCCGGAGCCATCGCGGGCGTGGGCAGCATCCATCGGATGAAGGCGGTCCGCTGGGGGATAGCGGCCAACATCCTGTGGGCGTGGGTTCTGACCATCCCCATGGCGGCGCTCATCGCGTGGTGTTCCTTTTGGGCGCTGCACGCGCTGGTGGGGGCGTAGGGGGATTTCCCCTAGGCGCCGCTTCCGTGACGACCTGAGATTTCTCCGAAAATCCGCTCTCCCGCGCCGATAAGCCTTTTGTGAGCGCGTTCATACGGCAGGCGGAGGACATTCTGGACACCGCAGTCCAGGGCGACACCGATCAAGATGTGGTCATCGTGATCGACCACCAGGGCGGAATGCGGCTGCTCGACCCGACCGGGTGGTCTCTGCCTGCCATCAGCGCCGAGTACGGCGCCACGGCGGTTTACCGGGTGGAACGTCGCGGACACGCCACTCGGGTGGAAGGGCTGGCCGGCTCGGAGCGGTGCCTGTTGCAGCGCAAAAACCCCCGGTCGAAGCTCTGGGGCATCGGGATGCCCGGCATGCCCGCCTACCCCGCCCCGGCAGCTCAGGCCATGATGCTGTACACCTCGGCTTTGGCGGCGGCCTGATCGAACGATCGCTCCCCGCAGGTCCGAAACTCGTAGTGGCTTGTGCGCACCACCGTACCCCGCGAACTGTTTGAAGCCACTTCGCCCCGAATCACCAATTCCAGCGGGCAGACATTCTGCAAAAGGAAGGGCCAGGCCAGCCTCAGCTCGACTTCGGCGCCGTCGGGCGGCGGACTGTCGGTCTCAAAACGGACACCGCTCCGGCTCAGATCCAAAACCCGCCCCGACCCCAGATACACGATACCCTTACGGCTGAAGCTGAACCGTAACGCGATATCGATGGAATAGCGCCGGTGGCTCCTGCGGTCGCCGTGGATGATGTCTGTTCGCGCCATCGCTTGTCACTAGCAATCATCGGCGCTTTCGGCGGATTCCAACAGTCCTGGGTGTACCCGGGATTCATCGATTTTGTAATGGCCGCACCCGTACTTTGAAGGAGTTTCGGGCCGGGCGCGGTGGTTCTTCCCGCTTTTGGCGCCGCGTCCGGATTTGTGGCTGGACCCGCCGCCGGACGGCCCGCCGGTTTACGAGGCCATCCCCGGCTTGGCCTCGGGATGCGCGTCCGCGCTCACCAGCGTCTCCATCACCCTGTGGATGCGCAGTAGCAGACGTTCCGGCTTCATAGCGGCGAGCCCTTCGACGCGCGCCGCCAGGGAACCGTCGATATCCGCCGATTGCGCGTTTTCGCACTCGACTTCGGCCATGCCCAGAGAAGCCGCCGTGTAGCACGCGAGCTGAACGATCTGTTGTGACAGACGGTTCTCCTCCGGCCCGGCGGGGTGATGGTGGTACCGGATGCAGTCGCAAAGGTGCGGCGGGAATCCCCAGGAGCGGCCCAGGAACGCGCCGGCGTCGTCGTGGGCGCACCCGAAGAGCAGGTCTTCCAAGAGCAGCGACTCCTCCACATCGAGATACTTCCGCTGGAGCACTCCGGCATAGCGCTGATGTTCGAGGCTCAACAGGCCGAGCCGTCCCACGTCGTGCAGCAGCCCCGCCGTATGCAGGAAGGGCACATTCTGTTGGCACACCGCGCCGATGGTCTCGGCAATCACCGCCGTGGCCAGGCTGTGATTCCAGACCGACCGGACCGCCGCGGTAGTCTGCGGGCCGCGCACATAGGACCCGATGGCGAGGGTGAAAGCCAGCGAGCGGACCCCCTCCAATCCCATGAGGGCAATGGCATGCCGCACCGAATCCACCCGGTTGCGGAACCCGTAGACGGGCGAATTCGCAACCATCAGAAGGTGGGACGCCAGAGCCGGGTCCCCCTGGAAGACCAGCTCGAAATCGGTGATGGCCGAATCCCTTTCGGTCGACACCGCCAACAACCGCAGCACCGTGGGGTGAAACGGCGGTAATTTCGACAGCCGGCTCATAGCCACCGAACGGTTGGCCAGCATGTCTCTTTCAGTCTCTAGTAGGCCGGACACGGAATTGGGTCCCCCGCGCCCAGAGGGCCAGCCTCCACCCGTGGGAGCGCGTCACTTCTCACATCGGACCCCCGGCCCGAGGGTTCTAGCAAAAATCGACGCGGGTTACGAAGTCGGCATACCAGTACTATCGGGTCCGCAACTCGATTTCTGTAGGAGGCCCCAAATATTCTCCACCCACGCTTCGTGCTCCGGCTTCATGAGAACACTGCGCAGGCATGCCATGCGAGGCTGCTCCACCCGCAGCTCGGGATACTTTCCGGCGAAAAACGCCGCCGGAAGCTGGGCCACGGCCAGGTGCAGTCCGTTCCCGGCCGCCCGTTCGAAAATATCCTGCGACCTCTTCGACACCTCCGTGGTACTGGCGCCGCGCGGGGCCCACACCACGATGTCCAGTTGGGGCTCAAACGGCGTAAGAACGGAGGGATCGTCCCGCAGCTTCCCATACAAGCTCAACGCCGCCCGCCGGCAGGCCGCCAAACCCCGGGCGAATTCGCCATCGCGGGTCAGCGGCAAGAGGCGCTGGGTGGCCCACAAGGCCGCGGCCGCCGCCCCCGGACGCGAGCACTCCAGGCTGATTTCCCCCAGGTGCAGCTCGCGGGAAGTAAAGTAGGTATACGGCGACTCGTGCCGGTACAGCGTGCCCACCGCCGGGTCGCGGAAGAGGATGGTCCCGCACCCGTACGGCTGCAGCCCGTGCTTGTGCGGATCGATCACCAGCGAATCCGCCTCGCCGAGAAGGTCGTAGGCCGCGCGGGCGTCCGGCGCCAGGTTGCCGGCCAGGGTGAAGTACCCGCCGTAGGCGGCATCCACGTGCAGGCGGAAGGGGTAGCGCCTTCTCAGCTCCAGGATCTCAGGCAACGGGTCCACCGCCCCGACGGCCGTCGCCCCGACCGTCGCCACCACGCAGCCCACGTCGCCCTGGCGCAGCAATTCCTCCAGCGCGCCTGGATCCATGCGGCCGCGCGCGTCGCAAGCCACCTCGGCAAACGGAAGCTGCAAGACTCCGGTGATGCGCCCGTGGGTGTAGTGGGCCTGCGACGAGGCCACGATCTTCTTCCCGGGATGCAGCCGTCCGGCCACCCACAGCGCTTCCAGGTTGGCCATGGTGCCTCCGCTGGCGAGGTGCCCCAGGTGGGTGGTCCATCCGAACATGGCGGCGATCTCGGCCACCGCTTCCTTCTCCATCCGCGACGAAGCCCGCCCGCCATCCAGCGCGTGATTGTTGGGATTGATCCAGGTGGCCAGGGCGTACGCCATGCGCGCCAGCGGATGCGGCGGCTTCAACATCTGGCCCGCATATAGAGGATGGAAGTAGGGATAGTTGTCGCCGAGGCGTTGGGCCAATTCGCGGAGAACCTGCGCCATCCCGCCCGAGCCGGGCACGCTGGCATCCCACGCCGGCAACGCGGCGAAGCTGCGCTCCATTTCCCGGAAGGCTTCCGGGAGCTGGGCAAAGAGTTCGCGATCGAGCATGTTCTCCCAGTTTCACACACGGAACCGTGCCGAGCGGCTGGTACGTTCGGAATCGCTCATTGCTCCCGGGGAACGGCAATGCCGTCCACTTTCAAGGCGCACACCTCCGACACGTGTGCGATCGCGGCACTCACTGCTGCGCTTTGGATATTGCGGCCACGGGGGCCTGGACCGGCTGAATTGAGGTGGTTGGGGATGAAGTGCCCGCCTCGGCGACTTTGTCTGGCGGAATGTCGGTTCCGACCGCATAGACGAGAATCCGCACAGTGCCCCAACCGGCATCCGAAGCCGCGTCCGGCTGCTTGCCCACTCCGAGAGTTTTGAGCTGAGTATCGTCGAACCCAAAGTTTTCGACCAGATACTCGCGCACCACCATGACGCGGGCTTCGGTTAGCACCAGGTCCTTCTGGGTATCGCCTTCCATGCCGGCGGATGCCACGACCACCGCAAACCCGAACTGGTTATTTGCCAGGAACTCGCCGCCGGCGTTTAGAGACTTCTGGTTCTTCAGCTTGGCCGAATTCTGGGCGTCGAAAAGCTGCTTCGACGGGTAGGTAAACTCCTTCATCGGTGCGCCTTGCGGCAGCCGTTCGACCGCATTCATGGCCAGCCCGGCGGAATCCTCGTAGCCGCGGTTCTTGAAATACCCGCGCAAGAAGAAGTTGTGCTTCAGGGCTTCCATATTCTCCTGGAAGTCGGTAACCCCCACTTGCGCCTGGGCCATGGTTTCATGCAAAGCGCTGGTGGTCTGTTCGAGGTTGATATAAAGCTGTTTGTCGTTGACCAGCGCTCCTATGGATCCCCGGCCGCCATCGATCTTGGCGCTAATCGAGGCCAGATTCGCCGCCGCTGAAGTGGCGCTCCGGATGGCTTGCTGGCTGTCATCCAGAATGCCGCTCGTCTTTTTGAGCAGGTCCGACATTTCCAGCGGCGGCTGGCTGGCGATGCTGTCGCCGGCATGCACTTCGGCAGCCCCCGCGCTTCCAAGGGAGATCGCCAGATACTGGCTCCCCAACATCCCCTCGGTTTCGATGGTGGCCACGGAGTCCCGCTTGACGATCTCGTGCGTCGCCTTGGCGAGATCCATGACAATCGTAATCTTCTCGCCCGGCTTGTGCGGCAACACGATCTGGCGCACGGTTCCAACGTGAACTCCGCCGATCCGCACATCGCCTCCCGCATCCAGGCCCACCACATCGCCGAATTGCGTCTTCAATTGGTAGGTGGAACTGAATAGATACCGCTTGCTCCCGATGATGAAGACGCCGGCCGTCAAAATTGCCAGTGTCGCAACGATGAAGGCCCCTAACCGCGCCGCTCTCGACATATGTCCTCCTACGAATGCTTTAGAAATTCCCTGACAAACCCGGCGTCGCTATTCTGAAGTTCCGCAAACGTGCCTTCGATCGCGACTTCTCCCTCGTAGAGCAGGACCAGACGGTCCGCAATGGTCTTGGCGCTGTGCAGATCGTGAGTCACTACGATGGATGCCATGTGATGTTCCTCCTGGAGCTTGAGAACCAAATCGTCGATCTCCGCGGCGCTGATGGGGTCGAGACCGGCGGTCGGCTCGTCGAGCAGCAAAATACCCGGCTCCAAAGCCAGCGCGCGCGCCAGTCCGACTCGTTTCCGCATGCCGCCCGAGATATCCGAAGGCATCTTCTCAAGGTCTCCTTCCATTCCCACTTCCGCCAGCAATTCCTGGACCCGGCCTTCCCGCTCGGACCTCGACATCTCCGATTTATGGTGCAGCAGAGGAAAAGCGACGTTCTGCCCGACGGTCAGCGAATCGTAAAGCGCGGCCTGCTGAAACAGAAAGCCCATCTTCTTCCTGATTTCGCCGAGCTGGTCGAGCGCCAGACCGGCGATGTCTCGACCGAAGATGCGGACCGATCCCGAGTCGGGCTTCTGCAGGCCGATGACGATCCTCAGCAATACGCTCTTACCGCTACCACTGCGCCCCAGCACCGCCAAGGTCTCGCCGCGGCTCACGGACAAGCTAATCCCGTTCAAAACCTTTTGGTCTCCGAAGGATTTATGCAAGTCCTCGACGGCGACAACTGGCGCACCGCCGTCTTTCCCGGCCGTTGCTGGCTTCATCGCAATTCGATCGGTTGTGTCCGTACTGGTTTGGCAAGCCATAGCATGAATGCTCACGGGAAAAACAGGATGATGAATTTGACCAGGACCACATCTGCCAGGATCACGAACAGCGACGACAAGACCACCGAGCTGGTGGCCGCACGGCCCACGCCCTCGGCGCCTCCTCTTGTCCGCATTCCCTGAAAACACGCGATCATCCCGATGATCAGGCCAAACATCGCGGTCTTCAGCGTGGGTGGCAGGAGATCGTTGAAATCGGCGCCCTTAAATCCGCTACTAATAAACTGGTGTAACGAGAGCGGCTCGACCATAGCCTGCGTAACCCAGCCCATTATCAAACCGCAAAAGTCGGCTGCCATGGTCAGTAATGGCAACATCAGGATGCAAGCCAGGATGCGGGGCGCCGCCAGCAGCCTATAAGGGTTTACCGCGGACGCCTCGATGGCGTCGATCTGCTCGGTTACTTTCATCGAGGCCAACTCCGCCCCGATGCCTGCGCCGACTCGGCCACTTACTACCAGGCCGGTGATGATGGGACCGGTCTCGGTGATAACGGCAAACACGATAGCGGCTGGAAGCAGCGATTTGGCCCCAAATCGAGTCAGGCTGTGACGGGCTTCCAACGAGAGTACAACTCCGATGGCGGCGCCGGCCAGAGCGACCAGCGGCAGGGACTTCGATCCGATCTCGTCGAGTTGCCGGAACAGTTCGCGGAATTCAAACTTCGGACTCGCCGCGGCCCGTACAACTTGCCAGAAAAAGATACCCAGATCGCCGAACCACTCGAAAAACCCGCTGAACAAGCCCTTGACGGAACTCACACTGGGGGAAATGAGTCAGATCCTTAACCCCGGAAGCGAAGGGTACGTGCCTGCGAGCGCCTGAATTGACGGCCGCTCATGGAATTGAGCCCGAATTTGGCGCTCCGTGCCGATTGTTTAAGTGCATGCGGGAAAGCAAGGAGTGAGGTCCGCTATAGAAGAACTCCAGGGCGATGTTGGCGCCCATATACACCAGCAGGTTGTAGTTGCCCATGCGGAGCGCATCCTTGGCGCCGTAGCGGCCGGGGTACCAGCCATAAACGGCGGCCATGGTGCCCGCGTAGGGCGCAACCAGCGCGGGGACGGAGAAGACGCGGTGGCCGTCTGTGCCACGGCGCGCCGTCAAGGTGGAAATCACGGCATGTTTCAGGCGCGGAAACAGGCCTGTACACTCACAGCGGTAGTACAACGCGTCTTGCTTGAAGGCTTCCGCCAGTGCATAACGCGTGGTGGTGCTTACCGCCGCGATTCCGAAGTTGGACCCGAATCGCTTGCCGAAACCCGCGGCGCCTTGCTGCCACTCCGGAGGTGAATTACTGACCTGGTTAATGCCAGCCGCGAGCGCCGCGCCGGTGAAGGGATACGGGCCGAACCCGTCGAAAAGGTAGTTGCGGAGCTTGATAGCCTGTGCCGGACGCGTGTACGGCAGGTCCGGTCGCACCGGGGTTGTGCTTGCAGCAGCGCCGGAGGGATCTCCCGGATCGGACAGCGATTGCGCCTTGGCCGGTACTGGCAGGGCCGCGAGACTCGCAACCGCCAACAGCCAGAGCGCGATTTGGCGCGTCAGCGCTCGTTCCGCAAGTTCGCGCCGCCCGGCGGCCTTCCGGTGTGCGTAGTGCATGGTGTTTTCTCCTGTGGAAGCGGATTCCCCCGCTACTCGCAATTGCACGGCGCGCACCAATCTCTTTCGGCCCAGCGATATTTCTCGGGAATAGCCCAGCGGGATGGCCCTGTATCGTCACAAGCCTCCTCAATGGCGCCAGAGCCGTTCGATGCCGCTTCCGACGATTGTCCTCGAGGTGCAGACTCTGCACTCCAAGGGACGGATTCTGCACGCGGGTCAAGCTGCCGCGCCGCTCATTCGGATGGAAAGGCCGCGGGGCAACAGGTTGGAGTTCCTCTTATGCACACGTCCGGCCATCCGATATCGGTGGCGCGATCGTCCGCTTTTCGCAGCTATCGGCCGTGGCGCGATGTCCGCGATCCGGCGCCCCGCGGCTACTTCTTCGCCGGGGCGCCCCGCTTCTGGGCCACTGGACTCAGCAGCTTGTTCAACTCGGCGCGGATATTCGCGTCGGTGTCCTTGAAGAACTCGTCCTGCGCGCCTACATCCAGCCGGATCACTCCGCCGCGATCCAGGAACACCATGTGGGGAACCATGAAATGGCCGTCCATCAAGCCCACGTTCAAGTACGTGCGCACCGGCGCCTGGTAGCTCCAGCCCACCGGATAGGGCGGCTGAAACCGCGCCAGGAAATCCGGCAAGGAGGCTTCGGCGTCGTCGTTGAACGCGCATTCCAGAAACTGCACGCTCTTGCCGGCGAATTCCCGCGCCAGGGCATTCAAACTCCCCGTGAGGTTCTGGCAGTGCGGGCAGGTGGTCGCGATAAACGCCAGCGCGACCACTTTGCCGCGATACTGTTGGAGCTCGATGTTGGGAGCGCCCTTGCGCAGGATGGTGAACGGCGGCGAAGGCCGCGCCACCTCCGCGCCCCAGGCGACGGACACCATCGCCAGAAGCCATGCGACAGCCAGCCGGACAACTCTCATCGGCAACCTCATACAATACAAGTTTCGCTCAATAATTCACCCGACATGGCGCCCTTCCACCCGGTCCTTCGAAGCCCGCACCTGCAAACCATCGCCAGCCACTTCTGGCCCCGGCCGGAGAGCCGCGCGCGTTACCCTATGGCCTCGCGCCTGTTCACCACCGAGCCGGGCGTGCAGGTGCTGGTGACGTCCCAGCGGCCGGAAAGGCCGGCTCTGGGCGAGATCGTGACGGTTCACGGCCTCGAAGGTTCGGGTGAGGCCGGCTATATCCGCAGCCTGGCGGCCGCCGCGCTGCCCCGAGGCTTCGCGGTGCATTGCTTCCACATGCGCACCTGCGGCGGCACGGAGCGCCTGTGCCAGACCCTTTATCACGCCGGCCTCACCAGCGACCTGCGGGCCGTGGTGGGCGAATTCCAGCGCGAAGGCCGCGGCCCGATTTTTCTGGCGGGCTTCAGCCTGGGCGGCAATGTGGTCCTCAAACTGGCCG
>Ga0326728_10010294_pt1 | contig 21992 bp, 15 predicted proteins | sample MB3enrmetagenome_FD_207602 | JGI IMG/M metagenome (GOLD analysis project Ga0326728, IMG submission 207602) | Lab enriched peat soil microbial communities from McLean, Ithaca, NY, United States - MB31MN | ecosystem: Environmental > Terrestrial > Soil > Wetlands > Peat | place: USA: New York... | reverse complement strand
GAGACTTTCGCGGATATGGCAAAGATTTACCCAGAAATTATTCCGATACATGAGCTCCGGTACATCCTGGGAAAACTTCGTCTCAGTCAACTCCTTATTGGTCACGATGGACGGAATCGATGTTATCCGTGGCCTTTTAAAACGCTTACCGGCAGAAACGCGCCTTCAACGTCTGAATATATATTTGCTCTCGCCGTTTGGTTACGAAGTCTCATCAAGCCACAGCCGGGATCAGGTATTGCATACATAGACTATAGTCAACAGGAATTTGGGGTTGCTGCCGCGTTGTCAGAAGATGCTGCGATGCAAGACGCTTACCTCAGTGGTGATCCATATATCACATTTGCAAAACAAGCTCATGCGGTCCCAGAGAACGCCACAAAGCAAACGCATCCACGGGAACGAGAACTGTTCAAGCAATGCACTCTCGCGGTCCAGTATGGGATGGGAGCATGTCGTCTTGCTACGTCTATTAGGGAGCCCATTCCAGTAGCCCAGAACCTTCTCAATCTGCACAGGAGGACCTATGCAAGGTTTTGGAACTGGTCAGACAGCGTAATGGATTATGCGTTCATTCATAACCGAATCTGGACGCGATTCGGGTGGTACTATCATCCCAGCGAGAAGTCTAAAGTCGGAACTATCAGGAATTTCCTGATGCAAGCGAATGGGGCGGAGATACTCCGACTGGCTTGTTGCATGGTATTGGACGCCGGAGTCAAAGTTTGCGCCCCCGTTCATGATGCAATTCTTATCGAAGCACCAATTGATGAACTGGCATCCGCGATTACTACTACACAGAAAGCGATGGGTGAAGCTAGCAAGATAGTCCTCAACGGCTTTGAGCTTCGCACTGACGCCGAGCGGTGGACCTACCCCGAACGGTATTCAGATCGACGTGGTACAGAAATGTGGAACCGCGTCATGACCCTGTTAGAGAGGTGTGAAAATGGATAACCACGAGCACATTGCACCATTAATGGTGCAGAAAGCACCCATTTTGGGGGCACCGTACTCAACCCGTCCCATCTCATCTCTTATCTCTTCTAAGTCTTCTTTGGATGAATGTAAGAGCAGAGGGAGATACCAACGGCAAACCAAGCCGTTTGTGAGAGGGCCAATTCCTTTAGACTGGCTTACCTGTGTTGCCGGGTTATCCGCTAAATCTCTTCATGTTGGGATTGTCCTCTACTATCTTGCCGGTCTCACCAACTCCACTACCGTTCTTGTCTCGTACAAGGTCATGAATGCCTTTCACGTGACTCGCTGGACAGTGAGGAGAAACCTCCTTTTGATGGAATGTGCGGGACTGATACGCGTCGAACGTCACTGCGGACGGTCTCCCCGTGTAACCATTATGGAATGTGGCGAACATGTTGGGAAAGGAGAAGTTCCTGAAAATTTATAGGTATCAATAGAAATAGTGGAAACGTCGAGGTTGCCAAGGTACGAATATAAAATCAAAGAGACAGATGAGAACAAGACGGGAGCGTGGGAGAATCAAACCCCCACTATGGTTCTTTTCGAAGACCGCAACTCGCGATCACTAACGCTCTTAACAGGTACTATACTTTAGGACTTAACGGCGCCCCCGGATGGGAAGCCGACGACGATCAAAATCATCGTCATCTTCGGTATCATCTTCATCTTCGTCGTCATCCTGACCATTCTGGGCTTCATGCTCAAGCTTTTTGATTTCCTGTAATTCCCGTAGCAGCTCGCGCTTTCGATAGCGCAAGACGCGTGTCCCGAAATCTACTTCTTCGTCGTCATCTTCAATGTCATCTTCGTCAGGGAAGACGATTTTAGATTTCATAGAGTTGATGTCAGTCGGGTCGGGAATCGAAAACTCGACTGAAAAATCTATCGGCGATACCTGTGCCCCACCGTTGGCGGGACGTTTCCGTGGGCTACTACTAGTAGACATTTTTTTTCACCCGCTGGCCTAGAGGCCATTAAAGTATATAAAATTATCTACAACAATGTCGCCTGAATGGCTAAAATGTAATATAAAAAGTTATGTACGAGACAACCGAGCAGTGTTCACGTCAGCAACTTCGACATTGAAAACGTAAGCATGTTCAAACGGTGCGGTCTTTGGCAAGTAAGTGACCCGGAATTTTCTACCCCCAGATTCCACAGTCCGGGGAAATTTTATCTGTTTCACAACCGCTGGAAGCCACGCTTCTCCTCGGCTAATGCCCAAAAGTCCGGGTGCGTGATCGGTAATAACCTCCAAGTGCTTATCCGTCAGTGAGAGAACCTTCGACATAAAGGGCATTAAGTTACAGCAGATCGGATTAAATCCCTCAGAACATCCGTCGTTTTGCCCGCAAAATCCTTCGATAGGAATTCCACTCTTCCATATGACCTCTAGAGCGTCGTTGTTCTCTGTGAAAAGAAATACAGCCATTTTCCCCTCTTTCGGGATTGCGAACACCCGGCAGAAAGGTGTGGCGGCAATAATCTCAATTTTCCGGGCACCCACACTCTCAAGAAATCTGTGAAAAAATTTTGTACGCGTGATCCCAGCCTTGCGAGGGTAAAAATCGCTGAACACGAATAGGTTGTAACCGGGGTAATCCAGTAAATAACCACCGTTTAGGCCTGCCGACGCGTAATACATGAGTGAGGGACGATATGGTGCAAGGCTTCGCAAAAATCCAATTGTACTAAACACATTATCACCTTTTTGCTGGCATCATCTGTTTTCCCATCATAAAAAGGGCCGTATGACTCAAAAAAGGAGAACGGCGCCGGTTGCAGAATGGCGGATTGATTTTAGACTTATTTAGATGACTGGATTTGAAATCTGGGCATTTTTGGCGATTTTATAAATTTCAAACGGAAGCCGAAATACCTTAAACCTGATTAATCCCGCAGAATCGGTTACGTAGGAAAGTTACGTAGTCGCCCCCGTTTTTGGCAGGCAGAAGAAAATCTGGAAAAAGTCAAAATCTCGTCGATTTTCGGGGAAAACGCAAAAATGGGATTATTATTCTCTGATATAACCGGGGTTCAAACGGTAATATGACCTTGCAATCGGGGCCTCCCCGATCAAACCTCGTGCACGGATTTCTGCTTCTGGAATTGGCGCAATCAAACCATCCTTTTTTAGGTTCAGGATCAATTTGCGGAAACTGGCATATGTGCTGCGGGATTTTTTTATCGTGTCTCTCATTTGGTTCCATGCTCGATACATCTCGTTCACGTATGCTCCGTTATGTCCTGCCTTAGTCAAATATCCGACAACAAACTCCCTTTGGAAAAGAGGTCGTGTACCGTTGACCGTTATGACCGTCTCGGTTGGTGTTTTTCCCGGTTGAAATTTTGCGGTCGCAAACTTCGTTACGTAACGAGGATGCTCTTCAACAATAATTCGCTCGCTCATGGCCAGCAAAGCGCTCTCATCTTATTTATACATTTCGAGCAATTACGCCGAAGAACCCAGTTATCGTTTTTTGGGCGGTCATTACAAATACATAAATTTCTGAAACCATCGTATTATCGAGGTCGTATTGAAATTGATAAGGTACTACTAACGGCCACTTTACTATAGCATAGGGATAACTCAACCGGATTGAAATCGATCATTTCGTGTCCAGAACAGGGTCGTATTGAACTCATATTTTGTTATTTCGTGGATCGTATAAGTTTCAATAACCAGTCAGAAAACAGCTATCGAAATCCAAAAATTGTGAGCGGGAAACCGTAGAACGGCGTTCGACGCCGTTCATACCGGTTCAAGATTTAATAACTTCGGCGTAAGACCATGTGATGAGAAGTGTGAAATTCACATACGGCCATATTTTTCAGCGAACCGGTGTTCTGGGAAGTGCGGAATGCTTCATGTATCTTGAAAACATCTCTTGGCGAAAATGAGGCAGGTGCTGCATCAGACTTGCGCATTCGGTTGCGGGGGCTTGTGCAAGAGGGTTTGTCGGATAAAACCTCAATAAGGATTTTTTATCATCAATTTTTCAAAACTATTTCACTTCTGTTACCTGATAGTTGCTGTAAGATAAAGCGTCCAGAATTCATGATATCTGATTGTTCTAATTTTATAGAAAATGGAAATGCCGTGGGAAATCTGGAGATGAGATCCAGAGGGAGAGATTGTGATTCTTCAGATAAAATAAGTGCTTCGATCAGCCAGAGTTCAACATCCTTATTATGTGTCTGAAGTGGCGGAAGGGGGATAAAATTGTCTGTCAGCTCTGTTTTTCCGATAATTTTCCAAAGTCTCAATGACTGGAGAACACGATCCAAAGCCCGTTTCATTGTATATCGTTTTCCCCAGGATTCTTCCATTTTTCTCTGGATTTCGGCGGGAGTACAGGAGTCAGAGAAAGAGAAACACCGATTGAGAATCCGAACGATATCGTGGAAAAACGGGAAGGCAAGGAGAGTCATTCCCCAGTGGATCCATATACGGTCATTCAGATTGACCTGCGGAAGCAGCAGAAGTGCACGATCACGGATGACTTTATGCTCAGGAGGCACTTTATACCAAATCCGTAACAAAACGGTGATGGTTTTTCTTCGTGCCGTATATTGCGGAAATTCCTTTTCCAGCAACGTATGCATTGCGGCCCGGATCTCGTCAGGTTTTTTTTGTTCGCAGATGATTCCCGCAATAGCGTCAAGCCATTCAATTCGGATCATCCGGTCAAAGCCGATTCGTTTCGACATCCCCTATTCTCCTGACAAATGGATAAATGGAACAATTACCTCTTCCAAGGAAATACTCCCATGAGAAATACAAATCCCACCATTATTATAAAATGCTGATGTGCCTCGAGAAAGTAATGCCGAGAAACGCGATCCGATAAATTCCTCGGGCCAATGGATTGTGGTCGGTGCTTTTGCTTTCCCAATATCCGCGAGATGCCTGTTTTCATAAATCCTTACCCGAAGGCTTTTCTCCTCTGAAATGGAACCATCGAACAACTGCCCGGTTCCAATACAGTTTACATTTCCGTGATCGGATGTTATGTATATCTCATATCCTGCTTCCTGTAATTCCGAGAAAAATTCGTGCAAATAGCCCGAATCTGCCCAGCGTTCGATAAGATTGTTGATGTTGTTGCGGGTTATATTGGAAGTTTTGATATAATTGTCTATGGTGTTGATGACAATCCCAAGGACCTTTTTATTAAACAGGTTCTTTAAATCACAGATTTCATCATGTTTTGTGAGAGTTATTCCTTTCCGATATCCAATTTCATCTCTTTTGAACCCGTAATCGGACCAGAGTTGTTCCCAGTATCTTATTTCAGAATCATAATCCTGAAGGTTTTCCCTGAGCAGATATGCAGGTTTGCCGGAAAAGATCGCCCTGCGGGATATCGATGTAAGGGTCGGTACCCATGCATAAACACTGTCTTCTTCCAGATTATACGATTTTTTAAGTTTATCCCGGATGACCATCCATTGATCGATGGCAAGGCCATCAAAGACAATTAGCGCGATTTTTTGGTGTTTTCTTGTATTGATATAATGGGGAATCTGATGAACCATGACTGGTTTTGGCATGTAGGATAATGATCCGAGATTTGGGAAGGATTGAAGTAGCCAATGCTCGAACTGCTGTTCGACCTCCTCCTTGCATAATTGTAACTCATGAAATAAAGTTTCTGCTGATTGAACAGGCACTTTTCCACTGATGAGTGAAAGTTCAGCCCATACCCACGCGAAATGCCGCCATTGTTCATATGTCCAGTCTGGTTGAGGCATGTTGCCCTGGATTTTCTTCAGCAGATTCTCAAAATGCCGTTTTGTATCCTTTCCCGGATCGATTTCAATTCCACAATATGTCCAAGGCGGAAGTTTTTGATAATCGGGAAAGTCCAGAGGAGTGAGAAGCCCTTCCAGAAAGAATGTATCCACATAGACTCTCAATGACGGATGATCGAATGGAATCTCCGGACTTTCTTTCCTGATAAGTGCCTTTAAAAATGAGGCCCACTCTTCCTGAATGAGCCGAATAAATGCGCTATAATTAAAAAGCGACTCATCAATGGTCTGCCCGTTTGATAAGGACTTATAATTGTGAATACAGTAGTTTACCAAAAAATTCGGGATGACAATTTTTTGGTGATGAATCCTGAATAATTGCTCATACAAATCAATTCTATTGGAGATACGCGAAATCGGATAATGGTAAATAGATTCGAGAAGAAATTTCTTGGTTTCCGATTCATTCATCTGCTCCCCGGGAATGGGATCGAGTCCTTGAAAAATCCGGTCAAATTCTGCAGTACCAATCTGCCGGAGGGTGAAGGCATTTAATGTTGGAAATACATCAGAGATCGTTATAGGGATAATATAGCACCGTTCTTTGAGATCGGGAGGGATCTTTGAACTTTCATGCGTAAGGAATCGAACTATCAGCTTTGTTTCAACTGGAGTATTATTCTCCCATTTCATCCTGTAGTGCGATTCGTAGTAATACCTGAATTCAACGGGATTGTTATATGTGTGAATGTCGTGTTGCGATTCTTTCAGAATTCGTACCAATTGCTGATCGGCAAGAAGGTTGTCAGGGTCGAGAACTAAGGTCACTAGATCGTCTGAATGACGAATCATATTCAGGATCGATGTTCTCCAGTTACGCATCTTTTCCCTCAACATTAAGGTAAAGTACCGGGAAATAATCCACTGTTTTGACGAGAGTGGACTGCTGAATCTCTGATAGGTATTCCTCACACTGATTTTTTTCTTCTATTTCTACTGCCGGTATTGTCTGTTGAAGGTCAAGAGGTTGTTGACAAATGGTGAAATCGCCGCGCGCAATCGCTTCCCATACAGTGGCTGCGGTCATGGCAAGATTTGAGCCGTCTTTGGTCTGGAAGATAGGATGTACAAAAATCTTTTGCATATGTTCGTCCTGAACAATAAAGAGCCAGAGTGACCAGATACCTTTGACATCCAAAGGAATTCTGTCGGTACATATAGTGTTTTTTTGCTGGACTGGATGGGCTCGAGGGATTTCCTGAAGCATTTCTGCGATCCGCTTGTTCGTCAGAGATATAATGGTACCCTGATCTTTCTCGTTCTCTCCGACAGAAAAAAGGGCATTGTCAATTGTCCAACCATTAGCCCATGAGAGATTGTACCCCGAAAGTGTTCGTGATGCCGTCCCACCGTGAGACGCAAGATAATTCAAAACCATTGTTTCAAGCCAAACTGGCAGGAGATGGTGAGAATATTCTTTCGCACCTACGATATCCGGAGCCGAATCCGATTCCAATATTAAAGCTGATGCCCGCTCCTGTTTTGCCTGATCAGCGAACGAGCGGATAAAAGCATTCAAACGTTCTTCGGCTTGATCCGGCTCAAGAATTGATTTAAGATAAAGATTCTCAAATGTTCGTTCCGCCTCAGAAGAATCGAGGATATCGCTGATCTTGTCAAATCCCAAATCTTGAATGATTACATGCAGTTTTTCCATCAGGATCTGGTGAACTCGTTCCTCGACGGTACCTGAAAAGAGGAAGTTAAATACCCTAACTTCATGCACCTGCCCGATCCTATCAACCCTTCCTATCCGCTGTTCGAGGCGCATCGGGTTCCAAGGGATGTCATAATTGATGACCACATGGCAGAATTGGAGATTGAGCCCTTCACCACCTGCTTCTGTCGAGATCAGAATATTAGTTGATTCCGCAAATTCCTGCTGCACCTTTTTTCGCTCATCAAGAGTGAGTGAACCATTAAGGCAGGTGACGGAAAAGCCTCGGTTACTTAAGAATTCCCTGAGCATCTCTTGGGTTGTGACAAATTCTGTGAAGATAAGGAATTTAGTCTCCGGAGTATTTTCTTCTGCACGGATCGTATGGAGCAGTTCCTGGAGGAATTCCGCTTTAGCATCAGGGCGGCTGGCCTTACATCTTCGTGCAAGATCCAAAAGACCGGTTAACATCTCGTATTCTTCACCAAAGGCTCTCGGGGCAGTACCAAGAATACAATCAAGTTGTTCGTCGGGCTCCATGTCCCAAAAATCTTCTTCAAGTTCCTGCTGAGATGGTCGGGAAACAAATGAGGTGTTGAGGGCATCCAGCCGGTGCTCCATGGCTACTGATATTGCATGGGTACTGCTGGAGACGAGCCGCTGCATGAGGACCATAAGAAAACCGATATAGTTCCGGTGCTCCTTTTTGGCCTTGTTGTAACCGGTACGGATGTACTCCTCGACTTTTTGGTACAGTTCCTTCTGCAGATTGTGATTGTCAGACCATTGTACCGACATTAATCGGGTATGCCGGAGCCTGAAGAGCGGCTGGCCGTCGAGATCAACAGCGCTTCGCTTGTCGGTTCGAATCACATACGGGGCAACCAAATCGTGAGTGATTGCCATGTTTTCGAAGAATCGTTGTTTGTCAAGAAGGCTCATGAGACGAATGAATGCATCAGTCTTTCCTTGGTGAGGTGTCGCAGACAATAGCAGGAGATTAGGTACGGCAGAAGCAATTCCTTGGGCAAGTTTATGGCGTGCGACTGTACTGCTGGTCCCTGCGAGTTTGTGGGCTTCATCGATTACGACAAGATCCCAATGGGCTGAGATAAGCTTTTTAAAACGTAGATTGTTATAATGAACGAGTTCCTGATAGGTCCAGCCTTTCCTGTGCCTAATGGGTTTGACCGAATCCAGTGAGACAACGACCTGATCGAACATCTGCCAGATATCCGCCCCATCGCCGCTCATCTTTTCGGCCTGATCGGGAAGAATCATCCGGAAATCCTCATTGAACCGGTTTCGTAACTCTTCGATCCACTGGCCGACCAGCCCTTTGGGGGTAATGACTAGGACGCGTTTAATTCTGTTCCTAATCTTGAGTTCCTTAATAATAAGCCCAGCCTCGATGGTCTTGCCAAGGCCGACTTCATCAGCAAGAAGTACCCGAATTTTCTCATTCTGTAACGCACGGGTCAGAGCATAAATCTGATGCGGGAGGGGAATGATCTTTGCACTGATTGGAGAAAGGAGTGATTGTTTTGATATAATTTCCAGAACTTTTCCCGCCGCTGCCCTATAGATGACTTCCTCCCGCGAGAGCGGAGATGCCTTGTCCAACGGGATAAATCGTAATGAAAGGGCAAATGTAACAAAATTTTTCCCCGGCACCCACACACGGTAATATGTCTCTCGCCCTGATTGCCGAAACTCGATGAGTTGCACCGGCTCGTTGTATTCGGTGCTCCAGAGCCATGTTCCCGGTTTTAATGGTGTGTCGTCCGGCATGATTCAATTCTATGCTCGACGTGCATCAATAATCTGGTGGACGTGATCCTTAATCAGATATAGTCCATCTTTTTGTTCGATAAGCGCCTGGATCGTGAGATAATGAATCGTTTTGAGGATTTCTTCGGGTGAGAGTCCACTTCGATTGATACATTGTTCCAGGGTTACTCCTTGAGGATTTGCAATAAGATTCAACAGACCCGCTTCTTGAGGAGTGAGAGTCACGCCAAGTTTTTCTTTCCAGAATTCATCGTAAAGGCTCTTTTCTAAAGAGACAAAGAAATTATTCTCTTCTCGGTTTGAGGTAAACACAGGATCTCTTCGGTTCGTAGTCTTCCAACTATTCTGAAGTTCTCTCAATCCAGAACCTGCAAGTTCTGCAAACCCAATCAGTCGAAGAGCCCGGGCAATAAGAGGATTACGGGCTTGACTTTTTCCTCCTTCGACCAGGGTCTCGTTTGATATGAGAGAATAACCCATATTGAAAAATGTGATCTTATTTTTTGAAATATCAACTTGGGCTGCAGCACGGGCGTCGTGATAATCCTGATGTATGAACATATTGACAAGGGCTTCGCGCATCGCGATATAATCCGAACCCCCTGTTTTTTGTTTCAATGATTCTATCGATACGCCTTCAATCCCAAGAACTTTTGAAAATATTTCTACGGCAATATTTAATGACTGAATTATATTTTTTGAAAAGTGTTGTCGTTCTTGCCAACGACCTGATCCGTCAGCAATAACACGAATGTCGACGATATCCCGATTTATTAATTGTCCTATTTCAGATTCATAACCAAAGAGGAGAATGGTCTGGTAAATTTCATGGTTATCAAATGAAATTTTTCCATCAAACAAATATTGTTGAATGACATTTTGCGGCGAATCTGTTGAGTTTGGGTGAAGCCGATTCGCATACCATTTTAGTATCGCTATATCACATTTTTCCCAAGGCATATTCCCATAGAGGACATTTGATGCAGCAATTAGGCGACGCTGTTCTGGTTCCCAGAGATTCACCATGTTTTGTTGGTTTAATAAAATCAGATCCTCGCGAATTGGCGACTTGCCCGATATGAGATTATTTAAATCTGAAAGCGTACCCCCGTTTGTGGAAAATTTCTCCGGATCCAACGATTGGTACTTGACTTTCCTTCTGGATACACCATCAATAAAAAGTAATCCATCGTATTCTCGGTTCGGAACAGAATCCCATATCAAGAACGGGTAAAGATCGAGAATTCGGTTATCCACTGCAATATAAGGATGGCGACTATTCTCAATTCCTTTCTGAAGTTGGATCGGGCTAGGAACAATATCTTTTGAAGATCCCATCAACAAAAGTAACTGACCCGTAAGTACACCTCGATCCCAAATTTGTTCCTCTATTACAAAAAGTGGGAGAGAAAGAATGTGTAAATAACATTTTAACAGCCCGTGTAACAGTTCAATAGGTTTTTTTTCATTTAATGCTCGTTTTGCCCGTGGCTCAGAGATGCCAGCAAGAGAATGTCCGAGGGAGTTACGCAATTGAACAAGTTTTTCGATCCAAATAGCAGGACTTTCCTCCCCCCCAGAGCCGGATAGATTTGGATGACGTTGATGATAAACCGCAAGATGGATCTTTAAGGGATGATCGATCTCTTTTCCATTTACCTGTCGGATTATATTTGCAAAGGTTCCGAAAGCAAAGTCCCCATTCAATTGCTCGATAGAATCCTGATTTTCTTCAGCTCCCGTTCTTACACTAAATGATGCAACTGAACTTGCGGCAATGTATCGTGTGAAGACTTCAGCAGTTTTTAGACAATTATCAACCCACTCAGGCAGGGTTCGACTTGTAAGCAAACGTGCGAGTGACGACGAAATCGGTTGCGGATACACCATGGTCCATTGCCTAAAGTCTCGTTTGATTGCAGGATCAATAGCCCATGTCGGCATCGGCTCACATTCCTTGCTTCTTGCACTTTCCGAACATTATTCAATTATTCAATAATCCCCTGTCGTGTCAAAGCATTATCGTAATACATCAGGAGTACATCGTCTTCCTGCAATATAGTTGAAGGTAAACGCTGACCGATTTCAATGATTGTTGTATAGTCCTTGTCAGACCAACATTTTTTAAAGCCAGAACGGACTGCTTCTGTACGGAAAAATTTTAACTTGCCTTTTGATTTCTTATATTCGTCAAATTCCCGAATGAGGCCCTTCTCTCTCACCTTAATCAAATCAACCTCTTTCGCAGGGTCGGGTACATACCATTTTCCATCGGAATCTTCCAAGAAATTCTCCTTTAATATTTCAGATAATTCTGGAAGCTTTTCATGTTTATACTGGTGTAGTTCTTTCATGAACCTCGGGCGGAGGTTCTGTAAGGTATCCGGAGTCTCACTTAATTCTCTACGTAACCAGTGGACACTGCTTTTTTCATCGCAGACTAATAGAGAATCTTGCTCTACTTGTTTTATCGACATCCGTTTCCTGTCATATTCACTAACCTGATCTTCAAGGAAGTACATCCCATCTCGTTCCGGGAGTCTTTGACGAAGTCCGGCATAGAAATCTCCGGCAGAAATAGGGACAATAACCCCCCTCTGAACATGGAATGCAACCATCCGGTCAAAAAGCAGGTACGGTTGCCTATCTGCAATGATTTGAAGAGAGCCACTCTTCTCTGAAATGACCGGCAAATGTTTCAGATGCTGGCGGACAAAATCCCACACTGCATCTGGTTTGCCGGCAGTAAGTTTGAATCGTTCTTCAAGCCCTCCGTTGGGTTTGTAAGCAGAAATAATCAAATCCTGTTTTACAGCCGATGTCGAATTTACTTGTTTGAATGATCCTTTCTTTTTATCCAAGGTTCGTACATCGGCTACGACAAACCCAGCTCGCATTAACCCTTCTTGGATTGACATCCAGACGGAGTTTTGCGAATTATGGAATTCTACAGTCATCCAGCGGCCCGGTTTTAGAATCCTGTAAAATTCTTTGAAGCACTGTTCCATTAAGTGTTGATATTCTAAAAGTCCTTTCCTTTGAGAATTATTTACCACGGCTTCAGTTTTATTATTGGTAAATACTCTGATCCACCCTTCAAGAATAAAATTCAATTCCGAATACATCAAATTTGCCCCGAAGGGTGGATCTACGAAGATATAATCAACACAATTTGTTGGAATTTGAGTCAAATCCGTTGATGATTGAGTGAATGTACAAACAGATCCAGGAACATAATCCATCTCAAATTGAGAACTCTTTAATCGTAAACCAAATCTCTCGATTACATTTGTTTCAATCTGAAGTGAGGCTAAATACAATGTTCCTCGTAAACTAGTAATAACACCCCCAGTTTTTCCGAAATAATTACCAAGGTGAAGCCGGTTTTCTCTTCCACACCATGGAAGAGTAGATGAAAACCAAAAAGGTAGTTTATCTTGTGTGGATTCAAAGAGCTTTTTCCGGAATACACTTAAAACCCATAAATTTCGTTTGGTGAAAAAATGATGAATATGAGTGATGCCGGTTTCATCATTTCTTCTTGATTCATCACCTTCAGGCATTCGGTTTGTAGGATACCAGTAAGGGATTTTTTTATTCTCAATTTGTTTTATTATTGCAATATCTTCTGAATCTGGTTTTTTCTCAATTCTTTTTGTTTTCCCTTTGTTATCTTTTATTGAATAATTGATCAGAACAGGAAGTTGTTTCGCACGCTTAATCGTTGTATTTAATGTCTCATCGAACACCAGTTCCCAAGCGCGATCTAACGAACGTTTTTTCAGTAATGCATTGCAGTGTGGGCAAGAAAATTCCTCACGGACATCTCCAGCGACGTGATCTACTGCAACATCCCAGTACACAATTTCCCCGGCACAACTTGGGCAGAGAAAAACATCACTCCATGCAGTGAAGTTGATCCGACCGTAAATCGGGGTTTTATTCCCATCTACATTCTGGGTGAATTGATTTTTCCCATCCACAATATGCTGGGTCCTGTACATCCACCCGCATTCATCTTCTACTTCCTTGAGGATACGACGGGCTTCTTTCTCAAATAGTTCAATATCGACTGAAGAATTATAATTTTTAGCGATGAAAGTTGCCCCGGGGGATAAATCGTTGAGTATTGCGTTTCGTACTCCCCATTTAATTCCAGGCAACTCGTTTTCAATTTGTTCTTTGAATGCAGACTGCGGATTTGCGCAAATTTGAGCTGCAACTCCTGTCATCCCAGTACCGCAGAATCCATCATACACGAGATCACCGGGATCGGTGTAATGAAGTATATATCGCATAATCGCTTTGTGCGGCACTTTCGTGTGATAAGCATGTGCATTATAAATAGGATCATTCTTACCTTCACTCACATCTGTGGCGAATGGCTCTCGGTTATAGGAATCTGTTGTAGGATTATACGGTTTTCTATGTTCCTTGATGAATCCAGTAATCCAAGGATTTGGGCATGCAGTGTACTGCGGTGGATTGGAAAGGGCAATAATATCCTCATCTTTGCCAATCGGGAAGCCCTCAATTGATCGAACTCCATCAAGTTTTTCCTTTGTCAACAGATGCTCTGAATCATTTTTTGCATTACTCATTCAATCACGATCCTGATCTTCTTCCTTTCCCGCCCTTTCGTGATCGTGGTAATATACTCCGCGAACCGTTTCTCCAATTCATCAACCGTGCAGGGCGTCCCCTTCTCCGACAGAGCCTTTTTGAAGTCCTCAAGTGTGATACTTACCTTCTCCAGACCAGAGAAGAGCTCCTGAAGGGAACGGATGAATGTGCTGGAGAGCTCATCAGGAAGTTTTTTTGTCAAGATGAATTCTTGGATTATTTCCATCTGTTCCGGTTTTAATAGCTGCTTGATGTTCTTTTTTACAGTCGGATCATTCAGGTTGGTAAGAAGTGTCCGGGTCCAGTCATTAACAATAGTTTCGAGACGATTTTCGAGATCCTCAAGGATATTCGAGACAGGTCCTTCAGCGCCGTTAGACTTTGACGATATATTTTCAATCGGCCGATATCTACAATGAGGGCATATAGGTGTTTTCTCCAGATCCTGCTCAGTTAGGTTATAGCAGGGGGTCAATGCAGCAAGCTCGTTTTTCAAATCATTCAGCTGACGCCGTGGCAGAATCTCAATATCGGCAAGGGCAGTAAGCTGAAGAAGACGCGGGTCATGAGTCAGCCGTTTCTTTTCATCGTCTTCATTAACACCTAGACGGGCATAACTATGAAGTTTGAAATACTCGGTGATGTAGTCCCGTTTCAACCGGTCGAGCTCTGACATCAGATCCTGTCGGAATTCGCTATCAATCCACTTCAGTGGATCAGACAGATCAGGAGTGACTCTGGCTTTCACATCCCTGATGGATTTTCTCACAGGATTATCAATCGGGAGGATTGCCTCAGATTCAGAGATATACGAGAATATGGGTGTAAAATCACCGGAAAATTTTAGGATCTGCTCAAAACCTGTAACCGCGTCAAGATTATCCCTAAATTTCTGGACATCCTTCTTTGTGTAGATAAAATTCTTCAACTTTCCTTCAGTGTTATACCTCTGCAGAGATTCGAGAAATTGTTTTGCTGAACCGATCTGCTCTTTTAGTATTTCTTTCTGGGGTGGAGTGATTAACTCAACATTCCAGAACATGTATTGGTTATTCAGTTTCTGTTCCAGCTCCACGATATTTTTCAGTCGTTTTTCGACATCGGTCTGGAGGGAGTTTATTGCGTCCCCGAGATACTTTACAAGACCCGGAGTAAGACCGAGGGCCTTGAAGAGTTCCTCAAGGGTTTCTGTCGGCGTACTTTTGGGGTATTCAAGATGTTTGAATGCACCAAAATCTGAGGGGCACATTTTCGTGAGTTCCTCAAGATTGGTTGGATCAATCTTTTTCCCGGGATAACTAATCACGACATCTCCATGATAGACGAGGGCAGCGATAACAAGTGTCATCAACTCTGGTTCGAGATGAAATTTCCGGTCCCACTCAATACCATGGACAGATTCAAAAATATCTGGCCGATTCAAAACTTGCCCTTCTCCACGGGAGACCATCAATTTGAGAATATACTGTGCATAAGGGGATTTGTCCACCGATATCTGATCACCGTCAAGAAGCTTCAGGCCGTCTAGAAGGATGCCAGCTCGTTTAGTCTTCAAGCTGCCTCGAAGCCACTTCAGGGCGTCTTTAACAATTTCTTCACGGTCTTCCTGGTTCCGGATCACATCCGAGAATTTTGGATAGTGTGGAGCAACGTCAGTAAAATGGGGCGCGAGACATAGGGCCGCAACAGCATCAACAGTCTCCGGAATATCAGCATTAGACGGGACTGCAGCTTTCTTCATCCACTCTACAAGTTTTTTTCGCTCCCCTTGGTATGCCACATCGTATGTGGCTGGCATATTCTCCCGAAGCCAGCGCTCCATGATTTTGAGATGATCTGTCGCTTTGTCTTCGTAGATACGCTTACTTGGACCGCCGGAGGTAGCCCCCATCTCCCGCGCCCCCGCATAGAGTCGTAGTGCCTTATCAAATTCTGGTTGCCGATCCACGAAATAGAAAAAGACCTCATCAGACTTTTTCTCATCGTCGAAATCGGGGGTGTCAAATGGCTGAATGAAGTAAATATAGAAATCTCGAGGCGGTTGTGCTGTCGGCCGGTCATTTGGCGCACCGAAGAACAGATAACCTGATCTTCCTGCCTTGTGTTCCGTCCAGATAATATCATGTTGCCAGATTCGGTGCCCTGATACATATGGATTCTCCGAAGTCTTCATGACCCGTTTGAGAGCATCGAAGTAGTACCGGTCAAGATGATCACCTAGAGATTCACCCCGTTCCTCGATTTTTTTGTCATAATCGATATCCTTCTTCAGATCGAGGTAATATTGTGTATTTTCCTCATTCTGGGAGATGAACTGTCCGCTCACAGTCCTGCTGATGTCTCGGAGGATCGTTTCAATTGTGGACCGAAGAAATTCGCTGTCTTTCTCAGGAAGTTCGAGATAAAGGCAGAGATCATCACGCAAATTTTCCGAGGTCAGACCGATGGGCTTGTTGACATCGCCGGTTGTTAGGCGATGAATAGCCAGAGCACGGATAATGCGGATTGCAACCGGCCGGTACTGAACCTTGGAGAACTGGCGTTGAATGATTCCTTCGAGAAGTTTTCCCTTTTCAAGTACGTCTTTTACATCGGGATTGGTCACAATGGAAGCATCACTGTTCAGAACATTCCAGTATCTATCAAAAGAGAGAATACCAGGATCGTTGTCAGGGACCTTGGATTCGATCAACGATTCAATATCCGAACTAATAGCTTTAAGGACTTCACGCTTTTCGACAAGTGTCAACCTCTCAAGAATGTCAAGATATGCCGGATGAACCGGGTACAGGGTGACATAATCCTCAAGCCGCTCATTCATGTCACCGTATAATGAGGAAAATTTCCGAAGATGTATTCTTATTTTTGCCTTCTGTTTTGAGTCTTTTTTCAGCAGTCGCTCAGATATGACAAACTTGAGGTCCTCTTTGACTATCCGGATCTGGAGATACCGGGGTTTCATGAGCTGGATAGAGGCAGCAACAAATTCAAATCGGGGGTTGTTGAAGAGCGCTTCCTGAATCCCGGTTATGAACCGAAACCGAGACCACCGAATAGATTCCCCTATCTCTCGCAGGAAATTGAGGTCAAAAATCAGGTCCCCTTCTGCACGAGTCCGAAGGAAATCCAGCAGTTCATCGACAACAAGCAACAACCCCTTATCCGGAAATTTTTTCTGGAACTCTCCCATCATCCGGATAAATTCGTCCTTATGGTTGGTAATTTGTTCAGCTGATTCAAATTTGAACGGGACCCCCATGGACTTGAGCCCTTTCTCCAGTTCAGCACAGATAATCTCCCGGAGTGAGCGCTTAACCGCACCAATCTCGATGCGGATGACTTTGAAATTGCCTGCGATTCTTTCTGCTTCCTTTCTGACGGAGGAGTTTTTCAAATGGGTAAGGAGTTCCTCGTGTTCAGCGATCGCACTGATTGTTGCCATCAAATGCGATTTTCCAGAACCATAATACCCTACAACCAGCAATCCCTGGTGTTCAAGCGACCGTTCATCATCTTCAGAACCAGATTGTGAATCGGCAGAGCCATGAAAATCCAGTTGAGGGATAATTATCTGATTTAGGTTCTTTTCCATCCCCTCAGAGATAACATAATTATTAATAAGCCGGGCAGCGGCCTTCTTATCCTCCACTTCTCGCAATTGGACGATTTTAACAATTGGTTCGAATGCAATGAGCTCCCCATACTTCATTTTTTCACTCCTCTATCGGCAAGGAATAAATCTCGATATCCGCAACTTCGGTTCCGCTGGCCACGAAATACTCTTCATCGTTCATACTTCCGTGGATTAATTGTCCGTTGGAGAATGATCCCGGCCATGATGCTATAACTACGCGCATCCTGCTTAAACGTTTTAATATTTGTAACGGGTCAGCTTGAAATTCCGGTGAGAACAGGATCTCAATATGATCAATAACCGCCGGTTGATCACTGTCGGGTAATAATTCGTTGATAACTGAATCGATATGGTTGCCCCACTCCTCTCGGGGGACATTAATCATTTTTTTACTAATCTCGTAATTTAGATTGATAATGGAACATTGTAATTCCTGTGCGAACTTCTTCAAGATGGTTTTACCTGAACCACTGGTGCTGGCGACAAGTAAAATTTTAAAGTATCGGTTTTCTACATCGGAAATTTTTTTTACAGTCATTATATCTGAAATGTGATCTGTCCAGAGAGAAAATAAATTAGGAGTACTTCGATTATTAAATGATATCGCCGTAACCCATCAATGTTTATTTTTGACGTCACACTGGGCAACAGAACCATATACTGAATCTTATAATAGTAAAATATGGCTCGATACAAATGCCCCGAATGCGGTAGGGAATACGAAACACATGCGTATTGCAATCATCATAGAGTTTCCGTGAAATGTACTGATAAAAAGGCCGGGAGAGGAGGTTTGTTCGGCAATTTAAGTAATGTTCCAGACACAACACCTCCGAACTCGCTTAAAGGTCTGAAATATAAATGAAAAATTACCCAGAACCAGATGAGGATTGGCTTCAATACTTAAGGAGAACAAGACAATTTTGCTGCCTTATACTATTAGCTTGGGGTGAAATCGAATTTCATGTTGACCAGATTATCGCCAAGGAATTCGGGTTATACTATGATGATAAGAAAGCCAGAATATTGCTCGAATTACCATTCGGGAAGAAACTTGAGTTTCTTAAAAAGCAAGGAGTGATTTACAAAGAGGAATATGATGCTATCAATAAGTTCCAGCAAAGCCGGAATAAGCTATTTCACGGTAAAGAAGAACCATTCTTCTTAACTCTCGGCGATAAGGAGAAAAACGCATTAATGGATAATGCAGTAGAAGCGGCTCAGCTCGCTTTAGATATCGGTTTGGGATGTCACGGAAAGAGAGACAAGGAATAAAATTCAGTCTTGTTGACGCTTTTTTTTAATCATTTTGCGCGTGAACGGCGCTGTTCCCGAGATTAATACAATGCCATGAATATCATTATCTCGGTTTTACATTCATATTTTGGTAACAATCATAGCAGACGGGTTTTGCGTATGAAATCGAATTCTTCTCTTGTCCACAGGAATGACAATATCGTTCTTTATAATTCGGATCTTTGAATTGAGACCAAATGGGATAACATTTATTGCAAAGAGGTCTATCGGTGTTGAACTCGTCCATTGGTTTACCGCATCGAATGCAATAAGCCTGCTCTCCAAGGACAGAGTCCACTATAGTACCTAAGAGTCCTTTGTTCGGCGTCATTTTTGGCTTTCGAACTGTTTTTTGCGGAGTGTTTTTTTGGGTCGATTCTGGAGTTTTCGATGTAACTGCTGGACGGATTATTTTGGGGTTATCTTTGCTTTGTTTAACGATCATCTGAACTTCGTTATATGCCGCACTATATATCGTCGGATCTTCAGACTTAGTGAATCTGATGCCCATCTCCCAGTTATAAGCCTGTGAATGTTCATGAAGGTTCATTGAAGTGATAAGACCTTCACTTTCATTTAAAAAACATTTAGCATGGAGGTTTTCACAGACTCTGACGTTTGCACTTTTTAGACCACGTAGAAATTTGATGTCGTTTTCATCGACATTTTTATCTGAACTGGTTTCAAGGCGGGAAATTATGGTATATTTTATACCGCGTGTATCTATATTTTCGATATAATTCTTAGTCTGCTGAGGAATTTTGAGATACGGTGCGATGATATATAACTCGAGATTTGCTCCATTTATTATTTCAGTAATTGCGCCATAGGACATTGCTCCATTCACAAATTTCGCCATGTGATATCAAAATGCGATTTCCTTCGTGGGGGGATAAAATTATGGTTTTTGAAAATATGGATTACGCTATAGATCCAATAGGAAAACACCGTTCTCACCTGAACTCATCCCCCCCATGTACTACTCGCCATCGAAAGGCGAAGATCCTTCTATCTTTCAGTACGGCTCATCATTTTTAAAATAAGTATCCACGTATTTGCCATGCTTCCCGCATTTTACGGATAATAACAACAACCCTACCCTTCTTATACTATTTTCATTGAATATCCACTAATGGACTTGGCTAAAACCCATTGGATCTTAAATAGGAGGAATCGGGGATTCTTTGTTTATTTACCCTTGGTTTTTTTATTTTTTTTAGACTACATCTCGACAAATATGGCTTTGGAGATTCCGACATGCAGTGAAGGAAACCCGCACGTAGCACCTCTCATTCCATTTCCGCTTTTACACATTTCAAACGAAATCGTGTGGCTAATTGTAACCCTTATTGGGATTGAACTCCTTGCAATTTTGATAGGCTTCTTAAAATATTGTGATGTAAAACTTAATTCATCCCTCGCAAAGCGCCATCCTGAACATATAAATTCGAGTGAACAAGAAGGACAAATAATTGATATTGGAGGTTCTATCCTTGTGATTATAAGTTGTGTGGGATGTTTGTTCTTCTGGTCGACAGTAGTTTTTAACAATTTTTGGTGCTATTCATTCGGGCACGTCATCGTCAATCTGAGCTCCTTGTTCTGAATAATAATTTCATAAAGCCGGTCAAGGTTGCATGCCCCAAGTGCCAAAATAGTGTGGTTATTGAGTCGAAAAATGCGGTTTGATCCAGATATTTGAATTTAAAATTACGAGTTATGATTTGGGGAGTTCGGGAAAGATGTTCTTTTTATACCATTCAAAAAAATCATTAGCATTATCGTACTTCGGTTTAATCTCCGGACTAACGGATTCACTGGCATTTGATGTTAATTCAGAAAATGATATGCCGAGTTTACATGCATGATATGGCCACGATAAAGCAAAATATTTTTTATATGAGACTGCATCATCGACGTTTGTTTTTAATGGGATGTGGTATGGTACAAATAAAAAAGCGTAATATTTTAACATTTCTTGATTTATCTCATCGTTTGCTTTCGGATTGACCTTTCTTTCCTCTCTTTTGAGAAAATCGAGATATTTTTTTCTACAGGCTCCGGTTTGTATTACACCTATCCAATTTGCAAGAGGTTCATAACGAACAGCATCTGAAACGGCGTTACCTAATACTGTTACGTTGTTCTTTTCCGTGTCAAAATAATAATCGCCAACAGATATTGCTCCACGGAAGAACATATGGTAGTCCTTACATGCACTTGGCATAGTATCGATAAGCCATTGACCTGCTGATAGATATGTAGGCAAAAAGTTTGATTTTTCTTCTTTATCAGACCAACAAATTACGATTGAATCTTGAAAAGTTGCAATCTCTGGCTCTGGTAAATGAAATTGTAAATCGCTAGTGAATTGCTTTTTTCTTTTTTTCCATAGTTTATCGGCGTCTTCGAGAAATTTCTTTTTATTATGGATAAATTGTTGGGTTTCTTCAGAAGAAGAATCCTTGATACCTAACGCGTCTAAATAGACAACAACACCACTTTTCTTCTCAGGAATTTCAGGATTCATAAAAGATTGTTGTATTTTCATCATGTTGATTATATAAAGTTTTTTAGGATATTTAGAGAGACTGAAACAGGCCAAATAAATACTAAAGATACCATTTCGACCAGGGGGCAAGTGCTATTCATACCTGAACAAGCCCCCCGCTCCCGCTTTTTCTCGAATGACGACAATTGCTTCAATATCTCCGGCAGGAATCTCCCCCTCCAACAAGTCTACCGTATCACCTCAGTGTTTCATTTATATCCACACCCACTCCCTCAAACACCACAATGTGAGTGGTGCGGAGGTGATAGCACGACGAAGAAAGTCATGAAACTGATAGATCCAAACACAGGTGAAATGGAGTGTAAAGTTTGTGGCGCGCGTCACTATGCGAGGGTTAAACCCGACTCCGGCGGAAACTTTTACCGGGGATCGTGGCAGTGTCCAAATGGGTGTAAACTTGATTAATCTTTTTTTTCCGATTTCCGAGGTTAGCCAGTCTATCATAGTACTGGTTTATGAATATCCTGCGGGATTTTGTGCGCAACACAAAAGGAGGTGATAAGATGTGTTCGCTCGAAACAACGCCTAAAACAAAATCCAACTTGAAACTTAATCTTCCCGGAATTAAGTTATTGAGATTTGACATCGTTTATCCGGACTCTGAACCCTGTCTTCCGGTGAAA
>Ga0326728_10010293_pt1 | contig 21994 bp, 30 predicted proteins | sample MB3enrmetagenome_FD_207602 | JGI IMG/M metagenome (GOLD analysis project Ga0326728, IMG submission 207602) | Lab enriched peat soil microbial communities from McLean, Ithaca, NY, United States - MB31MN | ecosystem: Environmental > Terrestrial > Soil > Wetlands > Peat | place: USA: New York... | reverse complement strand
AGGTTGGCGTCGACGGCAAGGCCACGAGCGAGGTCATGGACGACTTCGACCCAGGGGCGGAAGAAGTGATATTTTTGCCCGTCCAAGCGGTTCATGGTGGCTGACCTGTACCTTTGCAGGTGTGATTGCGGGAATGAACAAATAAGGTCAGCCCACACCCTCAAACCTAAAACAGTTGGGGCCAATGGAGGAGCGAAGAGCTGTGGCTGTCTGGCACATCCGAAACTTCCTGCCGGACAAGCCTCATTTAACCATCTGTATGCAGAGTACAGGATTACGGCAAAACGAAAACATCGGGAGTTTAGCTTATCAAAAGTCGAATTTGGCAAACTAACTAAACAAAACTGCCATTATTGTGGCGCACCTCCCCAGCAACTAACTTGCCCGAAAAAAATGAACGGGAGATATGTCTACAACGGCGTAGACCGACTTGATTCAACAATCGGCTACTCAAAGGAAAATTGCGTCGCGGCTTGCGGCATCTGCAACAGGATGAAGATGAAGCAAACGTATCAGGAATTTATTGACCATGTTAAACAGATTGCAAAACACTTAGCAGGAGGGTAAAGCGATGGCACCGACTTATCCGCTTTGGACGCCCAGCAACTCCTCGACATATCAGCTTGTGGAGCAGGGCTACGCATGGCCGTTGACGGCGTCGAGTCTTCCCTCGGCGACTGGAGCGACTTGCTGGAAGACATATAACGCGTGGACGTTGCCCACGATAGTTCCCGTCGGCTGGCCACCGACCGGCGCGTCGGCCGTAGGGCTGACAAGTTATCCGGCGACCTGCGGTACGACCTGGTGCTCGAATTCGTTCACCGCATACCCCACTACCTCGACTTATGGCGTGACTAATGCGGGCAACTGGTACGTCTGGAATCAAGCCCCCCTCAAGACGCCTGCGGAGCAACTGCGTGACATAATCCGCGAACGTCTCGGGCCTGCGATCGTCCCCGACCGTGCCCTTGGGATGGCTGCTTCGATCGCCGAGGAGCGGGCCAGGCAGACGCTCCGCCGCGTGATCGGAGAGGAGCGGTACCGGCGTTACCTCCGCAACGGGTTCCTCACCGTGCGGGGCAAGACGGGCCTCGTCTACCAGATCTTCGCCGGCGGCAACATGACTCAGGTCTACGACAAGGGGCGGCGGGTCGAGAAGCTCTGCGTGATCCTCCGAGGAGGTTTCCCGCCGACCGACCAGCTCATCATGCGGTACCTGCTCATCCTGAACGACGAGACGAATTTCAGGGCGTATGCGAACCGGTACCAGGCCTCGCCGTCGATCCGGGCGGCAATGCCGAGGACGGACCGGCCGCTGGTCGAGCTGTTCCGCGAGCTGAAGGGGGCCGCCGCATGATGCCGGCTTGTCCGAAGTGCAATTCACCGAAGCGTGTCGTGACCTCCGGCGACATCGGAAGCCGACGACCGGACGTCGAGGCGGAGCGACATGAGGCTCGGGAGCGTGCCCGCCGACTGCGAATGGTGCAGAAGCATCAGGGATTTATTAGGGGGGAAATATCGATGACCGACGAAGCCAAGCAACTCTTCAACCTAGTCTACGAGTACGGAAAGCGGCTGGTCGCCCACGACAAGGCGCACGACCATGGGGAGCAGAAGCGCATGGTGGTCGCCTGGCGCCTAATGCTCCAGGCCCGCGATCGCCTCGACGACTTCATTCGGCAGTGCCTGCAGACGCAGGCCACGGACCAGCCCGCGAAGAAGAGGCTGAAGTGCCAGGCTGTCTACGTCACCGGTTCCCATCGGCGACGCTGCATGCGTGCTGCCGGTCACCTGGGTAAACATCGGCACCACACCAAGCGGGTCGACGTGCAGTGGGACAACGCAGAGTTCCTTCCTCCAGCGGAGCCCCAGGAACATGAAACTCACGTGGCGGACGATGCTGTAGCATAACCGATCACTTGGCCTGCACGATCGCAGGCATGGAGGACCTACGAATGAAGCGAGAGACGTTCCGGCATCCAAAACTGTACGACCTGGCTTCCCATTTAGGGTGTAGTCGTCCTACGGCCTTGGGTCACTTGGCGCTACTTTGGGACTTCACTGCAGAGCTAGCTCCAGACGGCTCTGTAGGGCGGTTTCCAGACGGCTCTATAGAAGGCTCTGTAGACTGGACTGGAGAACCAGGAAAATTCGTTTCCTCAGCTGTGCAAACTCGCTGGATTGACATACACCCTACCTTCAGACTTGTTATTCACGATTGGGCGGATCACTGCGAAAGGTGGGTACGTGCCAAACTCCAAAGACTGGGAATTCCTATTATAGAGCGCTCTACAGAAGGCTCTACAGAGCGCTCTACAGTGTCGGACTCATCCGCGCGACCAATCCAATCCAATCCAATCCAATCCCCCGTCTCTGGACTGGAAGGGGGAGGAGTTTGCACATTCCAGGAATTCTCCGATTACTGCCGACAGCTTGGGTTCGGTGAGTCTGCCCATAATTGGTGGGAATACCAGAACCGCGTCGGCTGGCAGGCCGCTCGAGATTGGCAAGCAGCGATCAGAGCCCGAATAAAGATCGAGGGCAGACCTCCTCCATCTCCGCTGGAAAAGCAGGGTCCCGATCGGGCACTTCTGCACATGGATCAGGTCGAGCGTGAATTCCGGGAGAATGGTCCGGCCCTTGACTTGAAGGCTGATTTTCTCGACCGGCAGAAGAAGAGTAGAACCACGCGGCCGGCAAACCCCTAACCAGAAAGGAGATCCGTGCGAAGAGAACCAGTGAGCGAGGTGCGTCTCGCCAATGGCCGGCCGCGTTTTTTCTTCGCAGGGCAGAAACATGACAGAGGACAATAAGTTCGAATCGTGGGCACGTGTGGAAGTTTTCGGGCATCAGTCGTACGCTGGCCTGGTCAAGCAGGAAAGCATCGGCGGATGCTCGTTCGTTCGCGTCGACGTCCCGGCAGTTGTTGGGATCCCAGCGTTCACGAAGATCCTTGGCCAGGGCGCCATCTTCGCTATCACGCCCATGACTGAACAGGCGGCAAGGATTTTGGCCGACCGACTCAAGGCGGTTCCGGTGATATTGACCGGGATGCCAATGCGTTCAGTGCCGTCGGGGGCTATTGGATACGACGACGACGATCCGGACGAACCGGACGACGACGACGAAGAAGAGGAGGAAGACGACGACGATTTGGAGCCGCAGGACGCATTGTCGCGTCTCGGCATGAAAGCGAGGTGAATCCCGTGTGGGGAATTACCTTTGAAGGAGAGACGAATGGCAAAGACCAAACAGAAAACCTTGGGCGACGTGGTTCCTGAAGTTCCCGCCGGCGTGCAGGACGCAGCGGACGACTACGCATCCTGCTTGCGTGCACTCGGAAAGAGCAAGGAAAAGAAGAACGACGCGGACGGAGACCTCATCGCTGCGATGCGTCAGGCAGGCATCACCCAGGTCGAGATTGATCTCGGGAACAAGATGATCGAGCTGTCGTCAGCCGACAAGCTGAAGATCAAGAAGATCAAGAAGCCCAAGGACGACAACGGCGAGGATACCAAGGACTGACGCGATCCGGCGATAAGGGAATCGATGGCGAAGTTGCGTTTGACGTCTGGAGAATACGCTAAGCTCACCGGCAAGGTGAAGCGGAAGCGTGGGTCGAAGTCGGATAGACTGCGGGCAAAGTTCGCCGCGACCCCCACGCTTCCGCCTTTATCTGACGAGGAGAAGGCACACCAGAAGTCGCTTTTCGAGAAGCACGACAAGGTCGAGTATTGCTTTCGCCTGCCATTGCCACCGAGCAAAAACTCCATCCGTTCGATTCGCAAGATCCCTGGACGTGATCCCTTCCTGGTTCCCAGCACTGAGTACAACGTCTACAAGAAGGCTGTTGCATCTTGTTGGATAAAGCTCTGGAAGGGTTGGCCTCCAGAGCCTCTCACGGGAAAGCTGCGAGTCCGAGCGGTCGTGCATCTGACGCAGTACGGCGGAGACACGATTAACCGCGACGAAGCGCTCTGTGACGCTCTCACAGAGTGTGGCTGCTGGGTTGACGACGAACAAGTGAAGGACCTGCACGTGGTCGAGGGTTCGGTCATCACGGATACCGGTGCGATTGACGTGATTGTAGAAACCATCGAATGAAAGGGACGGATATGGTCTGTCGGCGTTGCTCGGAATGTGTCGGTTGCGAACATCATTGGATCCCCGACCCTTGTCCGGACCATGATTATGTTTGCAAGCATTGCGATGCCAAGGGCGATATGTGCCTGAACTGCACGGGCGACGGTTGCGAGCCTTGCAAAGAATCCGGCGTGATTCTGACCAGCGATCTGCCGGGCTATGAAGACCTGAACCGAATCCTCGCTCGCGTCCCGGCATCGTGGTTGGGAGGAATCCTGGTAGGGCTCATTTACCGGCTGTTGGACGTGAACTTTTTCAAGACTCCGGACGATCTGCGAAAGTACATTGACGGTGTTATTACCCGTAGGACCAAGTGAAGAGGAAAACTGCCATGAAGGTTGATGCGTTACAACGAGTGCTGGAGCAGGTGGTCGTCTTGCAGCGGGACGTGGTTCCGGCATCGCGTGACGAGCTACAGGGCCTGCTGACGGAGATCAGTACGCTGACGAAGGAGCTGAGCAAGGCACAGGCGGAGCTCGTGGAGTCCAGGGAGAAGATTGCCGAGGCTGCTCAGGCTCGCTGCGATTACCCCGACGAGCATGGGGGCAAGCTGCGCGAGCAGCGAATCGAGATCGAGCGGCTGGAGGCCGAGCTTGACAAACTAGTCGAGTATTTTCGCCTTGAAGATTCCAACGCCGGTCGCCGCGGTGATGATACCGAGCGGTCGCCCATTGACTCCGCTCTATACGAGATGCGAGAGGCAAGGAAGCGGATCAGCGAGCTTCAGGCCGCTCTCGACCACGCCGACCGCCGGGGACTGCTGGACAAGCTTCGGGAAGCGAACGAGCGGGCCAAAGTGCTGGAGGCCGACTTAGAAACCGCAACAGACGAACTGACGCGATTCGGCAAAGCTGCGAGAGAACGAGAACAGCGGATCGCCGAATTGGAAGAAAATATTGTTCAGATTCGTGAATCATGTGCTTCCCAACGGGATCGTGTCGAGGGTGAGCGAGACGGGGTAGAGGAGGAATTAAAAGAGTTGCAAAAGAAGATCGCTGCCCTGGAGTCCCGCCCGCCGTTGGCCGAGGCTATAAGAAGATTTTCAGAGTCCACGAGTGGAAACATTGATCGCTACTGGACTGTTTGGAACGGCAATGTCTTTTTGATGGAAGACCCGAAACACATCGACCATCACGACGATGGCGACCAGCAAGATCCAGAACGAGCCGCTGCCCTGCTGGAGCCTGCCCTGGCAGCCGGGCGCCGCGGTGACGATGCCGAGCGACCGCCATTGGCCGAGGCGTTGGAGGTTGTCGCCAAAGCATTCTTCCCAACCGAATGGACCGTAGAACTTGGTCACATCATTGATTCGGTTCAGTTGCATGGAGATGTTGGGGACCATCTGGCATCGTTTGCCGAGGCCTCCGCCCTGCTTGAGCCTGGTCCAATGGCCGAGTCGAAGGCAGACAATGAGGGCGAACCCGACTGGCCAAAGTCTGCGATCGTGTACCTGGGCAAGATCGAAGGACGAGAATTCAGGGTTTCCGATGGGAATGTTCTCACTAGGGACGATCCAAGTTTAAGCTGGTACTATTTGTCGTGGTATATAAATCCTGCCAACGCTGTCAATCCCGAGAAGGCGGCAAGGATTCGTCAGAATGTCCGCCAACGGGCGCGAGAACTCGGTTACTGGAAGCCGAAACAAGCAGCCCCGGCAGCCGAGCCAAAGGCCGCGAGCGAGCCACCCAAGGAATCGCTGAAAACACAAGCAGCCCGACACGGCATCTCAACTGAAGTTTGCGGAGAAGAGGTTGATACGCTAACTGGCAAGCCCTTTGCAATGGAAATCAAGCTGGCCAAGCTGGAGGACCGCCCGCCGATGCCACCACAGTTTACCCGTTTGCAGGAAATGCTCTACAGCAAAGATGATTTGGACATGCTTGTAATTGCCTTCGCGGTAGATGTTATCGGGCGTGCCCTGTTCGCGGAGCCGAAGGAGCCAGCGACGGCGGACTCTTCCCATGAATCAACCGGCGTCGTTCCAGCTAGCCTGCTTCATGCCCTGGAACGGCGACTAGACGAAATGGAGACCAAGCTGGCCACCCTGGAGGCCAAGCCACCGATGCCGAAAGCAATGGCGGAGTACCTTTGCCGGATTGACAGCGATGCAAGAGCAGGGATTCCGATTACCAATGCTCAGAAAGCCATCTGCTCCATGCGTGCCCTCTTCGCGGAGCCGAAGGAGACGGGAAAATGAAACTTCCTCAATTGGTCCTCTCTCTGTTTCCGGGAATTGGCCTTCTCGATCGAGCATTCGAGGAAGATGGCTTTGTGGTTGTTCGTGGGCCGGACGTACTTTGGGGCGGAGATATTCGGAACTTTCATCCGCCGGCGGGGCGGTTTGACGGTGTGATTGGAGGGCCGCCATGCCAGGCTTTCAGTCAACTAGCTTACATAGTAAAGGCGATGGGGAAGCAGCCGAAGTTCGGCAATCTCATTCCAGAATTTGAGCGCTGCGTTGGCGAAGCTGCACCAGACTGGTTCATCATGGAAGAAGTGCCGCGTGCCCCATTGCCGAAAGTTGTTGGATACGGGGTGCATACGTTCAGCATAAACAACCGGCAATTCGGTGCGACACAGAATCGCGTGCGAAGAATCAGCTTTGGCTCAAAGGGGAAGAAACGAATCCTGAATTTGGACGTCGTCGTGTTTGAGAACGAGAAATACGAGTCGGCTGCATGCGGAGGTCACTCGGGATCCTTGTCGCGAGTTGATCGCCGTAGGGTTGGAAAGCCTGGGTCGATTCGAGAATACCGGACGGGGACCTCATGCCTGGGAGAAAACTATAAGACTGCGTGGGCGTTTCAGGAGTTGAAGCGAAAGCAAGGGCTGCCCGAGGAATTTGACATTCCGGGCTTTACTGTTGCCGCCAAGTGCCAGGCGGTTGGCAATGGCGTTCCGTTGCCCATGGGCCTGGCGATTGCCAAAGGCGTAAAAGAAGCAATTGAAGCGGAAGAGGTCATGGGATGAGCTTCTTCGAAGTCCGGATCTCTTGCTTCGTGATCGCCTGCATCCTGGTGGCGCTCGGCCTTGTCGCCTGGGGAATCTGGGACCTCGCCCGCTACAAGTGACAAGCGCTTGATTTCCCCCGCGGGTGGTGATAAATTGTCGGTGACTCCGTAAGTTTTCCCGGATTTACGGCGAGACTCACATAGGTCTTCGAAAAATGTCCCCCCCGCAATGGACGGCGGAGCGGAGGTGCTGGGATTTGGGCGGTAGAAACGGGCCTCGTGTGCAGACACGAAGCGGTCCCTACGGTCCACGCCCGGTGCTCTCACGCCGCGAGGAAGCTCGCCTGACAAGCGACTTCCGAAAGGGTGATGTCGAAGCTGGCAGAATTCTGGCCCTCTCTGTGGCCCCCATGGTGCTGTCGATCGTCAAAAAGTACCGCCTGCCGGGCCGCCTGGCGGAAGAGGACGTGGTTCAGGATTGCCACCTCGCCGTCATGAAGTCGATCAAGAGCGGTGGATTCCGGCCATCAAAAGGCCGCCTAACCACCTGGACACATAGGGCGGTGTCCTGGTGCATTCTGCGGTCCATCAACGCGAGCGAGCGATTTGCCGAGCGAAACCACCAGCTCGACCACCCGGACCTGGTCGTCGACCCGAGCGAGCCGTTCAACCGGGACGTCGACCGGAAAGAGGCGGCGAAATGCGTCTGCCGCGGCCTTTGCAGGCTTTCGACGGTGCATCGCCGTGTCCTGATGGCACGGATTGACGGCCGGAAGTTTGGGGAAATTGCGGCGGATAAGCGGATATTTGCACGGGGAATCACGGCCGAGCGGGTTCGCCAGATCTACTGGGACGCCGTGGGCGTTCTACGCTGCTGTGTGCTGCTAACCAAGGCACGCGAGGTGTTCATCAATTTGGGGTGATCGTTCGGCTGGGATAGAGTTCTGGTGGAGAGTTCTATTTTCTCGTGACCCGTTCAAATTGCAGGAGTTTATCATGGGCGATCCCGTTACCCCGACCCCAACCCCGACGCCGGCACACCCGATCCTGGCGGAACTTTGGGCCAGTTTGGGCCCGGTTCTGATGCAGTTCCTGGCGGCCTATTTGGCCAAGCTCACGGCCGCCCAGGCGGCCGAACTGCACACGGCCTGCTGTGCCCAGGCGAAGGGAGCCTAGGGCTTAGTCCGCACAAAAATCGCAGCGAAACGCGATTTCACGCCCTGGAGGTCCGATTGCGATCGGGCCCCAGGGCTAGCTTCACCTAGGTTCGAGCCATGCACAGCGAAATTTGCCCAATCTGCGCGGGAGCCGGCAAAAAGCCAGACGGCACGGCGTGCCACGGGTGCGACCGCAAGGGTTGGGTCGCGCTGCCCGACGACGCGATGCGGCCGACCGTGATTATCGTGACGCCGCCGCAACCAGCTTACGCTCCTCCCGTTTACGTGCAGCCGGCCTGGCCGCAGTGGCCGTGGCCTCAGAACCAATGGCCCTACGTGACGTACTGCCGATCGGAAGAATCATCTGGCGCAAGAGCCGTCAATTTGGTAGGAGTCACCGAGTGAAGTACCTGCTGGCGATTCTTCTGACGCTGACATGCTCCACGTGTTGGGCGACAACGCCGCTGCCGCCGGCTGTGCAGGCCGCAATCGACAAGCTGCAGGCGGACACAGTGGCCTACTCGGCCACCTCGGGGAGCTTGGCTACCGCCCAGGCGACCGCTGCCAAGGCCCAGGGCGACCTCGTAGCGCTCCAAGCCCAGGCCAGCGCCTTGGCCGCCGCGATCCCCGTCGACCAGGCGGCCGTGACAGCCGCGATCCAGAACGCATTCGGGCCAGTGCTCCCGCCGACGCCGAGCGACACGCACACGGTGAGCATCCTGGAGATCGGCCAGACGGGCTGTGGCCCATGCGACGACATGGACTCGATCTTGACGAAGGTGCGGGCGGCCGGCGTGGCCGTTAGCAGGGTCGATATCGACAAAGACCCGACGGCCAAGGCCCGATGGAAGCCGACAGCCACGCCGACCTTCGTCACACTGATCGACGGCCAGGAAGGCAACCGGCACGTCGGGAGCCTGACTGAACATCAACTCACGCAGTGGTTCGGGGACACAAAGGCGTGGGTGCTCAAGAAGTACCCGCCGAAGCAATAGGAGAGGCAATGCACTACCGCAACGGACGTGAAGCGAAGAACGGAGACAAGGTCGTCAGCTTGACGATCGAAGGCGGACAGGTCGTGTGCTTCGGTGTGCTGCACGGCGCCATGCCGGGAAACGACTATTGCAACGGCGGCATCGCACCGATTACGAGCAACACCGGGGCCTGCATGTGCGACTGCCTCCACGTCGACGACCTGGCGGCGATCCTCAAGGAAAAGGGACTCGACAAGCGGCCCGCTGGTGTGTAGGCGATGCGGTACCGGAACCACCGACGCCGGCACGGCCGGCACGCTGGGAAGAAACGAAATTTGAGTCGCAAGGCGCTGGCCAAGCGGCGAAAGAGAAGAGATGGCAGACGACGATAAAGCACTTCCGATTCGAGACGCCGAGGCGGCCGTGATCGAGGCGGCGACCAGCCTGTCGGCGGTGCTGGGCCAATTGACGGCGAAGGGCCTAGACGTGACGCTGCGCGGCACGACGTGGGATTTCACGGTGTTGGGGGTGGCCCGGTTCGCGTTGCCATCCATTACTCCACGTTTCGCTCGGCAAGTAGGGAGCTTTTCATGATCGACACGTCGAAGTATCTGGTCATCACGAAGCGGAACTGGCGGCAGTACGCGGCGGTCCCGCCCGGGGGAGCCTACCCGTACGAAGAGCTCGTGCCGATGCTGCAAGGCTCGACGGGCTACAAAGGTTGGCAGGAGCCTGGCCAGCCGCATGTCTTCTGCGGTCCGTCTCCCGTGAGTCAGTTGATCCCGCGGTCCGACTGGGTCTCGATGATCAAGGCCGGCGCCGGCACCAAGGCGTTCGACGCCATCCAGGCCAACGGCATCCAAGCCAAGAACCAGGACGGGCTCAATCTCTGCTGGTGCTACGGATCAACGCGTGCCGTCGAGCTGCGCCGGGTGCTGTCGGGCCTGCCCTTCCTGTCGCTGGCGCCCGAGAGCATCGACGTGGAAGTCAACGGGGGCCGGAACGTGGGAGGCTACGCAAGCCAGGCGTTCGACGCGATCCAGACGAAGGGCATCTGCGAGGAGACTTTCCTGGATGCACCGAACAGCTTGCATCCGGCACGATGGAAGTCAGGCTGGCAGGCCAACGCGGCGAGCCACGAAGTAGTCAATTGGTTCAATATCGACGGGAGCAGTGGCGACATCTATGCGGAGGTCGTTACCTGCCTACTCCAAGACTCGCCCGTGGCCGCCGGTCTAAGCTGGTGGGGCCACCTGATCAACTTCGTCGCCGCGGTGCTCCTGCCGGACAACACGGTCGGCATCCTGTTCCAGAACTCCTGGGGTGTGGACTGGCCGACGGCAGGTGCGAACGGCCTGGCCTGTCTCACGGAGCAGATGGGCACGCCGGACGGAGCTGCATCGCCGGTGCTGGTGATCGACGCCCCCGTAACGCCGCCCGGTCCCGTTGATCCCGGTCCGCCACCGGGTCCGCCGGCCGAATGAGAGAATACGCCGCCATCAAGGTACGGTCACACCCAACAAATTGAAGTGCCGACCACGAAGGCGGCTTTTTTAGGAGCTCCAGCGATGCAGAAGTTTGTTCAAGACGCCTTATTTGGGCTGGCATTCGGATGCGGCTTCCTTGTGGCCTATGGGGTCCTGAAGCTGATTGCGAATCTGATTGCCGGAGCCCATCCCGGCCTTTTATAAGTAGTTTCCTTTTTCACCAAGTTCAGGGAGGCCAGATGAAGTATCTGTTGATGATTCTCGCGGTTTTTTGCTTGCTGCTCTTTCAGTCGATGCCTGGATCCGCTGCTTCGCCGAATTGCGTCAATTGGGTCTGCACGATCGAGACGTCGGTCCCGATGATCGCCGCGATCCCCCTGCTGCCCAGTGAAGTCTCCGTCGCACCGTCGCCCCCGGAGGTGGCGAGCTCGGCTGCCGTCACGGTCACCCAGCAGCAGTTCGCGACGACACGTACCAAGCCAGTGAGAACAGCACTATCAAATTGCAAGCAATGGAAGCCGCTTCGGCGTGTCCTGAAGGCGGCCGTCCACCCGTTCAAGCGCTGCTAGCGGTACGGCCGTTAGTCCCCCGTGCCGGTACGGACGCCGGCCGGGAACTGAGCGGGGTGGAGCAGTCAGGCAGCTCGGGAGGCTCATAACCTCCAGGTCGAAGGTTCAAATCCTTTCCCCGCCACTTTCTTTCGGGCGCTAACAACCAGGGCTGGTAGATCCGACTCGCATCATGCTGTTCGCAGAGGCTGCGGCGTCTGTCCAAGGCGATCCGTGGACCTTCGGTGCCCTCGTGTTCTCTCTGGCGACCGCTGGGCTGACCCTGTCTTTTAGCCTGGGGTTCAATCTCTCCACGCTAAGGCAGCAGGCCAGGGAGCATAAGGAGCTTGAAGCCCGCGTGACAAAGGATGAGGACCAGACCAAGGAGGAAATCCACCGGATCTTCGAGAAGCTGGACAAGCTGGCCTCAGCTCCACCGCACACATGCCCTTACGTGGGAACCCTCGCCGAATTGGGCGCGACCGCTAAGGTGCACGGCGCGAAGATTTCCGATTTGGAGGAAGCAATTCGACGCATCGAGCACGAGAACGCGCTGAAGGCGTGAGGAAATGGGGAAGGTCTGAATTAGTGGCAGCGTACACATCAACAAGCGGCGGCGGAAACTGGTCGTCTTCATCGACTTGGACGACGACGCCGCCCACTGGCGGGCCGGGAAGCGGCGATACTGTCACCATCGCCAGCGGCGCCACGGTCACGGTTGATGCCGCGGCAGGACCCAGCCAAAACGGCGTTGTCGCGATTGGCACCTCTCCGGCCAATCAATCGACCTACGTAATCACCATGACCGGAGCGCTGACCGTGGCGCCAAATGTCTTGTTTACGGTTAAGGGCAACATCTCGCTGGGAGGCCAGACGCTCACTTTGAATGGCGGGGCCAGTCTCCAATTTGATTCCAGCGGCGACGGGCAGGGCACGCATACCCCGTACCTGCTGGTGTTTGGATGGACCGGGAACCTGGTTATCAACGGCACAAGTGGGAACACTTGCACGTTCAGCACGACGACGACCAGTGGCGGAAGCCCGTCGAATGCTACGTTTTCCGGAACGTCCGGGAACAATGTTTCGATCACGGCAAATTATTGCGTATTCTCGAACATGGGAGATACGGCGGTCAAGTTCATCGCGTATCAGCCGGGAAGCGGGTGCACGCTTTCCTTGACGAACTGCACGTTTAGCGGATGCGGTGCCGTTGAATTCACCGGAGCCGTTTCAGGGTCAACTCTGGCGTTTACCGGAAATACGTTTGCAAGCTCGCTGGGCTACTACTACGGGTCTTCCCCCGGTGTGTGCTGCTTCGCGCTTGCCGCCACTATGAGCCAAGCCATGACGATGGCTGGAAACGTGTTCGATCTAAACGTCTATCTTGGGTACCCTGGGAATGTCACGATTTCAGGGAACAACTATTTTCAGGTTGGGTACTACATCGGCACGCAAGGATGGGCGGGCTTTTCCGGGAACCTCGTGCGCATGACCAGCAACGCGGGAGTGACCGACGGCGGAGGCATGACCGGCTGTTACATGCTCGCCGATCACATGCTGGGAAACCCGCATTTCCTTGAAGTCTTGGCAAACGTAGCCGGCAGTTCGGTAATCAACGGAAACATCTACGACTGCACGGCGGCCTATCTCAGTGATACCGGGGACTGCAATTTGATATTCAATCCGGGGTCCGCCGCAACAGCGACGATCGAGTATTGCATCGTGTTGCCTGGCGCGGACGGCACCCAGTCTGGAGCGCTCGCCACGGAGCTAGGCGGGGCCAACACCACTTTCGTCGTCAATCACAACACGGCCTGTTGTGCCCAGGGCGTGGCTACGAGTCTGGATTATTCCGGCGTTCAGATCGGCCAGGGCACGCCGCATAGCGGCGAGGTGACCTCGCACAAATCGAATCTCTACTGGTGCGCGCCGGGGTCGACTTATCCGGGTTACAAATGGACTCGGGTGAACGTCACGACCCAAGACGTCGTTGCCGCGGCAAACAGCGATTACAACTGGGGCTGGAACCTGTCAGCCGGAAAAGACGGCAACGGTTACACCTACGATGCCAACGGCGGAAGCAATTTCTCCTCCGGCACGCCCGACACGCATCCGTCCACCGATACGGGAAACCCGCAGTTCGTCGATACGACGCGGAACTTCGCTACGGCGCATATTGCCCTGTTTGGCAACGCTGCCGGAACGGCCTGGGCGACTGGGCAAGGCTATACGGTGGGAACAATCGTTTCCGTCGCCTCGGCGAGTGTCTATGCCAACGCGACCATTAATTATCGCTGCATCGCGAATCATACCTCCTCGAGCGGAGACGCGAATCTTGGGGTCCCGGGATTGGCGACTACCACGGGCTGGCGAACTTATTGGGAATTCGCCACGGCCAATACGCTTCGCAACAACGTCTCCCTGATCGCCACGCTCATTTCCTGGGTTCAAAACGGCTACATGGTCGGGAATCCATTGCTGAATAATGCCGGTGCGGACGGGGTCACCATCGGCGCCATGCAGTATCTGCCTCTCGTCAATCAGGCCCAACAAGATTCGTGGTCCCAAGAGGCAATGCTGCCTTTCCGAGACAAACTTGTTCCTGTTCCTTACTGATCGGGCGAATCATGGAAAAGAAACAGATCATCACGATGCGGATCGGGGATTACAATCCGCCGTTTCTCCGCTATACGTTGCCGCTGCTGAAGTGGTACGCGGAGAAGTGCCGGGCCGAATTCCGGGTCATCGACAAGGCGGTCTTCAACGAGAAGAGCATCACCTACGAGAAGTTCCAGGTCTACGAGATGGCCAAGGGCTACGATTGGACGTTTTTCCTGGACGCCGACGCCCTGGTGCATCCCGACTCGGCTGACTTCACAGCGGCGGTCACCAAGGACGTGGTCCTGTTTCATGGCATGGACATGAGTCTGACACGCTTCGCGCCCAACGATTGGACGAACCGGTCACAGCAGGTGAACGGGGCGTGCACGTGGTGCGTGCTCTGCTCGGACTGGACCCGCGACATCTGGCATCCAATGCAGGAGACCACCTTCGACGACTGCCTCCGCAACATCCACCCGACAGTTGCCGAGCTGAAGAGCGGCTGCTGCCCGCCTGAACACCTGATCGACGATTACATCGTCACAACGAACATCGCCCGCTATGGCCTCAACGCCAAGACCATGATGGAGGTCTCAAAGACCTGGGGCTTGGCTGGCACGGGCTTCTTCCACTTGTACGCTACGGCCCCGCACGAGAAGGAATTCAAGATTCAAGAGAAGTTCAAGGAGTGGGGCCTGAGCCTGCCGGCTTAGTTCGATGGGAATTTACGTCGTTAATTCCGGAATCTGGGGCAATCCCAGCAACAACCAGTGGGTGACTACGCCCAACCGGAATGTTGTCGGCGCGACTTTCCTATCACTGTCTCTTTTGTCCCAGCCCGGCGTTCCGATCTCGAACATCGGCGACAGCCTGGGCAACATCTACACGCTCGCCAAGCAATACAGTAGTGGCGCGGGAAACCTTTCCTTCTGGTACAACTCCTCGCCGAACATCGGCAACCCCATGAACTTTGGGGCGAACTTTACCGGGAGCGGGGAAGGGGTCCTTGGCCTGGTCGCGGCGGGCGGCGTGGCGCCGACCCCAGTGGACAAATACGCCGGCAACTTTACGGCTGGCGGTCCGGCAAACGGGACCTACAACACCTTGGCCGGTCCGATCACGCCAAGCACCAATGGGGCGCTGGTCGTCAGCATGATGCAGAGCGGCAATGTGGCGATGAGCGGACTTGCCGCGCCGTTCGGAAGTGCGAACAACGTCGCTTATACGCCAGGCTACTTTTACGCGGCAGGCCTGGCCTGGTACGTGCAGCCGACGGTGGCCGCGATCGGTGCCAACTGGACGTACGCGCAAACAGCGAACACCTCCGAGGTCCTCGGCGGCATCATCGATTACGTCCAGAACCCTTGCCAACAGCAGCTCCAGTCCGTCGTCACGGACCTCCCGCAATTGAAGCAATTTGTTCCTGTGTCCTACTAACCCGTCTCTTAGGAGAGTTTTTCATGCAACGCGTTTATTCTTCCTTCGCCTCGGCGGTAACCGTCGCCCAGGCCACCAATGGCAACACCTGCTGCCACAACATTGCGTACCAGCCGGCCTCGGTGGTCACCCGCCAGGCCATCTTTGACGTCCTGATCGGTGCGTCGGCGACCCCCGCCGACAACGCCACCCAGTGGGCCTTGATGAGGATGACGGTCACCGGCATCACCGGCGGTAGCGCGATCACGCCGTCCCCGGCGGACAGCAACGACGCCGCCACCACGACGCTGGCCTACAGCAAACCGACCGGCACGGTAACGCTGGGCGTGTTCCTTCTGTACCTGTCGATGAACCAGCGCGTCACGTTCCGCTGGTGCGCTGTGCCGGGGAGCGAGCTGATCATCCCGGCCACGGCGACCGCGGGGATCTCGGCGGTGAGCTACTTGGAGCCCAATCCGGTGGTTAAAGAGACAACGCTTTTTTGGCGAGAATAGTTGACTGTCGAGGTAATCATTAGCTGGATCGCCTTCCTCGAAAAGGATGAAGCAGAGGTGTTGTCAGCGCATCAGAGACTGACATTCCGCCTTTTATTCTTTTCTGGATGGTGCCGCGATCCAAGCCAATTCGCCTCGCCCATTCGATCAGCGGGAGGGTTTCGCCACCATGCGTGAGCATCCGATTATTGCCGGAATTCTGGTTCTGCTGGGTGTATGTCGCCCAGCGGCAGTTCTCCGGTTCATAGTTTCCGTCTTTGTCTTTGCGGTCAATGGTGTGCTGTGGGGACGGGCACGGCCCCATGTCCGCAAGGAAGGCTTCAAACGACTCACGCCATCGCTGACAAACACAGATTCCCCGGCCTCCATAGTGAGGATACGAAACACGAGAACTCGGGTAGTAGCACCGCCCAAGCATTCCAGCCCAGATTCTCCACTCCCTGGTTTTCGTCTTCCCGTGGTAGTGCAGCTTTTTGACATTTACCAGATGACGGGCACAGCCGCAGCTCTTGGCCCTGCCGGACTTCAGCGATTGGGCGATGATGATTTTCTCGACGCCGCAGTCGCAACGGCAACGCCACCAGTTGTACAGATCCCTTCGGTATGCGAACCCAAGGACGAGAAGTTTCCCTACGCGAAGTCCAGTGCAGAGAGCGAAGAAATATGAAGGAGGCGGGTTTCATCGAGATGGCCGATCCAGGGATGGACCGGCTCTTCAGGGCGGCAACGCACCAGTGTTGCCATTGTGGGGCACATTGGGTTTCCGAGCCCGGGTCAGGGAGGACCCGCGGCTGGTGCGGCAAGTGCAAGGGACCCGTCTGCGGTCCTGGCTGTGCCGACTGCGTACCGTACGAACGCCAGATTGAGAACGAGGAGGCGGGACGTCCCATCAATACCCCTCCGCCCACGATGGTCACCGTCGGCGATCATCCGCGGCACAGGTTCCTGGAAGAGAAGGGTATCTTGCCTCCCAGCAAGCTGTGGGTGCCCGGTGACACGTAATGCTGAGGGTATTTCCCTACCAGGCTCGGACTGAACCACTCTACACGTGGGTTCCCACGGGTGGCACTGGCAATCTCGTTCCATCTCTGAGCGAATGGTGGTGTATTCCCTCGGTTCCGGTCCTGCGTCCCGCGGCTTCGCCCTGGCGTCTCGGCGATCACGCGGACATCTCGCCCACTTGGTTTTCCGTTCCATTCTCTGGGCAATCGTCTGGTACCGCTGCAATCATCAAGACAGTTGTGCCGTATCAGGCACAAGCCGGCGTCTCTGTCGTTCCTGCTCCACCGGTCTCGGACTGGTATGGGCATCCTCCCGGGCCCACGAACCTTCTCAAAGCCTCCCCCTGGGCGTATCCGTTCGAAACCGAGCCGTGGTTTGCGTGGATCCCCGCTGCGCTGATCTTCAACCCGGCAAACAGCGAGTGGTGGGATATCCCGGCGACACCTATCACGCGGCCTGTCGCGGCTCCCTGGCTGTTTACGGATCGCATGGACTCGTCGATGGAGTGGTCCCTGACCCCGTTTCCGAGTCTGGCTTCTTGGGAATTGCGTCTACCCCCTAGTTACACGCGTCCTGCGATCTTGCCTCAGCACTTCTCGCAAGTTCCAGAATTTCCGGTCCAATCTTTGTTGCCTTGGACGAACGTAGACCACTACAATTTTGCCCCGCCGCAGCCGCTCAAGGTCCCTAGGGGTACGCAATGGAGTTGGCAGGCCAGCACCGAGCCCGATTTCAAGTTCTTGCCGGCGATGAATCCCATCCTCCAGGCGTGGTGGGACATGCCCGCCGAGCCGGTGCGACGGCCTGCGGCCACCCCTTGGCTGTTGAGCGACAAGACGAACAGCCTGGTGACGACCATCCTTGTGCCGGTTCCCGCCAGTAGCAACACGATAATCGGCGTCAGGACCCTTATATTCCCATATCAGCAGAAGGCGTTTCCTTCATGGATCCCGACGCCCCTGGTAAACGAGTATTTCGCCCACGCCCCGCAGCCGATTCCGCCTCCGAAGGCGAGACCATGGAATTACCAGGTCGATACCGACCCGCTTCTAAAATGGCTGCCGGTGCCTGTTGTCCCGGGTGCACAAAGCTGGTGGGACATGCCTCCAGAGCCCACCCGCGTCCGGAAGGCGACCCCATGGCTAACGATCGAGCACCCAGACGTCAACCAGACGTGGACCCTCATATTCAATCCCGCCTTGGGTGCGTGGTGGGACGTCCCGTCCGTTCCCACGACCAGGGCCTCGGCGGTACCCTGGGAACAGCCGTTTCACTCCGACGTCGACCGCAACTGGGGCGTGCCGATGGTCGATCGCTGGTACGCCACGCCCTCGGTGCCAATTTCCCGGCCAGCAGTTCGGCCGCATCTCACGCTCGACAAACCGGAATTCAACGAGACATGGACGGTTCCCTATGTTGACCAATGGTTCACGCATTCCCCAGGTCCCACCGCTAGGGGAGCGGCCCTGCCGCAGTTGTACCGCGACGTAGCTTCCCCGCCCGAGTCCTTACCTGTGCCGCTTGTCAGTCAGTGGTTTGTCCACCCGCCAGGCTACACGCCACACGCTGTTGCGACTCCGCAAGATTACCAGCACAGCTCGCAGGGAAACTTCAGGTGGGCGATCCTAGTCATGGGCTCGGCACCTCCTCCGATTTATTACCAGTGCGTGGTAGGAGTCTGATCGGATGCCAAGGATATTTCCGTACCAGTCGCGAGTCGAGCCGCTGAAACCATGGGTCCCCGCGGTTACGCCCTTGAGCCCGAAAAAGTCGTGGATACGACAGGCAATCGTCGCTTATCAATCTGTTGCGGACCTGGAAACTGGGGGCACGCTCACGGCCAGCGGGCAGTGGATCGCGAACAATATCGACCTGATCATCTTCAATCAGGAATCGCAGTCCGCCCTATTCCCGATCTTCGCCGCGGCGACGAACGCCCCTCGACTCTTGTATGACAACGTGTACGAGTCGGTCAACGGCGATCCGGACGGCAAAGACACTGCAATGGCGGCGTGGTGTGTCGCACAATCGGGATCGAACTATTTCGGTTACGGCAGTGCGGCCGCGTTGCAGGAGAGCTTCTACCTGCACTTCGCTTCAAATACGACGGTCACCTTCAACGGCGGCGTGAACAATTATGTCATCCCCTAGCCAGTGGTGGGACGTTCCACCAGAACCGATAAGAGCACCGCCGGCGATGTCGGCTCTCTACCAGGCATACGGCCAGATCCCCTTCTACCACACGCCGACCACCTATTGCGTCGATTACGTGCACGGGTCGGACGCGAATGCCGGATCTGTCAATTTCCCCTGGCAGACGATCCGCTACGCATCGACGCAGGCCCAACCAGGCGACCTGGTCTATTCCCGCCAGGGCGTGCACGTGCTCTGCGACGACGTGTACCCCGGCGACAACTGGAATCCGAACGGGCTTGTCGGCGTCTTCTGCAGCGGTTGGAGCGGTGCTCCGATCACCTTCGAGCCTTATCCGGGTGACGGTCCGGTCATCTGGACGACGGCCGGCAATTATCCATGGACCTACGTCAGCACGACAACGGACGCGCGGGCGTACTACAGTTCGCAATTGCCAAACGTTTCCAATCAGGGCCGCTTCGCAACCTACGGATCTGTGGGCGACGCACATGCGACTTCCGCAATTCCGCAGAACGGATGGCCGGCAACTCCAGTTTTTCGGATGGCGAGGTGCAACGCTCTGTCGAGCTCGCCCACCTTCGGTTGCACGGTCACGGCCAACAGTGCCAACAGCACGATCAACGGCATCTCCGTGACTGCCGGCGCCTCGATGAGCTTCTCGTCGACGGGAACCGTCCCCGCACCGCTTTCTGCCGGTACGACATATTACGCCGTGAACGCGGCATATACCAGTTTTCAGGTATCGGCGAGCTCGGGCGGGTCGCCGATCACCTTGACCAACAACGGTAGCGGGACGATCACGGCCAACATCAGCGTGCAGAACATCACAGCGTGGCCGCTTCTGAATAGCATGTTCATGGGACTTGGCTACATGAACTACGGCTACTCTGGATACGCCAATTACCTGCAACAGTACTATGGTGCGGCCTTCAGTCAGACGGTCGCTCCAGCCTGGTGGATATACCAGATGCCGCTTGGCGGTGCGTGGCCGAGCAACGGCTCTTATCCGGCGAGTTGGGAATGGCGCCTCACGTACAACGCGACGAATAGCGCCGGGCCAATCGGCACTGTCGTCGGAGTCGACGGATCTGGCGGCATAACGAACTACTGGAGATCCTCGTCGCTTACCGGCACGTTCACGCCCGCGGGTTCGTGCACGGGTAGCATCACGATCGGAGGATACGCTGGACTCGCCAATGCCGACGACGTTTCGGTGATCGGATCGTTGCCGCAGGCCTTCCAGAATCCTCAGTATCTGGTCAATAACATGGGGGGCGCCTGGAACGCTACGACAAATCAGAGTCCGGTGCTCGATCCCGTCACCCAGACCAGCCTCGTCATGGATCTGAGCTTCTTCGATCCAACGGTGTTTTCCAGCGGGGGCATCGCCAATCCGTCCAGTGGGCCGAGCACCAGTTGGACCACGCTCTACTTTAAGAGCAATGATCTCAACGCAATCAATCCCATCAGTTCCCCGCCATACCAGTCGAGTCGATCGCAAATCAAGTTCGATTGCTCCTACGTGACCATCAACGGGATTCAAATTTCTTATTGCATTTGGAGCGTGGACCCGTTCAATTATCAGAATCTCACGATCGAGAACTGCCGTATTGTATCGACCGCCACGGGTAGCAATCTCGCAGCAGGAACCAATTTCCTTTTCACGCAAAATTACTGCGACATGCAGGGCGGCGGTCTGCTCTATGCCAACTATCTCCAGAACTGGTCAAACCAACTTTATCACGGCATCTATTTCGGACTCGGTGTCAATGTCCAATTCACGAAGAACTTTTTTGGCAGAGTTCGCGGCGGCTACAACTTCCAGGACTGGAACAATGGTCTGCAAAACGCCACGTTCCAGGGCAACGTCGTGGTGGCCGTCGAGGGTTTGTGCGCGCTCTATCTCTCTGGAAACAACGTCGTCGTAAACCAGAACATCATTCTGGGAATGGCGGACGTCTGGCGGGGATACACGATTCAGGCGAGTGTCGGCATCGGCATCCTGAACAATGGTTACTATGGCCCGTCCAGCGGATGGGATGTGACCGGCAATTACATCGAGGCGGAGTCCCCCGCGACCGTCCACGGCATTCAGTTGGTCAGCACCAGCGGGACGTTTGCGAATAACCTTCTCGAGAACCCCGCCATTTCGGCAGCCAACTCCAGCAATTTCCTCGAGTCGCATCCGACGTACGGCCAGGCGATGCAGTATTACCAGCAGTATGTCTCGGAGGAGACGCTGGGAACGGTCGTCCTGATCACGAGCCCAGGCGTCTATTACTTTGTCGGCTCCGCTGGAATTCTCAATGTCAACGGCGTGACGCTGCCAATGACCTACAACGGAACCACGTTGGAGATAGAAGGCGTGCCCATTCCCGTTGGCGCGACTTTCGCGATCGGGCGATTCGTGATCACCAATAACGGCCCCCTCACAACGCCGTACAGCGGCATTCAGTTCTCGGCCGTTCTCAATCAGCAAGTGAATCTTCACGGCTGCTCGCCGTTTGTGATGAGCGGCTCGGTAGCTCAGGAGTAATTAGCATGAACATCACGCCAGGAACAACCCCCACGATCGCCCTCGGGCCGTTTATCGCCTCGAGCTCGCCTTATGGCCTGATCACCAGCGGAGTCGTTTCCGTTACGCTCCGCCTCGGGGCCAAGGAGTCGGTCAAGCAAGTGGGCGTCGGCACGCTAGGAGCTTGGGACACCGATGGCTGCGTACCGTACACCTTTGCCCTGGCCGAGACGACGGCGGGCAGCGGCGAGGTTGAGATCCAGGCCTCGACGTCTCTTTCCCAGATGTTCTCCGGCCGCCACTGGATCGACCGCGACCTGGTCGGCTTCACCACTGGCGATCGTCTCGTGTGGATGCTGACGAACACTAATTTCCCCCTCTCGCTGAACGTAACGTACAACAACATCACCGATACCTACGTCGCGATCGACTTCAGCCCCAACGGAGACGGCGCCTCGTACTCGCCGATCTACTACGGGCCGCGCGACCTCTTCGGCGTGAATAGCGGCAAGGGCTACTATTGCCAGTATT